>Ga0206117_100081_pt1 | contig 180199 bp, 158 predicted proteins | sample 3A5Ametagenome_FD_177997 | JGI IMG/M metagenome (GOLD analysis project Ga0206117, IMG submission 177997) | Enriched microbial communities from leaf-cutter ant dump, University of Wisconsin, Madison, United States - 3A5A | ecosystem: Environmental > Terrestrial > Nest > Insects nest > Nest dump...
GTCAGCGCCGCCGTCAGCGTCGTCTTGCCGTGGTCCACATGACCAATCGTGCCCACGTTCACGTGCGGCTTCTTGCGCTCGAATTTTTCCTTGGACATGTCTCAAACCCCGATCTGATGGAAGCTGATCCAAATGGTGGCGGCGCGGAAAAAAACCAGCCCGCCAGACCCGTTGACAATGAAGATGGTGCTCACGAATGGAATCGAACCATCGACCTCCTCCTTACCAAGGAGGTGCTCTACCGACTGAGCTACGTGAGCGGGTATTTCAGCCGTCCTCCATGACGACGAAGAACAGCCCGGCGTCCTGCCGGACTTCTCAACAAAAGCACGCCTTTCCGTGGCAACTCGTCAGGCCCTGGCATCCGGCGGGGCTTCAACACTGGCAGCCAATGGAGCGGGAGACGGGAATCGAACCCGCGCTAGTAGCTTGGAAGGCTACAGTTCTACCATTGAACTACTCCCGCTTTTTCCGGGATCCGGGCGATCGATCCGGAGATTCCTCCGTTTCAACCGTCCGATTTGAAACTGGTGGAGGGAGGTGGATTGCTCCGGGCATCCTGCCCCCACCCCTCCGGGGCCAGCCCTTCGGGCTGTTCAAATCCGCTCCTGCGGATTTGTCGAACCGATTGCCCGACGGTGGCTCGAACCCACCTCTTGCAACCGCTTCGCACTCATGTACTTGGTGGAGGGAGGTGGATTCGAACCACCGAAGGCGTAAGCCAGCAGATTTACAGTCTGCCCCCGTTGGCCGCTTGGGTATCCCTCCGACTATCGTTCACGCGCCAAGTTCGGCGATTGCCGCAGCAGTTCAGCGACCGCGCGCCATCGCAAACGCTTTCCCTCGGAGCGAGCCGCGCATTGTCCTTTCCCGACGCCGACAGTGTCAAGGCTTCGTGCACATGAAAATGCGTCGCGGCCCGTCATTGGTCAGGCCGGCGCACCGTCCTGACCCTGAAACCGGCTGACTTCGGTTTCCATCGACTCCGAGAGCTGCTGGATGCGTCCGGCGAAATCGGCGAGACGACGATCCTCGTCATTCGCCGGCGTCCACGGCGGAACCGCAGCCGGTTTGCCGTCCGGCGCGTCGAGCGCGACGAAGATGATCACGCAACTGGTCGCCTTGCGCTGCACGGCCGTCTTGAGATCCTGCGCCATGACGTCGACGGCGAACTGCATGCTCGACCGCCCGGTGCGGATGAGCTTGCAGCGCACCGTCACCAGGTCGCCGATGAGGATCGGCTCGACGAACTGGATGCCGCCGACGGCGACGGTCACGCAATACTGGCCGCTCCAGCCGACCGCGGCCGCGTATCCGGTCTGGTCGATCCACTTCATGACCATGCCACCGTGGACCTTGCCGCCGAAATTCACGTCGGTCGGCTCGGCCAGGAAACGGAACTCGACTTCGCGCTGTTGACCCGGCATCGCATTCACCGCGCTCGATTCGGAGCGCGCACCCTAGTCCATTCGGCTCCGGAATGACACGGCAATGGCGCCTCGCGGTTGCCGAAGCGGCATTCAGGCGCCGCGCCGGCGCGTGAAGGTGATCTTGCCGAGCGGGATTTCCTTGCCGCTCTTGGCGCCGATAGCGGTCATCGTCAACACACGCGTATCGCCGCGGAACTCCTCCGTCATCCGGTATTTTGCCGGCGGATGCGGCGCGGGCTGGCGCAGTTGCGACCACCACGTCATCGTGCGGGTGGACGCGTCGTACGTGCCCTCGTCGGAACGGATGTAGTCCTGGTTGCTGTCGACCCAGATGCCGACGTACTTGCCCTTGACCGGGTCGTACCCCCAGACGCCGTGGCCGCCGTAGCGCGCATCGACGGAGAAATCGTTCCTGATCCAGCGCCCGCCGGTGACGAAGGCATTGGTCTGCACGCCCGTGGCGCGCGTCGGCGCCTTGCCGGGCGCCTGGGGCGGAAATTCGATGGCGGCGTCCCAGGTGCCCTCCTCCATCGCCAGTACCTCCGCCGGACTCGGCAGCGGAACCGGCGCTGCGGGCGGAGCGGCGGAACTGGCGGGACTTTCCGCGGCAGCCGAAAACAGCATCAGGGCAAGCAGGGGACTTCCAATCGGCATGATCTCTTCCTCGGTTCGAACGGGGACGGGACCATCCCGTCGCCATGTCCCCGAGTACGGAGGAACGCGCCGATTCCGATCAGACGTTGAAACGGAAATGCAGCACGTCGCCTTCCTTGACGATGTAATCCTTCCCTTCCAGGCGCAGCCGGCCCGCGTCGCGCGCGCCCGCCTCGCCCTTGTACTTGATGTAATCGTCGTAGGCGATCGTCTCGGCGCGGATGAAGCCGCGCTCGAAATCGGTGTGGATGACGCCAGCCGCCTGCGGCGCGGTCGCGCCCTTCTTCACCTGCCAGGCGCGCACTTCCTTCTCGCCCGCAGTGAAGTAGGTCTGCAGCCCGAGCAGCTTGTAGCCGGCGCGGATCACGCGATTCAGGCCCGGCTCGTCGAGGCCGAGGTCCTTGAGGAATTCGTCACGGTCGGCTTCGTCGAGCTGCGCCATTTCCTCCTCGATTGCCGCGCAGACCGGCACGACTTCGGCGCCCTCCTGCGCGGCGCGCTCGCGCACGCGATCGAGATGCGGATTGTCCGCGAAGCCGTCCTCGCGCACGTTGGCGATGTACATGAGCGGCTTGAGCGTGAGCAGGAACAGGTCGCGCACGAGCGCCCTTTCCTCGTCGTCGAGGCCGAGGCTGCGCGCGGACTTGCCTTCGTTCAGGCCGGCGGCGAGCTTCTGCAGCACCGGCCGCCGCGCCAGCGCCTCCTTGTCGTTCGCCTTCGCCGCGCGCTCGACGCGCGCGAGCGCCTTGTCGACCGATTCGAGATCGGCGAGCGCAAGTTCGGTGTCGATCGTCTCGATATCGGCGATCGGATCGACCTTGTTCGCAACATGCACGATGTCGGGATGCTCGAAGCAGCGCACGACGTGCGCGATCGCATCGACCTCGCGGATGTGCGCGAGGAACTTGTTGCCAAGTCCTTCGCCCTTCGAAGCGCCGGCGACGAGGCCGGCGATGTCGACGAACTCGATGGACGTCGGGATGATCTTGAGCGGCTTGGCGATGCCGGCCAGCGCGGCCAGGCGCGGATCGGGCACCGGCACGACGCCGACATTCGGCTCGATCGTGCAGAACGGGAAATTCGCCGCGGCGATGCCGGCGTTGGTCAACGCGTTGAAGAGGGTCGACTTGCCGACGTTCGGCAGGCCGACGATGCCGCATCTGATGCCCATGGCTTGGAGTCCGTATTGGTGATGGGGGATTCGTGATCGACGACGAAAAGCGTTCGCTCCCGCGAATCCTTCGTCACGAATCACCGTTGTTCGTATGCAATTGCTTCATGGCCGCCTCGAAGCGGCCTTCGATCGCAAGCGGAAGTACGCCCAGCGCTTCCGAGATCGAGCGCAGGATCGCGGCCTCGTCCGACGCCGACGGCTTGCCGAGCACCCAGCCCGTTACGCGATCCTTGTGGCCCGGATGTCCGATGCCGATGCGCAGGCGATGGAACTTGCCGTGGCCGATGTGCGCGAACAGGTCGCGCAGGCCGTTCTGGCCGCCATGGCCGCCGTCGAACTTGAGCCGCGCGGTGCCGGGCGCAAGGTCGAGATCGTCATGGGCGACGAGCATTTCCTCCGGCGCGATCTTCCAGTAGCGCAGCGCGGCGCCGACGCTGGCGCCACTCGCGTTCATGAAGGTGATCGGCTTGAGCAGCCAGACCGGATCGCCGCCGACGGCGACTTTTGCCGTCTCGCCGCGCAGCTTCGACTCCATGCCGAAGCGCACGCTTTCGCGCTGCGCCAACGCGTCGACGAGCCAGAAGCCCGCATTGTGGCGCGTGCGCAAGTGTTCCGCCCCCGGATTGCCGAGGCCGACGATGAGCCGGATCGCTGCCATGGCCGTGAGATCGCTTGCCGGCGAAGTCGCTGCCGCCGCGCCCGGCGCGAAGGATGACGCGGAACGATCCGTCCCGCGTCATCCATGCCGACGCGCGTGCGCGAGCACGCGAGATCGTGTGCCGGCGACGACTACTTCTTGTCTTCCTTCTTGGCCGGAGCGGCGACGGCGGCCGGAGCGGCGGCTGCCTCGCCCTCGGCTGCGGGCGCTTCTTCGACTTCTTCCCGCACTTCCTTGGCGATGACGATCGCGTGATCGTGTTCCTTGCCCATGCGCAGTTCCGGGATTTCCACGCCTGCCGGCAGCTTGAGGTCGGACAGGTGGATGATGTCGCCGGTCGCGAGCGCGCCGAGGTCGACTTCGATGAATTCCGGCAGGTCCTTCGGCAGGCACGCGACTTCGACGTCGTTCATTTCGTGCGTGATGACCACGCCCGACGCCTTGCCGGCCGGCGACGTATCCTGGTTGAGGAAGTGCAGCGGCACGCGCAGGCGGATCGCCTCGTTCTCGTTGATGCGCTGGAAGTCCATGTGCAGCACGAGCTGCTTGAACGGATGGCGCTGCATGTCGCGCAGGAGGACCTTCTGCACGTCGCCGCCGAGGCTGAGATCGAGGATCGAGGAGTAGAACCACTCGTTCTGGCTCGCGTGCCAGACATCCTTGTGCTGGATCTGGATACTCACCGGCTTGAGTTCGCCGCCGTAGACGATCGCGGGAACGAAACCGGCGCGACGCAGGCGGCGGCTCGCACCCTTGCCTTCGTCGTTGCGCTTTTCAACATTGATGGTGTGTGTCTTGGCCATTTTCGTGTTGCCTTCTTGCTTGCGGTTTGGCCGCCTCGCGGCGGCGATGATGCTCCCCCGCGACCAGGGGAGCGTTTGGATTTTTCAGATCGAAAATCGGCGCGCAATCGCCAGGCGAATTTCCGCGCCGCCTTTCCTCAATCGACGTACAAGGAACTCACCGATTCGCCGTAGGCGATGCGGCGGATCGTCTCGGCGAGCAGTTCCGCCACGGACAACTGGCGGATCTTCGCGCAGGCACGCGCGTCCTCGCGCAGCGGAATCGTGTCGGTGACGACGAGCTCGTCGAGCATCGAATCGCCGATGTTCGAGATCGCCGCGCCCGACAGCACCGGATGCGTACAGTAGGCGACGACCTTGCGCGCGCCGTTCTTCTTCAGCGCCGCCGCCGCCGCGCACAGCGTGCCGGCCGTGTCGACGATGTCGTCGACGAGGACGCAGACCTTGTCCTTGACCTCGCCAATGATGTTCATGACCGTCGCCTCGTTCGCGCGCGGGCGGCGCTTGTCGATGATCGCCAGGTCCGCATCATCGAGGCGCTTGGCCACCGCGCGCGCGCGCACCACGCCGCCGACGTCGGGCGAGACGACGATCAACTCGCCCTTCGCGTAGTAGTGCCGCCAGATATCGGCGAGCAGCACCGGCGAGGCGTACACGTTGTCGAGCGGGATGTCGAAGAAACCCTGGATCTGGTCGGCGTGGATGTCGACCGTCAACACGCGATCGGTACCGACGACGCCGATCATCTCCGCCGCGACCTTCGCCGTGATCGGCACACGCGCCGAGCGCGGGCGGCGATCCTGCCGCGCATAGCCGAAATACGGGATCACCGCGGTCACGCTCGAAGCCGAGGCGCGCTTGAGCGCATCCACCAGCGCGAGCAGTTCCATGAAATTGTCCGCCGTCGGGGCGCACGTCGGCTGGATCACGAAAACATCCTGTTGACGGACGTTTTCCTCGATCTCGACCTGCACCTCGCCATCGCTGAAGCGCCCGACCAGCGCCTTGCCGAGCGGCACGTTCAACTCTTCGCAGATCGCACCTGCGAGCGCGCGATGCGCGTTGCCCGCGAAGACGAGCATTCCGGAGGTGTCCAGTTTGTTGTCCACGGCCGCGCTCCGCTGGTTTCGACGCAAAAATGCGATCCCATTGCATGGATCGCATCGGAATTGGCAGGGGCGGCAGGATTCGAACCTACGAATGCCGGGATCAAAACCCGGTGCCTTACCGCTTGGCGACGCCCCTTTACTGAGCAATCCGGGCTCCTGCCCGGCTTGCATGAAAACGGTCGCAGCGGAGCTGCGCCACCCTCAGGCTGCCTGAGGGCAGCCTTCGATCGTCGACGCAGCGCTCCGCGCTGCGCGGGCGGTGCTTCCTGCACCGCGAAAAACCTGAGCAATCCGGGCTCCTGCCCGGCTTGCATGAAAACGGTCGCAGCACAGCTGCGCCACCCTCAGGCTGCCTGAGGGCAGCCTTCGATCGTCGACGCAGCGCTCCGCGCTGCGCGGGCGGTGCTTCCTGCACCGCGAAAAACCTGGCGCCTGGCGCCTCTTCCCTATCTTTGCCCAGCCCGCCGCGCCGCGAGCCTCGCCAGTAACGGCGACTCCGACACGCCGCGCGCGATGTAACCTCGCATGCCTTCCGGGCAATTTTCGACGATCTTCGCCGCCGTTTCGCGCGTTTCGACGGCGACGAAGGCGCAGCCGCCCGATCCGCTCAACCTCGCATCGCCAAAATTCCCGAGCCAATCCAAGGCCTTGGCCACGGCCGGGAAGCGCGCACGCACGACAGGCTCGAACGCATTGCCCGTCCGTTCGCCCGAGAGGAAACGTGGAATTGTCAGCTGCGGCGCAGCACGTGTCAATTCGGGCGCCGCGAAAAGCGCCGCCGTCGGCACGCTGGCGCCGGGATCGACGACGGCATACCACCGTTCCGGCAGGTCGATCGGCGTCAGCCGTTCGCCGATGCCTTCGGCCCACGCGCTGTGGCCGCGCACGAACACCGGCACGTCGGCGCCGAGCGCCAAGCCAATGCGTGCCAGGGCATCCGGGTCGAGGCCGGTTTCCCATAGCGCGTTCAGCGCAGCCAGCATCGTCGCGGCATCGGAACTGCCTCCGCCGAGGCCGCCGCCGAGCGGAATGCGCTTGTCGATGGCGATGTCGACGCCCTGTCCGCATCCCGTCGCGGCGCGCAGCGCAAGCGCGGCGCGCACGGCAAGATCGGTCTCCACGGCCACGCCGGGCAGCGGATCGACGCGGCGGATCGCGCCGTCGTCGCGCAGCCGCAGGCGCACCGTGTCGCCCCAGTCGAGCAGCTGGAACACGGTCTGCAACCGGTGATAGCCGTCCTCGCGGCGGCCGACGATGTGCAGGAACAGGTTGAGCTTGGCCGGCGCGGGCCATTCGCTCCACGCCAGCGACGCGGAGGTCATGGTCGCCAGTCGCGGATGGCCAGGCGCACGCGTTGTTCGCCGCGGCTGGCGAAGACGCGGCGCGGCAGCGGCGGCGACTGCGTCATGTCGTAGTCGGAATACTTCACGGTCCAGCCGTCCTGCTCGATCTGCGCGGGCAAGCCTTGCGCGTCGAATCGCACCTGCGCCTCGCCCGGCGCACGCGCCGCGCGCGCCCAGTGGACGAGTTGCGCGAACGGCACCTGCCAGCCGACTTCGCGGCGCAGCAGCGAGGCCGCGTCGGCGCCGGCGACCGGTTCGTCGCGCAAACCCTGCAGGCGCGCGCCGCGTGCGTCACCCGACAGCACCCAGGTCTTGCCCGTGACCGGCGCGTGCACGGTGAAGCGAAACGTTTCGCCGTCCTGTTCCCATTGCAGCGAGCCACTGCCGCTGTCGCGGCCATCGGATACGCCGAGGCGCCCGTCGAGCGACCAGCGCGTTTGCACCGCGAGCGTTCGCTCGCGGCCGGCCTGCGCGGCGAGCAGGTCGGCCGTGGCGACGACGGGCCGCGTCGGCGCGGCCACGCAGCCGGCGAGCAGCGCGAACACGGCGCCGAATGCGAAGCGCGACGCAGCGTGCCTCATCGCGTCAAGCGCTCGATGGTTTCGAGGAGCGCCTTGTTCTTCGCGTCCTTCTTGCGCGCCTCGTCCCAGACGCGGCGCGCCTCCGCGTGCTCGCCCTTGACCCACAGCACCTCGCCCAGATGCGCGGCGATGTCGGGATCGGACTGCTTGGCATAGGCGCGGCGCAGATCCTTCAGCGAGGCGTCGAGATCGCCGAGCCGGTACTGCACCCAGCCCATGCTGTCGATGATCGCGGGCTCGTCGGGCTTGAGCTTGATCGCGCGCTCGATCAGCGCAAGTGCTTCGCGCTGGCGCGAGGCGTCGCCTTTCGCATGGTCGGAAATCGTGTAGCCGAGCGCGTTGAGCGCTTCGGCGTTCTCGGGCTGCAGCTGGATGATGTGGCGCAGGTCGCGTTCGCCCGCGGCGACATCGCCCTGCTCGATCGCGAACAGCGCACGCGCGTAGAGCACGCGTTCGTCGTCGGAAAGCGCGGCAAGCGCCTGCGCGTAGACCTTGAGCGCATCGTCCTTGCGGCCGCGCTTGCCGAGGATGTCGGCTTCGAGCAGCCAGACGTCGCGCTGCTGCTCGCCATCACCATTGACCAGCGTGGCCAAGCGATGCAGCGCGTCGAGCGCTTCGTTCGTGCGATCGGACTGGTCGAGCGCGACGGCAAGGCGCATCTGCGCATCGAAATAGCGATCGTCCTCGTCGGGCACGGCGCGATACCAATCGATCGCGGCGGCGCGCTGGTCGACGAGTTCGGCGAGTTGGCCGAGCAGGAACAGGCGCGCGCCGTCGCGTTCGGACTTGTCCGCCTCGACTTCGCGATAGAGCGCGGCAAGCAGTGCCTTGTCGTCGGCGCGCGCGGCGTAGGCGGCGCGCGCGGCGTAGCTGGTCTGGTCCTGCGCGCCGATGGCGAGCACGTTCGCCGCAGCGACGTTGTCGCCATCCTGCCCGAGCAACGTCGCATAGCCGGCGCGCAGGCGCCTGCTTTTCGGGTGACGCGCGATGCCTTCGGCAAACATCGCCTTGGCGCGCGGCGCATCGCCGGAGACGGCGGCGAGGTGCGCGCTCCACGCATACGCGTCTTCGCCGTGGAAACGCGCGACGGCGTTGTCGGCAAGGCGCCGCGCCAGAGACTTGTCGCCGAGCTTGAAGGCGAGCTGGCTCACTGCAACCGCATTGCCTTCCTTCGCCGCGAAGCCGTCGTTGGATACAAGACGTGCGAGCAACACGGCAGCGCCGACCTTGTCCGGCGCATTGAGCAACGTCTGCGCGATGAGGCGCCAACCCTGCTCGTCGCCGCGCGCGGCGAGCGCCTGGAGATATGCAAACGCGTCCTTGGAATTGCCTTCGCCGAGCGCGATCCACGCCTGCGCCTGGTCGATGCCCGGCGCCTTGGGCGCCAGCGCCTGCCAGCACGCGACGCCGCGGCGTGCGAGCGGCCAATCCCTCTGCGACAGCGCAAGCTGTGTCGCTTCCTCGGCGATGGCGGGATCGTCGGACTGCTCTGCCGCGTCGACGAAACCGCGCGCCGCGGCGGCGAGATCGCCGTCCTGCAGGGCGAACTGAGCGGCGAGCAGCTTCGCAAGCAGATCGCTTTCCGCGCGGACACCCGGCGCCTGCGCGACTGCCCGATCGACCTGGACCGGCCGCTGCGCCGGCGTGATCGCGCAGGCACCCAGCGAGAGCGCCAGCACCGCGCAAGCGCACCACGCGCGCACCGCCATGGAGAATGAGAATCGCATGCAACGCCTTGTCTTGCTTGATATCAGGGGATGGCGACCGCACAATTCGCGCGCTGCGTCGCCCGTGGTTCCAGCTTAGCGGGCGCGCGCTTCTTCCGCATCCGGCCCTTCGCAGCAGCGCATCGTTCAAAACCGCACATGGCGCTGATTGCCCTCGGACTCAACCACCAGACCGCGCCCGTCGCGCTGCGCGAACGCGTTGCCTTCCCGGCCGATGCGACGCCGCCCGCGCTCGCGGAACTGGCTGCCGAACCCGGCGTGGTCGAAGCGGCGATCCTCTCGACCTGCAACCGCACCGAGCTGTACTGCACGGTCGCGCCCGGCGCCGAGCACGTGCCCGGCGAATGGCTCAACCGCCACCACAGCCTGACCCGCGCGCGCGTCGACGAGTTCCTGTATCGCCACGCCGACGCCGACGCCGTGCGCCATCTGTTCCGCGTTGCCACAGGTCTGGAATCGATGGTTCTCGGCGAGCCGCAGATCCTCGGCCAGGTCAAGGACGCCTATGCGATGGCGCGCGACGCGCGCACGCTCAAGTCGCCGCTCGAACGCCTGTTCCAGAACACCTTCGCCGTCGCCAAGCGCGTGCGCTCGGACACGCGCATCGGCGCCAATCCGGTCTCGGTCGCGTTCACCGCGGTGCGCCTGGCCGAACGCGTGTTCGCCGACCTCGGCCAGGCCTGCGTGCTGCTGATCGGCGCGGGCGAAACGATCGAACTCGCCGCGCGGCATCTCACCGAGGCAAACGTGCGCCGCCTCATCGTCGCCAACCGCACGCTCGACAACGCGCAGACATTGGCGACGCGTTTCGGCGGCTACGCGATCGCGCTCGCCGACCTCGACAAGCACCTCGCCGAAGCCGACATCGTCATCGCCTCGACCGCGAGCCGCGAACCCGTGCTGCTGCGCGAACAGGTCGAAGCCGCGATCGCGCGACGCAAGCGCAAGCCCATGTTCCTCGTCGACATCGCCGTGCCGCGCGACATCGAGGCGAGCGTCGCCGAGGTCGAGGACGTCTACCTCTACACGATCGACGACCTGCGCACGATCATCGACGACAACCTGCGCTCGCGCCGCGAAGCCGCGCGCCAGGCCGAGGCGATGATCGAGCTGTCGGTCGAACATTTCATGGGCTGGTGGCGCGCATTCGACACGCGCAACCCCGTCGCCGACCTGCGCCGGACCGCCGAACACGACCGCGACGAAGCGCTCGCCAAGGCACACGCACTGCTCGTGCGCGGCAAGTCGCCCGAGGAAGTCCTCGCCTTCCTCGCCAACACGTTGACCAACAAGCTCCTGCACGCACCCAGCGCGAACCTGCGCGCCGCGGCGCTGCGCGGCGACGAGGAGTTGCTGCGCGCGGCGGAGCGGTTGTTCGACGCCGCGGCACACGGCGACGAACGCGAGCGTTAGCGCCGCATAGGCTTTTTGCGGCGCCGACCGGCACCCACTGTCTCCCGCGCCGTCGCCGCGTTCGCACGCCGGCGGTCGAAAATCCCGTCATTCTCCCGAAGCCTCCGCATGCAACCCAGCATCCGCCGCAAACTCGAACAACTTTCCGAACGCCACGAGGAACTCGAGCATCTGCTCGCAAGTCCGGAAGTGCTCGGCGACGCCAAGCGCCTGCGCGAAGTCTCGCGCGAGCACGCGCAACTCGGACCGCTCGCGGGCGCGCTGCGCGCGTACGACGCGAATGCACGTGCGCTCGACGAGGCGCAGGCCATGCTGCGCGACCCGGACATGCAGGAACTCGCGGAAGCCGAGATTCCCGCGCTCGAAGCCGAGCGCGAGCGGCTCGAAGCGGAGCTCAACCGAGAACTGATCCCGAAGGATCCGCGCGACGAAGGCAACCTGTTCCTGGAAATCCGCGCCGGCACCGGCGGCGACGAGGCGGCGATCTTCGCCGGCGACCTGCTGCGCATGTACCTGCGCTACGCCGAGCGCCGCCGCTGGAGTGTAGAAATCCTCTCGTCCAGCGAAGGCGAACACGGCGGCTTCAAGGAAGTCATCGCGCGCGTCGAAGGCAGCGGCGCGTATTCACGATTGAAATACGAATCGGGCACGCATCGCGTGCAGCGCGTGCCGGCAACGGAATCGCAAGGCCGCATCCACACTTCGGCCGCGACGGTCGCGATCCTGCCCGAGCTCGACGAGATCGACGAGGTGCCGATCAGCGACGCCGACCTGCGCGTCGACACGTTCCGCTCATCCGGCGCGGGTGGCCAGCACGTCAACAAGACCGACTCGGCGATCCGCATCACGCACCTGCCGAGCGGCATTGTCGTCGAATGCCAGGACGAGCGCAGCCAGCACAAGAACCGCGCCCGCGCGATGGCGTTGCTGCGCGCGCGCCTGCTCGACGAAGCGCAATCCAAGCAATCGGCCGCGCAGGCGCAGGAGCGCAAGCTGCAGGTCGGCTCCGGCGACCGCAGCCAGCGCATCCGCACCTACAACTTTCCGCAGGGCCGCATCACCGACCACCGCATCAACCTGACGCTGTATCGCCTGCCGGAAATCGTCGGCGGCGACATGGACGAACTCGTCGACGCGCTGGCGCGCGAGGATCAGGCCGACCAGCTGCAATCGCTCGTCGCCGCGCCGTAGTTTTGGCGTGAACCCGTGGACCACGCGACGGAGTCCATCGACGACGGCGACGTCATCACCAGCCTCCCGCGAACAGTTCGTTCCGCACGAAAATCAAGCGCGCTCCGCGAGCGAATCGGAATCGATGTCAGCCGAATTCGTCCATCAGCACGCGCTGCGCGATCGATCGATACAAGGCGGACAGCCGCTCGAGGTCGTCCACCGCCACGCACTCGTCCACCTTGTGGATCGTCGCGTTGCAGACGCCGAGCTCGACGACTTCGGCACCGAGCGGCGCGATGAAGCGGCCGTCGGAGGTGCCGCCACCCGTGCTTTGTTCCGGTTCGATGCCGCAGTGTTCGCGGATCGCGGCGAGCGTCGCGCGGCGCAGCGGACCGTCCTGCGTGAGGAAGGGTTCGCCGGACAGCCACCAGTCGATCGCGAAATCGACGCCGTGCCTGCGCAGGATCGTTTCGACGCGTTCGCGCAAGCCTTGCGCCGTGCTCGCGGTGCCGAAGCGGAAGTTGAACACCGCGCGCAGTTCGCCGGGAATCACGTTGTCGGCGCCGGTACCGGAATTCAGGTTCGAAATCTGGAACGAGGTCGGCGGGAAAGCTTCGTTGCCTTCGTCCCACCGCGTCGCGGCGAGTTCGGCGAGCGCGGGCGCGAAGCGGTGGATCGGGTTGTCGGCCTTGTCGGGATAGGCGACGTGGCCCTGCACGCCGCGCACCAGCAGCCGCCCGGTCAGCGAACCGCGCCGGCCGATGCGGATGAGGTCGCCGAGTTGCGTTTTCGACGACGGCTCGCCGACGACGCAGGCGTCGATGCGCTGATCGCGCTCGCGAAACAGGTCGGCGATGCGGCGTACGCCATCGATGGCGGCGCCCTCCTCGTCCGACGTCAACAACAACGCGACCGTGCCGCGATGGTCGGGATGCTCGCGCACGAAGGCCTCGAGCGCGACGACCATCGCCGCGACGCCGGATTTCATGTCCGCTGCGCCACGGCCGTAAAGACAGCCATTCCTGATCGTCGGCTCGAACGGCGGCGACGACCAAGCCTCGATCGGCCCGGTCGGCACCACGTCGGTATGCCCGAGGAAGACCAACACCGGCGCGCCGCTGCCGTACGTCGCCCAAAGATTGTCGACCTCGCCGAAACGCAGGTGTTCGATCGCGAACCCCGCGCGTTCGAGGCGCGCGGCGATCAATGCCTGGCAGCCCGCATCGTCGGGCGTGACGGAGGCGCGGCGGATCAATTCGCAGGTGAGATCGAGCACGTCCGACATGGCGACTCCGTCACTGGCCGAACAGCTTCTTGAAGCCGTTGTCGGTGAAACCCTGATGCACCGCGCCGTCGTCGAGCACGACCAGCGGCCGCCGCACGAGCGCAGGATATTCCTTGATGAGCAAGGTCCACTCCGCATCGCTGCCCGGCGACTTGCGCGCCTCGGGCAACGCGCGCCACGTCGTCGAGGCGCGGTTGACGAACTTCTCCCAGCCGCCGACCGCCTTTGCCCATGCCTTGAGCGATTCGGCGGGAATGCGCTGCTCGCGATAGTCGATGAACTCGTAGGCCACCTTGAAGCGATCGAGCCAGTTGCGCGCCTTCTTGCAGGTATCGCATTTGTCGAGGCCGTACAGCGTCGTGGTCATTCGGCTTTTCCGTGGCAGCGAGACTCGAAGTGTACGACGGTGTCGCGGCCGGCGACCGCGTGTCGGCACTCGATGCAACTGCGCTATAAATGCCCGCCATGGACGCCGTGCCGAACGCTCCGGACAAGACCATGCCTGCATACCGGCTTGCGGCCGCGGCGCTCGCCGCGATCGCATGGATCGCGCTCGGACTGCAATTCGCGCTCGCGCTCTGGCTCGTGATCGGCAACGGCCGCTCCGTGCTGTACGGAGTGGTTTTCTACTTCGGCTTCTTCACGATCCTGACCAATCTCGGCGTGGCCATCACCTGCACGGCTGGCGCGGCGCACGGGCTGCGCTCGCGTGCCTATGCGCCGTCGATCGTCGGTTGCATGACAACCGCAATCGTCGTCGTCGGACTCGCTTACCACTTCCTGCTTCGCATGCTTTGGGCGCCCGAAGGCGCGCAGTGGCTGGCCGACACGGCGCTGCACTATGTCGTGCCGATCGGCGCCGTGCTGCATTGGTTCGCATATCCGCATTCGACGCGCTTGCGGGCTTCCGCACCGCTCTTCTGGTGCGTCTATCCCGTTGCGTATTTCGCCTACGCGTTGTTGCGCGGCGCCCTGTTGCACGAGTATCCCTACCCGTTCATCGACGCCGCCGCGCTCGGCTACGGTGGCGCGACGCTCAATGCGATCGGCCTGCTCGCCGTTTTCATCGTGATCGGCTATCTCGTTCGCGCCATCGCGAACACGCTCGCACGGCGCGTCACGCGCGCAGCAGCTCGTTGATGCCGGTCTTCGCGCGTGTCTTCGCGTCGACTTTTTTCACGATGACCGCGGCGTAGAGGCTGTGAGAGCCGTCGCTTGCCGGCAGCGAGCCGGCAACGACGACGCTGCCCGCGGGCACGCGACCGTAGCTGACTTCGCCCGTTGCACGGTCGTAGATCCTGGTCGACTGGCCGAGGAAGACGCCCATGCCGATCACGCTGCCTTTTTCGACGACGACGCCTTCGACGACTTCCGAACGCGCGCCGATGAAGCAGTCGTCCTCGATGATCGTCGGGTTCGCCTGCAAGGGTTCGAGCACGCCGCCGATGCCGACGCCGCCGGACAGGTGCACGTTCGCGCCGATCTGCGCGCAGGAGCCGACCGTGGCCCAGGTGTCGACCATCGTGCCGGCGCCGACGTGTGCGCCGATGTTGACGTAGCTCGGCATGAGCACCGCGTCCTTGCCGACGTGCGCGCCGCGGCGCACGAGCGCGCCCGGCACGAAGCGCGCGCCGGTCGCGCGCAACGCCGCTTCGTCCGTACCGGCGAAGCGCAGCGGCACCTTGTCGAACGCGGCCATCGGGCCGCCGTCCATCGCACGGTTCGCATTGATGCGGAAGTAGAGCAGGACCGCCTTCTTGATCCACTGATGCACGCGCCAGCTCCCGGCGCCGGGTTCGGCGACGCGCAGCGTGCCGGCTTCGAGCGCGTCCATGACGCGTTCGACGGCGGGTCGCAGTTCGCGTTCGACCTGCGTGGCGTCGAGTTCTGCGCGCCGCTCCCAGGCGGCGTCGATGAGTGTCTCAATGGCTTGCATGCGGATTTCCGTTGGAGTCGTTCGATGAGGTGCCGAAAGCGCGCGCGAGCGCGGCTCGCACGGCGTCCTTCGCGGTCGCGTCGAGCGCATGCCCGCTGCCGTCGGTCAGCGTGAAGAAATCCTCGACGCGCTCGCCGAAGGTGGCGATGCGCGCATCGTGCACGCGCACGCGCGCGTCGCGCAACGCCTGCGCGAGCTGCGCGAGCACGCCGGGACGATCGCTGCAGACGATGGCGAGCTGCGTCGCATGCGGCGAATCGTCGAAGGCGACCTGCGGCGGCCGCTGGAAGTGGCGCAACCGGCGCGGCAGGTGGCGGCGCGCCGGCCGCGACGGCGCGCGCGACGACAACGCGCGCAACAGCGTGGCGCGCAGTTCTCGCGACCGCTCGGCGTCGAGTGCGGACGAACCGTGCTCGTCGACGATCTCGAACGTGTCGAAGACGCGACCCGCGTCGGAGACGAGCAGCCGCGCGCGCGCCACGCCGACGCCGAGGCGGTCGAGCGTCGCCATGATCGCCGCGAACAGGCCGTCGCGATCGGGCGCGCAGACGAACAGCTCGCTGCCGCCGCGCGCGGGCAGCGCGTAGACGGCGACGATCGTTTCGCTTGCGTCGCGGCCGGCGATCGCGCGCGCCTGCTCGGCGATCTGTTCGGGGCGGAAGCGCGCGAACGCGTCATCGGGCAGATCCGCGAGCGCGGCCACGACAGCCTCTTCATCACCCCGCGCGCGCAGCAGTTCGCTCGTGCGCTCGCGCGTGATCGCGACGCGTTCGCCCGCATGTTGCGGCCGCTGCAATCCCGAGCGCAGCGCGTAACGCGCGGCGACGTTGAGGTCGGCGAGCAGGCGCGCCTTCCACGCTGTCCACAGCTTCGGATTGGTGCCGGCAATGTCGGCCATCGTCAGCAGGTACAGATAGTCGAGGCGTTCGCGCTCGCCGACCTGCGTCGCGAAACGATGCACGACCTCGGGATCGGCGATGTCCTGGCGCTGCGCGGTGACGCTCATGAGCAGGTGCTGGCGCACCAGCCAGGCGACGAGTTCGACGTCGTGCGCCGGCAAGCCGAGCCGCGTGCACAGCGTGCGCGCTTCGATTTCGCCGAGTTCGGAATGATCGCCGCCGCGGCCCTTGGCGATGTCGTGCATGAGTGCGGCAAGCAGCAGCAGTTCCGGCTGCGCCAGCGTCGCGTAGACCGAATCGGCCTCGGGAAAACGTTCGCGCGACGCGACGTCGGCGAACGCCGCGACGTTGCGCAGCACGCGCAGCGTGTGCTCGTCGACCGTGTAGACGTGGAACAGGTCGTACTGCATGCGACCCACGACGCGGCGGAATGCAGGCAGCAGCGCGGCAAGCACGCCATGCCGGCTCATGCGCGCGAGCGCCTCGACCGCCACGCCGCCCCGCCGCAGCAGCGCGAGGAACGCGGCAAGCACGGCGGGATCCTCGGCGAACGCGTCGCCGTGGTGCGCAAGCGCCTGTTGCAGCAGGCGCATCGTTCGCGCCGAGAGGCCGCGCAGTTGCGCATGATCGAGTTGCACGGCGAACACGGCGACGATTGCCGCCGGGCAGCGCAGGAAAAGATCCGTGTCGCGCGGTTCGATGCGCGCGCCGAGCGCGACGAAATCGGCGTCGACGCCGACAGGCGTCGCATCGGGTTCGAGCAGTTCGGCGCAGCGTTCGACGAACTGCGCGCCGAGGCGTTCGACGACCGTCGCCGCGCGGTAGTAGCCCTGCATGAACTGCTCGACGCCGAGATTGCCGGCGTGCTCGTCCTCGAAACCGAGCGCGGCAGCGAGCGTGCGCTGGTAGTCGAACAGCAGGCGCTCCTCGGCACGACCGGCGGCGAGATGGAGCGCGAAGCGATAGCGCCACAGCGTCGCCTGCGCGCGCAATAGCGCATCGCGCTCGGTCGCGTCGAGCAGGCCGCTGTTGGTCATCAAGTCGAAATCGCCCGCCTGCGCGATGCGTCGACCGAGCCAGCGCATGAGGTCGAGCGTGCGCAATCCACCGGGGCCGTCCTTGAGGTTCGGCTCGAGGTTGTAGGCGGTGTCGTTGCAGCGCGCGAACCGTGCGGCCTGTTCGGCGACCTTGGCCTGCAGATAGGCGGCCGGTGGCCAGGTCGTGTCGTCCTCGACGATCGACTGCACCGCGTGCCTGTCGCCGGCGAGCGGACGCGCGTCGAACAGGCTCGTGAAGACGCTCGCGTCCTCGCGTGCGAGCGCGCGGCACTGTGCGGGCGTGCGCACGGCGTGGCCGGGCTTGAGCGCGATGTCCCACAGGCAGGCAAAGAACGCTTCGAGCGCACGCGCCTGGCGCGCGAGTTCGGCGTCCTCGGCGATCACGAGCAGGTCGACGTCGGAATGCGGAAACAACAGGCCGCGGCCGTAGCCGCCGGTGGCGAGAAGCGCGCAGCCGGATGCGTCGCCGAGGCAGGCGCGCCAGACGTGGACGACGACGGCATCGACCGCCGCCGCGCGGCGGCGCGCGAGCGCGCCGGCATCGGCGCCCTGGTGAAACGCCACCGCGAGCGCGCGGTCGGCGTCGCCGAGCATCTGCCGCAATGCGAGCCGCGCTTCGGGCGACACGCCACTGCGCGGCTGCGCGGGCGGCATGCGTTGCGGCGACGGCAAGGCGGTGGCGGAGTCGGCAGGCATGCGGCCTACTTTAACCGCGCCGGGTGATCCGACCTCTTCGAGGAGCTAACGGCACGGCCGTCCCCGCACAAGCGAGAAGGCGTGAGGGGGAAAGCCCTTCGAGGCATTCCCCGCGGCGGCGCGGGGAATCGCCCGGCTGCCGACTCAGGCCGCGTTCGGCCACGCCGTAAGGATTTCGTAGCCGTCGTCGGTGACGGCGATGGTGTGCTCCCATTGCGCCGACAGCGAATGATCCTTGGTGACCACGGTCCAGCCGTCGGGCAACAGGCGCGTGTACGGCTTGCCGGCGTTGACCATCGGCTCGACAGTGAAGGTCATGCCTTTCTGGAGTTTGAGCCCGGCGCCCGCATGGCCGTAGTGCAGGACCTGCGGATCCTCATGGTAGATCTGGCCAATGCCGTGGCCGCAGTACTCGCGCACGATCGAGAAACCCTGGCGCTCGGCGTGCTCCTGGATCGCATGGCCGATGTCGCCGAGCGTGGCGCCCGGCTTGACCTGGGCAATGCCGAGCAGCATCGCCTCGAGCGTGGTGTCGACAAGGCGCTTCGCCAACACCGACGGCGTGCCGGCGAAATACATGCGGCTGGTGTCGCCATGCCAGCCATCCTTGATGACGGTGACGTCGATATTGACGATGTCGCCGTCCTTGAGCACCTTGCCCGCATTCGGGATGCCATGGCAGATGACGTGGTTGACCGAGGTGCACAGCGTCTTCGGAAAACCCTTGTAGCCGACGTTGGCCGGCACCGCCTTCTGCACGTTGACGATGTGCTCGTAGGCAAGGCGGTCGAGTTCCTCGGTGCTGACGCCGGGCTTGACATGTGGGACGAGCATTTCCAGCACTTCGGCGGCGAGGCGGCCGGCGACGCGCATCTTCTCGATCTGCTCGGGGGTTTTGACGGTAACGGCCATGAACTCTCGATGGTTGGGCAATGTGGCGCGGACATGCCGCGCAGGCTATAATTCTATGGTTCCACATCGCGACTTTCGCAAGTCGTTGATGCGAAACGAAAGATGCGGCCACGCGGGCAATCCGCAAGGCCGCGACGGCAATCGTGCCGAATCCGCACACGCATCGTCACCGCGTCCGGGGTGCCCCGCAAGGGGTCGTTCGCGGCGGGTGCGTGGAGGTCCCAACCCCGGAATTGTGTATGCGAGTCCCTCGCAAGAGCCCGCACATCCCCGTGCGGACTTTTCAAGGAAGGATCCGCTGCAATTCCCTCATGAAGGAAAACCTGCAATGCCTCAAGTCACCATGCGCCAGATGCTCGAAGCGGGCGTCCATTTCGGCCATCAGACGCGCTACTGGAACCCCAAGATGTCGCCGTACATCTTCGGCGCGCGCGGCAAGATCCACATCATCAATCTCGAGAAGACGCTGCCGCTGTTCACGGACGCGATGAACTTCATCTCGGGCATCGCGCAAAAGCGCGGCACGATCCTGTTCGTCGGCACCAAGCGCTCCGCGCGCGACGCGGTCAAGGAAGAGGCCGCGCGCTGCGGCATGCCCTTCATCAGCCAGCGCTGGCTCGGCGGCATGCTGACCAACTTCCGCACCGTCAAGCAGTCGGTCGCCCGCCTCAAGGAACTCGAGACGATGGCCACCGACGGCAGCTACGACCGTCTCGTCAAGCACGAAGTGCTGCGCCTGGTCCGCGAGAAGGAAAAGCTCGAGGCCTCGCTCGGCGGCATCAAGGACATGAACCGCCTGCCCGACGCGCTGTTCGTGATCGACATCGGCCATGAGGACATCGCGATCAAGGAAGCCAAGAAGCTCGGCATCCCGGTCATCGCCGTCGTCGACACCAACTACGATCCGGCCCTCGTCGACTATGCGATCCCGGGCAATGACGACGCGATCCGCGCCGTGCAGCTCTACGCCGCCGCCGCCGCCGACGCCGTGCTCGAAGGCAAGGCTGCCGCCCCGGCGATCCCGGCGCACGACAAGGACGACTTCGTCGAGCTCGACGCCGACGGCAACCCGATCGCGAAGAAGGAATCGCGCGAGCGCGACGACCGCCGCCGCCCGGCCGGCCCGCGCAAGCCCGGCGCCGACAAGCGTCCGGCCGGCAACCGTCGCGGCCCCGCTCCGTCGCGCGATCGCGCGCCGAAGGGCGACGCGCCGAGCGCCGAGTAAAGGCTGTCATCTTCGGGCCGCATGATGCGGCCCGTCACCGAAGCCGTCGTGTCGCGGCCGCAATCGCGGAAGCGCCGGCGGCCTCGGCACGATCCCTCCGTTGTCGTTCCGTGGCACCCGGAGTCCGGTCGGCGTTCTCGCAACGCGCCCGGCTCCGTCCTGTTCCGCAACGACGAGTCTTGTGAATCGAGCGGCGCATCGCGCCGCTCCCGCATGAGGTACACCATGGAAATCACCGCTTCACTGGTCAAGGACCTGCGCGAGCGCACCGGCGCCGGCATGATGGAGTGCAAGAAGGCACTCACCGAAAACAACGGCGACATCGACGCCGCCGCCGAGTGGCTGCGCAAGCAGGGCCTGGCCAAGGCCGACAAGAAGGCCAGCCGCGTCGCCGCGGAAGGCTGCATCGTGCTGGCCCAGGACGGCGGCAAGGCCGTGCTCGTCGAGATCAACTCGGAAACCGACTTCGTCGCCAAGGACGACAACTTCGTCAAGTTCGCCGACGAAGTGGCCAAGACGGCCCTGCGCAGCGGCGCCAGCGACGTCGAGGCGCTCAAGGCCGAGAAGACTTCCTATGGCCCGACCGTCGAGGAAGCGCGCGCCTGGCTCGTCGCGAAGGTCGGCGAGAACGTGCAGGTGCGCCGCATCGCGCGCATCGACAGCGCCAATACGGTCGGCGCCTACGTGCACGGCAGCCGCATCGGCGTGCTCGTCGAGATCAAGGGCGGCGACGCCGACTTCGCGCGCGGCGTGGCGATGCACATCGCCGCGATGAATCCGCCATACAACAAGGCTGGCGACGTGCCGGCCGACTTCGTCGCCAAGGAAAAGGAAATCGAACTGGCCAAGATGAGCGAGAAGGACAAGGCCAAGCCGGCCGAGATCCTCGAGAAGATCATCGGCGGCAAGATCGCCAAGATCGTCAACGAGAACACGCTCTACGGCCAGCCGTTCGTGCTCAACACCGACCAGACCGTCGAAGCCGCCGCCAAGGCCGCCGGCGCGGACGTGCTTGGCTTCCAGCGCCTGGCCGTCGGCGAAGGCATCGAGAAGGTCGTCGAGGACTACGCCGCGGAAGTGGCCAAGGCGATGCAGGTCTGAAGCCGGCCTGATCCATCCTCGAGGCTTGACCCGGAAGGCCGCGGACTCCGCGGCCTTCTGTTTTTCACGGCCGCGAAGGTCCGCGCATCGAAGCGCGTCGCCAAGGCAAAGCGGCGCTATGGCCGCGCATCGTCGCGATGCCCGCCAATGCGATCGAGACCGCCGGCCACCGGCAAACCCCAGCCGTAACGCAGCGCGAGCAGGCGCAAGCCGAAACAGAGCACGGCGCCGACGCTCATCGTCACCGCGGCCGGCACCTGCAGCGCGGCGCCGACCACGACCACCGTCGCGCCGGCGAGCGCGGCGACGGCATACAGTTCCGCGCGCAACACCAGCGGCACTTCCGCCAGCAACACGTCGCGCACCATGCCACCGCCGATGCCGCTGAGCATGCCGAGCAGAGCGGCCATGAGCGGATTGAGTCCGAACGCGAGCGCCTTGTTCGCGCCGACGACCGCAAAGAGCGCGAGCCCGGCCGCATCGAACAGTCGGACGGGATTGCGCAAGCGCTCGATCCATGGCGCCCACAGGAACGTGACGACGCCAGCGAGCAGCGACACGCCGAGGTAACGCCAGTCGCGGATCGAGGACGGCGGCACTGCGCCAATCAGCACGTCGCGGGCGATGCCGCCCGAGCTCGCCGCGACGAAGGACAGCACCAGCACGCCGAACAGGTCGAGGCGCCGGCGCACGCCGGCGACGGCGCCACTGAGCGCGAACACGAACGTGCCCGCCAGGTCGAGTGCGAGCACCAGCAATTTCAGATCCATCCAACGCCCCCGCGTCCGACGCGCAGCCTGCAGCGGCGCGAAACAATCCATGCGCTGCGTCCGCCGCCGTGCCGTTACAATACGGCAGTTTTGCCCGCCGGAAACCGCCATGCCCGCCGACATCAAGTACAAGCGCATCCTGCTCAAACTCTCCGGCGAAGCGCTCATGGGCGAAGCCGACTACGGCATCGACCCGAACGTGCTCGGCCGCCTCGCCCGCGAGATCATCGAAGTGCAGCGCGCCGGCGTGCAGGTCGGCGTCGTCATCGGCGGCGGCAACATCTTCCGCGGCGCGGGCCTCGCCGCGAGCGGCATGGATCGCGTCACCGGCGACCACATGGGCATGCTCGCCACCGTCATCAACGCGCTGGCGATGCAGGACGCGATCGAACGCGCCGGCGGCTCGGCGCGCACGATGAGCGCGATCAAGATCAACGAGGTCTGCGAGGACTTCATCCGTCGCCGCGCGATCCGCCATCTCGAGAAAGGCCGCATCGCGCTGTTCGCCGCCGGCACCGGCAACCCGTTCTTCACCACCGATTCGGCCGCTGCCCTGCGCGCTATCGAGATCGGCGCGAACCTGCTGCTCAAGGCGACCAAGGTCGACGGCGTCTATACCGCCGACCCGGCCAAGGATCCGGGCGCGACGCGCTACGACAGGCTCACCTACGACGAGGTGATCCAGCGCAACCTGCAGGTCATGGACACCAGCGCGATCTCGCTGTGCCGCGACAACCGCATTCCGCTGCGCATCTACGACATGTCGCGCGAAGGCGACCTCATGCGCATCATGCGCGGCGAGCCGATCGGCACGCTGGTCGCGCGCTGAGCGCCGCAGGCACGCAATCGCCCACGGTCAGGCCAGTGGGCCGCGCTGCTATACTTCGCGGCCGACCGCACAGCCCTGCAGGTGGCCGTTCCATGCTCGACACCATCAAGAAAGACGCGCAGACGCGCATGCAGAAGAGCGTCGAATCGCTCCGCCACGAACTCACGCGCCTGCGCACGGGCCGCGCCAGTACGGCGCTGATCGAACCGCTGCGCGTGTCGTACTACGGCAGCGACACGCCGGTGTCGCAGGTCGCCACCGTCGCCATCGCCGACGCGCGCTCGATCGTGATCACGCCGTACGAAAAAACCATGGTCGCCGCGGTCGAGAAGGCGATCCTCGCCTCCGACCTCGGGCTGAACCCGACCACGGTTGGCCAGGTCATCCGCATCAACCTGCCGCCGCTCACCGAGGAGCGCCGCAAGGACCTGTCCAAGCACGTCGCGCACGAGGGCGAGAACGCCAAGGTCGCGATCCGCAACGTGCGGCGCGACGCGCTGCACCAGGTCAAGGAACTGCTCAAGGACAAGCAGATCAGCGAGGACGACGAGCGCCGCGCGGAAGACGAGATCCAGAAGCTCACCGACAAGTTCGTCAAGGACGTCGACGGCGTCGTCAAGGCGAAGGAAGACGAGTTGATGGCGGTGTGATTGCGGCGGCGCGGCGCGCGCCGCGTCCCGCTTTTGCGCAGAATCAAACCCCGATGCCGCCGGCGCCCGCCAGAGACGAGATGGATTCCGATTCGCCAGCCCGCATCCCGCGCCACATCGCGATCGTAATGGACGGCAACGGCCGCTGGGCGCAGCGCCGCCTGCTGCCGCGCAAGCTCGGCCATCGCGAAGGCCAGAAGGCCGTGCGCGCCGCGGTCGAGCATTGTCGCCAGCGCGGCGTCGAGGCGCTCACGCTGTTCGCGTTCTCTAGCGAGAACTGGAGCCGGCCCGACGACGAGGTTGGCGCGCTCATGCAGTTGTTCGTGAAGGCGCTCGACAGCGAGGTCGACGACCTCGACAGGAACGGTGTACGCCTGGGTTTCGTCGGCGACCTCGAACGTTTCGATGCGGACCTGGCCGCACGCATGCGTGCGGCGATGGCGCGCACCGAACGCAACACTGCGCTGCGCCTCAACATCGCGGTCAACTACGGCGGCCGCTGGGACATCGCGCAGGCCGCGCGCGCGCTCGCCAATGCGGTCGCGCGCGGCGATGCGACGGTCGAGGACATCGACGAGGCCGCACTGGGCCGCCACGTCTGCCTCGCCGACCAGCCCCCCGTCGACCTTTTCATCCGCACCGGCGGCGAAGTTCGCGTGAGCAATTTCCTGCTCTGGCAGATCGCCTACGCCGAGCTGTACTTCACCGATGCGCTGTGGCCGGACTTCGATGCCGCCGCGCTCGATGCCGCGATCGACGCCTACGCGCGACGCGAGCGCCGCTTCGGCCAGACTTCCGCGCAGCTGCGCGTCGCCGGCTGAGGCCACGTGCTCAAGCAACGCGCGATCACCGCCCTCATCCTCGCGCCACTTGCGATCGCGCTCGTGCTGCTGTCGCCGACCTGGCTGTTCGCGCTCGTCATCGGCGCGCTGTTCCTCGTCGCGGCGTGGGAATGGTCGCAACTGGCCGGCGTGCGCACGGCCGGCGCGCGCGCCGCCTTCGTCGTCGCCAGCGCGGCGCTGTTCGCGCTCGCCTGGCCGCTGCATGGCCGCGTCGAAGCCGGCTACTTGATCGGCGCTGGCGTGCTGTGGTGGCTCGCCTCGCTGGCGTGGCTGCGCAACTTCTCCTACGCCGCCGCGCCAACGACGGAAAACACCGCGATCAAGCTCGTCGCCTGCGAACTCGCGATCGTGCCCGCGTGGCTCGCGGCGATGCACCTGCACGAACAAACGCCGCACGGACACTACTGGGTGCTGCTCGCAATGCTCCTCGTCTGGGCGGCCGACACGGGTGCGTATTTCGCCGGTCGCCGGTTCGGCAAGACCAAGCTCGCGCCGCGCATCAGCCCGAACAAGACGCGCGCCGGCGTCTGGGGCGCGCTCGTCGTGTCGGGCGCGCTGGCGCTGGCGGGCGGCTGGGCGCTCGGCTGGCGCGACGGCTGGCTGCTCGGGCTGCTCGTCGTCGCGCTGGTCAGCGTGCTGGCCTCGATCGTCGGCGATCTCATCGAAAGCCTGCTCAAGCGCCAGGCCAACGTGAAGGATTCCGGCGCACTGTTTCCCGGCCACGGCGGCCTGCTCGATCGCGCCGACAGCATGCTCGCCGCCGTGCCCGTGTTCGTCGCCGGCAAGGCCCTGCTCGACCTGCTGCGCGCGTCATGAGGTCGCTCGCCGTCCTCGGCGCGACCGGCTCGATCGGCGCGAGCACGCTCGACGTCGTCGCGCGCCATCCAGAGCGGTTCCGCGTCGGCGCGCTCGCCGCGCACCGCAGCGCGGAAGCGCTTGCGGCGTTGTGCGCGAAGTTCCAGCCCGAACTCGCGGTGATCGCCGATCCGGCCCGCGAAGGCGACTTGCGCGAACGCCTGCGCGCAGCGGGCGTCGATTGTCGCGTCGCGAGCGGCGCCGACGCGCTCGTCGAAGCGGCGTCCGGCGCGCACTGCGACACCGTCGTCGCCGCGATCGTCGGCGCCGCGGGGCTGGAGTCCACGCTCGCCGCTGCGCGCGCGGGCAAGCGCCTGCTGCTCGCCAACAAGGAAGCCGTGGTCATGGCCGGCGCGCTGCTCAAGGCGGCGCTGCGCGAAGGCGGTGGCGAGCTGCTGCCGCTCGATTCCGAGCACAACGCGGTGTTCCAGTGCCTGCCGCGCGGCGCGGCCTCGCTCGACGTGGCCGGCGTGCGGCGCATCGTGCTGACCGCCTCGGGTGGGCCGTTCCGCGGCCGCACGCGCGGCGAACTCGCCGACATCACGCCAAGCCAAGCCTGCGCGCATCCGAACTGGCGCATGGGCCGCAAGATCTCGGTCGATTCGGCGACGCTGCTCAACAAGGGCCTGGAGGTCATCGAAGCGCACCACCTGTTCGACGCGCCAGCCGATCGCATCGACGTCGTCGTGCATCCGCAGAGCCTCGTGCATTCGCTGGTCGAATACGTCGACGGCTCCCTGCTCGCCCAGCTCGGTCAGCCCGACATGCGCACCGCGATCGCCTACGCGCTGGCCTGGCCCGAGCGCGTCGATGCGGGCGTCGGCGCGCTCGACCTCGCCGCTGCCGGCCGGCTCGACTTCGAGAAGCCCGATCTGGATACCTTCCGCGGCCTTGCGCTCGCCTTCGACGCGCTGCGCGCGGGCGGCAGCGCACCGATCGTCCTCAACGCAGCCAACGAGGAGGCGGTTGCCGCGTTCCTCGACGGCCGCCTGCCCTTCCTCGGCATCGCCGAGACCATCGAGCGCTGCCTGGACGACTCGCCAGCCGCGCCTGCGGCCGACCTCGCTGCGATCCTTGACGCCGATTTAACTGCGCGTCGGCAGGCGCAACGTATCATCGCCGCCCTGTCCGACCGCGTTCCCGCCCGTCCATGAGTGAATTCTTCGGTTCCGTCTGGTGGCTCATCGTCACCCTCGGGCTCCTCATCACGTTCCACGAATACGGGCATTTCCTCGTCGCGCGGCGTTGCGGCGTCAAGGTGCTCAAGTTCTCGGTCGGTTTCGGCCCGGCGCTTTGGAAGCGTTTCGACAGGCACGGCACCGAGTTCGCGGTGTCGGCGATCCCGCTCGGCGGGTACGTGAAGATGCTCGACGAGCGCGATCCGGATGCGACGATCGCGCCCGAAGACGTCCACGCTGCGCACAACCGCCAGTCGGTCGGCAAGCGCATGGCGATCGCCGCGGCGGGCCCGGCGTTCAACCTCGTCTTCACGCTCGCCGCGTTCTGGCTCATGTTCGTGATCGGCAAGCCGGACTACCAGCCCATCGTCGGACACGTCGACGGGCTGGCCGCTTCCGCGGGGCTGGAAGCCGGCGATCGCATCACCGCGATCGACGGCAAGGCGGTGGAAAACTGGACCGACGCCGGCGACAGGCTCGTCGCCGCCGGCCTCGCGCGCCAGGACGCGCAGGTCACGCTGGCCACGCCGGACGGTGCCACGCGTCAGCGCTCGATCGCGCTGTCGCAGCTTCCAGCCGGCCTCGACCAGCAGGCGACCTACGACCGCATCGGGCTGGCGCCGCAACAGATGATGGTGCCGCCGGTGATCGGTGACGTCTCCGCCGGCAGCGCCGCCGAACGCGCCGGCCTGCGCAAGGGCGACACCGTGGTCAGCATCGGCGGCGAGGCGATCGGCGACTGGCGCGACGTACCCAAGGCGATCCGCGCGCATGCGCCGCACGGCGAAACGCTGGCGATCGTCGTGCGCCGCGACGGCCATGCCATCGACGTTGACGCCAAGCCGCAGGCCAACCCGGGCGCCGGGCCGGACGGAGCGCCATGGCTGCTCGGCATCGGCCCGCAGCCGATCGACCCGCACTACGACGCGACGCTGCGCTACGGTCCTGTCGCCGCGATCGGGCAGGCATTGTCGACGACCTGGGACCAGACCCGGCAAACGCTGTCCATGCTCGGCAAGATGCTCGTCGGGCAAGCCTCGATCAAGAACCTGTCGGGCATCATCACCATCGCCGAAGCGGCCAATGCCTCGGCGCAGCTCGGCCCGGCCTGGTTCCTCAATTTCCTCGCCGTGATCTCGCTGAGCCTGTGCATCCTCAACCTGCTGCCGATTCCGATCTTGGACGGCGGCGCGCTGCTGTATTACCTTATCGAGCTGGCAAAAGGCAGTCCGGTCAGCGAACGCGCGCAGATCGCCGGGCAGTATGTCGGTCTGGTCCTGCTGGTCGCCCTCATGGGTCTGGCGTTCTACAACGACATCCTGCGGCACGTGTCCTGACCTGGCGGCCCGCCAGGCAATCCCGAAATGACAATTCCAGCCGTCCTCCGTGACGGCAGAGATCAGACCGGCATCCGTGCCGGACTTTTCAACAAACAGCCTGCGGCAACGCCCGCCGCGGACCTGCAAACGACGCCCTGACGGAAAGTGACGATGAAGCGTACCGCCGCCCTGTTTCTCCTGGCCTTTCTCGCCGCGAAGAGCGCCTGCGCGTTCGACACGTTCACGATTTCCGACATCCGCATCGACGGCCTGTCGCGCATCGCGCCGGGCACGGTGTTCACCTACCTGCCCGTCGAGAAGGGCGACACGCTCACGTCGGACCGCGCCGAGCAGGCGATGCGCGCGCTGTACAAGACCGGCTTCTTCAAGGACGTATCGCTCTCGCGCCAGGGCGACATCCTCATCATCTCGGTCAAGGAACGCCCGCAGATCAGCAAGATCGCGATCCGCGGCAACAAGGACATCCAGGAAGCAGACCTGCTCAAGGGCCTCAAGGGCATCGGCCTGTCCGAAGGCGAATCGTTCGATCCGCTCAAGCTCGCCGAAGTGCGCGATGAACTCACGCACCAGTACTACAACCGCGGCAAGTACAACGTCTCGGTGAAGACGAACGCGGTCAACCTCGACCGCAACCGCGTCGAGATCGCCATCAACGTCGCCGAAGGCAAGGCGGCCAAGATCAAGCACCTCAACATCGTCGGCAACACGACCTTCAGCGACAAGCAGATCGAGGGTGATTTCGAGTCGTCCACCTCGAACTGGACGTCCTGGTACAGCAAGGACGACCAGTACTCGCGAGAAAAACTATCGGGCGACCTCGAGAAGCTGCAGTCCTTCTACATGGACCGCGGTTACGCCGACTTCAACGTCGATTCCACCCAGGTCAGCATCAGTCCCGACAAGCGCAAGATGTACGTGACCGCGAGCATCAAGGAAGGCGAGGTCTACAAGCTCACCGACGTCAAGCTCACCGGCACGCTCGTGCTGCGCGAGGAAGACCTGCGCAAGCTCATCCAGGTCAAGCCCGGCGAAGTGTTCTCGCGCAGGAAGATCGAACAGTCCGCGGACGCCATCACCTCGGCGCTGTCCAACATCGGCTACGCCTTCGCCGACGTGAATCCCTTGCCCACGATCGACAAGGACAAGCGCGAAGTCGGCCTCAACTTCTTCATCAATCCCGGCAAGCGCGTCTATGTGCGCCGCATCGTCTTCAAGGGCAACCAGCACACCGAAGACGAAGTCATGCGCCGCGAGATGCGCCAGCTTGAAGGTTCGTGGTACTCGCAGGCGGCGATCGACCGCTCCAAGATCCGCCTGCAGCGCCTGGGCTTCTTCAGCAAGGTCGAGATCGACACGCCGAAGGTGCCCGGCACCGACGACCAGGTCGACGTGGCCGTCAACGTCGAGGAGCAGAACTCCGGCCAGTTCACCTTCGGCCTCGGCTATTCGCAGTTGCAGGGCCTGATCATCAGCGCCGGCGTCACCCAGAACAACTTCTTCGGCACCGGCGACCGCGTGTCGGTGAACGCGCAGCGCAGTTCGTACCTGCAGCGCTATTCGCTGTCGTATTTCGAGCCCTACCTCAGCGACGACGGCATCGGCATCGGCTACGACATCCAGCACACCAAGTTCGACGCCGGACAGGACAACCTCGCCGCGTACCTGAGCAGCACTGATGCGTTCGACATCTATCTTGGCTTCCCCATCACGGAATCGGACACGATCAACACGCAGATGGGCGTGAGCAAGACGCTGGTCACCGCCGCTACATATCTCGGCACGCCACAGCCGATGATCGACTACATCGACAACCTCGGCCACCGCACGTTCCATACTTGGAACGTGCAGGTGTCGTGGGCACACGACACGCGCAATCGCTACTGGAACCCGACGCGCGGCGCGCTGCAGTCGGCATCGCTCGAAGTGACGCTGCCCGGCTCGACCGTGCAGTACTACAAGTTCAACTACCAGTTCGCGCAATACCTGCGCATGACCGACGCGCTGACCTTCTACGGCCACTTCTCGCTTGGCTACGGCAATACCTACAAGGATCCCAAGAGCGTCATGGATCCGTCCGACCCGCGCTACATCGCCGATCTGGGCGGACTGCCGTTCTTCGAAAACTTCTATGCCGGCGGCGTTGCCGACGTGCGCGGTTTCCGCGACAACACGCTCGGGCCCTACTACCTGTATTCCCCGGACTTTTGCCCGGCCACGGACAAGAACTGCCGCTGGCCGCTCGGCGGCGCCTTGAAGACAACGGCGTCGGTGGAAGTGATCTTTCCGACCCCCTTCATGAAGGAAAGCAACGACAGCACGCGCCTGTCGGCGTTCCTCGATGTAGGCAACGTGTTCAACAACAAGCTCTGCAAGTACTCCAATCTCGATTGCCTGCAGATGCGCACCTTCAGCGCCGACCAGCTCCGCGCATCCGTCGGCCTGTCCTTCCAGTGGCGCGCGCCAGTCGGTCCGATCGTGATCAATCTCTCCAAGCCGATCCGCAAGAAGCCCGGCGACGACACCGAAACGATCCAGTTCACGTTCGGCAACACGTTCTGATCGTCGTACCATTGTCGCCAGCGTTGGCAACGAGGACAGTCCGGTGGCGCAGTCCGCCTCTACAGCCCGCCGGATATTCGCGGCATGCACACACGTCCTGTTGGCGTGCGTGCTGCTCGCATGCGCCGCATACGCGCAAGCACCCGCGTCGGCGCGCATCGGCTATGTCGACATGAAGCGCCTGCTCGACAACGCGCCGCAGATTGTCGCCGGCCGCAGCAAGCTCGAAGGCGAATTCGCCAGTCGCGACGCCGCGCTCAAGGCCGATGAGCGGCACCTCGCCGAACTGCGCTCGAAGGCGGGCGCCAAGCCTGCCGAAGCGCAACAACGCGAGATCGACGCGGTCGAGCGCTCCCTCAAGCGCCAGCGCGAGACCCTGCGCAACGAACTCAAGGCACGCAGCGACCAGGAACTCGACAACAGCTGGCGCGAGATCAACGACGCCGTCGTCGCCTTCGCGCGTGAACAGGGCTACGACCTCATCGTCGCCAGTCCGGTCGTCTACGCCGGTGCGCGCGTCGACATCACCGACAAGATCCTCGATCGCCTGCGCCACCAATCGGCCAAGGGCGCGACGCCGTGAGCGCCGCGCTCACGCTCGGCGCAATTACGGAACGTTTCGGCCTGCGCCTCGTTGGCGGCGATCCGGCTCAACACATCCGCGGCGTCGCTGCGCTCGTCGACGCCGGTGCGGAGCAGATCGGCTTCCTCGCCAATCCACGCTATCGCAATCAACTCGCGACAACCACCGCTGCAGCGGTCGTCCTGCGCGAGGACGAGATCGATGCGAATCCGCGACCGAGCCTGATCGCGGTCGACCCGTACGTCGCCTTCGCCAAGATCGGCGCGTTGTTCGAGAAGCAGCCCGCGGCGACGCCGGGCGTCCATCCGAGCGCGATCGTTGCGCCGACGGCCTTGGTCGCCGCCAGCGCGAGTGTCGGCGCGTTCTGCATCGTCGATGATGGCGCGCGCATCGACGAAGGCGCGCTGGTCGGTCCGCACTGCGTGATCGGCCGCGACTGCATCGTCGGCGCGCAGTCGCGCCTCGTCGCGCGCGTCACGCTCGTGCAGGACGTGCGCCTCGGCAAGCGCGTGCTGATCCATCCCGGCGCGGTACTCGGCGCAGACGGCTTCGGCCTCGCCTTCGAACAGGGACACTGGATCAAGGTGCCGCAACTCGGCGGCGTCGTCGTCGGCGACGACTGCGAGATCGGCGCCAACACGACCATCGATCGCGGCGCGCTCGGCGACACCGTGCTCGAGGACGACGTGCGGCTCGACAACCAGATCCAGATCGCGCACAACGTGCGCATCGGCGCGCACAGCGCGTTGGCCGGCTGCGCAGCGGTCGCCGGCAGCGCGACGATCGGCCGCCATTGCCTGATCGGCGGCGCCGCGGGCATCCTCGGTCATTTGAGCATCGCCGACCGCGTCACCGTGACGGCGATGAGTCTGGTCACCCATTCGATCCGCGAACCCGGCGAATACTCGTCGGGCACGCCGATCCAGCCGAACAGGCAATGGCGCCGCAACGCGGCGCGCTTCAAGCATCTGGACGAGATCGCGCGGCGCCTCGGCGTCGCGGAAAAGGAAAAACAGCCATGAGCCAAGCCTCCACCCCGCAACTCCCGATCGGCGTCGAGCAGATCGCCGCGGTGCTGCCGCACCGTTATCCGTTCCTGCTGCTCGACCGCGTCGTCGAACTGGATCCGGGCCAACGCGTTGTTGCGCTCAAGAACGTCACGTTCAACGAGCCGTTCTTCCAGGGCCATTTCCCGGGCCACCCGGTCATGCCCGGCGTGCTGCTCATCGAGGCGATGGCGCAGGCCGCGGGCATGCTCGTGAAACTCTCCGAGCCGAACGCGCACGACAAGCGCTCGATCTTCTACCTCGTCAAGGTCGACAAGGCACGCTTCAACCGCACCGTCGTGCCCGGCGACCAGTTGCGGCTCGAGGTCGAGCACAAGCGCCGCATGCGCAACATGAGCCAGTTCTGGGGCCGCACCGTGGTCGACGACAAGGTCGTCGCCGAGGCGGAAATGCTCTGCGCCGAGGTCGAGGCGGAATGATCCACCCGACCGCGCTCGTCGATCCCGCCGCGCGCATCGGCGCGCGCGTGAGCGTGGGTGCGTACAGCGTGATCGGCGCCGACGTTGAGATCGGCGACGGCACGACAATCGGCCCGCACGTCGTCGTCGAAGGCCCGACGCGCATCGGCCTGGACAACCGCATCTTCCAGTTCGCCTCGATCGGCGCCGAGCCGCAGGACAAGAAATTCCGCGGCGAACGCAGCGAACTCGTCATCGGCGACCGCAACACGATCCGCGAGTTTGTCACGTTGAACCGCGGCACCGCCGAAGGCGGCGGCGCGACGCGCATCGGAGACGACAACTGGTTCCTCGCCTATGCACACGTCGCGCACGACTGTCGCGTCGGCAGCCATTGCGTGTTCTCCAACAACGCCACACTCGCCGGCCACGTCGAAGTCGGCGACCACGTGATCTTCTCGGGTTTCGCCGGCGCGCACCAGTTCTGTCGCATTGGCGCGCACGCGTTCATCGGCATGGGCGCACTGCTTTCCGGCGACGTGCCGCCGTTCGTCATGGTCGCCGCCGACGCGCAGGGCCGGCCGCGCGGCGTCAACGGCGAAGGTCTCAAGCGCCGCGGCTTTGGCGCGACGCGCATTGCCACGATCAAGCGCGCCTACCGCGCGCTCTACGTCTCCGGCCTGCCGCTCGAGCAAGCGCGCGGCAGGCTCGCCGAACTCGCCGCGGAAAGCGCCGACGTCGCCGCAATGCTCGACTTCATCGAGCGTGGCGAGCGGCCGCTGGCGCGATGAGCGACGGCAGCGCGGAACGCTTCGTCCTCGTCGCTGGCGAGGCCTCCGGCGACCTGCTTGGCGCCGGGCTCATCCGCGCGCTGCGCGAACGCTTTCCCGACGCGCGATTTGCCGGCATCGGCGGACCGCAGATGGTCGCAGCCGGCCTCGAGGCCTGGCATCCGGCCGAGAAGCTCTCGGTGATGGGTTACGTCGAAGTGCTGCGCCACCTGCCCGAACTGCTGTCGATCCGCCGCGACCTCGTGCGTCGCACGCGCGCGTTCGCGCCCGATGCGTTCGTCGGCATCGACGCACCCGACTTCAACCTCGGCGTCGAACGCCGCCTCAAGCGCGCCGGCATTCGCACCGTGCACTACGTGAGTCCGTCGGTGTGGGCATGGCGCGAGAAACGCGCGACGAAGATCGGCCGCAGCGCCGACCGCGTGCTCTGCCTGTTCCCGATGGAACCGCCGATCTACATGCGGCATGGCGTCGACGCGCGCTTCGTCGGCCATCCGCTCGCCGACGCCATGCCGCTCGAACCCGATCGCGTTGCCGCGCGCACCGCGCTCGGCCTGCCCTTGGACACACGCGTGCTCGCGCTGCTGCCCGGCAGTCGCCTCGGCGAAATAGCGCGGCTCGCGCCCGATTTCATCGGTGCCGCGCGGCAGCTCGTCGCGCGCATCCCGGATCTGCGCCTCGTCGCACCCATGGCAAATGCGGCTTGCCGCGCCGCATTCGAGCGCGTCCTCGACATGCTCTGGCCGGATGGCCGCGAAGCGACATCGATCCTCGACGGTGGCGCGCGCACGGCAATGACGGCGGCCAATGCGATCCTGCTCGCATCGGGCACGGCCACGCTCGAGGCCATGCTCGCCAAGCGGCCGATGGTCGTCGCTTACCGCATCGCGCCGCTGACCTACCGCATCGTGAAGGGTCTGGGCATGCTCAAGGTCGAGCGCTACGCGCTGCCGAACGTGCTCGCCGGCCGCGACCTCGCGCCTGAATTCATGCAGGATGCATGCACACCAGACGCGCTCGCCACGGCGCTCGAACCGATACTCGCGCGCGGCGATGACGCCGGCCTGCAAGCCGAATACCACCGCCTGCACCTCGCGCTGCGCCGGGACGCGAGCGAAAGCGCGGCCGACGCGATCGCGCAACTGCTGGCCACGCACTGAGCGCGGGCTTGGATCGGTGTCGCCGCCGCAATGCGCATTGACGCCGCGTGCGTGCCTGCGCAGGATGCCCGCATGGCGAACGCCGCATCATGACCAGCCCGACCCTGCGCCGTACCCGCATCCTGCGCATCCTCGCGGCGCTCGCTTTCGCGGCGCTCGTCGTTTTTGGCCCGCTGACCGAAAACACCGGCGCCGAAAAGGTCTTCGCGATGACGGTGATCGGGCTTACGCTGCTCGCACTGCTATTCGCCAGTGCACGCATCGCCTTCTCGCTGTTCGCCGTCTCGCTGCTGTTCGGCGCGATCGAGATCGCCGGCGTGCTCAAGTTCCGCTACCTGACCACCCCGCTGCTCGCGCCCGACCTCGAATACTTCGTCAACGGCGGCACGCTCGAAGTGTTCTCGCACTATCCGCTGCTGCTCGCGATCGGGCTTGGCGCGCTCGTGCTGGTGCCGACCGTGCTCGTCGTTTCCTTCCTCGGCGAACGCGCCTGGCTGCTGCCGCGGGCACCGCGCCTCGTGCGCGCGGGCGTGCGCGTCGCCGGCACGCTCGCGGCGCTGGTGATGCTCGTCGTTTCGCTGCGGCCAGAGGGTCCTTTCAACGGCGTGTTCGACAAGCCGATGTGGATTGCAATCAACGACAGGAGCTTCATCACCGACTTCCTGACCTCGTTCAACGACACCGTCATCGACGAACCGAAGAGCCCGCCCGACGTTGACCGCACGATCAGCTGGAAGCTCGACCGCCCGATGCAGGCGCCGGCGCGGGCGCCCGATGTCGTGGTCGTGCTCGAGGAGAGCACGTTCGACCCGCGCATCCTCAAACTCTGCACGATCCCCGAATGCCGCCGCGCAATGTTCGACGCCGACAAGCAGACGCGCGCGCATGGCCTGATGACCGTGCACACCTTCGGCGGTGGCACCTGGACCAGCGAGTTCTCGCTGCTCACCGGCCTCGCCCACACGCTGTTCGGCAACGCCGGCCTGTACGCGCCGTACAATCTTGCGCCGCGCGTCGCCTACACCCTGCCCAAGGCGTTCAAGCGCGCCGGCTACCGCGCCATCGCGCTGTACCCGATGAGCGGCGACTTCCTCAACGCGCGCAACGCCTACGACTACTACGGCTTCGACGCGTTCTACGACGGCACGCAATACGGACTGGGCTGGGAAAGCCACGACGCCGACCTGCTCAAGGTCTTCGAGCGCGTCTATTCCGACGAGAAGCGCGTGCATCCGGACACGCCGCTGTTCGTCTTCATGCTCACGCTGCATCAGCACGGCCCGCACATGAAACCCCTGACCGAGTTGCCGGCGCCGTACGACAAACCGCTGTTTCCCGGCGCGTTCAAGCCGAAGGCGCTCGACGACTGGCTCAACCTCAACCTCGGCAACTACCTGCAGCGCCTGTCCGAATCCGACGCGATGATGACCGACATGCAGAAATTCCTGCTCGGCGGCGACCACCCAGCCGTGCTCGCGCACTTCGGCGACCACCAGCCATCCTTCGACGGTGCCATCAACGAAATTCCCAAGGTCGTGCCGAAGCAGGCCAAGCCCGTCGCGCACTGGGTGACCTACTACATGGTCAAGTCGAACTTTCCCGTGCGCGCCCGCTACGACTACCCCGTGTTCGACATCGCCTTCCTCGGCTCGCTTGTGCTCGATATCGCCGGCGTGCCCAAGGACGCGTTCTACCAGGCAAACACGCTGCTTCGCGAACGCTGCAAGGGCCGCTATCTCGACTGCGCCGACAAGAAGACCGTCGCCTCATACCACGACTACATCTTCGCCGCGCTTGGCGACCTCCACGAAAATCCCTAGCGCCCAGATCCGCGCGGCTTGGCTGCGCCGAACCAGGTCATGACCTCGGCACAGGTGATGTGCGCGAACGCACCAGGCGCTGGGCGAGGCATAATCACGCGCAACCATTTTCCGCTCCATTGCCCGCCCTGTACTGCATGCGCAATCGTTGCCCGACCACCCAACCGCTCGTCGCCGGTGTGGACGAAGCCGGCCGCGGGCCACTCGCGGGGCCGGTCGTGGTCGCGGCAGTCATCCTCGATGCCGCGCGGCCGATCGACGGTATCGGCGATTCCAAGGCGCTCAGCGAAGCGCGCCGCGAAATGCTCGCGCCGTTGATCCGAGAACGCGCTCTGGCGTGGTCCGTGATCGCCGTCGAGATCGACGAAATCGAGCGCCTCAACATCCTCGGCGCCACGCTCGCGGGCATGACGCGCGCACTATGCGCGCTTGCTGTGGCGCCGACGCTGGCACTGATCGATGGCAACCACCTGCCGAAAGGTTTGCCTTGCCGCGCACGCGCGGTGATCGGCGGCGATGCCAGCGAAGCGGCCATTGGTGCCGCTTCGATCCTCGCGAAAACCGCACGCGACGCGCTCATGCGCGAACTGGACACAATCCACCCGGGTTACGGTTTCGCGCAACACAAGGGCTATCCCACATCCGAACACTTCGAGGCGCTCGAGCGCCTCGGCCCTTGCGCGATCCATCGCCGCCGCTTCGGCCCGGTTCGCCGGCTCATAGAACCGCTCCTGTTCTGAGGCTCGTTCCGGGGCTCCCGCTTCGGACTGTCCTCTCGCGCGAGGCGGCCACGGGTCGACGCTGCGCAACTCGGCGCGGCGCCGAAAACGATTTCCTCCGGACACCGCACGAGCGGCGGCGGGTTCATGCCGCCACGCGCACCAAAGCGGGCGTGACCGGCATGCCAGTCCCGGAATACATCGCATGCAGTCGAATGCGATCGCCCACGGCGCGTGCCCGTTGGTCGACGGAAGTTGCAGGGCGAGGACTACACGGCGGCATGGCCGCTCATGGAACGCCGTCGGGAAAACGCCGCCCGCTAGCGTCCTGCCATCGAACCCTATGCCGCCTGCTTGACGATCGAATGCTTGGTGTGCGTGACCTTGTTCTGGCGGTCGACGTAGACGAGCGTGGGCTTGTGCAATGCGGCCTCGGCTTCGGCGTACACGCCGTAGGCGCAGATGATGATGATGTCACCGGGCTGCGCGCGGTGCGCGGCGGCGCCGTTGATCGAGATGATGCCCGAGCCTTCCTCGCCGCGGATCGCGTAGGTCGAGAAGCGCTCGCCATTGTTGACGTTGTAGATGTGGATCTGCTCGTACTCGCGGATTCCGGACAGGTCGAGCAAGTCGCCGTCTATCGCGCAGGAGCCTTCGTAGTGCAGTTCGGCTTGGGTGACGTTGGCGCGATGGATTTTCGCCTTGAGCATGTTCAGCTGCATTGTCGTCTCGAAACGTGTTGCAAATGCGCAACAATCACTGGCCGTGCAGTATAGCAAAGGGCTTCGCGGCGGCGCACAAAACGCTTCAGACCATTCCTTCGACGTGCAACTTGCTGAATTCAACCGAAAAAAAAACCCTCGCGCGATTGCCGCAGCGAGGGTTTGAACTTTGGAGTGACGATTACCTGCGATGCGCCCTGCTGTCGCGAGCCCTCCCGAATGTGGCGGAAAACTCGAACGACGTGGGGAGAATACCACACGCCGAAAGAAAAAAGCTACACCTGTCACAACAAAAATCGCTGGAAGCGATTTTTGATGTCGCGTCGGCGACGGTCCGAAGGGTTGCCGCCAAGGACGGCACACACAAAAAAACGCCGGAAGCGATTCTTGACGTCCCGTCAGCGACGGGCAGAAGGGTTGCCTCAGCGGACGGTGGGCAACAACAAATTGTCGATGAGTCTCGTCGTGCCCGAGCGCGCCGCGATCAGGGCGACGAGACCGTCGCGTTGACCCGGCGCCGGCTCGCCGAGATTGTCGGCGCGACGCAATACCGCGTAGTCGGGCGCAAGCCCGGCCTGCTCCAGCGCAATGCGCGCCGCGGCTTCGACATGGACGAAGGTCTCTCCTGACCGTACGGCGCTGCCCATCGCATCGAGCGTCGCGTGGATTGCACCGGCACGCTCCCGCGCGGCGGCGTCGAGATATTGGTTGCGCGAACTCATGGCGAGACCGTTCGCCTCGCGCGCGATCGGCGCGGCGACGATGTCGATCGGGAACGCGAGATCGCGCACCATCCGACGGATCACGAGCAGCTGCTGGTAGTCCTTCTGGCCGAACACGGCGACATCGGGCTGCACGAGGTTGAACAGTCGCGCGACGACGGTCGCCACGCCGTCGAAATGGCCGGGCCGGAGCGCGCCTTCAAGCGTTTCGGTGACCACCGGCACATGGATGCTTGCGCTCGCCTGCGCGCCGAACGGATAGATCGCCTCGACTGACGGCAGGAACAGCACGTCGCAACCGTGCCGCGCGAGGCCTTCGGCGTCGGCCTCCGGCGTGCGCGGGTAGCGCGCGAAATCCTCGTTCGGGCCGAACTGCGTCGGATTGACGAACACGCTGGCGACGATGAAGTCCGCTCGCTCGCGCGCGATGCGCACGAGCGAGAAATGGCCATCGTGCAGGTTGCCCATCGTGGGCACGAAGCCGATCGTGCGGCCGAGGCGGCGTGCCTCGGCGACGTGATGTCGCAGGTCTGCGGGCGTGTTCGCGATCCGCATCAGTAGCTGTGCTCCGGACCCGGGAATTCGCGCTCGCGCACGGCGCGCGCATAGGCGGCGATCGCCTCGACGACGGAACCGGTGCCGGCGAGGAAGTCCTTGGAAAACCGCGGCCGCTTGCCCGGCGTGATGCCGAGCAGGTCGTGCATGACGAGCACCTGACCGTCGCAATCCACGCCCGCACCGATGCCGATGACCGGAATCTCGAGCTCGCGCGTGATCGCCTGCGCGAGCGCGGAAGGCACGCACTCGAGCACGAGCAGTTGCGCGCCTGCGTCCTGCACTGCGCGCGCATCGGCGCGCAAGCGATCGGCCGCTGCGGCTTCGCGGCCCTGCACGCGATAGCCGCCGAGGCGGTTGATCGATTGCGGCGTGAGCCCGAGATGGGCGCAGACGGGAATCTCGCGCGACGTCAGCGCGGCAATGATCTCGCAGACCCAATCCGCCCCTTCGAGCTTGACCATCGCCGCGCCGCCTTCGGCGACGAGGCGCGTCGCGTTGGCGAACGCGGTCGGCACGTCGCGGAAGGCCATGAACGGCAGGTCGGCGACGAGGAACGCGCGGCGCAATCCGCGCGCGACGCAAGCCGTGTGGTAGACCATCGCGTCCATCGTCACCGGCAGCGTGCTCGCGTGGCCCTGCACGACCATGCCGAGCGAATCGCCGACGAGGACGAGGTCGACGCCGGCTTCGTCCGCGCGCGCGGCAATGCTCGCATCGTACGCAGTGACGCAGACGATCTTCTCGCCGTCGCGCTTGCGGCGATGCAGGTCGGGCAGTGTCAGCGGCGCGCTGCCGGCGCTGTTGGCGTACATGGTCGGCACCCGGAATGGCAGCGGCCATTATTCCCCGCGCGGCTCGAAGTCCTCAAGCCGGCGGCAGGCGCTCGCACGACGCGGCGTCGACTTGCACGACCAGGTCGGCGACGACGCCGACGCCGGGCACCTCCAGATCCGGTGCGATCTCGGCCAGCGGCACGAGCACGAAGGCGCGTTCGGCCAGGCGCGGATGCGGCAATACCAAGTCGTCATCGTCGACGCGATGACTGCCGTGGACGAGCAGGTCGAGATCGAGCGTGCGCGGCCCCCAGCGGCTGCCGTCACGGATGCGGCCATGGCGTCGCTCGATGGCGAGCAGCGCATCGAGCAGTTCATGCGGCGTCAGCCCCGTTTCGACTTGCGCGACCGCATTCACGAATGGCGGCTGTTCGACGCCGCCCCACGGCGCGCTGCGATACAGCGACGACGCGCGCACGAGGCGCGTCGCGGCAATCGCATCCAGGTCGCGCAACGCGCTGCGGATCTGCGCAACAGGGTCGCCGAGATTCGCGCCGAGTCCGACCCAGGCGCGTACGCCGGGCGATTCAGTCGACACTGTCGGCTGCGGGCGCCGCGCCGGCCGCGGACTTGCGCCTGCGGCGACGACGCGGGCGCTTGCGCTTGGCGGGCGCGCTCACGCCCGCTTCGTCAGCCGCCGGCGGCGGCAAACCGGCCAGCTGCTGCGACAGTTCGTCCTGACTGAGCGTTTGCGCCTGCGTCCACCATTGTGCGAGTTCGGCCAGTTCGTCCGATTCGCCCGCGCGCAGCACGAGGAAATCGTAGGCGGCGCGGAAACGCGGATGTTCGAGCAGGCGGAACGCGCGCTTTTTCGTGCGATGCGCGAAGCGCGGCTGCATCGACCAGATTTCCTCGACGGCGATCGTGAAGCGGCGCGGCACGGCGACGCGTTGCGCCTGCTCGCCGATCACGCGCGCGACCGCGTGCGACCACGCCGCGCCCGCGTCCTCGCCCTTGTCGATGCCGGCCTGCGCGAGCGCGCGCACCGGCTCCCAGAGCAGCGCCGCGAACAGGAACGCGGGCGTCACCGGCTTGTCGGCGCGCACGCGGGCGTCGGTATTGGCAAGCGTCTGCTCGACGAGCCCGCGGAACGTCGCGGCGTTGGAGGAACGCAGCGCACGCGCGGTCGCCGGAAACACCTGTTCGAGCAATCCATGATGTTCGAGCGCGCGAAAACTCGCGAGGCCGTGGCCGGCGAGGAACATCTTCAGCGACTCGTCGAACAGGCGCGCCGGCGGTGCTTCGGCAAGCAGCGAACCCAGCCGCGCGAATGGCTCCGCAGTGGCCGCCTCGATCGAGAATCCGAGCTTGGCCGCGAGCCGCACCGCGCGCAGCATGCGCACGGGATCTTCGCGATAGCGCTGCTCGGGTTCGCCGATCAGGCGCAACACCCGGTGCTGGAGGTCGTCCATGCCCCCGACCGCATCGAGCACGCTGAAGTCGGCGATGTCGTAGTAGAGCGCGTTGACGGTGAAGTCGCGGCGCAGCGCGTCTTCCTCGATCGTGCCGTAGACGTTGTCGCGCACGAGGCGGCCGTCGACGAGGTGGCGGTCGCCGCTGCCATCGTCGCTGCTGCCGCGGAACGTGGCGACTTCGACGATCTCGCGACCGAACACGACGTGCGCGAGGCGGAAGCGGCGACCGATCAGCCGGCAGTTGCGGAACAGCGCACGCACCTCTTCGGGCGTGGCGTTGGTGGCGACGTCGAAATCCTTGGGGTGGCTGCCGAGCAGCAGGTCGCGCACGGCGCCGCCGACGAGGCAGGCGCGGAAACCCGCCTCGTGCAGGCGGTAGAGCACGCGCAGCGCGCCCGCGGAAATGCTCTTGCGCGAAAGGGTATGTTCCGAGCGTGGAATGACGCGGAATACGCCGTCCATCGGCGCGGATTCATCATCGTTTTTCGAGGTCATCCGCCGCACGAGCTCCGGGACATTGCCGATCGTTACGCATTCGTTATACTACGCGGCTCGGCAATTCCCCAAACGCTCCCTTCGTCTAGCGGCCCAGGACACCGCCCTCTCAAGGCGGGAACACGAGTTCGAACCTCGTAGGGAGCGCCAGGAAAAAAGATGCCCTTCGTCGTCACCGAAAACTGCATCAAGTGCAAGTACACCGACTGCGTCGAGGTATGTCCGGTGGACTGCTTCCATGCCGGGCCGAACTTCCTCGTGATCGATCCCGAGGAATGCATCGACTGCACGCTCTGCGAGCCAGAATGCCCGGCCAACGCGATCTTCCCCGAAGATGACGTGCCCGCGGGGCAGGAGAGCTTCATCGCGCTCAACGCGGAACTGTCGAAGGCCTGGCCGGTACTGACCGAGCGCATCGACGCACCCGCCGATGCGAAGGAATGGGACGGCAAGCCGGGCAAGCTCGCATTGCTCGAGCGCTGAGCGGCAACGCCAACTCGCGTCGAACGCCGACGAAAACAGCCGCCTGGACCGACCTGTCCAGCGCACCGCGTTCGGCAAGAATCGCGGGCCGCGCCTGCGGCCCGCAATCCAACCCGCTTACGACAGGCGTTCGCGCAGCGTCTGCAGCAGCGCGTGCGCGGCGTCGCGCGAGGCTTCGTCGTTGGCGCCTTCGATGCTGACGCGGCTGCCCTGCCCGCTGGCGGCGACGCGCACGACGAGCTGCACTTTCGCCGTGACCTTGTTGCCCGCGCGGCCGAGCGTGATCGCACGCTTGAACCAGCCCGGTCGCGTCGTCGTCTGGCCGGTCGTCTCGACCGTGTAGGTACCCGCCGATTCGTCGCGGCCGGCGATCGTCGCCGCGCCGGAACGCTCCAGCGCGAGGCCGACGCGCGTCCACGTGCTCGACGGCGAATCGGAAACCGAGAGGCCATCGCCGCTGAGCGTGGCGCCGCTGCCTGCAACCGCGGTCGCGGGCGCGACGGCAACGCCGGCCGGCGATTCCGAGACGCTGGAGGAAGACGCTGGAGCCGGCGTGCCGGCGGCGGGGATCGTCAGCGCCCCGCTGCCGTTGGGCGAGTCGAGGTCGGGCGGCACTTCGAGCGGCCGCGATTCGCGCGCCGTCTTGTAGTCGTTGGCGTGGCGATCGGCGTGGCGATGGAAGAAATTGCAGCCGCCGAGCAGAACAACAGCGGCCAGCGCGGCCGGCAATGCGAAAGTCTCGCGTTTCACAGGGACATCCCGTCGTCAGTCATCCGGCTAGTCTACCCGACCGCGGCGGCGCGCTCGAACAGTCCGAGCGCCGAAAGGACCTTTTCGGCCTCCGCGTGATGGCTTCCAGTCAGCTTGAGCAGGGGCAGGCGCAGGTGCGCCTCGCCGTAACCCAGCCGCGACAGGCACCACTTGAGCGGTATCGGGTTCGGCTCGCAGCCGAGCAGCGCGAACAGCGGTTGCAGGTCGCGGTCGAGCGCGGCGGCGGCCTGCGGATCGCTGCGGCTGGCGTCGCACAGGCGCGCCATGCGGGCCGGGTCGACGTTGGCGGCAACCGAAATGACGCCGTCGGCGCCGGCCTGGATCGCCCGCGCCGCCATGCCGTCGTCGCCCGACAGCACCGCGAAGCCCGGGCCACGCAACGGCAGCAGCGCACGCATGCGCGCCTCGTCCGCGACGGCTTCCTTGATGCCGACGATGTTGCCGTGCGCGGCCAGCCGCGCGACCGTCTCCGGCAACAGGTCGCAGGCCGCGCGCGTGGGCACGTTGTAGAGCACGACGGGCAAGCCGCCCTGTTCGGCGACTTCGCAGAAATGGCGGTACATGCCTTCCTGCGTCGGCCGCACGTAGGGCGGCGCGACGACGAGCGCGAAATCGATGCCCGCGTCGCGCGCGCGGCGCGTCTGCGCGACGGTGCGACGCGTGCCCGACTGGCCGGTGCCGGCGAGCGCGGGAATGCGTCCGGCAATGCGGCGCACCGCGGCTTTCAGCAGCGCTTCGAATTCCGCTTCGTCGAGCGCGGCGGCCTCGCCGGTCGATCCGGCGACGACGAGCGCCCGCGTGCCGTTGCCGACCTGATGTTCGACGAGGCGTTCGAACGCGGCAAGATCGAGCGCATCGTCGCTCGACCGGAACGGCGTGGCGATCGCGCAAATGCTGCCGGACAGTGACATGACCGCGAATCCAATGGAACGAGACCGATCATGGTACGGGCGCGCGGCAATCCAAGTCCATGCGCGCAAAGGGGCGATACGATGGCGTTCACGAGGCGGCGAAACCTTCCCTTGCGACCCCCGACACGCGCCAGTATTCTCGTTGCGCAATCCTCCTCCGCAGCTCGACGCAGGCAACGGACACGTGAAGCAGGCAGGCAAGCAGAGCGAAGCAGTCGGCAGCGCCGCGCGCCCTGCATCAAGCGAGAACTACCTGCTCATCAGCGCATTCGGCACGCCGGCAGGTTCGCCTCTGGTCGCGCTCAGCAAGCGCATCTCCGATTGCGGCTGCAACCTCGCCGAGGCGCGCGTGGCCACGCTCGGCAACGAGCTTTCCGTGCTCGCGCTCGCGCAAGGCGCGTGGGATGCGATCGCCAAGCTCGAGAACGCGCTCAGCCGCCTCGATCGCGATGGAGAGTTGCGCCTGAGCCATTTCCGCACGAACGCGCGCCAGCCGCAGTCGACGCTGCTGCCGTACGTCGTCGAAGTGATCGCGTCCGACAAGCCGGGCGTGCTGTTCCAGCTCGCCGACTTCTTCGAGCGCCAGTCGATCACGATCGAGCAACTGCATTCCACGCGCTACCGCGCGATGCAGACCGGTGCCGACATGTTCTCGGCGCAGATCACGATAGGCATCCCGAACACGATGCACATCGCCGCGTTGCGCGACGATTTCCTGGAGTTCTGCGACGGACTCAACCTCGACGCGATCATGGACCCGATGAAGTTCTGACCATGCCTGAAACCGGCAAGAAGGTTCCGAAACTGCAAGGCGTCACCGACGCAGGCGCGAAGATCGCGCTCGCCGATTTCCGCGGCCATCCGCTCGTCGTCTACTTTTACCCGAAGGACAACACGCCCGGCTGCACGAACGAGGCCGTCGCGTTCCGCGATGCGTACGCGGCGTTCCGCAAGAGGCAGTGCGCGATCCTCGGCGTGTCGCGCGATTCGGTCGCCTCGCATGCGAAGTTCCGCGACAAGTACGCGCTGCCGTTTCCGCTCGTCGCCGACGTCGACGAACAATGGTGCAACGCGTTCGGCGTGCTCGGCGAAAAGACGCTCTACGGGCGCAAGTTCGTCGGCGTCATCCGCAGCACTTTCCTGATCGGCCCGGACGGCACGCTGCTCGCGCAGTGGCGCAACGTCAAGGTTCCAAGCCATGTCGACGCCGTGCTGGAGCGGCTCGCGCACCCGTGACCGTCATCCTGGCGCGTCATCATTCCCTACCGCCGCGAACCCGCGGCCAACAAGACTGCCCATGAACGCGAGAAGGCCCCGCATGACCCGAGGCAAGCGCATCTACGTTCTCGACACCAATGTGCTCATGCACGATCCGACAGCGCTGTTCCGTTTCGAGGAACACGATGTCTTCATCCCGATGACGGTGCTGGAAGAACTCGACGCCGCCAAGAAGGGCACTTCGGAAACCTCGCGCAACGCGCGTCAGGTAAGCCGCTTCCTCAACGAACTCATGGTCGCCGCGAACGGCCGGCCGATCGAGGAAGGCATCGAGTTGCGCATGCCGCAGGGCCTGCAACTCGATCGCAAGGGCAAGCCCGGCCGGCTGTACTTCCAGACCACCGCGCACGTCGCCGCGGACAAGCGCGCCACGCGCACGATGCCGGACAACCTCATCCTCGCCGCCGTCGTCGCGCTGCGCGAGGCGCGCCCGCGCGAGGCGGTCATCCTCGTGTCCAAGGACATCAATCTGCGCATCAAGGCGAAGATCTACGGCATTTCCGCCGAAGACTACGAGAACGATCGCGCACTCGATGATTTCAGCCTGCTCTACAACGGCGTGCGCCAGCTGCCGGGCAATTTCTGGGATCGCCACCCGGAACTGCGTTCCTGGTCCGAGCGCGGCCACACGTTCTACGAAGTGCGCCGGCGCAAGGAAGAGGACTGGTATCCGAACGAAAACCTCTATCTCGCCGGCGAGGACGAGGTCGAACTGCGCGTGCTGCAGGTTCGCGACAAGAAGGCCATGCTGCGCATCGTCGACGACTATCGCCACGGCTCGCACACGGTGTGGGGCATCCAGGCGCGCAATCGCGAGCAGAATTTCGCGCTCAATGCGCTCATGGATCCGGACATCGACTTCGTCACCCTGCTCGGTACCGCCGGCACCGGCAAGACCCTGCTCGCGCTCGCCGCGGGACTCGCCCAGACGATGGATCAGCAGCGCTACCGCGAGATCATCATGACGCGCGCAACGGTTTCCGTCGGCGAGGACATCGGCTTCCTGCCCGGCACGGAGGAGGAAAAGATGACGCCGTGGATGGGCGCGCTCACCGACAACCTGGAAGTGCTGACCAATCCGCAGGAAGGCGGTGCCTGGGGTCGCGCGGCGACGAACGACCTGCTCGCATCGCGCATCAAGATCCGCTCGATGAACTTCATGCGCGGCCGTACCTTCCTCAACCGCTACGTCATCATCGACGAGGCGCAGAACATGACGCCCAAGCAGATGAAGACGCTGATCACGCGCGCCGGACCGGGCAGCAAGATCGTCTGCCTCGGCAACGTCGAGCAGATCGACACGCCCTACCTCACGGAGACGACTTCGGGCCTGACGTACGCGGTCGACCGTTTCAAGGACTGGGAGCACAGCGCGCACGTGACGCTGCGCCGCGGCGAGCGTTCGCGCCTCGCCGACCATGCATCGGAAGTGCTGTAGGCAAGCCGGCAAAGGCGGACAGGGCCGTGCGCGATCTTCGGATCGCATCAGCCTTGGCCGTGGCCTGAAGGGAACGCCTCCTTCGAGGTCCGCAAAAAGCAGAAGCCCCGCGCAAGGCGGGGCTTCTTCGATCCGTTCTTCGCTGGCGATCAGAACCGCGTCGACCACCAGGCCTGGAATTCGAAATGACCGGCCGTCGCATCGCTGTGCGGAACGTAGCTCGGCATGAGCAGGTAGTACGGCGAATCCGCATAGCTCGCCTGGAAGCTCAGCTGATTCCACGGGCCGAACGAACGCCACCAGCCCATGGACAGCATGCGGTCGGCCGTGACCGGTTCGAGTGCGCTTTCGAGCAGGCGCGAGGTCGGCGCTGGCTGCTGACGCGTCGTATAGCGCAGCTGCAGGTTGCCTATGACGTCCTGGCGCCACGTCCAGCCGACGCTGTAGACGTCGAGGTCGCGCCATGCGAATACCGGGCTGGAGCTGTCGCCGAGCAGCGCGAGGAAGCGGCGCGGCAGATTCGGGCTCGTGAACGGCTTGATCGCGCTGTACTGCACGTGCTGCAAGCCGGCATCGAGCGAAAAGTCGGGCGTGAGCAGGTAGCTCGCCGACAGCGTCGCACTGGCCGGAATGTCGAAGTCGCCCTGATCGGCGAAGACGCCGTGATAGCTCGACAGCGTGCTCATGCCCACGCGCGACTGCAGGCCGACATTCCAGCGCACGCGCTCGCCGAGCATGTTGTTGAAATCGATGCGCGCACCGGCGCCGTACGACGAACTCAATTGCGCAGGCAGGTAACCCCAGCCGCTGCCGGGCAGCATGCCGATGTCGATGCTCGCGAAGCGCTGGTAGGCGAAGATGCCGGTCAGGCGCACATCGCCGTTGTCGCCCCAATGGGTGACGAGGCTCGGCGCGATGACCGTGCGCTGCAGGCCGCCCGTGAAGTTGCCAAAGCGCGTGGCCTGCGCCGGCAGCACGCTCGGCGTGTCGGAGACGATGCCGGTCGCAACGGAAACGGAAATCCTCGGCGCCGCGCCATTGGCTGCACCGAACAGAGACGGCCGCGAAGCCTCGGTAAAATAGCTGTCGAGCACGTTCGGCGCGGCGAAGGGCTGCGCTTCCACCGCCCACGAAAACTGCGGCGTGATGCTCGATCGCGCGTAGTCGTGCCAGCGCGCCATGACCGACGCATCCGCAGCCGCGCGCAGCGCATCGGCGCCGGCTGACGGCACTGCCTGCGCAGGCAACGAAAAAAACGGGAGCGCCAGCCCTGTGCCGAGCGCTCCCATCCATCTCCCCAAGCTGGTCCGTTTCGTCCGCATCGCCCTGCTGCGGCCTGTAAAAGGCTGGTGTGTTGTAATGACGCCGTATCGTTGGTGAAAACACAACACAAGTCAAGCGGCGGGGTTCACATTCGGGCGACAAAACCCTTGCGAATCCTGTACTTCAAAGTTCACGGCCGGCTCCATCGCGACCTCGGGCCGCGTCTCGCAAAGGCAACACTCGATGACATCCAGCAGCAGACCCGCGGCGCTGACGATCGCCGGATCGGACTCGGGCGGCGGCGCCGGCATCCAGGCCGACCTGCGCACGTTCGCCGCCTTCGGCGTGCACGGCACCAGCGCAATTACCGCGCTGACCGCGCAGAACACGCGCGGCGTCACCGCGGTGCACGTCGCGCCGCGCGCGGTCGTGCGCGCACAGATCGAGGCCGTGCTTGGCGATTTCCCGATCGCTGCGATCAAGCTCGGCATGCTCGCCACGCCCGCGATCGTGCGCGTCGTCGCGCAGGCGCTGGCTGCGCGCAAGCGCATCCCGCTCGTCGTCGACCCCGTGCTCGTTGCCACGACGGGCGCGCGCCTGGCCCGCGAGGATCTCGCCGAATCGCTGCGCCGGCACCTGCTGCCGCACGCCGATCTGGTCACGCCGAACCTGCCCGAAGCCGAGCGCCTGACGGGCTTGCGCATCCGCAATGATGCCGACCGCCTGCGCGCCGCACGCCTGCTGCTCGACGACGGCGCGCGAGCAGTGCTGCTCAAGGGCGGGCACGGCAAAGGTCGCGAGGTCAGGGACTTGTTGCTGACCGGCCAGGAAGAACACGTATTCGCGCAAGCGCGGATGCCGGGCGAGCATCACGGCACCGGCTGCACGCTGTCGGCGGCGATCGCGGCCGGCATCGCGCTCGGCGAATCGCTGGTCGATGCGGTCGCGACCGCCATCGACTTCGTGGGCGGCGCGATCGCATCGGGTTACCGGCCCGGCCGCGGCAAACTCCACGTGCTCGACACGCAGGCCATTGCGACGGCGATGCGCTGACGACCGACCGTCGAAGGCGGTCGCCGCGGCAAGATGACCGCTCGCGGCGTCGCTTCAGCCCAGCCGCGACTTGATCGCGTCGGCGAACGTCTGGGTGGTGCCGCTGCCGCCGAGGTCGGGGGTGAGACGGTCGCCCGCCGCCAAGGTCGCGCGGATCGCGTTGCGCAGGCGCGTGGCCTTGTCGGGCTGGCCGAGGTGGTCGAGCATCTGCGCGGCGCCGAGCAGCAGCGCGCACGGATTGGCGATGCCCTTGCCGGCGATGTCCGGTGCGGAACCGTGCACGGCTTCGAAGATCGCGGCGTCGGCGCCGATGTTCGCACCCGGCGCGAGGCCGAGGCCGCCGACGAGACCGGCGCAGAGGTCGGAAATGATGTCGCCGAACAGGTTCGTCGTGCAGATCACGTCGAACTGCTCCGGGCGCATCACGAGCTGCATGCAGGTGTTGTCGACGATCATCTCGTTGCACTGGATCTGCGGATACTGCGCGGCGACCTCGCGCGCGACCTTGAGGAACAGCCCCGAAGTGGATTTGAGGATGTTCGCCTTGTGCACGATCGTGACCTTCTTGCGCCCGGTGCGCACGGCGAGGTCGAACGCATAGCGCACGATGCGCTCGGAGCCCTTGCGCGTGATCTTCTGCACCAGCGTCGCGGTGGCACCGTCCTCGGACACCTGCTGGCCTTCGCCGGCGTAGGCGCCTTCGGTGTTCTCGCGCACCGTGATGAGGTCGACGTTCTCCGGGAAGCGCGAGCGCGTGTTCGGGAACGAGATCGCCGGGCGCACGTTGGCGTAAAGGTCGAAGCGGCGGCGCAGTTCGACGTTGATCGAGCTGAAGCCTTCGCCGACCGGCGTGGTCAGCGGGCTCTTCAGCGCGATGCGGTGCTTCGCAATTGCATCCAGCGTGGCCTGAGGCAGCAGTTCGCCGGTTTTCTCGTAGGCGGACAGGCCGGCATCGACGAAGTCGTACACGAGGTTCGCGCCGAGCGCGTCGAGCACGCGCAGCGTCGCATCCATGATTTCCGGGCCGATGCCATCGCCGCGGATGACCGCGATCGTCGTCTTCATTCAATGCACTCCATCGTTGGATAACGCATCCGCCAGCGCCGCCGGCGTGCGGCGGACGGGCCGCGCCTGGCGCGGCTCGATGGCGGGCGTGGGGTTCTGTGAACGGCCGTTCGGGCCTTGTCGGCCACGGCGCAGTCGCGCATTATCGGCGAATGCTCCGGACCCTTACAAGAAACCGCCTTGCGGCGCGCGTTCTCTGCCTCGCCTGCACACTGGTCGGCGCAGGCGCTTTCGCGCATGCGGCAAGCGCCGCGAGCGCCTGGCCGGGTTCCGCCATCCGGATTCACGTCAGCAGTACGATTTCCTCGCTCAAGGCCGCGCAGGCCTCCATTGTTTTCGAGCTGACAGGCAGTACCGCGGGACGTTGCGCGCCGTCTGTGGCAGCTGCCTCGGTTCTGGGCAGTGACGTCGACGTGCGCCTGCACTGGCCGGCGAAAGGCTGCGTCGACGATCGCCTGGCGCCCTTCTCCCTTGCCGCCGACGCAGCCTCGATCACTGGCACCGCGCTTCCGCGCGGACCTGTCTACCATGTCAGCGTACATGACGAAGACGGCAACCTGTTGGCGTTCCGCGTCCTGGAAACCAGCGTGTTCGGGAAGTGGCCAACTCCGGAGAACGGCTTCTGGTGGCCGCAGTCGAGCGACGCCGAAGGCGCACCGGTGGCGGCCGGCAGCGGTGTCGGCATCGAGTCGCAGGGACTCCAGCTCGCCATCAACGTATTTGGCTTTGGCGAGACCGGTGCACCGGTCTGGTATTTCGCCGGGACGCGGCAGAATGGCCGCACAGCCTCGGCTTCGCTCGTCGAGCTGCAGCACGGCGACAGTCTTTTCGCGGCCAGCGGCAGCCGCCCTGCCGTGCAGCCCGGGCCGCGCATCGAGCTCGAATTCCTTTCCACCTCCAAGGCGCGCGCCTGGTTCGTGCAGACCGACGGCAATCGCGACGTCGACATCCGCGAAGTCCTTCTCGTACGCAAGCCTTTCATACGCAACGCCAGCGTTGCGAACCTCATCGCCGGGCACTGGGTACTCGTCTCCGACGCCGAGGCCATGCCGCGCCAGTTCAGCTTTGGCGAATTGCCGGCACCCGACTCCGCCAGCGTGATGCTCGGCGATGTCGACGCCGACGCCAGCCTCACCTGCCATGTCGACCCGGATACCCGGGAAGCGACGCTGTGCAGCCTCGCCGTGGCTGGTGCGCCGCTCGCCGATTTCTACCAGGTCGGCCTGGATCGGCTCGTCGGCCGTGCCAGCGACGGCACGTCGGTGCAGCTTTTGCGCGTGCCGCAGAAGCAGTAACCGCGCCTAGCCCACGCCGCCATCCTCGCGTGCGGCGCCCATCTGGTCGAGAAAATCGACCGCGCGGCGCAGGTGCGGAATCACGATCGAGCCGCCGACGACGAGGCCGACGCTGAACACCTCGAAGAGCTCGTCCTCGCTGACGCCGGCTTCCAGGCATTGCGCGACGTGGTAGCTCACGCAGTCGTCGCAGCGCAGGACCAGCGAGGCGACGAGACCGAGCATCTCCTTGGTCTTCACGTCGAGCGCGCCGGGCTTGTAGGTCTGCGTGTCGAGCGCGAAGAAGCGTTTCACGACCTGGTTGTCGTGGCCGAGGATGCGTTCATTCATGCGCTGGCGGAACGCGGTGAAATCGCGAATGCGGTCGGTCACGATGAATCTCCGGTCAATGCGTCGAGACGGCCCGCGCGATCGGCGGCGACGAGGTCGTCGTAGCCACCGACGTGGGTGTCGCCAATGAAGATCTGCGGCACGGTGCGCCGTCCCGCCGCGCGCGCGAGCATTTCCTCGCGTTTGGCGGGGTCGAGATCGACGCGGATTTCGTCGAAGGCCAAGCCCTTGCGGCCGAGGAACTGCTTGGCGGCCACGCAATACGGGCAACTCGCGGTGCTGTAGATGACGATGTTCTTCATGTCGCTCCGGCTCCAGGTGCCGCGCAGGGTGCGGCGTCGCGACGCGAGTTTCAAGCACCGATGAATCGCCACTGAGCCTGGCCGAGTCCTGCGGCCGCGCGCGGTGGCGGCTGGAACATGCGCGCGCTAAGGTGGTCGAATAGTTCCCGCGTCCTGTTTGCCTCGATCGTCATGCGCTTGCGCCATATCCCCATCGCCGTCGCCGCCGCCTGTCTCGCCACGCTCGCTGGCGCGAACGAATCCGGCGGCGTCAAGCTGCCCGACATCGGCAGCTCAGCCGCCTCGCTGGCGACGCCGCAGGAATTGCGCGATTACGGCGCCGGCATGCTGCAGGAAATGCGCGCCTACGAAATGGTGCTCGACGATCCGCTGCTGTCGGACTACGTCAATTCGCTCGGTTATCGCCTCGTGTCGTCGAGCGAGCGTCCCGACTCGGGTTTCACGTTCTTCATCGTGCGCGACCCGGACATCAATGCCTTCGCCGCGCCGGGTGGCTATGTGGCCGTCAACGCCGGCCTCATCAATGCGATGGGCAGCGAGGATGAACTCGCCGGTGTCCTCGCGCACGAAATCTCGCACGTGCAACAGCAGCACATCCTGCGCGCGTTCGAGGATCAGAAGAAGATGTCGATCCCGATCATGCTCGCCATGCTCGGCGTGATGGTCGCCGCCGCGGGCCGCACCGACGACGCCGCGCCGGCCGCGCTCGTCGCCGGCCAGTCGCTGATGATCCAGCGTCAGATCAACTTCACGCGCGGCGACGAAGCCGAGGCGGACCGCGTCGGCATCCAGACGCTCGCCCGCGCCGGCTTCGATCCGAACGCGATGGCCGGCGCGTTCCAGGAATTGCAGAAGGTGATGCGCGTCAACGGCGTCGACGTCCCCGAATTCCTCCTCGACCATCCCGTCGACACCAAGCGCATCGCCGAGGCGAAGGCGCGCGCCGAGCAGCTCGGCTGCCCGAAGGAAAACCGCGTGCGCAGCACGTCGCCGTCGACGCCAAGCGGTCCGCTGAACCTGGCGCTGTCGAATGCGCCACCGGCATCCACGTTTTCGGGCAGCGACGCCGACACCGCGGAGGCCATCGACGAGCACACCACGGTCGATGTCGCGCCGAAAGGCCAGGGCAAGGCGCTGCCGCAGGTCACGGTCACCGCGTGCGCGCCGCGCGATCGGGCCGGGCAGCAGTATTTCCTGCTCATGCGCGAGCGCAACCGGGTACTTTCCGCGCCCGTGACGAGCAAGATCCGAGACTACTACGCGCGCAGCCTGCACGACGATCCGGCGTTCGACACCGTGCCGAACCGCTACGGCTACGCGTTGTCGCTCGTCTACACGCAGAAGGCCGCGCAAGCCGTCGGCATGCTGCGCAAGGCGATCGCCGCGCAGCCGGGTTCGTCACCGCTGCAGCTCGCATTGGCCGAAGCGCTCAACCAATCGGGCGCCGGCGGCGAGAGCTTTTCGATCTACCAGCGCCTGCACAACGACTTCCCGGGCAATCGCGCGATCACGCTCGCTTACGTGGATGCGCTACTCGGCCGCGCGGACAAGGACAGCGCGCGCAGCGCGCTCGACCTGCTGCGCCCGCTGATCGCGCGCAACGCCGACGACGCAGACCTGCAACGCGCGTTCGGTCGCGCCAACCAACTCGCCGGCGACAAGGTGCGCGCCGCCGAGGCCTTCGCCGAAGCCGCATGGCTGACCGGCCACGCCGAAGACGCACTCGGTCAGCTCAAGGCGCTCGCCAAACAGGGCGATCTGAGCTACTACGAGCGCAGCCGCGTCGAAGCGCGCATCGCGCGGCTCACGCCGGAAGTGCTCGCGCTGCGCAAGCGCGACATGCCGAGCGACGCAGAAACCAGGGACGACAAGCTCGCCTGGCATTGAGCGTGTCGTGTGGCTGTCACGAAGGCGTCCCCGCTTGCTGTCTCCATGAATCAAGCGTTTTCAATGAGTTGAACGCACCGACATAACCTTCGGTCGCATTTCCGGAATGCCGCTCCGCGATATCGACGCCACCGTCATCCTGGCGTAACAATGGGACGTTGCAATATGCGCGTCATGTACAGCGCCCGGCGCGAGCGGTGACCCCGTGCAGAAACACATCCTCATCGTCGAAGACGAAACCGCGATCCGCGACATGGTTGCCTTCGCGCTGCGCAAGGCCGGCATGGAACCCATGCAGGCGCCCGACGCGCGCACGGCACAGACGGCGATCTGCGAGCGCGTGCCCGATCTCATCCTGCTCGACTGGATGCTGCCCGGCATGAGCGGCATCGACCTCGCGCGGCGCCTGCGCAAGGACGAGCTCACGCGCGAGGTGCCGATCATCATGCTCACCGCGCGCGGCGAGGAAACCGACCGCGTCAACGGCCTCGACGCCGGCGTCGACGACTATGTCGTCAAGCCGTTCTCCACGCGTGAACTGCTCGCGCGCATCCGCGCCGTCATGCGCCGCACGCACGGCGAGGACGCCGAAGGCGTCATCGAGCTCGGCGGCCTGCGCATCGACAGCGCCGCGCACCGCGTGTTCTGCGGCGAGCAGGCCGTGCAGATCGGGCCGACCGAATATCGTCTGCTGCATTTCTTCATGACGCACGCCGAACGCGTCTACACGCGCAGCCAGCTGCTCGACCACGTCTGGGGCGGCGGCGTCTACGTCGAGGAGCGCACCGTCGACGTGCACATCCGCCGCCTGCGCAAGACGCTCGAACCGTTCGCCAGGGACGCGCTCGTGCAGACCGTGCGCGGCGCGGGTTATCGCTTCTCGACGAGCGTGTAAGGTCGCGTGCGATACATGCCGCGACGTTCGACCCTGCAGACAACGGCATGGCCATGAAGCGCCGGCTCGGCGTCGCATGGCGGTCGAGCCTTTGGCGCGTCGTCGCGGTTCTTCTCGTCGCGCTGATCGCGGGCGTCGTGCTGCACGAGATCGTGCTGGCGCTGCTCATCGCTTTCGCCGCACTGTTCGCGATCTCGCTGTGGCATCTGGCAAAGCTGTCGCGGCTCGTCGGCGAACGACGCTGGCCGGTCGCGGCCGGCAGCGGTGTCTGGGACGCGCTGCAGAATGCGCGGCGCGACGGCCAGCGCCGCCGCATCGAGGAAAAGCGTCGACTCGTCGGCGCACTGCATGCGTTCCGCGATGCGGCTGCGGCCCTGCCCGACGCCGTCGTTGCGCTCGACGATGATGGTCGCATCGACTGGTTCAACGCCGCCGCGAACAGCCTGCTCGGCCTCAAGTACCCGCACGACATCGGCGCGCACCTGACCAACCTGCTGCGCTCCCCGCGCGTCGCCGAGTGGCTGGCCGACGCTGCCGAACCGCTCGCCGACCTGCCCTCGCCGGCCGACGAGTCGCGGCGCCTGAGCCTGCGCCTGATCCGCTACGCGAGCGATCGCGCACTGCTCGTCGCGCGCGACGTCAGCCAGATCATGCGGCTCGAACAGGTGCGGCGCGACTTCGTCGCCAACGTCTCGCACGAACTGCGCACGCCGCTGACCGTCGTGCATGGCTATCTCGACCTGATCGAACCCGAGCAGATGCCCGAGTTCGAACCGATCCTCCACGAACTGCGCAGCCAGTCGCGGCGCATGACGCAGATCGTCGAGGACCTGCTCACGCTGTCGCGTCTGGAGGCGCGCGACGAGCTGCCGCAGGAACGCATCGGCATGCGCGCGCTCGTCGAGGCGCTGCGCCGCGAAGCCGTCGCGCTGAGCCAGGGCCAGCACGAGATCAGCGCGCAGGCCGATCCCTGCGACCTGCTCGGCTCGTCGAAGGAATTGCACAGCGCGTTTTCCAATCTCGTCAGCAACGCGGTGCGCTACACGCCCGCAGGCGGCCGCATTGAAGTGCGCTGGACGTGCGGCCGCGATGAAGCGCGCCTCTCCGTCAGCGACACCGGTCAGGGCATTCCCGCGCAGCACCTGCCGCGGCTCACCGAGCGCTTCTACCGCGTCTCGACGAGCCGCTCGCGCGAAACCGGCGGCACGGGCCTGGGACTGTCGATCGTCAAGCACGTCCTGCAATTGCATCAAGCGAAGCTCGACATCCACAGCGAAGTCGGCGTCGGCAGCACGTTCGCCTGCGTGTTCGGCGCGCAGCGCCTGATGCCGTGGCTCGAGGAAAACGATTCGCCATGACTTCGCGCTTGGTCGCCGCGCTGCTTGCACTGGCTTGCGCGATCGCGCCGGACGCACGCGCCGCGGACGCCTTGCGCGGCACGCTGACCAGCGTCGGCTCGGACACGATGAGCGTGCTGGTCACGCTGTGGGCCGCGGATTTCCAGGCACGGCATCCCGGTGCGCACGTGCAGGCCCAAGCCGCGGGTTCGGCGAGCGCGCCGGCCGCGCTGATCGAGGGCGCGGCCGACATCGGCTCGATGAGCCGGCCGATGAGCGAGGCGGAAATCGCGGCTTTCCGCGTGCGTTACGGCTACGCACCGCTGCGCATCGACGTCGCTCACGACGCCATCGCGATCTTCGTCCATCCCGACAATCCGATGACGCGCATCACGCTTGCGCAGATCGATGCGATCTGGTCGCGGGAGCGGCGTTGCGCGAACGCGGCGGTCGGCGGCGTGATCGCGCGCGGCCTGCTCGTCAACGGCCGCGACGCGAGCTCGGGCACCTACGAACTGTTCCGCGAAACCGCGCTGTGCGGCGGCAGCTATCGACCCGACGTCATCGCCTGGCCCGGCAACGGCGCCGTGATCGCCGCCGTAGCGACGCAACGCAACGCGATCGGCTATGCGGGCGCCGGCTACGTCAACGCGCTGGTCAAGCCGCTGGCCGTCGCGCGCAATGATGCCGGCGAAGCGGTTGCACCCGATGCGGCCGAAATAGCTTCCGGCCGCTATCCGCTGAAGCGAACGCTGTATTTCTACGTCAACCGCAAGCCGGATCGAGCGCTGGCTGCGCTGCCTGCGGCCTTCCTCGATTACGCGCTGTCGGCGCAGGGCCAGCGACTGTTGCCGCGCGCGGGATTCGTCGCGCTCGGCGACGAAGAACTCTCCAGGCAGCGCGATGCCCTGCGCTAGTCACATTTGCGTGCGAACATGACCGTCATGAACGAAGTTGCATCGCCCGACCTCAAAGATCCGTCGCTGTACCTCAACCAGGAACTGGCCCAGCTCGAGTTCAATTTCCGCGTGCTCGCACAGGCGCTCGATCCGGGCGTGCCGCTGCTCGAACGCATGCGCTACCTGTGCATTTCCTGCACGAATCTCGACGAGTTCTTCGAAGTGCGCGTCGCGCTGCTGCGCGAGCAATCCACGCTCAACGAACTGCGTCCAGGGCCGGATGCGATGGCGCCGACGGAAGTCCTCGCGCGCATCCGCGAGCGCGCCCTGACGCTGGTGCAGGCGCAATACGACTTCTGGAACAACACGCTGCTGCCGGAACTCGCGCGCGAGGGCATCCGCTTCTCGCAACGCAACGCCTGGACGACCAAGCAACGCCGCTGGCTGCAAGGGTATTTCCGCAACGAGATCCTGCCTGTGCTGTCGCCGCTCGGGCTCGATCCGGCGCATCCGTTTCCGCGCATTCTAAACAAGAGCCTCAACATTGCCGTCGTCCTGCGGGGCAAGGACGCGTTCGGCCGCGAAGGCCACATGGCGCTCGTGCGCGCGCCACGCTCGCTGCCGCGACTGATCCGCCTGCCTGCGGAAGTGGCCGAGGCCAACTACGATTTCGTCTTCCTCTCCAGCGTGCTGCACGAGTTCATGGACGAGTTGTTCCCGGGCATGCAGGTCAAGGGGTCATACCAGTTCCGCGTCACGCGCAACAGCGAGCTCGTCGTGGACGAGGACGAGCAGAACCTCGCCGCCGCGCTGCGCGACGAACTCAAGGGCCGCGGGTTTGCGCGACCGGTGCGCCTCGAACTCGCCGACAATTGCCCAAAGGCGATCGCCGACACGCTCATGCAGAATTTCGAGCTGAGCGAAGCGGACATCTATCGCTGCGAAGGCCCGGTCAACGTCAACCGCGTCAATGCGACCTATGACCAGATCGACCGGCCCGACCTCAAGTTCCCGCCGTTCCTGCCGCGCGTGCTGCCCGTCGTCGTCGACGAAGGCAGCCTGTTCGACGCGATCCGCGAACGCGACATCCTGCTGCACCATCCGTTCGAGTCGTTCAGCGCGGTCATCGAACTCGTGCGCCAGGCGAGCACCGATCCCGACGTGCTGGCGATCAAGCAGACGCTCTACCGCGTCGGCAACGATTCGCCGCTCATCGACCACCTCATCGAGGCGGCGCGACAGGGCAAGGACGTCACCGTCGTCGTCGAACTCCGCGCGCGCTTCGACGAGGAAGCGAACCTGCGCCTCGCCAACCGCCTGCAGGAAGCGGGCGTGCAGGTCGTCTACGGCGTCGTCGGCTTCAAGACCCACGCGAAGATGCTGCTCATCGTGCGCCGCGAGCAAGGCGTGCTGCGCCGTTACGCGCATCTGTCCACGGGCAACTACCACCAGGTCACTTCGCGCATCTACACCGACTTCGGCCTGATGACCGCGAATCCGGACATCGGCGAGGATGCGCGCCTGCTGTTCCTGCAGCTGTCCGGGCTCGCTCCGATCATCAAGCTCAAGTGCCTGCTCAATTCGCCGTTCACGCTGCACAAGGGGCTGATGGCGAAGATCGAGCGCGAGGCCGCGCATGCGCGCGAGGGCAAGCCGGCGCGCATCATCGCAAAGATGAATGCGCTGACCGAGGAGCACGTCGTGCAGACGCTCTATCGCGCATCCCAGGCAGGGGTCGAAATCGACCTCATCGTGCGCGGCGCCTGCGCGCTGCGGCCCGGCATCGCGGGCGTGTCCGAGCGCATCCGCGTGCGCTCGATCATCGGCCGCTTCCTCGAACACAGCCGCGTGTACTGGTTCCAGAACGACAACGCCCCGGAAATCTACTGCTCGAGCGCGGACTGGATGGAGCGCAACCTGTTGCGGCGGATCGAGACCTGCTTTCCGATCCGCGATCCGAAACTGGCCAGGCGCGTCTACGACGAGGCGCTCGCGAACTACCTCGCCGACAATCAGCAGGCCTGGTTGCTGCAGGGCGACGGCAGCTACCGGCGCGCGACGCCGGGCGACGCGCCACCCCACAGCGCGCAGCAGACACTGCTCGCGGAACTCGCGCATTGAGCGGCGCGGGCGTCGATGACGCGCCGCAGCAGGCATGCCACAATCGCGTCATCTTGGGGCGAGCGACATTGTGACGAACGCAACGGCGGCCGACATCCGCGATGGCGAACTGCTCGCGGCCATCGACCTGGGTTCCAACAGCTTCCACCTGCTCGTCGCGCGCTACGAGCATGGCGGCCTGCGCATCATCGACCGCATGCGCGACAGCGTGCGCCTGGCGATGGGCGTGCGCGCGAACGGCAGCCTCGAACCGGAATACCGCGAACACGCGCTGGCCTGCCTCGCGCGCTTCGGCCAGCGCCTGCGCGCGATCCCGCAGGGGCGCGTGCATGCGGTCGCGACGAACGCGGTGCGGCGCCTCGCCAATCCACAGGCATTCCTGCTGCCCGCCGAAACCGCGCTCGGCCATCCCATCGACATCGTCAGCGGCCGCGAGGAAGCGCGCCTGATCTACCTCGGCGTCGCGCACGGACTGCCCACGTCGGCGCAGCGGCGACTCGTCTTCGACATCGGTGGCGGCAGCACCGAGTTCATCATCGGCAAGGACTTCGACACGCTGCGCACGGAAAGCGTGCAGGTCGGCTGCATCGCCAGCACGCTGCGCTTCTTTCCTGACGGAAAATACACGGCCAAACGCTGGCGGCAGGCGCAGACCGACATCGCCGTCGAACTGCAGCAGTTCGCCGAGGACTATCGCGCGCTCGGCTGGGGCGAGGCGATCGGCTCGTCGGGCACCGCCAAGGCGATCGGCAGCATCGTGCAGGCCAACGGCTGGAGCGAACAGGGCATCACCGCGGCGTCGCTCGGCAAGCTGCGCGAGGCGATTCTCGACGCGGGCGGCGCGGAAAACCTGCGCCTGGCCGGGCTTGCCGACGACCGCGTCTCGATCATCGCCGGCGGGACGGCCATTCTCGAGGCGATCTTCTCGATGTTCGCCCTCGAGCAGATGACCGTCTGCGAAACCGCGATGCGCGAAGGCCTGCTCTACGACCTCGTCGGCCGCGCCCTGCACGGCGATCCGCGCGCCGGCAGCATTGCCGCGCTCGCCTCACGCTACGGCGTCGACCGCGCGCAGGCCGCGCGCGTGCACCACGCCGCGCTCGAACTGTTCGACCAGGTCGCACCCGCATGGGGGCTTGGCCACGTCGAACGCGACATGCTCGGCTGGGCCGCGGACATCCACGAAATCGGCCTCGCCATCGCGCACAGCCTGCACCACGTGCATGGCGCCTACATCGTCGCGCACTCCGACCTCGCCGGCTTCACGCGACAGGGCCAGCAGGCGCTCGCGGCGATCGTGCGCTCGCATCGGCGCAAACCCGATCGCGCCGGCATCGACGCGCTGCCCGAGCGCCTCCGCGCGCCGGTGCAAAAGATCACCGCGCTGCTGCGCCTGGCTGCCCTGCTCGAGCGTGCGCGCACGCCCGAACCGCTGCCGCCGCTGCGTCTTGTGGCCGAAGAGCGCACGCTGCGGCTCGACCTGCCCGAGCGCTGGCTGCAGCAGCATCCACTCACCCGCGCCGATCTCGACCAGGAGCACGACCAGATCAAGCACCTGGACTTGAAACTGCAGGTTCGAGCGGTCGACGAGCGGAAATGAGCCAAATCAAGGCAACGCCTTTTTCGGCTCCCGCCAAACGCCTATCATTTCGCGTCCCGTTTCGGCTTCTTTCCCGGAGGTTTCCCGTGTTCAAACATCTTTTGCTTGCCCTTGCCCTTGCCCTGCCCTCCGTCGCCCTTGCCAAGGAAGCGCCCGCGCACAAGGTGGCCGCCAAGCCGGCCGCGGCGCAACCTGCCGTGAAGAAAGCGGCTTCCACCGCCCCTGCGGCAAAGAAGGCCGACAGCGCGGCCACCGCCGCCGCTCCCAAGGTGCTCGTCAAGACCAGCCTCGGCGACATCACGCTCGAGTTGTATCCGGACAAGTCGCCGAAGTCGGTCGACAACTTCCTGACCTACGTGAAGAGCGGCTTCTACGACGGCACGATCTTCCACCGCGTCATCGCCGGTTTCATGATCCAGGGCGGCGGCTTCACGGCCGACCTGCGCCAGAAGAAGACGCGCGCCCCGATCGCCATCGAGTCGAAGAACGGCCTGTCCAACCTGCGCGGCACGCTCGCGATGGCGCGTACGATGGACCCGAACTCCGCCACGGCGCAGTTCTTCATCAACACCGTCGACAATCCGCGCCTGGATTACACGAGCGACGCCAATCCCGGCTACGCCGTGTTCGGCAAGGTCGTTTCCGGCATGGATGTCGTCGAGAAGATCCGCGCCGTCGAGACCGGCGCGCAGGGTCCGTTCGCGAGCGACGTGCCGAAGACGCCGGTCGTCATAGAAAAGGTCAGCGTGATCCAGTAGTCGCCGCACCCATGCCGCCACGCAAGGCGCGTGGCGGCACGACGACAAAGCCACGCCATGACCACGCTATTCATCTCCGACCTGCATCTGGACACGGCGCGGCCGCAGATCGTCGAGCAATTCCTGACCTTCCTTCGAGAAGAAGCTCGCCAGGCGGATGCACTGTACATCCTCGGCGATTTCTTCGAAGCGTGGATTGGTGATGACGCCGCGGGCGAACTGGAGAACACGGTCGCCGACGCACTCGCCGCGCTCCACGCCGCCGGCGTTCCCGTGTTCTACATGCACGGCAACCGCGACTTCCTCCTCGGTGACGCCTACGCGCGCCGCGCACGTCTGACGATCCTGCCCGATCCGAGCGTCATCGACATCGAAGGCGAACGCGTCCTGCTCATGCACGGCGACACGCTGTGCACCGACGACGTGCGCTATCAGGCCTTCCGGACACAAACGCGCGCTGCCGAATGGCAACGGGCTTTCCTCGGCAAACCGCTATCCGAACGCCAGGCATTCGCCGCGCAGGCACGCGCGGAAAGCCAACGCTACACACGATCGATTGGTGATGCGATTACCGACGTCGATCCTGAAGCGGTGCAGAAAGCGATGCTCACGCATCACACGAGCAAGCTGATTCACGGCCACACCCACCGCCCAGCGCGGCACTGCATACAATTCAATGGCGCAACACCCGCTGAGCGAATCGTACTCGGCGATTGGTATGACCAGAGGAGCATGCTACTAATGGGCAAGCCCAATCCGTAGCGATGTTGACCTCACGCTTGCCTACGAGAACACGTAGAGCCGATAGGGAAACGAAAAAAAACCCAGCGCACGCGGCGCTGGGCTTAGATCAGATCCTTGTTGCTTCGCCGTCAATCGACAGAGAACGACTTCAACCCTACAGGAAGGTTGCCGTCAACTACGATATTGTACGGGCCATTCGGATTCGTCGGCTGACCCGGGTTCGTCGATACGATGACGTAGTACGAATTACCATCAACAAACGCAGGATTTGCCGTACCGCCCAAATCCAAATCATTCGTCGCATCCGTATTGGTGATCGCGGTCAAAGCGGGGCTCGTAACAGCATTGCAAGTCTGAACGACAAACACGCCCCAATCATACGAACCTGTGACCTGAAAATGCGCATCCAGTGCATTAGCGGTGAACTTGTAGATCATGCTTTTTGCACCACTCAGCGGCAAGCCGCCAATCTTTGCAATAGCATTGCCACCGGCAGTGGTATCACCAGACACAGTCGAGTTGGATTCAATCGCAATCGGAGTTGCGCAAGTCAAACCGTCTTGCGCGAAAGCCGATGAGCAGACCATGGAAAATGCAATGGCAGCACATACTTTCTTAAACATGAACGTCACTCCTTTAAACTAAAAAAAACAATCAGTAATTAATAAAGGTTTGACGGCGGGAGTCGAACTGATCGAAACCCACTGCCTGGCCGCCAAAATGCGACACATACTGGGGAGCCGGGCCAGCCAATCCCATATATGTCGTATCAATTCCAGTAAATGCAGAGCCATTATTGACGGGCACCGACTTCGTCGGGTTAGCTTCGTCATGGTTATTGACCCACAGCTTGAATGTGCTAGCGCCGGTTGCGAGCGCAAATTCGATGTGGTTCTCTCCAGCGATGAGCGGTACAACACCTGTCTCGAAGCCAGTCGGATTCGCATCGTTACGGACGCTGTAACCAAGGTTATGAGCGGTGCCGTTTCCGAAAACTGTGAAATCCACAGCCGAGCCGCTGGACTGAGAAGCAGAGCTATAAATTGCAACGGTGTCCAGAAGTGCCTGACTCGACAGTCCATCAACATTCACGATGAAATGAGCGTGATAGCTCGGCTCAACTGCGCTGCCAGTCCAGTTAACTTGGCCTGACGCGGCACCACCGGCATTGGCATTGATCTTCGAATCAAGGCGGCACTCAGTTCCCGCGTAACCGCCAGTCTCAACTGTTGCGCTACCTTGAAAAGCCGAAACCGCAGTCCAAGCATCCGGAGTGGCCGGGCAAGCCGCCATCGCGCTGCCTGCGTAGCCGCACAGACCCACCAGAGCCAGCGACAGAACCTTCATTTTTGCATTCATGAGAAATCTCCCAGAGTGTCTCGGGCGGAGCGGCTTGCTCCCATCCCCGTTGGTTTGAAAAATGGTCAACCAAGCCCGATCCGCGCGAACATTAGTGAAGTCTTAACACCATGTCAACACGCACGGGGCCGTGGGCCTGGCCGACCTTTCCTGTTTCGAGACTGATCCCCAACCGGCCATCCGTCCCCGCCAGCGGCACATCGCCCCCGGCCCACGGAAGCTATAAACGCAAGCCAACGCGAAAACCGGACACCGGGCCGAGAACTGCAGGGTCCAGGGCGGCAAACGCCCGACCCCGGGCGGCGTTCAGCAAACGAAGAGGGCAGTCAAGTTCGACTCGGGACGGGCGCCAGCGACGGCGCCGCTCCAGCCTTTCGAACATTGACCGCCCCGACGCCGCCCGCGAGAATCGCGAATCCTCACGTCTGCCCTCACCCTTTTGGCCGCGATCTCGCCCTCACCCCGCCCTGTCCATTGCCTGGCGGTCATTCCCGCTCGCGACGAAAGCGCCAGCGTTGCCGAGGTCGTGGCCGGCGTTCGAGCGACCCTGGGTTGCGACGTACTCGTCGTAGACGACGCCAGCACGGATGACACCTGCGCCCGCGCCACTGCCGCCGGCGCGTTGACGTTGCGGTTGCCGATCGGCTTGGGGGCCTGGGGCGCGACCCAAACCGGCATCCGCTACGCGCGCCGCCACGGCTACGCGGGCGTGATCGCGCTCGATGCCGACGGCCAGCACCTTCCGGATACCTTGCCTGCGTTGTTCTCGGCGCAGGCTCGCAGCGGCGCCAGCGTCGTGATCGGCACCTGCCTGGAGCGCCTCAGCAGCGCGAAGCGGCTGGCGTGGTTGTACCTGCGCGCCCTGACCGGACTCAAGCTGCGGGACCTGACCTCCGGCCTGCGCCTCTACGATCGCCGCGCAATGGACGTCCTCGCCGGGCCGGCGGCGAGCCTGCTCGACTATCAGGACATCGGAGTGCTCATGCTGCTCGCAAGGAACGGCCTGCCGGTAGAGGAAACGCCCGTGCGGATGCGCGAACGCCGCGAAGGCCATTCGCGGGTGTTCGCCTCGTGGCTGGTCGTCGCCCGCTACATGATGCATACGACGATCCTGTGCATCGCCCAGCTCGACGCCGGACGGCGCGCCCCCAAGCTCGCCGCAAAGGATCACGCCGCATGCTGACGGGCCAGATCACCTCGGCGATCCTCGGCGTCGTCATCGCCGGCGCGATCCTGTTCCTTGTGCGCCGCGACCACCTGCATGGTCCGTACGCACTGTGGTGGCTTGGCGTCGCCGCGGCGACGTTCGTGCTCGGCGTGTTTCCGAAGGTCGTTGCCTGGCTCGGCCGCGAGACCGGCATCGTCTACGCGCCGGTGCTGCCAATCATCATCGCGGTTGCGCTGATCCTGATCCGCATGCTCAAGCTCGACATCGACCGCTCGCGGCAGGAACGCCAGATGCGCCGGCTGACGCAGAAGCTGGCGATCCTTGAACGCGAACTCGAACGCCTCGGCGGCGCCCCGCTGCGCGACGCCGGCGACGACGACCCCAACTGACCCGCGCCGGCGCATGCGCATCCTGCACGTCGGCAAGTACTACGCGCCGCAACGCGGCGGCATCGAGCGCCATACGCAGGCGCTGGCCGAATATTGCGTCGGACAAGGCGATACGGTCGCTGCGCTCGTGCATCAACCACCCGGCGCGTGGGGCTCGTCGCGCGACGCGTTGAGCGGCGTCGAGGTCTGGCGGGCAGGCTGTCTCGCCGCGCCGGTCTACACGCCGATCAGCCCGGCGTTTCCCTGGCTGCTTGCGCGCGCGCTGCGCGAATCCGCGCCGCAGGTGCTGCATCTGCACCTGCCCAATCCGTCCTGCTTCGCCGCGCTCGCATTGCCGGCGGCACGACGCCTGTCGTGGATCGTGCACTGGCATGCGGACGTGCCGCCCGATTCGCCGGACTGGCGGCTGCGCTTCGGCTATCGCGCGTATCGCCCGTTCGAACAGGCGATGCTTGCGCGCGCGAGGGCGATCGTCGCGACGTCTCAGGCTTATCTGGATGCGAGCCTCGCGCTCGCGCCCTGGCGCGCGAAAGCGCGCGTGATCCCGCTCGGCGTCGATGAGGCATCCGCGGCGGAGCGCGACACGTCCGAATGGCCCGCGACACGCGGCCTGCGCCTGCTCGCCGTCGGCCGGCTGAGCCGCTACAAGGGTTTCGACGTCCTCATCGACGCGCTCGCCGCGCGTGCTGACGACACGCTTCTGCTCGTCGGCGATGGCGAGTGCGCGGGCGAGTTGCGCGAGCGGGCGCAAGCGAAAGGCATCGCCGACCGCGTGCGCTTCGCTGGCGAGATCGACGATGCCCGGCTCGCCAGCGCGTATGCATCCGCCGACGTCTTCGTGCTGCCCTCGCTCGACCGCGGCGAGGCGTTCGGCCTCGTCCTGCTCGAGGCGATGCGTGCGGGCCTGCCCGTCGTCGCCAGCGCGATTCCCGGTTCCGGCGTCACGTCGGTCGTTGCCGATGGCGAAACCGGCTGGCTGGCGCCGCCCGGCGATGCGCCCGCACTCGCCGCCGCCCTCGCCCGCTTCGACGACGACGCACTGCGCACGCGCTTTGGCGCCCAGGGTCGCGCGCGCTGGAAGGCACGCTTCACGCTCGAGCAGTCTGCGCGCGAGACGCGTCGGCTCTATGCGGCGGCGCTGGAAGATTCCGGGGCGGATTGAACCGCCGGGCTTTCCTCGACATCCGGCGAGCGCAGCACCAACACGAGCACGCTGACCAGCAGCGGCGTGATCTGCAGCAGCAGGCGATTCACCGCGGAATAGCTCTGCGCGTAGCGCGCCGCCGAAGTGAACAGGAACAGGCCGAGCATGACCACGAACGGCAGCACGACGAAGACGGCGAGCCGGCGCGTCATCCGCGACTGCAGCCAGCGCCGGCGGTTCCACCACAGCGCCACCGGCAACGCGAACCAGAGCAGGTTCCAGTTCCATTGCGCCCACAACGCGGCCGCAAGCGCCGCCGCGGATGCGCCGATCTGGTCGAAGTCGAAGAAACGGCCGGTATCGAGATAACGCCGCGCCACGCCGGTCCACGGCAGGCCCATCGCGATGCAGGCAACGACGACGACCAACAGCGCACCCGTCCCGATGAGGAAACGCCGCGCCTGCAAGCGGCGCGGCAACAGGCCGAACAGACAGGCAAGGCCGAGGATGATGCTCCACACCGCGCCCTCCAGCTTGAGTAGCGGCAGGAGCGTCATCGCGATCACGACGATGCCGAGCTGGCGCCGCTCGCCCAGGCACGACCAGCGCAGCCACGCATGCGCGCCCATCGACAGCACGGCGGCGATCCACAGGTCCGCATAGCCGCCGAGCGCGACATGGGTGTCGAGCAGCGGGATCGAGCCGAGCGCATAGGTGCCCGCCCAAGCGACGAGCGGCCGCACGCCCAGCGCGCGCCACTGTCCATAATGGAGCGCCAGCATGGCGACGCCCAGACCGAACCAGAGCAGGCCGACCAGCGGCTCGATCCAGTGCGTACCGGCGGCCATCCAGACGGCCATCCACGGAATCAGTTCCGGATACATCCAGGCCACACCCGTGCGCGTCGCCGCCACCGGGTGGCCGATCCACGTCTCGTACGACACCGACGGTTCGATGCGCCCGGCAAGCACCCAGCTTTTCGCCTTGCCGAGCCAGACCGCCCATGCGTCCCAAGGCAAGGTCGGGTGCAACAGCACGTCGTCGAACAGGACCCAGCCGCGCCATGCGAGCAACGCAAGGAGCAGCGCGATCCAGACACGATCGCCGCGCCGCGCGACAGACACCACGGGCGCCTGCAATGCAACGCTGGATCGCCGCATCCATCCGGCGAACAGCCAACACAGCGCACCGATGATCGCGGCGCACCAACCCACGCGCACCGGTGCGGCAGCCAGTTGTTGCGCAGCGAGAACCCGCACGAGCACGCCGCACGAGGACGCGCCGACGATCCAGCCACCGCCGAGCGCACACCAGCAATCCGCCACGCGACGCGGCCAGCCGGCGACGACCACCCAGATGCCGCTGCCGAGCAAGAGCGTCGATGTCCAGATCGTGAGCAGCATCGTCGCCGTCATGGCCTGGCCCCGAGCACGCGGTACACCGACAGCTTCTGTCCTTCTTCGAGCGCCTTAACGCGCAGGATCCGGTTGCCGAATGCGAGCAGTCCATTTTTCGCCCGGCCCGGCATGTCGTAGCGGACAATGATCGTTCCCGGCGCCGGCCCGGCATGTACCCCTTCCGGCAATGCGGTGGCGACGCTGATGTTGAGCGGGTTGGCGTGATAGATGAACCGGAGCGAGGTATACGGCGCATGCGAACTGAGCACGATGTGCCGTGTCCGAGGCTCGTGGCGCAGGACCTGCTTCAGGTGTGCGGCCGCTTCGGCGAGCTCGACGTCGACGACATGGTCCTGTCGCTGCTCGAGCGGAATCGTCCCCCACAGGGATTGGTCGACGCGCCGCTTGCCATCGAGGTCGCGCAGCCAGAACAGATCGAGCACGATCCAGCCGATGCCGAAGGCCATCGCGACGAGACGTGCGAAAGCGCGTCCACGAAGTCGCAGGATCGTCCATGCAAGCAAGGCCGCGATCCCGAGCGCGAGCGCGGCGACGAGAGGCGGGCGCAGTACGTGGGGCGAACTGTCCCCGATCTCGCCCGGGCCGAGCGCGCTGACCGAAATGAACTGCCATGGCCTGCGGGCAGCCCATTCGTCGAGCATGGCCTGAAGCTTTCCCATCCACGATGCGCCGCGCAGCTTGGCCGAAGCGAGTCCGAACGGGTGGAATGCCGACCGCGGCGGCGCCAGTTGCGATATCGGGAACTGAGCGAAACCCATCTCGACGATCCTGCCCTTCCATGCGGGAATGCCGGAAAGATCCATCGTGATCGCACGCGAGTTCGTCGGCGACGGCAGATAGATCGTCTCCACGTCGGCGGAGCCGTCGGTGCGAAACACGAACGACAACTCCAGCGCGCTCGGGAAATCCTCGAAGCGATAGCTGAGGATCGGAAATTGCGCCGCATCGAGCTCGGGCAACTCGGTCGTCTGCAATGAGGAAAGATCCTCGCCGGGCGCGGTGACGCGCAGTTGTTCGCCTACCAACTGCGCCTCGCCGAAGACAGCATGGAAGCGGCTGCCTGCGAATGCCCGATGTGCGGCCGAGGACAGTGGCGTATCCCAGCGCACGCCCGCAACGAGCAGCAGCAATACCGCCCACGCGGCGACCAAGGCCGCGAAGAATGCCGCGCCGCGTGCGCGTGTGACCGTCATGCGGCGATCTCGTCGAGTTGGGCGATCTCCGCCGGCGTGAAGCCCGCGCGCAGCCGCGCATCGACGTTGAACGGTCCGCGCAGGCTGCCGCGCATGTGCGCATCGATGAGCGCACGGAACGTCGCCTGCGGCTCGACGCCTTCACGCGCGCAGCACCACGCGAACCAGCGCGAGCCGGCGGCGACGTGCGCGACTTCCTCGGCGAGGATCGTTTCGAGGATCGCCACGGTATCGAGATCGCCGACGCTGCGCAGGCGCTCGATCATGCCCGGCGTCACGTCGAGCCCGCGCGCCTCGAGCACGCGTGGCACGAGCGCCATGCGCGCCAGGCACGAATCGGCGGTGCGCACGGCCATGTCCCACAACCCGTCGTGTGCGTCGAAATCGCCGTAGGCATGGCCGAGTTGCGCGAGCCGCCCGGCAAGCATCGTGAAATGGCGCGCTTCGTCATCGGCGACGCGCACCCAGTCCGCGTAATACGCAGCGGGCATGTCGCGGAAACGGTAGACCGCGTCCCAGGCGAGGTTGATCGCATTGAATTCGATGTGGGCGACGGCATGGACCAGCGCGGCGCGGCCTTCGGACGAACCCATCCCGCGCTGGGCGAGCCGGCGCGGCGACACGAGGTTCGGAAGCGGCGGGCGGCCCGGTGCGCCGATCGGCATCGGCGGCGAGGTGTCGGCGACGGCGAGTTCGCCGCGCTCGAACGCCCGCGCGGCCGCATGCGTGAGCGCGAGCTTGGCGGCGACTTCATCGCAGGCAAGGCAGCGCTCGGCCGCATCGAAAAGATTGTCCGGCGTGACGGTCATGGGTCCTGGAAATTTCCGTCAGTCGAACGCGGACTCAGCCGCCGGAATCCGAAAAGAAACACACCCGCGCGGCCCGATCAACCCCGCGCCGCAGGTTGCGTGAAGGCTTCGACGTTCGAACGCGGCGAAAGCGGCCGTTCAGGCAACTCGACCAGCCGAAGTCTGGCAGACGCATGCACGCCGGAGAAACAGGATCGATGATTTCGCGACGCTCGCAACGCGCGCCGCGCGAGGACGACGGCTTCGCTCAGCCGGTGGCGCGGCGTTTCGTCTTGGCGTCGTCGGAGCGCGCGAATTCGAGTTCGGCCAGATAAGTCGGTTCGATGCCGGTCACGTACTCGCCCGAGAAACACGAGGCGTCGAACGCGGCCAGGCTCTCGTTGCCGTCGCGCACGGCCCAGACGAGGTCATCGAGGTCCTGGTAGACGAGCTTGTCGGCACCGAGGATGCGCTCGATTTCCTCGACGCTGCGTCCGTGCGCGACGAGTTCGGCGGTCGCCGGCATGTCGATGCCGTAGACGTTCGGATAACGCACCGGCGGCGCGGCGGAAGCGAGATAGACCTTCTTCGCGCCGGCGTCGCGCGCCATCTGGATGATCTGCTTCGAGGTCGTGCCGCGCACGATCGAATCGTCGACGAGCAGCACGTTCTTGTTGCGGAATTCGAGCGCGATCGGATTGAGCTTGCGGCGTACCGATTTCACGCGCTCGCTCTGCCCCGGCATGATGAACGTGCGGCCGATGTAGCGGTTCTTGACGAAACCCTCGCGCACCGGCACGCCGAGGATCTGCGCGAGCGGACCCGCGGCGGTGCGCGAGGTGTCGGGAATCGGGATCACCGAATCGATATCGTGGTCGGGCATCTCGCGCAGGATCTTCTCGCCAAGTTTCTCGCCCATGCGCAGACGCGCCTTGTAGACGGAAACGTCTTCGATCATCGAATCCGGCCGCGCGAGGTAGACGTATTCGAAGATGCACGGCGCATGCTGCGCGGGCTCTGCGCAGACGCGCGTGAACAGCTGGCCGTCGAGCGTCATCAGCACGGCCTCGCCGGGCGCGACGTCGCGCAGCAGCCGGAAACCGAGGATGTCGAGCGCGACCGATTCGGAAGCGACCGCGTATTCCTTGCCCGTCGCCGTGTCGCGCTCGCCGAGCACGAGCGGGCGGATGCCGTGCGGATCGCGGAACGCGAGCACGCCGTAGCCGAGCACCATCGCCACGACCGCGTAGCCGCCGACGCAGCGCGCATAGGTGCCGGCGACGGCCTTGAACAAGTGGTCGGGCGTGAGCGCACGACGGTCCTGGATCTGCAGCTCGTGCGCGAGCACGTTGAGCAGCACTTCCGAATCCGAATCGGTATTGATGTGGCGACGGTCGTCCTCGAATACCTCGCGGCGCAAGGCCACGGTGTTGATGAGGTTGCCGTTGTGCGCGAGCGCGATGCCGTAGGGCGAGTTCACGTACAGGGGCTGCGCCTCGGCCGAGCCTTCCGAACCGGCGGTCGGGTAGCGGCAATGGCCGATGCCGACGCTGCCGCGCAGGTCGAGCAGGCTGTCGCGGTCGAACACGTCGCGCACGAGCCCCGCGCCCTTGTGCAGGCGCAGGCGATTGCCGTCGAGCGTGGCGATGCCGGCCGCGTCCTGGCCGCGATGCTGGAGGACGGTGAGCGCGTCGTAGAGCGCCGAAGCGACTTCGGTTTTGCCGACGATGCCGATGATTCCGCACATGACGATGACTCAATGGGAAGGAGGTTGGGCGGCCGGTGCCTGCGGCAATGGCAACGCGGAAGGCTTGACGAGATTTTCCACCGGTTCGAGGTAACGCGCGACCTCGGGCGGCAGATGCGTCGCAAGCCAGTCGGCGCCGGCCTCGAAGGTCGGCAGCAGGCGCGACTCATGCCACCAGGGGTCGCGCCTGAACATGGCGCCGAGCACGAAAACCACAAGGACCACGAGCGCGAGCCCGCGCACGAGGCCGAACACCATGCCGAGCAGGCGGTCGCTGCCGGACAGGCCGCTGCCGGCAATGAGCTTGCGCATGACGAAGGCGACGATCGCGCCCGCGACGAGCACCGTGACGAAGCACAGCACGTAAGCGATCATGATGCGCACCGACGGTGTCGGCACCGTCTGCGCAAGGCGTTCGGCGAGTTGCGGCCCGAACAGCCAGGCGAACCAGAACGCGCACGCCCAGATCGCCAGCGCCAGCACCTCGCCGATGAAACCGCGCCACAGCCCCATGAGCATGGACAGGCCGAGCGTGGCGAGGATCGCGTAGTCGGCCCAGTTCACGGGAGCCGTCACTGAGTGACGATCATGCCGTCAATCTTGAGCTTGTCCTTGATCGAACCACGCAGCTTTTCCGCGGCGGCGCGATCCACTTCCGGACCGGCGCGCACGCGCCACAGCGTGGCGCCGTTGGCGTTGACCTTGTCGACGAACGCGGCGAAACCGGCGCCGCGCAGGCGGTCGCGCAGCTTGTTCGCGTCCTGGACGGTCTTGAGCGCACCGAGCTGGACGGCGAACGCGCCGGCGCGGTTCGCGGCGAGCGCGGTCGCCGGCGCGTCGGCTTTCGCGTCGGCAGCGTTCTCGACAACGCTGCCCGGCACGCTCGGCTTGAGCTGCTTGATGCGCAGGCGCGCGGCCTCCGCGGCGGCGCGGTCGGCGAACGGCCCGACGCGCACGCGTTCGGCGCTCTTGCCCTGGAAATCAACGCTTTCCGAATACGCGGCAAATCCGTCCTTCTTGAGCGCGGCGACGAGGTCAGCCGCATTCTTGCTTGCGCTGTAGACGCCCAGGTGCACGGCATAGCGCCCATTGGCCGCGGTGCCCGGCTGCGGTTTGGCCGGTTCGACGGGCTCGGGTTTGGCGGGTTCCGGCTTGGCCGGCTCGGACTTCGCGGTCGCGACCGTCGGCGCCGGCGCGGCGGGTGTGGGCGTTGCCGCCGCGGGCGTTGCGTCGACCGGCTTCGGCGCGTTTGCCGTGTCGACCGGCGTGATGCGGTTTTCGTCTGCCGGCGCCGTTGCAGGCGCGGGCGCGACGCTGAGGTCGCGCGTCTGGAATTCGCGATCCGGCGCGGGCGGGATCGCCAGCGTCGTCGTTTCGATCGACGCCGATTTCTGCGGACCGGAGCCGGACATGAGCATCGGCACGAAGATCACCGCCAGCGCGATCAGCACGGCGGCACCGAGAAGGCGCTGTTTGAGCGACAGATCCATGAACAATCCGCGACGGGGAACCACAGCGATTATACGGGAGTGCGTTGCCGCGCCGGCGTAACGGCAAGGAAACGCGCGGCTCAGCCGCCGCCCGATGCCGCGAGCACGGCCGCGGCGACGAAGAACGAGCCGAAAGCGACGACGCGGTCGTCCGCGCGCGCCTGCGCCTGCGCGGATGCGAGTGCATCTCGCACGTTCGCGGACACGGGCGCGACGCGCTCGTGCGGCAGCGCCGCCATGCGTTCGCCGAGCGCTTGCGCTGACAGTCCGCGCGGCGAATCCGCGTCGAGCGCAGCGGGAAACCAGCGGTCGATACGGCCGTCGAGCGCGGCGACGACGCCGGCCACGTCCTTGTCGCCGAGCGCGCCGAACACGGCGAACGTGCGCCCGCGCGCCGGCGTCGCGGCCAGCCACTGCGCAAGCGCGCGCGCCGCCTGCGGGTTGTGCGCGACGTCGACGAACACGTCCGGCTCGCGCGCGACGCGTTGCAGGCGCGCGCTTGCCTGGGCGCGCGCAATGCCTTCGGCGATCGCGCGTTCGTGCCAGCCCAGGCGCCCGCGCAGCGCGTGCACGACCGCGATCGCCGCCGACGCGTTGGCGAATTGCACCGGCGCGCCGAGCGCGGGCAACGGCAGGTCGAGCGTCGTGGTACCGCATTGCCAGCGCCAGCGTTCGCCCACGCGCTGCCACGCATAGTCGCGGCCGGCGCGCACGAGGTCCGCGCCGATCGCGCGCGCGGCGTCGAGCAGGCCGGCCGGCGGATCAAGCTCGCCGACGATGGCCGGACGGCCCGCGCGGAAGATGCCCGCCTTCTCGCGGCCGATGCTGTCGCGGTCGTTGCCGAGCCAGTCCTGGTGGTCGAGGTCGATCGTCGTCACGATGCTCGCGTCGGCATCGACGAGGTTGACCGCATCGAGGCGGCCGCCGAGGCCGACCTCGAGGATGGCCACGTCGAGCCTTGCCTGCGCGAAGCGCCACAGCGCGGCGAGCGTGCCGAACTCGAAATAGGTCAGCTCGATTTCGCCGCGCGCCGATTCGATGCGCTCGAACGCGTCGATCCAGCCCGCGTCGTCGATGTCGGCGCCGTCGATGCGCGCACGTTCGTTGTAGCGCAACAGGTGCGGCGAGGTGTACGCGCCGACGCGTTTCCCGGCGGCGGCGCAGATGGCCTCGAGGAAGGCCACGGATGAACCCTTGCCGTTGGTGCCACCAACGGTGACTACCGTCGGCGCGGGCACGGGCGCGCCCATGCGCCGCCATACCTCGCGCACGCGGTCGAGGCCGAGCGCGATCGAATCCGGATGCGTACGCTGCTGGTAGTCGAGCCAGTCGGCGAGGCTGCGCGGGATCATGCGATCACGCTGCGCGTCAGCGCATGAGGATGCGGCGCGGCTTCCACGGCAGCTTGCCGCGCCAGTATTGGAGCAGCACCAAACCGAACACGAGCCCGCCCAGGTGCGCGAAATGCGCGACGCCGGCCTGCGTGCCAGTGACCCCCAGCACGAGCTCGAGGATGCCGTAGAGGATCACGAACAGCCGCGCCGGTATCGGGATCGCGAAGTACAGCAGGATCCTGTTGTCCGGGAACAGGAGCCCGTAGGCAAGCAGCACGCCGAACACGCCGCCGGATGCGCCGAGCGTCGGGAAATAGCCGTTCGGGAAAAAATGCATGACCGCGAGCTGCGTGAGCGCCGCGCCGACCACGCAGACGAAATAATAGAGCGCGAATGGTCGCGCGCCGAGCAGGTCCTCGACCGCGCCGCCGAACATCCACAGCGCAAACATGTTGAAGAAGATGTGCTGCATGCCGCCGTGCAGGAAGGCATAGGTGACGAGTTGCCATGGCTCGAAACCGGCCACGTCGCTGTATGGCGAGGGCCCGAGCGGCCACAGCGCGAACGGCACGGTCAACGGAAACGGCGGCTGCCCGTCGTGCAGCGCGCCCTGCAGCAGGAACACGAGGACGTTGGCGATGATCAGCGCGAGCGTGACGGGAGGCGTGCGGGTGGGCATGCGTCGGCCGGGGCGTGGAGGTCGCGCATTGTGGCGCGGCGCTGCGCGCGAGCGCAAAGGTGGTGCTGCGGAAAACTAGTCCGTTCCTGCGTGGCGCGTGGCGGCCACCGCGTCGAAGCCGTCTACGAACACGCGGTCGATCACCGTAATCGAGCCGCGCATGCCGCTGGTCGTGTTGCCGTGCTGGTCGCAGTAGTAGCCGATCGTGCCGAGGCGGTTGAACTGCCGCGACACCTGCCATGCGGTCGCGCTCGGCGCAGTGTGCAGGTTGCAATCGATGGCGCAGACGAAGCTGTTGTCGTCGGCATGCACGTTATGCAGGCCGCCGCCGTTCTTGAACGTCACGACATCGCCTTGGTAGATCGTCAGCGAGGCAGGCGAGAAGGACATGTCCTTGCCGTCGCTGTAGGCAGTGACGACGTACGTCGCCGCCTGCGCATGCGCCGCCGCCAAGGCGAATGCCGCGAGGATCGCGCGCGATGCATGGTGGAGCGGCGAAGGATTCACGGGTCAGCCCAGGAAGCGCAGGTCCGGCGCGGAAAAACGCCCCAGGTTCGGGAACAGGTCGGCGATGCCGCCGGAGCTCACGCCGAACCATGCCGCAAGCGTCGCGGCGTACTGGTCGACAGACAACGTGGGAATGATCTGCCCGTAACCGGTTTCGTCGGGATTGCTGCCGCGCGGATCAGAGTCGCGGTAGGCACCGAGCGAGGGCATCGTCCCGTAGAAGCGGCCGCCGCGCACGGCGCCGCCAACGACGAAGTGATGTGCACCCCAGCCGTGATCGGTGCCGCTGCCATTGGCCGGAAGTGAACGCCCGAAATCCGAGGCGGTGAACGCGGTTACGCTTTCGGACACGCCCACCTCGACCGTCGCGTCGTGGAACGCCGTGAGCGCCTGCGACAGCTCGCCCAGGTTGTACTCCTGGTCTTCCCATTGGCCGGCGTGCGTGTCGTAGCTGCCTACCGAGACAAAAAAGACCTGGCGACTCATGCCCAGCGAAGCGCGCACCTTGATCAGGAGCGCTACGGCGGCGAGCTGGTTGCCGAGATCGGTGTCGGGAAACGGCGTCGCCAGGCGCACACCGTCCATCGCCGCGTTGAGCAGCGCTGCGTTGGCGATCGCGCGGTTCGACGCATCGGCGTAGGCGCGTTCGAGCACATTGGCCTGCGTGCCGCCGGCGCGCAGCGCGTCGTAGGCAGCTGTGCGGCCGACGTCGTCGCGCAGCATCCCTGAATTGGGGCCGTCGCCGCGGAAGCTCAGGCCCGGCACGCTGAAAGACGGGACCGGATTGCCGTTGTCGTCCAGCCCGCCCGCCGCTTCCGCGGCCGCGTTCCATGGATCGAGCGCGTACTGGTTGGTGATGCCTGCGCGCAGGTAGCGGTTGATGCCGGCCATCGTGATGCTCATCGGCAAGGCGCCCGCATTTGCGGTGTAAAGCATGTCGGCGACGCGACCGCCCCAGCCGTCCGCGTCGACGTCGTCGGGCCGCGAGGTCTGCCACTGGTTGCTCTGGTCGTCGTGTGAATAAAGCTGCGCCGGCAATTGCGCCGAGCCGGCCTGATACTGCGCTTGCGTGACCGGACGCACGAGCGTGCCGACGTTGGCAACGATCGCCGCCTTGCCGTTGTTGAAAAGGCCGCGCAGGCCGGCGTTGCCGCCGGCGACCTGGCCCATCGCCGGATGCAGCCCATAGCTCGCGCCGTCGCTCGGCGGGCCGCCGGGCAAACCGTCGGCGAGCGGGCGCGGCGTCAGCGCGTTGGCCTGCAGGCCGGCCCGTTCGAGTGCGAGGCCCGCGCGCGTCGCGCCGTAGATCGCATAGTGCGCGGCATCGTGCGGCGCGAGCATGTTGAATGCGTCGTTGCCACCGCCGAGGAACACGCAAACGAGCGCCTTGTAGTCGTTGAACGACACGTTGCGCGTGGCTGCTGCCGCGGAGGCAATGAGGCGCAGGTTGCCGAGCGCCGAATACGCGCCGGCGCCGCCGAGCGCGGCGGCCAGGCTCTTGCGGAGGAATTCGCGGCGATTCACGTGCATGGATGATGTCCTTGCGCTCTGGCAACGGTGGAAGGGCCGCCGTGGATCATTTCTGGATCGAATATTCGGGCGACATCAGGATCAGGTAGAGCATTTCCTGCACGCGCGCGCGACCGAGCGATTCGTAGTCGGACGCATGCATCTGGTTCATGCGCGTCCGAAGGACGCCGCGCATGAAGGGCGACATCTGCCCGCCCATGAGCAGCAGGTCGTAGCGATCCAGGAGTGCAGCCGGATCGGCCGCGGCCAATGGCGCATCCGCATCCGCGTCCACCAGCAACGTGGTCGGATCCTCGGTGCCCCAGCAGGACTGGCTGCCCTGGAAGCGGCAGAACAATTCCCAGAACAACAGGTTCGCCATCGACGTCGAGGTGGTGTCGGTGAAGATCTGGAACTCGGGGCCGACGAGGCCGGCATCGCGTACTTCGCCGGCGGGCGCGAAGTCGGGCTTGAAGAAGTTGAACACGGTCGGCGAATACAGCGGCGCCTGCCCGATCTGGTCGACCACGGGCGGCCACGTGCCAAGGTTCGAGGCGCGACCGCTGTATACCGCGTCGCCGGTCGGCGTGCGCGCGTGCAGCACGCGCCACATCTGCGTGAGCTTGAGCAGTGGCTCACGCAGCTTTCCGAATGTCGCGTAGCGCTGCCAGTGGCCCACGCGCGCTTCCGGATCGAGCAGGATCGCGCGCACGACCGCGCGCAGGTTGCCGCGCACGTGCGACGCGCTGCCGTCGTCGTTGAATACCTGACCCACCCGTTGCACGTAGGCCGGCGAGGGGTTGCTGGTGACGAGGCGTTCAATCAGCCGCCTGGCCATGAACGGCCCGACGTTCGGATGATGGAAGATGTTGTCGAGCGCCTGCGTCAATTCGCTCTGCGCATTGGCCGGCGGCAGCACGCCGCCGGCGAGCGCCACGCCGGGATAGACGAGCAGCTGCTTGCTCGCCGCGTGGTCGTGCCAGGTCTCCACGGGCTGCATCGGCCGCCGCCAGGCGAGATCGTCGGCGCTGTTGGGGCCGCAATAGAAGTATTGGTAGGGATTGTCCGGGTTGTCGCAGCACAGCGAGCGGCCGTCGGTACCGTCCATGCTGCAATCCTGGTTGCTGAAATTCCAACCGGTAAAGACCGCGGCGAAGCCGCGCACGGTCGCCTGGTCGTAGGTCGGCACCGGTTGGCCGCCGACCAGTCTGGGTGTGCCGTCGGCATTGAGCTGCACGAGGCCGATCGAGAACAGCTGGTTGATCTCGCGCGCGTAGTTCTCGTCGGGATGGATATTCGCGTCGGCGTCAGCCTTCTGGTTCTGGATCGAACTGAGGAACACGCCCATCGCCGGATGGCGCGTCACGTCCTCGAGCAGCGTCCGGTAGTTGGCGAACGCATCTTTGGCGAGCAGGTCGTGAAAGCTCGCCAGGGCCCACGGCTGCCCTTCGAGCGTGCTGTTGCTGTTGGAGACGACGAAGATCTCGCTGAGCGCGAAGGCCACGCGCTGGCGCAGCGCGTCGGTCGGCAATGTGCCGCCGCGGCTCGGATCGGGCGTCTGCAGGACGTTGATCGTCCACGCCTGCAGGCGCGTGGCAGCCCATTCCGCCACGGTGTTGCAGTAGTCGTCACCAGGCGCGCACGACAGGTTCTCCACCCAGTCGAGGTATGGCGCCTGCAACGAGGCCGGTGCCGCGAACTGCTCGTTGAGCCAGCCTTCGTAACCGACGAGGCGCAGATGCGCGATGTCGTCGTCTGTCGCACCGAACGTCGCCTGGGCGAGGAAGCGCGAGGCGGCTGCGTCGTCGAATGGGCCGGCAGCGGCGGATTCGAATCCGCCGCTGAAGATCCGGTCGGGAAAGTGGCTTTGCGCCATTGCCAGCGAAGAAGCGAAAGCCGCTGCCAGTCCGGCCACGCCGGCCGCACTCCATTTGCCCAACCTGCTGCGCATTTTCCCCTCTCCCGGCGCGAACGACGCGACCAGCCTAATCCCGATTCTCGGGACACATGGAGACGCAGTACGGAAAATCGCAAACGAACCTATCGCCGTGACTTCTTCTGCCCTACGCACGGTTCGGGTGCCCACAGCAGCCGGTCGATGTCGCGCCCCCAGCCGAAAGCGGCCAGGTCGACGCGACCGTTGCGCACCAGCACGCCCTCGCCCGCGAGCCGGCGCACCTGTTCGCGGAACGCGCGGCTGCCGGGCGGGAACGCGATGCGCCCGTCCGAACGCAACACGCGCTGCCACGGCAATCCGGCATCGCCCGCTTCGCCGAGGACACGGCCGACCAAGCGCGCGCGCCCGGGCAGGCCGGCGCGGCGCGCGATCTCGCCGTAGCTGGCGACGCAGCCTTGCGGGATCGCGGTGATCGCGGCTCGGATCGCCTCGTGCGCGGCAGTCTCGTGCGCTGACTTCATCGAGCGCGCACGCTAGCATGGAGGCACAGCAAAGTTGGAGCCGCGCCGTGCAGAGTTTCGAGCAGATCCGATCGCACCTGGGCGCGGCGCACGCGCTCAAGACCAACGATCCCTACCTCATCAGCTTCGATCTCGCGCTCGGCAGCGGGCGCCATCAAGGGCTGTATCTCGCCGAACTGGAGGACGAGGACGGCGAGAAGGTGCTGCGCATCTCCACGCCGGTCGGACCGTTCACCGGCATCGATGCGACGCGCTGCCTGCGCTTCAACTGGCAGCAGCGTTCGGGCTATTTCGCGGTCAGCGACCTCGAAGGCTCGCCCTACCTGCACCTGTGCGAAAACCGCCCGTACGCGCTGCTGAGCAGCGCCGAAGTCGATCGCCTCGTCGCCGAACTGGGCGCGCTCGGCGACCGCATCGAACAGGCGATCTCGAGCGGCGGCGACGTGTTCTGAGCCGCGGCCTAGATCGGCAAGCCGAGGGCGCGCGCCGCGCGCACCAGCGTCCACGCGATCAGGCCGGTCACCGGCAGCGTCAGGATCCACGCCCAGACCATGCGCTCGACGATCGTCCAGCGGATCGCGTTGGCGCGCTTGGCGACGCCGACGCCGAGGATCGCCGCGGAAATGTTGTGCGTCGTCGACACCGGGATGCCGAAATGCGAGGCGGCGAGGATCACGCTGGCCGACGCGCTCTCCGCGGCGAAGCCGTTGATCGGGTGAAGCTTCACCATCTTGTGACCGAGCGTCTTGATGATGCGCCAGCCGCCCGCGGCGGTACCCGCGGCCATGACCAGCGCGCAGGTCAGCTTGATCCAGAACGCGATCTCGAACTTGCGGTCGGCGTCCTCGTGCACGCGCAGGAAATGCAGCCACGACGGCAGGTGATCGAGCGTGCCCGCCGCCGTTGCGCCGGCGAGCGCGAGCGCGATGATGCCCATGGTTTTCTGCGCGTCGTTCATGCCGTGCGACAGGCCCATCGCCGTTGCCGAGCACAGCTGCGCCTTGCCGAAGAACGCGTTGACGAACGGCGTGCGCCCCAATCGTCTCATCACGCCCTTGCGCGAGCCGAGGAACTCGACCAGCGAAAACAGCACGCCCATGATCAGGAAGCCGAGGATGAAACCGCCGACCGGCGAGGTCACCATCGGCACGATCACCTTCGGCACGACGCCCTTCTCGCCCCACCAGTGCGCGCCGCCCTGCGCCCAGATGATCGCGTGCCAGTTGTTGCCCGACGCCGCGAACGCCGCGCCGCACAGGCTGCCGACCAGCGCGTGCGAGGAGCTCGAGGGCAGGCCCCACCACCAGGTGATGAGGTTCCAGATGATCGCGCCGAGCAGGGCGCAGATGAGCACGATCGGCGTCACCGCGACGAGCTGCGTGTCGACGAGGCCCGCGGCGATCGTCTGCGCAACGGCGGTGCCGGCGAGCGCGCCGATCAGGTTCGTCGTCGCCGCGAGCAGCACCGCCTGACCCGGGCTGAGCGCCTTGGTCGCGACCACGGTCGCGATCGAGTTGGCGGTGTCGTGGAAGCCGTTGATGTATTCGAACGCGAGCGCGATCACGACGACCAGCAGGACGAGCGTCAATGCCATGGGCGGGCCTCGCTGCCGGTCAGGAGTTCTTGAGCACGATCTGGAACACCACGTTGCCGGCGTCTCGGCAACGGTCGATCGCCTTCTCCAGCAACTCGAACAGGTCCTTGAGCAGCAGCACGCGCAACGCCTCGTGGCGACCGCTGTAAAGATCGCGGTACAGCTCGACCATGTGGCGGTCGGCCTCGTTCTCGATCGCCTGCAGGCTGTCGTTGAGAAGCTGCATGGCGCCCAGGTCCATGCTCTTGCGCAGCTGGAATACCATTTCCCGGATCACTTCCGCGGCCTTCTCCAGCAGCGCCGCGCGTGAGGCGAAGTCGATGTCGCCGAGGCGGTCGGAGGCCAGCGAATAGCGCTCGGCGAACTTGGCGATCGACTTGGTGACCTTGTTCAGCGCCGCCGACAGCGCCTCGATGTCCTCGCGGTCGAGCGCGGTGACGAAGGTGTTGACGAGTTCGCGGTTGATCTCGGCGCTGAGATCCTTCTCGCGCTTGCGCGCGTGCATGAAGTCGGCCAGCGATGGCGTCTGCTGGCGCACGTCGAACATGCGCACGAGCGCGCTCGCCGAATCGCGCGCGGCTTCCGCGCTCGCCTCGAGCAGGCCGTAGAACTTGTCGCCTTTTCCGAAAATCGTCTGCAGCGAGAACATGCGCGCCTCGTTCCGAGTGGGATGTGCCGCGCCGGCACCCTTCCCCGCCCGGCGGCGCGCGTATGTTACAGCAGGGTTTCAGTCGTTCGGGCGCTTGCTGCCGCGTCCCGAGCAGTTGCTACACTCCGGCGACGGCGCGCGTCGGCGCGGCGGGGAATCGCATCGTCCGGATGTACATCGAAGCTCTCTGCGTCGTCTTGCTCGCGCTCGGCAACGGCTACTTCGCGCTCAGCGAACTGGCCCTGATGACGGCGCGGCCGAGCCGCCTCAAGCAGCTCGCGCGCACGAGCCGCCGCGCGCAGGCCGCACTGGAGCTGACCCGCCAGCCCGAGGACTTCCTCGCCACCGTGCAGGTGTTCATCACGCTGCTGCAGATCAGCGCGGGCGCCGCGCTCGGCGCGGACATCGGCGCAGCGCTGGGCAATACGCTCGACGCGCTCGATCTGCCCGGCATCGACCCCTACGCGCCGGCGATCGGCGTCGCCATCAGCGTCGCCGGCATCACCTTCGTCAACATGCTGCTCGGCGAACTGGCGCCCAAGCGCATCGCGCTCGTCGATCCCGAGCGGTTCGCCATCGCCGTCGCGCTGCCGATGCGGGCGATGACGTGGCTGGCCAAACCGGCGGCGTTCGTGCTCATTGCGCTGACGCGCTGGCTGTTGCGCCTGCTGCGCATGGATCGCGCCAGCCGCGAGCATGTCAGCGAAGAGGAAATCCGCCTGCTCGTCGCCGAAGGCGCCGACCAGGGCGTGATCGATTCGGACGAGCGCAACATGGTCAACCGCGTGCTGCGCCTGGGCGATCGCAGCGTCGACAGCATGATGACGCCGCGCCCGCGCATTGCCTGGCTCGACGCGTCTGCTTCGACCGAGGAGAACCTCGCGACGATGCGCGAAACCCCGTATTCGCGCTATCCGGTCTACCGCGGCGACGAGCAGGAAGTGCTCGGCGTGCTCGAGGTCAAGCGCATCATCGGGCGCATCGTGCGTGCGGCGAACGCCGACCTGCTCAAGGACCTGCGCCCGCCGCTGTACGTACCAGGCACCGCGCGGGCACTCGACCTGCTCGAGGAATTCCGCGACGCCGAAACGACGCTCGCGCTGGTCGTCGACGAATACGGCGATATCGTCGGCCTCGTCACGCTCAACGATCTGCTCTCGAGCGTCGTCGGCCGGGCCGCGACGACATCCACGCAAGCGCTGGCGCAACCCATCATGCAACGCGAAGACGGCAGCTGGCTCGTCGACGGCAGCCTCGCCGCCGACGACCTGCGCGAGTTGCTCGGCCTGGGCGAACTGCCCGGCGAGGGCGAGCACGATTTCCATACTGCGGCCGGCATGCTCACCGCGCACTGGGGCCGCATTCCGCAGGCCGGCGAACACTTCAGCGCAGGCGGCTACCGCTTCGAGGTCGTCGACCTCGATGGCGCGCGCATCGACAAGTTGCTGGTGTCGCGCCTCGCCTGAGCCGTCGGCTCCTTCAGTCCTGCGCCATGTCGTCCGCGCCGCTGCGCGCGAGCCGCGCCATGCGCGAGGCATCGGCGAGGATGCCGTGCAGCACGCGCAGTTCACGCTGGTCGGGCCCGGCGCGCAGGAACAGCCGGCGCAGGCGCTGCAGGATGACTTCCGGCGAGCGGCCCTTGTGGAAGTCGATGTCATCGAGCGTGCGCGCGAGGTGCTCGAAGAACGCTTCCAGCTGTGCGGCATCGGCCGGCGCGTCGCGCGACTCGACGGCCGCAGTACCGCCGCCCTGTTGGAGCCATGCCTCGCGGATTTCCCAGGCGACGACCTGCACCGCCTGTGAAAGGTTGAGCGAGCCGTAGGTCGGATCGGTCGGCACCGTGATCGCAGCGTGGCAATGCTTGATCTCGTCGTTGCTGAGTCCGGACTGCTCGTTGCCGAACATCAGCGCTACCTGCTGGCCTGCGTTCGCGGCATCGAGGACGCGTCGCGCGGCCGCGCGCGGGCCGAGTTCGTCGAGTTCAACGCCACGCCGACGCGCGGTCGCGCCGAGCACGAGGTGGCAGTCCGACAGCATCGGCGCCAACTCGTCGCCGACGCATGCGGACGCGAGCACGTCGCCCGCACCCGCGGCGAGCGCGCTGGCCTCCGCGTGCGGGAACGCGTGCGGCGCGACGAGCACGAGCCGATGCAGGCCCATCGTGCGGATTGCGCGCGCTGCCGAGCCGATGTTGCCCGGATGCGAGGTGTTGACGAGAACGAAGCGGATGCGCTCGAGCGCACTGGCGGAATCGGGGGTCATCGAAGTTTCGCGAAAGACGTTTCGAGCCGCTGATCGTGCCACGACGGCGCGTTGACGGCAGCGCGAGTCTCATCGCACGCTCGCTGGCGCCGCTTTCACGACGGGCGGGAGGTGCGTGCGTTTGGCCGCCGCAGCGCGATCTGCTAGTCTCGCGCGCCTGCGCGCAGCCGCCGCGCCCCGTTCTTTTCCACCTCGCCCAGCGAATCCACATGCCAAGACCCGCCGTCAACGTGGCGGTGCGCGCCGCGCGCGCCGCCGGCCAGATCATCCTGCGCTACATGAATCGTCTGGACAGCCTCGAGGTGATCGAGAAGCAGCGCCACGACTACGTCTCCGAAGTCGACAAGCTCGCCGAGGCGGAAATCATCCGCGAACTGCGCCGCGCCTACCCGCGCGACGCGATCCTCGGCGAGGAATCCGGCCAGATCGGCAAGTCGCGCAATGTCTGGACGATCGATCCTCTCGACGGCACGCACAACTACCTGCGCGGTTTCCCGCATTTCAGCGTGTCGATCGCGCTCGTCGAGAATGGCGAACCCGTCGTCGGCGTGGTCTACGATCCGCTGCGCGACGAGCTGTTCACCGCAAGCAAGGGCGACGGCGCGTTCCTCAACGACCGGCGCATCCGCGTCGGCAAGCGCGACGGCCTCGGTGGCGCCCTGCTCGTCACCGGCTTCCCGTACCGCCAGCGCCGCCATCTCGACGCACAAATGGCGATGACGCGCGCCCTGCTCAACGAGGCCGAGGACATCCGCCGCACCGGTTCGGCCGCGCTCGACCTTGCCTACGTCGCAGCGGGCCGCGTCGACGGCTATTTCGAGATCGGCCTGTACGCGTGGGACATGGCCGCGGGCTGCCTGCTCGTGCGCGAAGCCGGCGGTCGCTATTGCGATTTCACCGGCCGCGACGGCATTCCTCAAACCGGCAACCTCGTCGCCGGCAACGTTCACGTCGCCAATGCGATGGTCAAGGCCATCGCGCCGGAAGTGACGCCTGTCCTCGCGCGCTGAGCGCGAACGGCCTTCCCGCGGAAACGCGAAGCGCGCATCAGGGTGCGCTTCGCACCATCACGCCCCTTCGGCGAATTGTGCTGTCGTCGGGCAGCGAACCCACCCCACAGATGTCTTTTGAACGGATCCGCGCCGGCGTTCCGACGGAGAGTGCTGTTCATTGAAAGCGCGGCCATGGATGGCCGCTTCTGGATTCGCTGAAATCAGTGCGAGTCCAGCAGGAGTGTTCGCAAGCCGAAGCAGCGATCATGGATGATCGCAAAGGCAAACGATCGCAAAAGAAAACCGCATAAAAAAAGCCCGGCTTGCGCCGGGCTTTTTCGTGTTGCTTGGCACGAAGCCGGTCTTACTGACCCGGATTCTCGACCTTCAGCTCGGTGCGGCGGTTGCGCGCACGGCCTTCCTTCGTCGAGTTCGTGTCGATCGGCTGCGACTCGCCGAAGCCCTTGACCGCCGTGATGCGATCGGCGCTGATGCCGTGCGCGGTCAGGTAGTCGGAAACGATCTGCGCACGACGCTCGGACAGACCCTGGTTGTACTGGTCGGTACCGATCGAGTCGGTGTGGCCGTCGAGTTCAACCTTGATTTCCGGGTAGCGGTTGAGCGCGTCGATCGCCTGGTCGAGGATCGCCACGGAGTCGGCGGTCGGCACGGCCAGCGTCGGCTCGATGTTGTGCTCACCCTTCTTCGGACGGTCGAACTTGAAGTTCACGCCGCGCAGGTCGATGACGACCTTCTGCGGGCAGCCGTCGGGGCCAACGATGGTGCCGGCCGGCGTATCCGGGCAGCGGTCGTCGCAGTTGTTGACGCCGTCGTGATCGTCGTCGAGCGTATGGCAGTCCGGCGGCGGCGGCGGCGCAGCCGGCTCAACCGGCGGCGGCGGCGCAGCATGGCCGAAGCTGTAGACGAGGCCGACGCTGACGATGCCGTCGAGGTAACCACTCTTGTGGCTGACGCCGTAGCCGAGCGCATCGGAGACGTTGCCGCGCGTATTGTTGTCCTTGTCGTAGCGGGCAGCAATTTCGCCGCGCAGCGCCAGGTTCTCGGACATGTTGTACTGCACGCCGCCACCGATCGTGGCCATCGGATCCCAACCGCTGGTATTGACGCTCGCGGCATGATACGGCGGCGGACCGCTGAGGTTGCCCGAGTAGGCGGTATGGCGCTGTGCACCAACACCGGCCATGACGTACGGACGGAACTGCGAACCTTCGTCACCGAAGAACCAGCGGGCGCTCACGCCGAGCGTGACGCTTTCCCACTCGTGGTGCGCGCGCCAAGAATTGTTCTTGAATTCGGCGTTGTTGATGCCGTATTCGAAATCGACGGCGAGGTGCGGGTTGACCCACACGCCAACGCCGAAGCCGCCCCACACCGAGGCGTCGGTCTTGCGGTTGCTGTCAGGAATGTCCGCACCGATGCGCGGGGCGATGTACCAATTGCCGAAATCCTGAGCCTGGGCAACGGCAGTGCCGCCGAGCAGCGACAGGGCGATGAGCGCACTAAGGGCATTACGTTTCATTATTGAGGACTCCTCTCTCGTTTTGATTCTGACGCCTGCCCGGTTCAGGGACGCAGGTCGCTCACTCTCACTTCAGCAGTATACGCCAAACCAACGGTGTAACAACATCCGTTTAACATTTTTGCACTGGACGCGCGGCGCAGTTTAACCGCTGCCGAAACGAGCGGCCAGCCACAAGTGAATATGTCGTTAAGCATCGCCTCAGTTCGGACCGCAACGCAATCACATGCAGCGTCCCAGCTTCAGGCGCGATGGTACGGATGGCCTTCCAGGATCGTCATTGCGCGATACAGCTGCTCCGCGACGACGAGACGCGCCAGCATGTGCGGCAGCGTCAGCGGTCCCAGCGACCATTGCTGGTCGGCACGCGCGAGCACCTCCGCCGCGTGTCCGTCCGGGCCACCAATCAGGATGGCGAGATCGCTTCCGGATTGGCGCCAGCGCGCTAATTGTTCAGCGAGTTGCTCGCTCGACCATGGCTTGCCACGGCCATCGAGGGCGACAACGTGAGCGCCCTTCGGCAAGGCGGCCAGCATGGCCTCGCCCTCGTCCGCAATCGCGCGCGCAGGCGCGCGACCCTTGCCGCGGACGCCAAGCGCGATTTCCACGAGATCCAGCGGCAGCTCGCGCGACAGGCGCTTGCGGTATTGGGCGAATCCATCGGCGACCCATGCGGGCATGCGCTCACCGACCGAGATCAGGCGGGTTTTCATCCGGATGTACTGCCGCGATCGTCCATGATCGCCGCGTCGGGAAATGTCGTCATTCCCTGGAAGAGATGTTTTCGTGCAGTCCGGAAGCGACCATACCTGACCGCACTTTTGACCAGAAGCGTTGCTCCGCGCGACATCAGACCGCTGTCTGCGGCTCGCTGTCGCCGACGCTCCACAGGCGTTCGAGGCCGTAGAACTCGCGCGTGCGCGGCAGCATGACGTGGACGATCACGTCGCCCAGGTCGACCAGCACCCATTCCGCCTCGCGCTGGCCCTCGACACCGATCGGCGGGTTGCCGGCCTGCTTGGCCTTCTTGACGACTTCGTCGGCGATCGACTTGACGTGCCGCGACGAAGTGCCGCTGGCGACAACCAGCAGGTCGGCGACTGAACTCTTGCCGCGCACGTCGACTTCGACGACGTCCCTGGCCTTGAGGTCGTCCAGCGCCGCAATGACGAGGACGCGCAGGCGTTCGAAACCATCGAGCACCTTGGCGATCTTCGGCTTCGCCTTCGATGCGGCCTTGATCGGCCCGGCCTTGGCCATCGCCTTCTTGTTCGCCGCGGGCGCCGCCTTGCGTGCCGGCGGCTTTGCGGCGGGCGTTCGCGTCGTGGACTTTTTCATTGCCGCTTTCTTCGGCGCCGCCTTCTTCGCGGCTGCTGTTTTCGCGACGGCGGTCTTGCCGCGGGCGGCGGGAGCCTTGGTGGCCTTCGGGGTTGCGGCCTTGCGCGCACCGGCGCGCGTTTGCGAAATAGCCAAGCGGAAACGACCTCTGCGTATTCGGCGCCAGGGCGGCGCGCGCGCAGTATAGGCAGATTCTCCTAAGCGCGCGCTGCGCGCAGCGGTAACTCGTGGCGATACCGGTCGCGTTACGCATTCGATGCCGTTTCGCGCCGCTCCGCCCTTCTGGCAGGCCACGCCATCGCACTGCGTTAGACTAGGCCGCCTTTCTCCTCGCGGCGCGGCCGCCTCCTGCGCATGTCGAACGACGCCCGCGAAACCCCTTCCGAAACACCGCCGTTCAGCGCGCTCGGCCTGCCCGAGCCGCTGCTGCAGGCGCTCGCCGACGTCGGTTACGAGACGCCCTCGCCGATCCAGGCGGCGACGATCCCACCGCTGCTCGAAGGCCGCGACGTGCTCGGCCAGGCGCAGACCGGCACCGGCAAGACCGCTGCGTTCGCGCTGCCCGTGCTGGCCCGCATCGACCTGTCGAAGAGCAGGCCGCAGGCGCTCGTGCTCGCGCCGACGCGCGAACTCGCAATCCAGGTCGCCGAAGCGTTCCAGCGCTACGCCTCGCACCTGACCGGCTTCCACGTGTTGCCGATCTACGGCGGCCAGAGCTACGGCCCGCAGCTCGGCGGCCTCAAGCGCGGCGCGCACGTCGTCGTCGGCACGCCGGGGCGCGTCATCGACCATCTCGAACGCGGCTCGCTCGATCTCTCGCAGCTCGACACGCTCGTCCTCGACGAAGCCGACGAGATGCTGCGCATGGGCTTCATCGACGACGTCGAGGCCGTGCTCAAGAAGACGCCGGAATCGCGCCGCATCGCGCTGTTCTCGGCGACCATGCCGAGCCAGATCAAGCGCATCGCGCAGACCTACCTGCGCGAGCCGGTCGAAATCGCGATCAAGGCCAAGACGACCACCGCGACCAACATCCGCCAGCGCTACTGGTACGTCAGCGGCGTGCAGAAACTCGACGCGCTCACGCGCATCCTTGAGGCCGAACCGTTCGAGGCGATGATCATCTTCGCGCGCACCAAGTCGGCCACCGAGGAACTCGCACAGAAGCTGCAGGCGCGCGGCTTCGGCGCCGCCGCGATCAACGGCGACGTGGTTCAGGCGCAGCGTGAACGCCTGATCCAGCAGTTCAAGGACGGCAAGCTCGACATCCTCGTCGCCACCGACGTCGCCGCGCGCGGTCTCGACGTCGAGCGCATCAGCCACGTGCTCAACTACGACATCCCGACCGACACCGAAGCCTACGTGCACCGCATCGGCCGCACCGGCCGCGCCGGGCGCAGCGGCGAGGCGATCCTGTTCGTCGCGCCGCGCGAGAAGCGCATGCTCATGGCGATCGAACGCGCCACGCGCCAGCCGATCGCGGAAATGCAGTTGCCCAGCGTCGACGTCGTCAACGACCAGCGCATCGCCAAGTTCAAGCAGCGCATCGCCGATGCGCTCGGCAGCGACGACCTCGGCGTGTTCCGCCAGCTCGTCGAGCAATACGAGCAGGAACGCAACGTGCCGGCCGTCGAGATCGCCGCGGCGCTCGCGCGCCTCGTGCAGGGCAAGGAGCCCCTGCTGCTCGCGCCGCCGCCCGCACGCGCGGAACGCGCCTTCGAGCGTGGCGCGCACGAGCGTGGCCCGCGCGGCGAGCGGTTCGAGAAGAAGCCACGCGGCACGTTCGAGCGCGCCGAACGCGAATCGGGCGCCGGAGCCTTCAAGACCCGCGATGATTCATCGTCATCACGCGCTCCGTTCGCATCGCGCGAAAGGACGCAGGACGCCCGCGCACGCGGCCATGACGACCAGGCAACGACGCACGAAACACCCAAGACGCCGCCCGCGGCGGTCCATCACGACGAACGCGCCGCGCGCACCGACACGCGCCCGCCACGTTCGCATCATCGCGAGGGCCAGGACGAGCGCTCGCACCAGCCCCGCGACCGCGCGCTGCCGCCGCGCCGCGAGCAGGCGCCGCGCCACGAGCGCGACTCGCATCGCGAGCGCGGAACGCACGTCCCCGACGAGGGCCTGGAAACGTTCCGCATCGAGGTCGGCCACGACCACGGCGTGAAACCCGGCAACATCGTCGGCGCGATCGCCAACGAAGCCGGGCTCGACAGCAAGCACATCGGCCGCGTCGACATCCAGGGCGACCACAGCTTCGTCGACCTGCCCGCCGGCATGCCGTCGGAGATCTTCAAGCACCTCAAGAAGGTCTGGGTGTCCGGACAGCAGCTGCGCATCACGCGTGGCGGCGAGGAACCCGATTTCGGCAAGCCGCGCAAGCCAAAGGGCCCGCCGTCGTTCAAGCCGAAGGCGCAAGGCGGCTTCGATCGCCCCAAACGGCCACCGCCGAACAAGCGCTCCCGCTGATCGCAAGGTCGTCGACTTGACACGCACGCTCGGATCGCGACATCGAGCGCCGGTTTCGCCTGTCCGAAATACCTACGCAAGCACTTGCCCGTAGCGGCACTTGCAACCTTTCCCGCAACTCCTGCATCTGAATGACATGCGCGCCGCCTTGGCGCTCATCGCATCGCATCGGCGAGATGTCTCGTTCCTGAATGAGTCCGACGAACATGACCTTCGGCCCATTCATACGTCTTTCTTCGTACACTATCCTTCGTCAATTGGATGCAGTCTTGGAAGGACGCAATACACCGTGAACGGCTCCGTATCCTTGTTGCTCAGCCGCTCCGAATCCACCGCGCAAGGTTCGGTGGCCTATGTCAACGCGATGGTCGCCGCATTGATGCGCGGGAAAGGCTGGACCACGCGATCGTTCCGCGTTCCTTCACATCCCCTTGCCGCCGAGGCGATGCTGCCTCTCGGCCTGGCCAGTACCAATGCGCAGGAACTGACCCATGGCGCCGCGGACATTGCGCTGTACGACGATGCCGGCGCCACACTGCGCACGCCGAGCCGGCGCTGGGCGAAACGCAACATCGTTCTCTATCATGGCCTCGCCTACGGCGCCGGCGCGTGGATGAGCAATCCGGATGTCGACCTGCACTGCGCCAATTCGCCCTACCTCGCCCGCGTGCTGCGCGCGCTGCATGCGTTCCCCGACTGGCGCGGTCGTCGCTGCCTCGAGCCGCGGGCGTTCGGCACGATCACCGACGTCGCCCTGCCCGTGCCTTGCGTGGATTTTCCGCAAGGTCACATGGCGTTTTCCGAAGGTGCCGAGATTCCGATCCAGATCGGCCGGCTGCTGCAGCAGGGAACGATCGTCGGCCACGCGCTGCAAGGCCGCAAGCACGACGTCATGGCCACGCTGGCCATCATGCATTGGCTCAACGAGATCGCGAGCGCGCATGGCGAGGCGCCGATCAAGCTGCTGATGTCCGCGTCGGCACTCGATGCGGAACGGCGGCGCCGGATCGATGCGATGCTCGCCCCCGCGGGACGCCGTTGCGACGATTATTTCGTGCCCGTACCCCCCCTGCGCCAAAGCGCGATGTTCGAAATCACGCGCGCCTGCCGCTTCGGCCTGGCGTACAACGTTCTCCCGGAATCCTTCGGCTTCCAGGTGCTGGAATCGGTGTATCACGGCTGCCCGGTCTACACGAACGGCATCGGCAACAATCGCCATTTGCTGCCGCCCGGCCATGGCATCGTCGTCGACGAAACGCCGCAAATGGCAGCCGAAACCGTCGATGCAGATACCTATCGCCACGTCGCGCGACGCATCCACGCCGACTTGCGACGGCCCGACGCCATTCGGGCGAGTTGCGCGCTCGGTGCGGAACGCATCCGCGAAACGTGGTCGAAAGCCGCTTTCGCATGCAGCCTCGAAAACGCCTTCGAGCGCACCGAGCGCCCCGCTGCGATGCCGATTCCCTTCGACGAACTCGTCGTCGCGATGAGCCCGTTCGTCCGCCGTTTCGACGCAGCCAGCGGCATCTGCCTCAACGACTACGCAAACACGACACTCGACGCGGAACAGGTCGGCGCCGTCGAGGACGTCCTCGGTCGGTCATGCGCCGATCTGGACGGAGAACGCATGCGGGCCCTCGAGGAGCGGCATGGGCTGTTCCGTCGCGGCATCCTCACCCTCGTTCCGGCCGCGGAACACTTGCGCGCCCGGGCCAGCAGCGACGCGATTGCGATGGAAGGGGTCGATCCGATGCTTCTGCATCGCGCGGGCATCCCCCACGCCGGACAAGCGGCACGCACCTACGGCTGATCGTGTTCGCGTCGGCGGTACGGCGCGAGCAGCGCGGGATCGGCGAACAACGCGTCCGCAACGAGCCAGCGCGGCTCGCGTCCGGATGCGAGCAGTTCGCGCACCTGCGTCGCGGAAATCTCCAGCGGCGTGACCGGAATCGACAACACGCGGCCCGCAGGCGATTCGAACAGGGATTGCGCGCCATTCGCGCGGCGCGACGCGATCTTCGTGCGCAGCTCGGTCGGCAACGTGCCGCCGTTGCCGGGGCGCGTGAGCACGCCGACGTGTGCATGCGCGAACAGCTCCGTCCAGCGGTGCCAGCTCGGCAAACCCGCGAACGCATCCGCGCCAACGAGCAAGACGAGCGGCCGTTCCTCGCCGATCTCGTCGCGCAATTCGAGCAGGGTGTCGATCGTGTACGACGGCCCTTCGCGGCGCAGTTCGCGCGTGTCGAGCGCGAGGCGCTCCTGCCCGGCGAGCGCGGCGCGCACGAGCGCGGCGCGCGTGTCCGCATCCGCCACCGGCTGCTCGCGATGCGGCGGCACCTTGGCGGGCAGCAGTCGCACTTCGGCGTCGAGGAATTCCGCCGCTTCCCAGGCGACGCGCAGGTGCGCGTTGTGGATCGGGTCGAACGTGCCGCCGAATATCGCGAGCGGACGCATCAGGGAATTCTCCGCAGCCCCGCGCGCGAAGCGAGCGGTTGATTGAAAAGTGCGGACATGGATGGCCGCTTTTTCACTTTCGCGATCATGGACGATCGCACAGGAAGCCCGCCCTGCGCGGCGACGCCATCGCCGCGACGAGGCGTTCGAATTCGCGCCATGCGTCGCCGTCGCCGCGACCCTTGGCGATGCGGTCAACGAGTCCGGCTTGCGCGAGGCAGCGTTCCCAGTGGCCGCGGCCACCGCCCTTGAGCGCGCGCTCGAACATCGACGTGCGCGTCTTCGGCCAGATGTTCTCGCCACGCAGCGCAACGGCAGGATTCGGCGCGGCGTCGACGCGCGCGAGCACGCGCAACTGGGTGAGCATCCAGCCGAGCATCGGGATGAGCTGCTCGCCTTCCTCGCGCAGGCCGGCGACGATGTGCAGCGCGCGGCCCGCGTCGCCGGCAAGCGCGGCATCGGCGAGGCGGAACACGTCGTAGCGCGCATCGTCGGCGACGGACGCTTCGAGCGTGCGCTCGTCGAGCGTGCGACCCGCGTGCAGCAGGGCGAGCTTGTCGATTTCCTGCGCGGCAGCGAGGAGGTTGCCTTCGACGCGATCGGCGAGCAACGCGACTGCGTCGGCGGTCATCGCCAGGCCGCGCGACGCGGCACGCGCGGCGATCCAGTCCGGCAGTTCGCCGCGTGCGAGCGGCCACACCGGCACGAACACCCCGGCGCGTTCGACCGCGCTCGACCACGCGCCTTCGTGCTTCCTGCTCCAGTCGTTGGCAGTGACGAGCAAAACGGTGTCCGGCGGCGGCGAGGCGCAGAATTCCGCGATCGCCGCGCCGCCTTCCTTGCCGGGCTTGCCGGTCGGCAGACGCAAGTCGATGAGCTTGCGGCTGGCGAACAGCGACATCGTCTGGCCGGCGTCGGCGAGGCGATTCCAGTCGAAGTTCGCTTCCACGTCGAGCACGTCGCGCTCGAGGTAGCCGAGTTCCTTCGCGCGCGCGCGCAGCGCGTCGGCGGCTTCGATGACGAGCAGGTGCTCGGCGCCTGCGATCAGGTACGCGGGCTTGAGCTCGCCCGTGGCGAGCTGCTTGCGGAAGGCGGAAAGCGTCGTGGCCATCGGCGCATTGTACGGATCGGCGGCGACACCGCCCGCTCAATGCGGCGCGTCGATGTCGTGCTTGATGCCTTGCGCATACGCCAGCGCGGCGCGGCTGCCGTTGCCCGCCTTCTGCAGGCGCGCGATCGCCTCGTCGAGCAGGCGGTCGGCGTCGGCCTTGCGACCCTGTTCCGCACGAAGCCGGCCTTCGAGCACGAGCTGGTTGGCGTAGAGCGGGCTTTTCTCGCCGCCGGCGGTGGCGAGTTGCTGCGTCGCGTCGGCGAGCGCGGTTTCCGCGGCCGCCGCATCGTTGCGCACGAGTTGCGCCTCGACCACGGATTGCGCGGCGCTCAGTTCGATCGGACTGCGCGGGCCGATGAAGCGCAGGGCGAACGCCTTCGACTCGTCGAGCAACGGCAGCGCGGCATCCGGCTCGCCGCTGCGGATCAACGTGCGCGCGAGATTGAGTTCGGCCGCGGCCATCGCGCCGGATGGCCCGAACGTCTTGCGGCGTTCGTCGACGGCCCGCGAAAGGAACTGTTTCGCGCGCGGGTAGTCGCCGCGATTGAACGCGATCGCGCCGATGTTCTGCTGGACGGTTACGAGGTCGTCGTTGCTGCGTCCGAGCGCCTGCTTGACGACGAGGACGTGCTGCATGAGGCGGTCGGCTTCCTCGAGTTCGCCGCCCTGCATGAGCGCGAGCGCGAGGCTGTTCTCGATGTTCGCGGTGTCGTCGTTGCCGGCGCCGAGGACGGCGACCGCTTCGGGCAGCGCCGCGCGGTACAGCGTGATCGCGCCAGCGACGTCGCCGCGCGCCTTGCGGATCTGGCCTTCGATGATGCGGCTACGCACGAGCGGGTCGCGGTAGTGTTCGAGGTCGCCGTTCCAGAAAGCCTGCGCCTGCGCGAGCTGGTCGGCGGCGACGTCGACGTTGCCGGTGTGCAGCGAATTCTGCGCGTAGAACAGGCGCACCTTCGCCGTCATCGCAGGATCGGCGTTCACGGCCGGCGATTGCAGGAATCGTTGTTGCAGCGGAATCGCGCCGGCGTCGTCGTTGAGTTCGCCGAACATCTCCGACAGCAGGGCAACGACGCGCGCGAGATCGGCCGGGCGATCGGCGAAGCGGCGATCGAGCTCGTCGGAGGCGCGCGCGACGAGATCGCGCGCGGTCGGCGGCGCCGCGTCGGCGCCATGCGGCGCGGCGCGGAACATCGACACGACGTAGTCGAGCACGGACTCGTTGCGCAACGCCTCGGCGCGATACAGGTCGCGTTCGATGGACACGCGATGCGCCTGCACCAGACTGAATGCGGTCGCCGCGACGAGCGTGACCGCGACCAGCGCCGCGGCGATGCTCGCGGCGCGATGGCGCCCAAGGAAGCGACGCGTGCGATACCACGCATCGTCGCCGCGCGCGACGATCGGGCGCCCGTCGAGATGGCGTCGCACGTCGTCGGCGAGCGCGGCGACGCTTGCGTAGCGGCGCTGCGGTTCGCGCGCGATCGCGGCCTGCACGATGCGGTCGAGGTCGCCGCGCAGGCGCGCAGCCCAGCGCCGCGGCCCGCCCTGCGCGCGCGCGGCGAGCGCGGACGGCTGCGTCGGCGCCGCCGTGTCGATGGCGCGTGCGAGATCGCCGCCGCCGAGCCGATACGGCCGCTCGCCGGCAATGGTTTCGCACAGGATCACGCCGAGCGCGTAGACGTCCGTCGCGGTGGTGACGCGCTTGCCGCGCACCTGCTCGGGCGCCGCGTAGTCGGGCGTCAGGCGTTGCACGAGCGTCGCCGTCTCGCCGCCGGTCGCGGTGTCGTCGAGCAGCTTGGCGATGCCGAAGTCGAGCAGCTTGGCGTTGCCTTCGGCGTCGACGAGGATGTTCGACGGCTTGAGGTCGCGATGCACGACGAGGTTGCGGTGCGCGTAGTCGACGCCGTCGCACACCTGCAGGAACAGGTCGACGCGCGCGCGCAAGTCGAGGTTTTTCGTTTCGCAGTGGTGCGTCAGCGTGTCGCCATCGACGTATTCCATGACGAAGTAAGGCACGCCGCCGTCGTCGAGGCCGCCGTCGAAGAGCTGCGCGATGTGCGGGTGATGCAGGCGCGCCAGCACGCGGCGTTCCTGCTGGAAACGGCGCAAGAGGTCGGGCGTGGGATAGAGCAGGCGCTTGACCGCGGCCTGCTGCTCGAAGTCGCCTTCGCGCGCGGCGAGCCAGACCTCGCCCATGCCGCCGGCGCCGAGGCGGCGTTGCAGGCGCCACGCGCCGAAGCGCGTGCCGGCGAGATCGGCGTCGGCGACCGCCTCGCGCTGCGGCGCGATCGGGTTTTCGAGGAATTCGCCGGAGGCTGCGTCGGCGGCAAGCCAGCGTTCGACGATAACGCGCACGGCGGCATCTGCGGTTTGCGTCGACAGCCATTCGCTGCGCTGCGCAGGTGGCAGATCGAGGGCGCGCTCGAAGAGTTCCGTCGCGCGCGCCCAGCGCGCGGTGTCGATGCCGTTCATGCGGCGTCTCCTGTTTCCACGGCGTCGTAGAGGAATGCCTTGGCGCGCCGCCAGTCGCGATGCACGGTGCGCGTGGTCAACCCTTGCGTGTCGGCGACTTCCTCGACCGACAGGCCGGCGAAGAAGCGCATCTCGACGAGTTCGGCCAGGCGCGCGTCGAAATGGCCGAGCTGGTCGAGCGCGCGGTCCAGGCGCAGCAGCACGTCGGGCGTCATCGCGTCGAGCGCGAGCTGTTCGTCGAGCGTGACCGGCGCGGCATCGCCGCCGCGCTTGGCCGCGATGCGACGGCGCGCGTGGTCGACCACGATCTGCCGCATCGCCCGCGCGGCGACGACGAAGAAATGCTTGCGGTCGCGCAGCGCCAGCCGCTCGGGGCGGACCAGCTTGAGGTAGGTCTCGTGGACGAGGCCGGTGGTGTCGAGCGTAAGGCCGGCGCCCGCACGAAGCTGGCCGCGCGCAACGCGCTTGAGCTCGTCGTAGACGACGCCGAACAGACGCTGCAACGCCTGCGCATCGCCCGCGCCCGCGGCTTCCACCAGACAGGTGACGTCTCCGCCCATGCGCCGGGCCCTCCGGCGCGAAGCGTAGCGCGTCGGCAAATGTCTTGTTCGGCCACCGTTTTGCGTGTGTGAATCCGTGATGGCATTGGCATTCAGGGCATGACCCGAGCCTGCTTTCGCGACCGCGCGGCACCGTACCGTTCGCGGTCGTGGCGCGTTGCGGATTTCCGCATGGGTTGCGCCATCGATTCGAGGCTTGGAAACAGGAGAGTGGTGATGCGATACGTCTTGTCCCTTGGCGCGACCCTGCTCTGTGCAGCCGCGTCGCCCGTGATCGCCGGCGACGGCGTCTGGACCGGCACCGGCCCGGATGGCGGATCGGTGACCGAGCTCCTCGCCGATCCGGCGACACCGAGCACGCTTTACGCCGGCAGCACCGGCGGCGTCTTCAAGAGCATCGACAGCGGCACGACCTGGACGCGCGCGCAGTCCGGCCTCGGCAGCTTCATCAGCTATGGCACCTCGCAGCGGCTGGCGATGGATCCGTCGGATCCGGCCACGCTGTATGCGCTCAATCCGTTCGACGCCCTGTTCGTCTCGCACGACGGCGCCGCGACCTGGCTGCCGACCGGCTACGCAGTCCCGTCGAATGATGCCGCCAGCGCCTTCGCCAAGGCCACCGACGGTTCCATCTACCTCGCCACCTATTTCGACGGCATGCTGGTCAGCCACGACGGCGGCGCGACGTTCACGCCGTCCGGCACCGGTCTGCCGACACCGGCGACGACCACGATCCGCGCGATCGCGCCGAGTCCGATACATGCCGGCGTCGTTCTCGCCGAAACCGACGACGGCCTGTACCGCAGCACCGACAGCGGCGCGCACTGGTCGCTGACGCAAGCGGTATCCGGCTGGTGTCAGGGTTGCCGTTTCGCGTTCGGCAGCGGCGACCGCGTCTACTTCCCGGCCAGCACGCTGTACCGCAGCGACGACGGCGGCGCGAGCTGGGCCGCGACCGCGACTTCGGCGGCAGGCGCGATCGTCGCGCATCCGACGCTCGCGGACGCGCTGTGCTTCGTCGACGGCATCGGCCACGTGCGCTGCTCGGCCAACGGCGGCGACAGTTCCAACGACGTCAGCGTCGGCGCGATCATGGCCAATGGCACCGACGACGCGCAGGTGGTCGCGCTGGCGATGGTGCCGACCGCGACGGAGATCCAGTACCTCTACGCAGGCACGGCGCAAAGCGGCTTCTTCCGCGGCAGCAGCCCCACCGCGTGGGTCGCAGGCAACAATGGCCTGCGCGCCAACCTGATCCGCTCGCTGGCGCCGCACCCGCACGCGAATGGGCGCGTCCTCGCCGGCATCGCCGACGCCCAGGCGCCCAGTACCGGCGTGTTCCTGACCACGGATGCGACGGCGAGCTGGGCCGCGTCGAACATCGGCTTGCGCGCGCAGGACATCCGCTCGCTGACCTACGACCCGACCACGACCGCAAGCGTCGGCTCGACCGTCGTCTACGCAACCGGGCGCGGCTCGATCGATCCGACGGCCTATCCAGTCAACAGCGGCCTGTACAAGAGTCTGGACGGCGGCGCGAGCTGGACGAATCTCGGCAGCGGACTGCCGACGCCGCCCGGCTGGCCGGCGCCCTTCATCGGACTCGTGCGCAACCTCGCGCTCGACCCGCGTTCGTGCGCCAGCCCGCCATCGGGAACGGCACCCTGCACGAGCGGACCGCTGCGCACGCTCTACGCCACCGCGAGCGGCTACACGGACACGACGACGCGCACCTTCCGCGTCATCAAGAGCACCGACGCCGGCACGACATGGAGCAGCACCGACAGCCTGCCCGTCGACATCGACCACAACCTGGCGACGCAGCAATCGCTGACGGTGGTGCCCATCGCCATCGATCCGCTGCATCCGCAGACCTTGTACGTCGGCACGTCGCCGTCGTACGACGTCACCCAACTGACGACGCCGACGATCGCCAGCGGAGTATTCCGCAGCGACGACGGCGGCGCGACGTGGATCCAGCGCAGCAACGGCCTGCCGTTCTACCCCGGCTCGGCGACGACGCATCTGGATATCCTCTCGCTGGCGATCCATCCGACCCATCCGGACGTGCTCTGGGCCAGCGCCTACAACCTCAATGCCTTGCCGCACACGGACTCCGCGCACATCTACAAGAGCATCGACGGCGGCGCGAGCTGGGTCGATTCGAGCACCGGGATCAGCGCCGGCGACATCCGCCAGCTGCTCGTCGACCCGGCTGATCCGAACACGATCTACGCCGCGGCCGGCGGCTATTTCTCCAATCCGACCGGCGTCTACAAGAGCAGCGATGGCGGCGCGACCTGGCATTCGATCAGCGTGGGCATGGAGAACGGCGGCCCGACTTCGGTCGCGATCGACCCGTTTGATCCGGCGACGCTTTACGCCGGCGCATCCAATGGCGTGTCCGTGTTGCACCAGCTCGCCGACAGCGACCACGACGGCGTGCCCGACATCGTCGAAATGGCCGGCCCGAACGGCGGCGACGCGAACCACGACGGCGTCCCGGACTACCAGCAGGCCGACGTGGTCAGCACCGGAGTCGGCGCTTCGCTGGCGGGTTGGACGCCCCTCGGCGCCGATCGCGCAGCCGCGCCCGCCGACGCAAGTTCGTACGTGACGATCAGCGTCGCGCCGTCGACCGCGGGCACCTGCGACCAGACCGTCGACGCGCAGACCGTCGACCCGGCCAGCGTGCCCGCGGACGCAATCGCGGGCATGCCGTTCCAGTATCCGCAAGCGCTCGTGCGCTTCGAACTGCTGCGCTGTCCGGCCGCGACGGTGACCCTGCACTATGCGGGTGCCGCGTTCGCAAGCGGCTGGTCGATGCGCTACTTCGGCCCGTCCACGCCCGGCGACGACAGCACGGTCGGCTGGCACGACCTCGGCGCGATCGCGCACCGCGTCGATGCGCAGACCTGGCAACTGCAGCTCACGGCCGGCAGCTTCGGCAGCTACAGGCCCGCAAGCTCAGGCTCGATCCTGTTCGAGGGAGGCCCGGCATATTCCGAACGCATCTTCGCGAACGGATTCGATTGACCGAACCGCCGAAGGCCCGGCGCGCTCGCCGCGACCTTCGGACCATGGCGATGCCTTGCGGGAGCGCCCAGTGCGCTCCCTTTTTTTCACGGCGTGTCACTTTCTCCGCGAACCTGCGTGTGTCTGGGCGAAGCGGGCCATGTCGGCCCGAAAGGAGCCGCCCATGGAACGCCTGACCCGCCTGCTCGTCGCCGCATTCGTCTTCCCTGTCACCGCGGCGGCGGCCACCGATGCCAAATCCGCGTTCGACCGTGCCGAAATGCTCGCGCCCGCCTCAGCCGCGCCGTGGCTGCCCGACGCTACCGTCTTCCCCAGCGCAATCGCGCTCGATGCAACGTTCAGTGGCAACGCCTTCGGCGGCACAGGCGGCATGAATTTCTACGACGGCAACAGCGGTGGCGATGACGCGGAATACGGCATCCGCACCTTCCTGTCGCGCGACGGCGGCTATGCCTACGTGGTCGGCCGCCACGTGCGCTCCAGCGGCGCGCCGAACGATGCCTTCATCGTGCGCATCAAGCCCGACGGCGGCGCGGACACCAGCTTCGGCGACAACGGCAAGATGTACGTCGACGTGCCGTTCCCGATCGCCGACGTGGCGATGGATCCGGGCGGCGTGTTTTATTTTGCCGGCCCCATCGTGACGCCGCCGTTCACCGACAAGGATTTCGCCGTCTACTGCGTCGTCGACGACGGCACGCCCTGCGACGGCTTCGGTACCAACGGGCTCGCGGAAAAGGCGATCGACCTCAACGGCCACAACGACGACGTGCCGTGGGGCATCGTCTACGACGCGCTCGGCTCGGTGTTCGTGTTCGGTTTTTCGAACACGGCCGGATCGGGCACGAACGAAGACCTGGCCGTGGTCAAGTTCAACGCGACGACGGGCGCCATCGTCCCGACCTTCGGCAACCATGCCGGCGCGGCCGTGTTCGGCTTCGACTACGCCACCAACGGCAGCGACATTCCGTACGCGGCCCTGCTCACCTATCCGGGTTCGCCGACCGGCGTCTATCGCCTCTACGTCGCCGGCTCCGTGCAGCGTGGCGATGCCAACGACACGGACGGCTTCGTCATCGCGCTGGATCCGTCCACGGGCGCCTACGACGCCGCTTTCCACAACGGTCCGGTCATCGTGTACGCCGACCTCGGCACGACGATCAAGTACGACACTTTCACCTCGCTGACCGAGCTGCACGACGGCCACCTGCTGCTCACGGGCTATGCGCAGGACGACGCCGGCGACTACAAGCTGCTGCTGGCCAAGCTCGATGCCGCGGGCGGTGGCAAGGACACCACGTTTTGTGGCGGTGGCTCCTGCGTAAACGGACTTGTCGCGGGCAGCGGCGCGCTCGCGTTTCCGCTGAGCCATTTCGTGTATCCGCGCGGCGTCGCCGAACGCTCCGGCAACCACGATCTCGTGTTTGCGCTCACCGTGAAAAACGACGTGCTGGACGGCGACGGCCACGTCTTCCAGGAAGCCGTCGAAACCAGCCCGAGCGGCAGCGGCCTGCGTACCTGGACGGCGCTCGACTACCCCGCCACGAGCACGCCGCGCGATTCGTACCCGTATTCGATGTTCGTCGACGACGCCAATCGCGTGCTCATCACCGGCTCGCGCCAGTGGAACAGCGCCACGCAGGACTGGGACATGACGCTCGCACGCCTCGTCGACACCGACACGATTTTCGTCGACTCGTTCGAGGCGCGCTGACGCGCCACCGATGCAGCGATCGCGCGCGTCAGTGCTCGGCGTGCGCGATCGCCTGCAGGCGGCGCAGAATCGTGGCGACCATGTCGCGCTGCAGTTCCTTGGTCAGCATGTCGTTCTCGGCGGCGACGCCGAGCGCCTGGCTCGCGTCGAACGTATATTCGCGCGACAGCTCGATCGTCTGCTTGGGCAGCAGCGCCGTGCCAGCCGCGTCGGTGACCTCGAACTCGACGTGGTAGCGCAGCGAATACTCGTTGGCGCGCGCGTTGCCGCCGACCGAGAGCACGTCGTTCGAGAAGCGGTTTTCAGTGAACTTCATCACCGCGACGCCGGGCTCGACCGTGTCGACGACCTGCGTGCCCGAGCGCGGCAGCGCCTTGGCGAGATCCTTGGCGAGCACGCTCGAGGTGTCGGCGATCTCGATGTGCACGCGCTGCATCGACGGCGGCAGCTGGGCCTCCTTGCGCAGGTGGAAGCCGCATCCGGCAAGCGAGGCGGCAAGGACGGCGGCGAGAGTGAGGCGGCGCAAGGTCATGTACGGGTTCCGGCGGCGATGGCGGGGCTGGCGACCAGCAGATCATACGGTGCGCGCCAGCCCGGCAGCGAGCGGATGCGTTCGAGCCAGGCGACGACCGCCGGCCAGCGCGCGAGGTCGACATCGGCCTGGTCGGCCCAGAACAGATACCCGCAGCAGCTCATGTCCGCGATGGTCGGCGCGTCGCCGGCGAGAAATGCACTGCCCTGCAAGGCTTCGCCGAGCCGGTCGAGATCGGCGTGCATGCGCTGCGTCCACCACGCCTCGAGCGCTTCGCTCGCACGCGTGAAGCGCCTGGAAAAGCGCAGGTGCGGCAGGCTCATCGCGATGCGGTTCGCCTCCCACGACAGCCATTCGCGCACGCGCGTGCGTTGCGCGGGCGTGCGCCCGTCGAGCTTGCCGTAGCGGCGCGCGATGAAGTCGAGGATCGCGTTCGACTGGCACACGGCGAACCCGTCCTCGTCGACGAACACCGGCACCTCGCCGAACAGCGACGCCGCGCGAAAATCCGCGCTGCGCTGTTCGCGCGGCAGGTTGAGATCGACCGGACGCTGCTCGAAACCGATGCCCATGAGGCGCAGCGCGAGCGCGACCTTGTAGCTGTGCCCGGACTCGCGGTTGCAGTAGAGGATGGGCGCCGACATCGCCGTCACACCACAACGTTGACGATCTTCCCCGGCACGACGATGACCTTCTTCGGCGCGTTGCCGGCGAGGAACTCGGCGACCTTGGGTTCGGCCAGCGCGAGCTTCTCGACGTCTTCCTTGCTTGCCGAAGCGGCGACCTCGATCGTGCCGCGCAGCTTGCCGTTGACCTGCACGGCGAGCGTGACGCTGTCGCGTACGAGGGCGCGCGCGTCGGCCTTCGGCCACGGCTCGTCGTCGACGAGCGTTTCGCGATGGCCAAGCGTTTGCCACAGCGTGTGCGCGACGTGCGGGACGATCGGGTTGAGCAGCAGCACCATCGATTCGAGCGCCTCGTGGCGCACGGCACGGCCCTGGTCGCTGGTGTCAGCGAACTTGCCGAGCGCGTTGAGCAGTTCCATGACTGCGGCGATCGCGGTATTGAACGCGTAGCGATGGCCGATGTCGTTCGTGACTTTCTGGATCGTCTCGTGGACCTGGCGGCGCAGCGTTTTCTGCGCGGCGTTGAGCGCGTCTGCATGCACGACGCCTGCGGCGGCGCCCCCCCTTCCGCCTTCGGCACCTTCCCCCGCTCGCGGGGGAAGGGACAGCATGGGATGATCCGGGTTCGCCACGTGCGTGACGACCTCGCGCCAGAAGCGGCGCAGGAAGCGCGCCATGCCTTCGACGCCGGCCTCGTTCCATTCCAGCGACTGGTCCGGCGGTGCGGCGAACATCGAGAACAGGCGCACGGTGTCGGCGCCGTACTTGCCGACCATGTCCTTCGGATCGACGCCGTTGTTCTTCGACTTCGACATCTTTTCGGTGGCGCCGATCCGCACCGGCTGGCCGTCGGCCCTGAGCACGGCGCCGACGACGCGCGCCTTGTCGTCGCGCTGGATCTCGACGTCGGCCGGGTTGATCCAGTGCTTCGAGCCGTCGGCTTCATCACGGTAGAACGTTTCGGCGATGACCATGCCCTGGCAGAGCAGGTTCGTCGCCGGTTCGTCGCTCTGCACGAGGCCCTCGTCGCGCAGCAGCTTGTGGAAGAAACGGAAATACAGCAGGTGCAGGATCGCGTGCTCGATGCCGCCGATGTACTGGTCGACGGGCAGCCAGTAGTTGGCGCGGGCGTCGACCATGTCCTTCGCGCCCGGCGAGGTGTAGCGCGCGTAGTACCAGCTCGACTCCATGAACGTGTCGAAGGTGTCGGTCTCGCGCTCGGCCGGGCCGCCGCATTGCGGGCAGGTCGTCTTGCGCCAGTCCGGATCGGCCTTGATCGGTGACTGCACGCCCATGAACTGCACGTCCTCGGGCAGCACGACGGGCAGCTGGTCTTCCGGCACGGGCACGGCGTCGCACTTCGGGCAGTACACGATCGGAATCGGGCAGCCCCAGTAGCGCTGGCGCGAGACGCCCCAGTCGCGCAGGCGCCAGTTGACGCGGCGCTCGCCCTTGCCTTGCTTCTCGAAGCGCGCGGCGAGCGCGTCGAACGCGCCGCGGTAGTCGAGGCCGTCGTATTCGCCCGAGTTCACGAGCCAGCCGTAGTCGGTGTACGCGCCCTTTTCGATGATGTCGCGCTCAAACTGCTCGACGATGCTTTCCGCCGCCGCGGGTTCGTAGACGTCGATCGCGCGGCTTTCGCCGAGCGCGGCGGACATCGCGTCGGTGTTGCGCGCGGCGTCGCTGCCGAGCGCGCGGATCGCGTCGCGCACGGCGTCGCTGACAATGACCATCTTGATGAGCAGGTCGTACTTGGTCGCGAATTCCCAGTCGCGCTCGTCGTGCGCGGGCACGGCCATGACCGCGCCCGTGCCGTAGCCCATGAGCACGAAATTGGCGATCCATACCGGCACCTTCTCGCCGGTGACCGGATGGATCGCGGTCAAGCCGGTATCGATGCCCTTCTTCTCGGCGGTCTCGATGTCGGCCTCGGCGGTGCCGCCGTGGCGGCATTCCTCGATGAACGCGGCGACGAGCGGCTTGTCCTGCGCGGCCTTCAGCGCGAGCGGATGCTCGGCGGCCACGGCGAGATACGTCACGCCCATGAGCGTGTCGGGGCGCGTCGTGAACACGGTCAGCGGTTCGCTTTCGCCTTCGACCGCGAACTGGATTTCCAGGCCTTCCGAGCGCCCGATCCAGTTGCGCTGCATCGTCTTGACCGAATCCGGCCAGCCCGGCAACGCGTCGAGGCCGTCGAGCAGTTCCTGCGCGTAGGCGGTGATGCGGAAGAACCACTGCGGGATCTCGCGCTTCTCGACGAGCGCGCCGGTGCGCCAGCCGCGGCCGTCGATGACCTGCTCGTTGGCGAGCACGGTCTGGTCGACCGGGTCCCAGTTCACGACCGAGTTCTTGCGATAAGCGAGGCCCTTCTTGAACAGGCGCACGAACATGCGCTGCTCGTGGACGTAGTAGTCGGGCCGACAGGTGGCGAATTCGCGCGACCAGTCGATCGCGTAGCCGAGCTGGGCGAGCTGGCCGCGCATGTGCTCGATGTTGGCGTAGGTCCACTTCGCCGGCGCGGTATTGTTCTTGATCGCCGCGTTCTCGGCGGGCAGGCCGAATGCGTCCCAACCCATCGGCTGCAGCACGTTGCGCCCGTTCATGCGCTGGAAGCGGCTGATCACGTCGCCGATCGTGTAGTTGCGCACGTGACCCATGTGCAGCGCGCCGGACGGGTACGGCAGCATCGACAGGCAGTAGAACTTCGCCTTCGTCGTGTCTTCCTTGACTTCGAACGCGCGCGTCGCGCTCCAGTAATCCTGCGCGGCGGCTTCGACGGTGCGCGGCTCGTAGGCCTGCGGCTCTTGGTTTTCCGGGATCGGCATGGGCTTGGCGCGGCGTCGTGCCGCTGTGCGCTGCAAAAGGGGAAGCGCGAGCCTAACGCAGCGCAACAAACGAGGAAAGGCGCGGCGAGCCGGGCCTCGACATCCGGCCGCCGCCGCGCCCACCGACGCATCGGAGTGGTTCGCGCCCGACGCCTTCGGGGGCGAGGCGCGAAGGGTTCGCGTGGCGTCCGCAGGCCCGGTGCGACTAGGAATTCCGCGCGGCGAAGGACCTGGCGCACAGCGCGCCCAGCTTTTGCGCCAGCGCCTCGCCGCGCGCGGGCGTGATTGCCTTCTCGCCCGGCGATCCCTCCTTGAAATGCAGGTCCGCCATGCAGATCATTTCGCCCTTGATCGAAATTGTGTCGAACTCGTTCATGCCCGGCACGTTGGAGTCGTGCACGTCGAACCACATCGCGCGATCGCCGACACCCGGCAGCGACGTGCCCTTCGGATCATGGAGGCTTGTCAGCATGGCGTAGACCTGCCGGTTGTCGCCGTTCGGCGGCGCCTTGGCATGGATCGAGAAATCGACGAACGCGTCTTGCGTGCCGAGCGCGCAGCCGTTTTCCTTCTCCCCGAGCGCGGCATTCATCGCGTAGCGGTTGAGCGTGGGCGCGCCGTTGAGGATGCCGGCAACATCGCGCGCGGAGAAATCCTTCTCGCAAGGCGTCGGCGACGCGTTGTCGTCCCGCTTCGCTTGTGCATTCGCGAGCGCAGCCGCGACGGCGGCATCCTCGTCGTTCGTCGCCGCCGCGGCGGCGACGTCGGCCGGCGTCTGCTTCGCGCAGCCGGCGGCGAGTGCGAGCACGAACAGGGCGAAAGGTCGTGGATGCTTCATGGCATGGCTCCCGTGTGGAAACGTGATCGGTGGCTTGAGCGGCCGGGCGAGCGCCGCACCTCAATAGCTCGGCGTGTCGAAGCCGTTCCTGAAGATGCCGTCGAAGGCGACCAGGCGCGCGAGCGCGGCCTGCGTCCCAGCGGGCACCTGCGTGTCGCCGGCGACGACGAGCTGGCCGCTACCGAAAGCGGCGCCGAAGCCGCCATTGTTCGTGCGCAGCAGACCCACGCCATCCGGGCGTTCGACGAACCACAGGCCGAGCGTGCCGTCGCCGGCGAACGTGCCGTCGAGCGCGAAGTTGCTGTAGGTCTGCGGGGGGTTCACTCGCGCAATGCCGAACTGCTGGCCGTAAGGAATGCCGCTCTGGTAGCCCGAGCCGATCGCGAGCAACTGCGGATACTTCGTGTCGTAGGCGTCGACGACGAGCCGGGCGATGTCGCTGTCGAGGCTGGCGCTGGTCGGGCCGTAGGCGAACGCGAACTTCGTCGGGTAGAGCAGGCCGCCCGAAAAGTACGAGGCGGGCTGGCCGGCGTCATCGAGCTCGGCGAGCGCGGCAGCTTGGTAGGTGCCATTGCCCGCGTCCGCCGTGGCATGTCCGCCGAGCGCGATGTGGCCGCCGGGAAAGATTGCGACCGCATTGCAGACGTCGTTGTCGTCGCCGGCGTAGTCGAAGGCGATGGTCTGGTAGCCGTAGTCGTCCGGCGCGGTGTGGCCGAACGTGCGGTCGACGTCGTAGAGGTCGCGCGTGATGCGGATCACCGCGCAGTCGTAGCCGTGCGGCCCCGGCGCGTAGCCGGCGACGACGTAGCGGCCCTGGCGGTCGATGGCCACGTCCATCGCGTGCGCGTCCTGGTTCGCGCCGCCGCCGAAGATGAAGCGGAACGGCTCGTCGCTCCTGCCGCCGGCCGCGACGCGGTCGAAGAAGAACTGGTTGCTGTTCGAAGCGGCCACCCGATAGGTGCCGACGAGATCGATGCTGCCGTCGCTGTCGAGGATCATGCGCGCGAGCGAAACGTCGTCGCCGGACGCGCTGCCGGACACGGCCATCAAGGCGCCGTCGCCGAAGGCATCGTCGGGCGTGCCATCGGCCTTGAGCTGGAGGACGACGATGAACTTGCTGCCGTCGGTGTGGCAGCAGTACGTTCCCGCCACCACGACGTGGCCGTCGGAACGCACGGCGACACCTTGCGCACGCGTCGGCGACAGGCCGTTTCCGTAGTACCGCGTCCCCGTCTGCTCGCCACCGAAGGCCGTATCGAGGCTGCCATTGGCGGCGAGCCGCGTGATGCGCCAGCTCTCGGAGACGCAGGGTGTTCCTCCACCGCAGCTGGCGTTTATGGCGTCGTAGCCGACGAAGACGACCTTGCCGTCAGCCTGGACCGCGGCGTCCAGCGCGTGGGAGGCAATGCCGATGTCGGGGACCGGCGCCAGCTGCACCTTGCCGGCGTTGCCGAACGTCGCATCGAGCGCGCCGCTGTCGGAGGGCGGCGCGGCGACGGCGAGGCTTGCGAATCCGGCGAAAACGATGACGGGAGAAAGCAACAGGCGTTTCATGCGACAGGCTCCGTCGTTTCCATGGCCGTTGCCATGCGGATACGCATTGCGCGCCGTAGCAAGCCGCCTGTCGTTGCCTTGGGTCTGGCATTTTTCTGGCAGTTTTCCTGCCGCCGGCCACGGACGCGCAGGGCGCGGGCACTCCCGCCATTGGTCGCATGCGCCTCCGGCGCGGCGAACGCCCTGCTAGCATCGGCGCTTCCATTCCAGGGGAGCCAAGCCGATGAAAGTTCGTGCCATTGCTGCGTCCATTCTCGCCGTCTCCATCGCCAGCGCCTTCGGCGCGCAGGCCGCGGACGCACCCGCGCCGGCCGCGCAAATGGTCGTCCTGCATTGCGCGCACCTGCTCGATACCGTCGGCGGCAAGCTGCTCGGCGAGACCACGATCATCGCCGACGGCAAGCGCATCAAGTCGGTCCAATCCGGCCGCGCCGAAGTGCCGGGCGCGAACGCGATCGACCTGCCCACTTCGTCGACCTGCCTGCCCGGCCTCATCGACGCGCACACGCACCTGACCGGCGAGACCAGCCCGACCGGCTACAGCGACCAGTTCCGCTGGAACGTGGCCGACTACGCGATCCGCTCGACCGTCTACGCAAAGCGCACGCTGCTCGCCGGCTTCACCACGGTGCGCGACCTCGCCGACACCGACTACGACTCCGTCGCGCTGCGCAACGCGATCAACGCCGGCGTGGTGCCCGGCCCGCGCATCTTCACCGCCGGCGTCGCGATCGGCTCGACCGGCGGCCACGCCGATCCGACCGACGGCTATCGTCGCGACCTCGCCGGCGATCCATCGGCGAAGGACGGCATCATCAACTCGCCCGAGGACGCTTGGAAGGCCGTGCGCGAGCACTACAAGAACGGCACCGACCTCATCAAGATCATGCCGTCCGGCGGCGTGCTCGACGAGAGCAGCAGCGTCGACAACGCACAGCTCACGGTCGAGGAGATCAAGGCCGTCGTCGCCGCCGCGCACGACTACGGCTTCACCGTCGCCGCGCACGCGCACGGCGCCGAAGGCATCCGCCGCGCCGTCGTCGGCGGCGTCGACTCGGTCGAGCACGGCACCTTCATGGACGACGCCGACATGAAGCTCATGAAGGAACACGGCACCTGGTACGTGCCGACGATCATCGCCGGCAAGTACGTGCAGGAAAAAGCCGAGACGCCTGGCTACTACCCGCCGCAGGTCGCGGCCAAGGCGAAAATGGTCGGGCCGATCATCCAGGCCACCGCGGGCAAGGCCTACAAGGCCGGCGTGAAGATCGCCTTCGGCACCGACGCGGCCGTCTATCCGCACGGCCAGAACGCGAAGGAATTCCAGTACATGGTCGAAGCGGGCATGCCGCCGCTGTACGCGCTGCAGGCGGCGACCACGCATGCGGCGGAACTGCTCAAGAAATCGAAGGACCTCGGCAGCGTCGAAGCCGGCAAGTTCGCCGACGTCGTCGCCGTCGACGGCAACCCGCTCGACGACATCACGCGCATGCAGCACGTGTCGTTCGTGATGAAGGAAGGCGTCGTCTACAAGCAGGACGGCAAGGAAGCGCTGCAGTAACGCGCCTCGCGGCGCCGGTCCGCGCCCGCGCGGGCGATGGATCGGCGTTTGTCGCGAAGGCATCTTGCATTCGCGGCGCGATGCCGCCACCTTGGACGGCTCTTCGAGGAGCCATCCGATGTCCGACGCCACGACGCCGACCCACGTCTTCGACGCCACCGCCGCGAACTTCCAGAGCGAGGTGCTCGACGCCTCGTTCCAGCACGCCGTCCTCGTCGACCTGTGGGCGACATGGTGCGAGCCGTGCAAGACGCTCGGCCCGCTGCTCGAGAAGGTCGTCGCCGAATTCAACGGCGCGGTGAAGCTCGCCAAGATCGATTGCGACAAGGAACCCGAACTCGCCGCGGCGTTCGGCGTGCGCAGCATCCCGACCGTCGTCCTGCTGCGCGACGGCCAGCCCGTCGACGGTTTCGGCGGCGCGCTGCCGGAAGGCCAGATCCGCGAATTCCTGTTGCGCCACGTGCAGGCCAACCCCGCCGAAGAAGCGACGGCCGCTGCCGTTCCGCGCGACGAGACGCCCGAACAGGCGATCGCGCGCATCCAGCAGGACATCGCCGCCGATCCCGACAAGGCCGAACTCAAGCTCGACCTCGCCGTCGCGCAGATGCAGGCCGGCAACGCCGCTGCGGCGGAAGCCGAACTCGACGCCCTGCCCGCCAACCTCGCCAGCGACGATCGCGCGCGACGCCTGCGCGGCCAACTCGAATTCGCCCACTCGCTGAAAGACGCGCCTTCGGCGGCGGAACTCGAAGCGCGCATCGCGCGCGACGGCAACGACTTCGCCGCGCGCGACCTGCTCGGCGTGCGCCTGCTCATCGACGGCGACGCCGCGGCCGGCCTCGACCAGTTCCTGGCCATCCTCAAGGCAGACCGCGACTGGAACGACCAGCAGGCGAAGAAGCGCCTGATCGCCGCGTTCAGCGTCCTCGACGACGCCGAACTCGTCGGCACCTATCGGCGCCGGATGTCGTCGCTGCTGTTCTGAGCCGCGCCGTCACGCCGCCTTCGGCGTGCGCAAGCCGAAGCGCAACAGCGCCCCGATCGCGACGAACAGCAGTGCGGCGCTGAGCGCGAGCGAGTCGTGGATGCCGACGCGAGCGCCGACGAGGCCGACGCTGATGCCGCTGAACGTGCGCATGCCCGCGGCGAACATGTTGAACACGCCGATCGCGCGACCGCGCATCTCGGCGGGCGCATCGAGCTGCACCAGCGTCTGCGCCATCGCGTTGAACGACAGTTCCATGAAGCCGGCGGCGAACAGCAGCGCGAGCGCGAGCGGATAGCTTTTCGTCAGCGCGAAGCCGCCGAGCGCGACGCACCAGAGCAGCGCCAGCACGCAGGCGGTTCGCGCGCGCGGCGCGAGCAGGTTGCGACTCTCAAGCACGATGCCGGCGGTCAGCGCGCCGGCCGCGTCCGCGCCGAGCAGCATGCTGTAGAAGAAGTCCGCCTTGCCCTGGCCGAGGTCGTGCGCGAAGCCCGGCATCTGCGCCTGGTAGGCGTTGCCGATGAACAACGAGGCGAGGCCTGCGAGCAGCGTCATCGCGAGAATCACGCGATGATGCGAGATCTCGCGCAGCGCGCGCACGATGTCGCCGAGCGAACGCACCGCGCGCGTCGCCACCGCCGTGCCGGCGGCGCGGAACTTAGGCCCGTACGGCGCGACCGCGAGCCAGGCGATGAACGGCAGGTAGAGCATCGCGTTGACGAAGATGCCGCGCTCCGGCCCGAGCCAGAGCAGCAGCGCGCCGCCGACGCCGGGGCCGGCGAGCATGCCCAGCTGGCGCGCGGTCGCGTTGAGGCGCACCGCGCTTTGCAGGTGTTCGCGACCGACGATGTCGTGCAACAGCAACTGCGACGGCGGTCCCCACAAAACGCCCGCGCAGCCGTGCACGACGAGCAGCAGCGCCGCATGCCAGACCTGCAGCGCGCCGGTCGCGAACAGCACGCCCCAGGCGATCGACACGCCGCAGAACAGCGCCATGCCGAGCTGGATCATGCGGCGCGGGTCGAAGCGGTCGGCGAGCGCGCCCGACGTCACCGAGAACAACAGGAACGGCAGCCAGTGCGAGATGACCGCGAAGCCGCCGAGCGCCGGCGAGTGGAACTTGCCGAAGATCACCCAGTAGCTGATCACGTGCTCGACGTTGTCGGCCATCATGGCCAGCGCCGAGAGCAGGAAATAACCGCGGAAACCGCGGTGCCGCAGCGCGGCGAAGGCGACCGGAGGAGTCGCCGCGGAAGGGGTAGCGTTCATGGACATTCCTTATGGATTCCGGTCAAGCGAAAGCGCCCGTGATCCGCGCGATGGCGGCCCACGATGAATCCGGCGAATCCGGAAACGATGGCGCGTTGGTTGACGTGAACGCTTACGGCAACCACGGAACCCGCGGCGCGCGGCGCGCGGCGCGCGGCGATGATAGGCAGGCGCCACGCAAACGACAAGGCCGGCGCGCGGCCGAACGCATCGGCTACGCTTGGGAACGTCCCCCGTGTCCTCCGCGCCGATGACCCCTGCCCGCCTGCGCCTGATCATGAACCTGTGGCCGCCGTTCCTGTTCAGCGGGATCCGCGTGCTGGAGATCTCCGACGACTGGCGCCGCGCGCGCGTCGTCCTGCGCAGGCGCTGGTACAACCGCAACTTCGTCGGCACGCAATACGGCGGCAGCCTGTTCTCGATGACCGATCCGTTCTGGATGGTGCTCACGCTGCAATGCCTGGGCCGCGACTACATCGTCTGGGACAAGGCCGCCGACATCGAATTCGTCACGCCCGGGCGCGAGGACGTGTTCGCCGAATTCCACATCGAAGACGCGATGCTCGACGAGATCCGCGCGGCGACGGCCGGCGGCGACAAATACCTGCGCTGGTGCGAAACGCCGATCACGACCGCGAGCGGCGAAATCGTTGCGCGCGTGCGCAAGCAACTCTACGTGCGGCGCAAGGACGAGGCGCGCTGAGCACGCGCACGGAAGCGGCCGCGAAACCCCGTCCGCGCAGTTCGCCGCGCGCAGTTTCCGTGGCACCATGCGCGGCATCCCTTCGATCGCGAGCGCCCATGTCCGACGCCAACGAAGCCGAAACCACGACGTCGCGGTTCGTCTACACCATCGACTGGGGCGGCATCGCGTCGGCGGACGCCGAAGCACTGCGCGCGTTCTGGAAGCGCGAAGGCGCGCTGACCGAAGACAGGCAGATGGACGAACGCCTGCCGCAAGTCGTGATGCACGCGACGACGGCGGATGGCGAAGTCGCGGGCGTGTGCACCGCGCTCGCGATGACGCATCCGCGCATCGGCCAGCCGCTGTACTACTGGCGCACCTTCGTCGGCACGCAGTGGCGCAACAGCCAGCTCGTCGGCCTGCTGCTCAGGAAATCGTGCCGCGTGCTCGAAGAACATGCGGCGAAGAACAACTTTCCGTGCATCGGCGTGCTGCTCGAACTGGAAAACGCGCGCTTCAAGGAACGCGGCCGCGCGCCGGTCTGGGCCAATCCGCGCTTCGTCTATATCGGCCGCAGCGAGCGCAAGCTCGACCTGCGCGTGCTTTACTTCGACGGCGCCAGACTCAAGACGCCGCAGGGCTGAAGCCACGCCTCCCCATCAAGGACCCATCGGACCGTCATGAGCGAAAACGCCAGCGAGACCGCCGAAAACGCCGCGCAGCCCGAAACCGGCGAGAAGAAGGATGTCGCCGAAATCCTCGGCAGCATGCACACGACGAACTTCCCCGACCTGCTGCGCCAGCTCGGCGGCTGCCTCGTCGTCAGTACCTACCAGGCCGGCAAGCTCGTCATCCTGCGTCCCGACGGCAACAGCATCAACACGCACTACCGCAGCTTCAACCGGCCGATGGGCATGGCCGCCGATGGCGAACGCATGGCGCTCGGCGCGGCCATGGAAATCGCCGAGTTCCGCAACATGCCCGCGGTCGCCAAACGCCTGCAGGATCCGCCGCGCCACGACGCCGTCTACATGGCGCGGCGCGGCCACATCACCGGCGCCATCGACATCCACGAGATGGCCTGGGACAAGCATGGCGACCTGTGGTTCGTGAACACGCTGTTCTCGTGCCTGTGCACGCTGGACACCAAGTCGAGCTTCGTGCCGCGCTGGCGGCCGCGCTTCGTCAGTCACTACGCGCCCGAAGACCGCTGCCATCTCAACGGTCTGGCGATGCGCGACGGCAAGCCGCGCTACCTCACTGCGCTCGGCGAGAGCAACGAGCCGCAGGGCTGGCGCAAGAACAAGCGCGACGGCGGCATCCTCATCGACCTCGCCAACGACAAGGTGATCGCGCGCGGCCTGTCGATGCCGCACTCGCCGCGCTGGTACGACAACAAGCTGTGGGTGCTCGAATCGGGCCGCGGCAAGCTCGTCACGATCGACCCGAAGACCGGCGAGAAGACCGACTTCGCGAGCGTGCCCGGTTTCGCGCGCGGACTCGACTTCATCGGCCCGGTCGCGTTCGTCGGCCTGTCGCAGCTGCGCGAGACCAATGCCTTCACCGACATCGAGATCACCGACGACAACGCCGATCGCCAGAGCGGCGTGTGGGCCGTGCACTTGGGCACCGGCAACACGATCGCGCTGCTCAAGTTCACCGGCGGCGTGCAGGAAATCTTCGCAGTGCAGGCGATTCCGGGCGTGCTCTTCCCGGAAATCATCAGCGAAGGCGAATTCCTCGCGAGCGCGTACGCATTGCCCGACGAGGCGCTGCGCGAAGTCGGATTCTCGCCGCGACCCGAGTCGCCCGCGCCGACGTCCGGTTACGCATCGGACGCCGCCGCGGACGAAACACCCGCGGCGAACTGACGGTCATGCACCGCGCGCGTCGCGCCATTGCGCGACCGCGGCGATCGCCTGCGCGCACATCGCAGGCATCGGTGCTTCGCCGTCGACGCGCAGCACGCCTTCCGGCGGCAGGTCGAAGCGCGCGACCACCGCATCGACGAGCGCAGGCCGGCGATCAGTGGCCAGATGCGCGCCGCCCGCGAGATCGCGCTCGATGCGCTCGCGCGCCAGCGACGGCCGGCACTCGACGAGCAGCGGCAGCATCGAGAAATGATGCTTCGCTGCGACCGCGGCGACCGCGTCGAGATCCTCGCGACGCGAGAACGTCATGCCGTCGAGCACGCTCGACGCGTCCAGCAGGCAGTTGATCTCGAGCGCGAGCAGCACGGCGCGGAACGCGGCGCGCTTTTCCAGATAGCTGAACTCGCAGGCCGGGAACATCGCCGCACGGATCGCGTCGCGGCAGACGCGGCGCAGCGCGAATTCGCGTTCGAGCGCGCGCGCAAGCGTGCTCTTGCCCGCGCCGGGCACGCCCATCAGCGCGACGACGCAGCGGTCCGCCGATGCGTTCATGCCGCTCCCCCGCCAGCCGCGGCGAAGCGCCGCCGTCCGCTAGAATCCGGTCCCATCGCCCACCGCCCTGCGCGGCCTCGCAGCCGACGGAAAAATCATGCGCCCTCTGCACGTCCAGCGCTACCTGTTCACCGGCCTGCTCACGTTCATCCCGATCTGGCTGACCTGGATCGTGTTCAAGTCGATCTTCTCGCTGCTGTCGCAGGTGAACCTGCCGTGGATCACCGCGCTGGTCGCGGCGTTTCCCGACACGCTTGGCCGCTTGCACCAGGAATGGCTGCTCTCGCTGCTCGCGTTCGTGTTCACGCTGATCGCGCTGTACGTGATGGGCTTCGCCGCCGATCGCGTATTCGGCCAGCGCATCCTCGCCCTGTTCGAGAAACTCATCGAGCACATTCCGATCGCGCACAGCATCTACGGCGGCGCGAAGAAGCTCATGGCGATGCTGCAGAACAAGCCGAGCGGCACGCAGCGCGTCGTGCTCATCGACTTCCCGTCGCCGGAACTGAAGACGCTCGGCTTCGTCACGCGCGTGTTCCGCGACGCGCACGACGTCGAATACGCCGCCGTGTACGTGCCGACCACGCCGAATCCGACCGGCGGCTATCTGGAGATCGTGCCGGTCGATCGCCTCGTCGCAACCGACTGGAGCGTCGACCAGGCGATGGCGTTCGTCCTCTCCGCAGGTGCCGCTTCACCCGACCGGCTGCCGTTCGCGCTCGGACGCAAGCCGACATGAGGACCCTGGCGAAGGCATTCGCAGTGCTCGCCACGCTGTGCGTGTTCGCCGGCGCGCACGCCGAGGACTGGACCACGCCCGTCGAACGCGCGCAATTCAGGACGACGCCGTCGTACGCCGACACGCACGCTTACCTGCAACGCCTTGCGGCGGCCGCGTCACAGGCGATCCATCTCTCGCGCTTCGGCGTCTCGCCGGAAGGTCGTGACCTCATGCTCGTCGTCGCCGCGAGCGGTGGCGAATTCACGCCGCAGGCCGCGCGCACATCGGGCAAGACGATCCTGCTCGTGCAATCGGGCATCCACGCGGGCGAGATCGAAGGCAAGGACGCGGCGCTCATGCTGCTGCGTGACGTTTCCGTCAAGCGCAAATATCCGCACCTGCTCGACCACGTGATCCTCGTCTGGCTGCCGATCTTCAATGTCGACGGCCACGAGCATGCCAGCGCGTACAACCGCATCAATCAGGACGGTCCGAGCGAAATGGGGTTTCGCGCGACCGCGCAGAATCTCAACCTCAACCGCGACTACATGAAGGCCGACGCGCCGGAGATGCGCGACTGGCTCGCGCTGTTCGATGCGTGGCAGCCCGACCTCTTCATCGACGTCCACACCACCGACGGTGCCGACTATCAGTACGACCTGACGTGGTACATGGAGCAATGGGGCCCGCTGCACGCGGCCGTGCAGAAATGGCAGACGCACGCATTCGAGCGCGACATCCTTCCCGCATTCGAGAAGAAGCACCATCTCGCCGCGCCGTACCTCGAACTCGTCGACCATCGCGACATCACCCAAGGCATCGCCAATTTCGGCTCGGGTCCGCGCTTCTCGACCGGCTACGTCGCCTTGCGCAACCGCGCGGCGCTGCTCGTCGAAACGCACATGCTCAAGCCGTATGCGGTGCGCGTGAAGGCCACCTACGACTTCGTCCTCGCCACGCTCCAACGCCTCGCGCGCGACGACGGCGCGCTGCGCAAGGCCGTCATGCAGGCCGACGCGGACACGATCGCGCAGGGCAAGGCCGGCGGCGGGTCGCTTGCGGTCGCGTTCGAAACCTCGAAGCAATCCGTGCCGTTCACGCTCAAGGGCTACGCGTTCTCGCAGACACCAAGCGACATTTCCGGCGACACGTGGGTGCACTACGACCCGCGCCAGCCGAAGACCTACGTCGTGCCGGACTTCCGCGACCTCGTGCCGACGAAAACGGTGACGCTGCCGGCCGCTTACCTCGTACCGGCGGGTTGGCCCGGTGTTGCCGACAAGCTGCGTGAACACGGCATCGCGTTCACGCGCGTGGATCATCCGCTGCATCTCGACGTCGAACGCTACCGGCTCGCGGCGCCGCGCTGGAAGCCGGCCTCGTTCGAAGGCCGCCACCTGCTCGACGATTTCACGCAGAAATCGGAAAACGCGGCGATGGATTTCGCGGCCGGCGCGATCGTCGTTCCACTCGACCAGCCGCTCGCGAACCTCGCCGCGAACCTGCTCGAACCGCAGGCCTCCGACTCGCTGCTGCATTGGGGTTTCCTCGATGCGATCTTCGAGCAGAAAGAATTCCCCGACGCGCGCGTCGCCGAAAGGCTCGCGCGCGAGATGCTCGCGAAGGATCCGTCGCTGAAGACCGAGTTCGAGGCGAAGCTCGCCGACGACGGGGCCTTCGCGAAATCGCCCGAGGCGCGGCTCGCGTTCTTCTACGACCGCTCGCCGTGGCATGCGACGCAGCGCATCGGCGAGTACCCGATCGTGCGCCTCGACGCCGCAGCGCTGCGCATGGCGATGCCCTGAGCCGTCGGCCGCGGCTGCGGTCTTCACGAAAATTGACGCGCCCGCGCCGCGAAGCCACTGTTTTTACGGGGAATTGGCCCGACTGCAGTGACCTTCGACACGGGTCCCGCGCGCAGCTGCCGGCTACGCTGCGCGGCCTGATTGGCACAATCCGGAATTCCATGCCCAACAAGACCTTGGCCGCGCTCATCGTCGCGACGTTCGCTGGAGCGGTTGGCGCGTCTGCGCATACCAACCAGACCGGCATCGACCCGCGCAACTTCGATGATTCGACCAGCGCCTGCGTCGACTTCTTCCAGCATGCCGACGGCGGCTGGCTCGCCTCGAATCCGATTCCGGCCGAATACAGCCAGTGGAGCCTCGACGACGAGTTGCGCGAGCGCAACCTCGCGCTGCTGCGCGAGGTGCTCGAGGCGGCCGCGAAAAATCCCGGCGGGAACGGCAGCATCACGCAGAAGATCGGCGACTTCTACGCCGCCGCGCTCGACGAAGCCGCGATCGAGAAGGCGGGCTACGCGCCGATCAAGCCCGACCTCGAACGCGTCGCCGCGCTGAAGACGCCGGTCGACGTCGCTGCGCTGATTCGCGCCTGGCAGCACCGGGGCCTGTCGCCCCTGTTCGACTTCGAGCCCGAATCGGACATGAAGGATCCGGGCACGGTCATCGCCTATGCCGCACAGGGCGGCCTCGGCCTGCCCGACCGCGACTACTACCTGCGCGACGACGCCAAGTCGAAGGCGTTGCTCGCGCAGTACCGCGCGCACGTCGTGCGCATGCTCAAGCTCGTCGATGTCGCCGATGCCGACGAGCAGGCCGGCTGGATCGTCGATCTGGAAACGCAGCTCGCCAAGGCCTCGCTCGATCGCGTCGCGCTGCGCGAACCACTCAACAACTACCACATGGTGTCGATGCGCGAGGCCGACGCGGCGACGCCGCACTTCCCTTGGAGCGCGATGTTCAAGGAGCTTGGCCGCGACGACGTGTCGCGTTTCTCGCTGTCGCAGCCGAAATTCTTCGCCGCCGCCGACAAGGCGCTGGCGACGGTGCCGGTATCGCACTGGCAGGCCTACCTGCGCTGGCATCTCGTCGACGGCGCCGCGCCGGCGCTGAGCAAGGCCTTCGTCGACGAAAGCTTCGATTTTCGCGGCCGCACGCTGCGCGGCATGAAGGAGCTCAAGCCGCGCTGGAAGCGCGCGATCGACGCGACCAACCGCGCGCTCGGCTTCGCCGTTGGCGAGGCCTACGTGCAGCGCACGTTCCCGCCCGAAGCCAAGCAGCGCGCGCTCGTGCTGGTGAAGAACCTCGAGGCCGCGCTGCGCGCGCGCCTGGCAAAACTCGACTGGATGAGCGCGGACACGAAGAAGGCCGCCTACGCCAAGCTCGAAACGCTGACGCCGAAGATCGGCTACCCGGACAAGTGGCGCGACTATTCGGCGCTGGCGATCCGTCGCGACAGCTACTTCGACAACCTGCGCGCGGCGACGGCGTTCGAGGCGAACCGCCGGATCGCCAAGATCGGCAAGCCCGTCGACCGCAGCGAATGGGGCATGCTGCCGCAGACGGTCAACGCCTACTACAACCCGCTGCAGAACGAGATCGTGTTCCCCGCCGCGCAGCTGCAGCCGCCGTATTTCGACGCGAAGGCGGACGACGCGATCAACTACGGCGGCATCGGCGCGGTGATCGGCCACGAGATGCTTCACGGCTTCGACGACGAAGGCAGCCGGTTCGACGCGCAAGGCAACCTGCGCGACTGGTGGACGGCCGCGGACCGCAGGAACTTCGACGCGCGCACCGACAAGCTCGTCAAGCAGTTCGATGCCTACGTGCCGATCGACGACCTGCACATCAATGGCAAGCTCACGCTCGGCGAGAACATCGCCGATTTCGGCGGCCTTGAGGTCGCGTGGGGCGCGTTCAAGCTCACCGCGCAAGGCAAGGGCGACGAGAAGATCGAAGACCTTGCGCCGGCGCAGCGTTTCTTCCTGTCCTTCGCGCAGAGCTGGCGCACGCAGCAGCGTCCCGAAGCGCTGCGCCTGCAGGTGCAATCCAACGAGCACGCGCCGGCCAAGTACCGCGTCAACGGCCCGGTGAGCAACCTGCCGCAATTCGCCGCGGCCTTCGAATGCAAGGCCGGACAGCCGATGGCGCGTCCCGCCGCGGAGCGCGTCGACATCTGGTAGACGATGCCACGCACAAGAATTTTCACTGCAACCCTTCAAGTACCGAAAACGGAGAATTCCATGAAGAAGACTTTCGCCACGCGCCTCTCGCTGGCCATCTGCGCGGCACTGTCGACGAGCGCGTTTGCCGCATCGTTCGACGTGAGCGAGATCGACACCAAGCTCAGCCCCTGTGCCGACTTCAACGCCTTCGTCAACGCGAAGTGGGTTGCCGCCAATCCGATCCCGGCCGACCGCACGCGCTGGGGCGCGTTCGACGCGCTGCGCGAGAAGAGCCTGCAGACGCAACATGAAATCGCCGAGGCCGCCGCGAAGGACAGCAACGCGAAGTCGGGATCGATCGAGCAGAAGATCGGCGCGATGTTCCATTCCGGCATGGACGAGGCCGCGATCGAGAAGGCCGGCCTGTCGCCGCTCAAGCCTTACCTCACGCGCATCGACGCGCTGAAGACGTCGAAGGACGTCGTCGCCTACATCAATGAAAGCTTCGCGCGCGGCCAAGGTGACCTGTTCGGCTTCGGCCCCGGCGCCGATTTCAAGAACTCCAAGGTGCAGATCGCGTTCGCCGTGCAGGGCGGCCTCGCCCTGCCGACCAGCGAGTACTACAGCAAGCCCGAGTACAAGGAACTGCGCGCGGCCTACGTCGCGCACGTCGCGAAGATGCTGCAACTCGCCGGCGCGACGGAAGCGGACGCCAAGCGCGATGCCGAGCGCGTGCTCGCATTCGAAACGCGACTCGCCAGCGCTTCGCTGACGCCGGTCGAAGGCCGCAAGCCCGAGAACCAGTACCACTTCGTCACGCTTGCCGATGCCGACAAGGCCTCGCCGAATTTCTCGTGGAGCCGGTTCATCGCCGCGCAGCATGCGGACGTCAGCAACGGCTTCTCGCTGTCGCAGCCGAAGTTCTTCGCAGAACTCGACAAGATGATCGTCGACGTGCCGGTCCCGAACTGGCAGGCGTACTTCCGCGCGCATGCGCTCGACGGCGCGGCGCCGTACCTGTCCAAGGCCTTCGCCGACGAATCGTTCGCGTTCTACAACAAGACGCTCAACGGCCAGAAGGAGCAGGAGCCGCGCTGGAAGCGCGTGCTCAACGCGACCAATGGGACGATGGGCATGGCGCTCGGCGAACTGTACGTGGCCAAGGCATTCCCGCCGGAATCGAAGGCGCGCGCGCTCGACCTCGTGCACAACGTCGTCGATGCGCTCAAGACGCGCATCGAGGGCCTCGACTGGATGAGCGCGGACACCAAACAGAAGGCGCTCGAGAAGTGGTCGACCTTCCTGCCCAAGATCGGCTACCCGGACAAGTGGCGCGACTGGTCGGGCCTGACCGTGAAGTCCGATGACTACTTCGGCAACGTCGTCGCCGCGACCCAGTTCGACTATGCGTTCGAGATCGCCAAGATCGGCAAGCCGACCGACCGCCTCGAATGGGGCATGACGCCGCAGACGGTCAATGCGTACTACAACCCGACCGACAACACGATCAACTTCCCCGCCGCGATCCTGCAACCGCCGTTCTTCGATGCGAAGGCCGACGACGCGCTCAACTATGGCGGCATTGGCGCCGTGATCGGCCATGAGGCCTCGCACGGCTTCGACGACGAGGGCAGCCAGTTCGACGCGCAGGGCAACAACGCCAACTGGTGGACGCAGGGCGATCGCGAAAAGTTCGACGCGCGCACCGACAAGCTGGTCAAGCAGTTCGACACTTACGAAGGCCTGCCCGGCAAGCACGTCAACGGCCAGCTCACGCTCGGCGAGAACATCGCCGACCTCGGCGGCATCAATGTCGCCTGGGACGCGTTCCAGAAAGTGCTCAAGGCGCATCCGGAAGAGAACAGGAAGATCGACGGCTACACGCCCGATCAACGCTTCTTCCTCAACTGGGCTCGTGTGTGGCGCGGCGCGACGCGTCCTGAACGCGCGCAGGTGCTGCTCAATGCCGACCCGCACGCGCCCGCGCAGTTCCGCGCGATCGCAGCGCCGTCGAACATGCCGGAGTTCGCAAAAACCTTTTCGTGCAAGTCCGGCGACGCGATGGTTCGCGACGGCGACAAGCAGGTGAAGATCTGGTGATGCGTCGCGCATTCCGCTCTGAAGCCTCCCCCTTCAAGGGGGAGGTTTGGAGGGGGATGGTGTTCGCACCAGCATATCGTTCAATCAACACCAGCCCACCCAACCCTCCCCTTGAAGGGGAGGGCTGAAAAAAAAGCTTCATCGCCTGACGTTGCAGGAGAATTCGATGCCCCGACTCACACCCCGCCTCCTTGTTTCCTCATTGGCGCTCGCCATCACCGCCCAAGCCGGCGCCGCGCAGGTCTTCGACGTCTCCGACCTCGACAAGGGCGTCTCCGCCTGCGCCGACTTCAACACCTACGCGAATGGCAAGTGGATCGCTGCCAATCCGATCCCCGCCGACAAGACACGCTGGGGCGCGTTCGACGAACTGCGCGAGCAAAGCCTCGCCGCGCAGCACAAGATCGTCGAGCAGGCCGACAAGGATGCGGACAAGGCGAAGGCCGGTTCGATCGAACAGAAGATCGGCTGGCTGTATCGCTCGGGCATGGACCAGGCCGCGATCGACAAGGCCGGCTACACGCCGATCAAGCGCGACCTCGCCTCGATCGCGAAAATCAGGAACGGCAAGGATGTCGCCGCGTGGCTCGACAAGTCCTTCGGCGAAGGCAATTCGTTCGTGTTCCGCTTCGGCGCCGGCCCCGACTTCAAGGATGCCAGCCGCCAGATCGCGTTCGCGAACCAGGCCGGCCTTGGCCTGCCCACGCCCGACTACTATGCCAAGGACGAATACAAGGCGATCCGCGAGGCCTATGTCGCGCACATCGCCAAGCTGTTCGAACTGACCGGCACCAAGACCGACGAGGCGAAGAAGAAGGCCGACGGCATCCTCGCTTTCGAGACGCGCCTCGCAAAAGCCTCGCTCTCGCGCGTCGAACTGCGCGACCCGAAAAACCGCTATCACTTCGTCGACGTCGCCGCGGCCGACAAGGTCACGCCGCATTTCGACTGGGCCGCATTTTTCAAGGCGATCGACATCGCTCCCGGCAGCGGCTTCTCGTTGTCGCAGCCGAAGTTCTTCGCCGAATTCGATGCGATGCTCGCCGACGTGCCGGCCGCGCAATGGCGGGACTATCTTTCCTTCCACGTCATCGACGACGCCGCGCCGCTGTTGTCCCAGCCGTTCCAGGACGAGAACTTCGCGTTCTACGACAAGACGCTCAACGGCCAGCCCGAGCAGCGCGCGCGCTGGAAGCGCGTACTCGACGGCGTCAACCGCAGCATGGGCGAGGCGCTCGGCCAGCTCTATGTCAAGGACTACTTCCCGCCCGCGGCGAAGGCGCGCGCGCAGGCCCTCGTCGACAACGTGCGCAACGCGCTCAAGGCGCGCATCGAACACCTCGACTGGATGAGCGACGCGACCAAGCAGAAGGCGCTCGAGAAATGGTCGACCTTCCTGCCCAAGATCGGCTATCCCGACACCTGGCGCAGCTGGGACGGCCTCAAGGTCGTGCCGAATGATTTCTACGCCAACATGCGTGCGGCCGAGAAGTTCAATTCGCGCTACCACCTCGACAAGATCGGCAAGCCGACCGACCGCTACGAGTGGGGCATGACGCCGCAGACGGTGAACGCCTACTACAGCTCGGGCACCAACACGATCAATTTCCCCGCCGCGATCCTGCAGCCGCCGTTCTTCTACGCCGACGGCGACGACGCGATCAATTACGGCGGCATCGGCGCGGTCATCGGCCACGAGGCCGGCCACGGCTTCGACGACAGCGGCAGCCAGTTCGACGGTGCCGGCAACAACGCCAACTGGTGGACGAAGGAAGACCGCGAGAAGTTCGACGAGCGCACCGCGAAACTCGTCGCGCAGTTCGACGCCTACGCGCCGATCGCCGACCAGCCCGACAAGCGCGTCAACGGCAAGCTCACGCTCGGCGAGAACATCGGCGACCTCGGCGGCATCAACTTCGCCTACGATGCGATGCACGCGGCGACCGCCGGCAAGCCCGACCCGATGATCGACGGCCTCAGCCGCGACCAGCGCTTCTTCCTCAACTGGGCGCACGTCTGGCGCGGCAACATCCGTGACAAGGCGCAGCTCGTGCTGCTCAACACCGACCCGCACGCACCCGCGAAATTCCGCGCCGTCGGCGCGCCGTCGAACATGCCCGCGTTCGCCAAGGCGTTCGACTGCAAGAGCGGCGACGCGATGGTGCGCGATGGCGACAAGCAGGTGAAGATCTGGTGATTGGCCGAAACAGGCATCCCTGATCGGAAAACGGCGCCGTGTGGCGCCGTTTTTTTTGGACCGCGCTTTCTTCGCTCTCCCCGGGCCACGCCGCCCGGCGCGGCGCAACTCGAATTACGTGCTTTCCACGAACCCCATGCGGTCGACGCGCGATTTGACGCGCGCGGCATGTCCGGAATACGCGCGCTTCCACGCTTCTGCAGGAACGCCTGTCCATACCGCGCTCGCCTGGGGCGGGAATGTCGACAGACGTGCCTGCTTTCCATCGACGAGGATTTGAAATGCACAAATTGATAGTGTTTGCCGCGTGCGTGATGCTGGCCTGCAGCGCCAATGCATTCGGACAATCGACCGCGGACAAGGACTGGCGCTCGAGCATCACTGCGGCGGAATCGATCACGCTTGCACACGATCGTACGGCGCTCACGGCCTCGCGCGGAAACGACGGGATGGTCGTCGACGGCGGCCTCGTGCGGCTGTCGCTACGCGTGCCGACGACGCAGGGAATGATTGCCGCGCGACTGTGGTTGAGTCCGCGATGCCTGCTCCAGCGCGACCGCCGGCTGGTCGCCATGATACCGGGCACGCTTGTCAACGGCGCCGGTTACTACGAAGTCGACGTCGCCGGATACAGGGGTTTCAACGCAGCCGCAATCCTCGCGCGCAATGGTTATTGCGTGCTCGCAGTCGACCTGCCGGGCAGCGGGGAATCCGATCACCCCGACGACGCGATGGATCTGCGTACCGCCGATGTCGCCGCGGCGCTGGTGCAGATCGCGCAGCCGGTGGCTTTTCTGCTCGGCGTATCGCGCTGGGACGTCTACGCTGAAACCGGCACCGCTACATCGGCGGCGCTCTGGCTCGCACGGCGCTCGGACGTGCGCTCGCTGGTCATCTCCTCGCCGTTCTATCTGCGTTTCGGCCCGGCTTCCGCCGCTGCCTTTGATCCGCAATTGCGCCAGATCCTAGCGGTTTCGCCCTACTTCCCGATCGACGAGACCTTGATCGCGCCCTTCTTCGGAACGCCATCGCCGGCGGTCCAGTCCGCCGCGCTGCAGGCAATCCTGGGACCAGTCCCGCATGCCATTCCAACCGGTGCGACCTTCAACGAAGTCGCCGAGGTTCCGTTCGATATCGATGCCACGACAGGCGAATTCGTGTTGGCGTTTCCCATTGTCGATGCCGCACCGGCGCGTGTGGACGCCCTGTTGCTGCAGGGCTCGCCGGACTTCGTCGGCAGCGAGTCCGGAACCGCCGCCCTTGCGGCGCGTTACGGCAGCACCGGCGGCGGTCAGGCCCGGCTCGTCGTGATCCCCGGAGCCTCGCATCTCATGCGCTTCGACGCAGCCTACGGCGACGGGGACCACAGCGCCGTCTGGGCGCCGATATTGGCGTTCCTCGCCGCACACTGATTGCCTGCACCAGGCACTCCAGCCCGTACCGCATCGGGTGCGGGCTGGACTTCCCCGACTCGGCGCCGCCATTGCACAACGGATCGCAACTTCGCGGCGCGCTGACGTCCCGCCACGACACTTCCGGACAGTTTTCATGCACCGGCAGGGGAACATCCGACAACGGCTTTGCTTGTCGCCCGCCGTGCGGCGAGTTCGCCGGAGAGCGATTTGGCGACCTCGTTAACGCAATCGTGACGCCAAAACATCGAAGATGGCAGGCCGCATTGGTCACTCTGGAGCGCAATCATGAAGACTCTCGCCACCTGCGGCCTTGCCACGCTTTCCCTCGGCATGGCACTGGCCCACGCCGAGATCCCCGAATACGTGCAGACCGAACTGCAAGCGCGCAGCAACCTCATCGTCAACGACAACGGCTGGAACGTGCCGCCGGGCACGTCGTTCAACAGCATCTCGCCGGCGATAAACGACGATCAGACGGTGACCTTCACCGCCGGCGTCGTGCCGATCGATCACGACCTCTCGCACAACGGCGCCGGACTCTGGTACGGCGGCCATGCGAAGGGCGACTTCGTGAAGATCCACGATCCGGGCACCGACCCCGAAGTCACGATGATCATCTCCGACACGCCGAGCATCAATGCGAGCGGCCAGGTTGCCTACTACACGAGCCTCGACGGCGGCACGTACCAACTCTGGAAATATGATCCGGCGACGAACCAGTCGAACACGGTAAGCCTGCTGCCAATCTCGCCGAGTTCGATCGCCAATCCCGACATCACCGACGCCGGCCTCATCGGCTTCAAGGGCCACATGGGCCTGGGTTACGGCCTCATCAGCGCCGGCGCCGGCAACGCCACGCTGTATGCCTACGACACCAACGTCGACGAAAGCAGCACCTACGCCTACATCTATTCGCCGGCGACCGACAACGACGGCCGCATCGCGTCGAAAGTCAGCACCAGCGACTACAGCCACAACGAGATCCGCCTGTTCAGCGCCGACGGCAGCAGCACGCTCGTCGTCGCCGACAAGACGACGGACACGGCTTCGCCGTTCGCCTCGTTCGACAACGGGCTCGACATCAACACCGCCGACACGATCGCGGTCGTCGTCAAGCTCGCCGACGGCAGCGTGCGCGCCGTCTACCGCTTCGACCCTGACGGCAGCGGTGGCTACACCGCGACCGAAATCGCGCGTGTCGGCAGCGGGCCGATCACTGAACTGCCCTCGTTCTCGCCGTCGATCAACGCGAACGGGCTCGTCGCCTTCCGCGCCAAGGACGCCGACGGCGACGCCGTCTACGTCGGCGACGGCAAGTCGCTCAAGCGCATCGCCGGCAACGGCGACGTCGTCGAAACCGACCTCGGCACCGCGCAGCTCGGCCAGAACGACAGCTCGCCCGTGTTCTCGGGAAAACCTGCGATCAACGCGCGCGGCGATGTGGCCTTCGTGGCCGGCGTCTATCCGCAAGGCGACAATCAGGAAGAATGGGGCAGCGGCGTGTTCGTCGCCTATGCGCAGGGCGAGGAAAACGACGACACCATCTTCGCGGACGGGTTCGACGTCGCCACCATCCAATACGCCTACGATGACGGCGACGGCAACACCAACCAGGGCCCGCCGTCGACGTTCGACCCGGACATGCTCTGGGGCAATTACTTCCTCGCGCAGCCGGGCGGCGAAGTCATCACGCAGATCTCGGTCGCGTTCGGCCCGACGTTTCCCTCGCTCGAGAATGGCCCGGTGACGTTCTGGCTGCTCGAGGACAGCGACGCCGATGGCAGCCCGCTCAACGCGCATGCGCTTTTCCACGTCGACGCCACGCCCGACGTCTTCAACGACGATTTCTACACCGTCTCGATTCCGCCAACGCTCGTGCACGGCGCGTTCTTCGTCGGCGCGAGCGCAAAGCTGCTCGGTGGACAGGACCGGCCCGCGCGCGTCGATACCGACAACGACGGCAGCAATTCCTGGTTCTTCTACGCACCGGACATCGCCGCCACGATCGATGATCTCGCCTCGGCGCCATACCACCAGACGAACGACGCCACGCCGGTTCTTCCGGGCGCTTTCATGGTCCGCGCCACCGGCGTCGCCAACCCCTGATCGAAGCCATCCGCGATGCGCAGCGACGGCGCATCGCGGATTTTCTCTCTCGCGCGCGATTCGCCGGACGCGCACAGGGCCCTGTTTCACGCAGTGCATTCGATTCTTCCTTTCCCGAAACGTGACGGAAGCGGATAATCGCGGCCCGTTTTCCGCACGCTCCCTCCATGGCATTCATTCCCGGCCAACGCTGGATCTCCAACGCAGAACCCGAACTCGGCCTCGGCACCGTGGTGCGCATCGACGGCCGCACCGTGCAGGTATTGTTCGCGACTGCCGGCGTACTACGCCTCTACGCCGCGCACGCGGCGCCGCTGTCGCGCGCGCAGTTTCGCGTCGGCCAGAAGATTTCCGGGCAAAAGCAGCATTTCGCGATCGAGCGCATCAGCGAAGCGAACGGCCTGTTCACCTATCATGCCGGCGAGCGAGCGCTCGTCGAAGCCGAACTCGACGACACGCAGCCGCTGTCGCGCGCCGACGAACGCCTGCTCTCGGCGCGTGTCGATGCGCCGCACCGCTTCGACTTCCGCGTGCAGGCGCTCGCGCGTCGCGCGACCGCGATGCGCTCGCCCGCATGGGGACTGGCCAGCGCACGCATCGACCTGATCGCGCATCAGTTGCGCGTCGCCGGCATCGTCGCCGAGCGCCGTCCGCCGCGGGCATTGCTCGCCGATGAGGTCGGCCTCGGCAAGACCATCGAAGCCGGCATGATCCTCGCGCGCCAGCTCGCCAGCGGCCGCGCGACACGCGTGCTCGTGCTCGCGCCGGCAAGTCTTACCGCGCAATGGTTCGTCGAACTGCTGCGCCGCTTCAACCTGCCGTTCGCATTGTTCGACGAGGAGCGTTGCGAAGCGATCGAGATCGCCGATGCCGCGCGCAATCCGTTCGAGGACGAACAATGCGTCATCGCCGACGTCGCCTGGCTTGCCGGCGAGGCGAAGCGCGCGATGCAGGTCGCCGAAGCGGAGTGGGACCTCGTCGTCGTCGACGAGGCACATCATCTGGAATGGACGCCGGAAAGCGCGAGTCCCGCCTACGCGCTCGTCGAGCGCCTCGCGCGGCGCGCGCCGGGACTCGTCCTGCTCACGGCGACGCCGCAACAGCTTGGCCGCAGCGGCCATTTCGCGCGGCTGCGCCTGCTCGATCCCGCCCGCTACACCGACCTCGACACGTTCGTCGCCGAAAGCGACGGCTACGCGCGCCTGTCCGCGATCGCCGAACACCTGCTCGAAACGCAAGCGCTCGACGACGGTGACCGCGCCTTCCTCGCGCAGCGCTTCGCCAGCGATGCCGAACTCGGTGCGCTGCTCGCGCGCTACGACGAGGATCGCGCGCAGAACGCGCCGTTGCTCATCGATGCGCTCATCGACCGCCACGGCACCGGTCGCGTCATGTTCCGCAATCGGCGCGCGCAGATCGGCGGCTTTCCGCGCCGCGTCTCGCGCATCGACGTGCTCGACGCGGACGCGCCCGACGACACGCAGCGCGAACGTCTGTTGGCCGAATTCCATGCCGACGCGCAGGCGCATCCACCCGCAGGCGAAATCGACTACGCCAGCGATCCGCGCCTGCCCTGGCTCGTCGCACTCATCGAAAGGCACGCCGGCGACAAGCTGCTGCTGATCTGCCGCACGCAGGCCAAGGTGCTCGCGCTCGAAGATGCCCTGCGCACGCGCAGCGGCGCGAAGATCGCGCGCTTCCATGAAGGCATGAGCATCCTGCAGCGCGACCGCAACGCGGCGTTCTTCGCCGACCGCGAAGGCGCGCGCGTGCTGCTGTGCTCGGAGATCGGCTCGGAAGGCCGCAATTTCCAGTTCGCGCATCGGCTGATCCTGTGGGACCTGCCGCACGATCCGGACCTGCTCGAACAGCGCATCGGCCGACTCGATCGCATTGGCCAGCGCCACGACATCGAAATTCATGCCGCCGCGTTCGCGGGCACGGCGCAGCACGCGCTGCTGCGCTGGTACGACGAAGGCCTCGACGCGTTGCGCACGAGCCCATCCGACGGCCGCGAGATCCTGCGCCGCTTCGGCGCACGCCTGCGCGAGCTCGCCGAAACGCATGCGCGCGGCGGCGAGGATGCCGACGCCGAACTCGACGCGCTCGTCGCCGAAACGGCCGAAGCGCACCGCGAACTTTCCGAGCTCGTGCGGAGCGGCCGCGATCGCCTGCTCGAACTCGCCAGCGAACGCCAGGCGCGCGAGCACGCGCTCGCCGATGCGCTGCGCGCGCAGGACGAGGATGTCTCTGCCGACGACTTCATGCTCGCGCTGTTCGAGCAGTTCGGCGTCGACAACGAGGAAACCGCGCCGCGCAGCGTCGTGCTCGATCCGGAATACCTTTCCACCGACGGCCTGCCCGGCCTCAAGGACGGTCCGCAGCAGGTCACGTTCGACCGCGCCACCGCGCTCGCGCGCGAGGAATTGCCGTTGCTGCGCCTCGACCATCCACTCGTGCTCGGCGCTCTCGACCTGCTGCTCGAGAGCGAGCAAGGCAATGCGTCGGTGCTCGTCGATGCCGCGCTGCCGCCGCGCACCGCACTGCTCGAATGCGTGTTCGCGCTCGAATGCGTCGCCGATCGCACGCTCAACGTCGGCCGCTTCCTGCCGCCGTTGCCGATCCGTGCAACGGTCGATACGCGCCTGAATGCGCGCAACGACTACGTCGCCGATGCGGCGAGTCTCGCGCGCGCCAAGGAGCAACCGCTCGACGCCGCGAAATACCGTCCGCTGCTCGCCAAGCTCGTGCCACCGATGCTCGCCGCCTGCGAAACCGAAGCGCGCCGCGTCGCCGCGACGGAAATCGGCGACGCGCTTGCCACCGTCGAACGCGAATTCGGCGCGCAGCACGCACGCCTCGTCGCGCTGGCCGAAGTCAATCCGTCGGTACGGCCCGAGGAAATCGCAGCCGCCGACGCCGAGCTCGACGCGCTGCGCGAAGCGCTCGCGACGGCCGCGCCGCGCCTGGATGCGATCCGCTTCGTGTGCAGCCAGGACATCGCCGCGCGCTGATCGGCGCGCTCAAAGCCGCCGCGGCGCCGCGGCGGCGATCTGCGAAGGACTCGTGCCGAGCAGACGACGCATGCAGCGCGCGAGATGGCTCGCATGCGCGAAGCCGGTTTCCAGCGCGATCGCGGTGACGCTCGCGCCGCCTTCGAGCAGCCGGTCGCGCGCGCGCTCGACACGACGCTCGAGTACGAAGCGATGCACGGGCATGCCGGTCGCCTGCCGGAACATCGCCTTGAAGTGCGACGGACTGAAGCCCGCGACTTCGGCGAGTTCGGCGAGACGCAGGTCGGCGTCCAGATGCGCTTCGACATATTCAACGACGCGACGCAGGCGCCATGCCGGCAACGCGCGCTCCGTTTTTGCCGTGGGCCTCGCCTGCAACGACAGCAGCCGCGCGGCGAGCGCAACGGCGAGGCTGTCGGCAAACAGGCGTCCGCCGGGATGGGCGTCGTGTTCCTCGGCCTGCATCATCCAGCCAATGCGCTCGATGTGCGCGTCGCGGATGTGGATCGCGGGCGCGAGGTCCGCATTGGATGCCTCGATGCCGATCGCTTCCGCGCTCTCGCGCAGCGATGCCGGCGCAAGACGCAACAGCAGCGATGTCGCCGGTTTCGACAACGTCCAGCGCGTCGACGAGCCCGCGGGCACGACGCAGAACTGCCCGTGCAGCCGCGTACCGCCGCGCTCCACGCGTCCCGCGCGGTACGACACCGGCACGGGCACGCCCAGGTGCAGGCAGAGCACGTGGCGATCGTCGACCGGCGAATCGAAACGCCCCTGCGGCACCGGCGAGGTCAGCACGTCGAGCAACGGCAAACGCTTCGCCGCCGCCGGCGCAGGCGGCGCGGGATAGCACGCGGGACGGTCGTTCATGGTGCCATCGTTCACCGCGTTCGGCGCGCGCGCAAGTGCGGATCGTCCGTTCGTGCTGCCAGGCGCCCGTTCGTGCGCGCGACGGTGAGGCGAAGACGCCAGCATGTGCGCCATCCACGTCGAAACGGAGAACCCGCATGCACAGGCGACATTTCCTGCAACTGGCCGGCGCCGCGCTGGCCGCCGGCGCCACCGCCGCGTGCGCGCCGCGCGCGAACCTGCGCAATCGCGCATCCATCGAAAGCGGTCCGATCGACGCCGCGATGTTCCACGCGATGCGCCGCTACACGGCGACGCCGTTCGGCCGCATCGCCAGCATCGAGCGCGGTCGCGGCGATGCCGCGCTGTTCCTGCATGGCGCGCCGCTCAACGGCTTCCAGTGGCGCGGCGCGATCGAAAAGCTCGCACCGCACCGACGCTGCGTCGCGCCGGATTTCATGGGGCTTGGCTATTCGCAGGTGCCGCAAGGTCAACCGCTCGCTGCGTCCGACCAGGCTGCGATGATCGTCGCTTTGCTCGACGCACTCGCGATCGACCGCGCCGACATCGTCGCCAGCGACAGCGGCGGCGCGGTCGCGCAGCTGCTTGCCGCGCATCATCCGCAGCGCGTGCGCAGCCTGCTGCTCGCCAATTGCGACGTCGAACCCGACAGCCCGCCGCCGAAAGTCGAGCCGGCCATCGCGATGGCGCGCGCCGGCACGCTCGCCGACGCAACGGCCGACTGGCTCGTCCATCCGGACAATGCGCGCGCCACGTTCGGCAAGGCCGTCTACGCATTCCCGAACCAGCTTGCCGACGAGACGATTGCGACCTACGCGACGCCGCTCGTTTCGTCGCCGCTGCGCCGCGCGCAGTACCACACGTTCCATCTCGCGCTGGCGCCGAATCCGCTTGCGGGCATCGAGGCGACGCTCAAGCGCAGCGCCGTGCCGGTGCGCATCGTCTGGGGCATGTCCGACGACATCTTCAAGGCCGCCGATGCGGACTATCTCGACAAGCTGTTTCCGCGGTCGCAGGGCATCCGCCGCGTGCCCGAAGGCAAGCTGTTTTTCCCGGAAGAATTCCCGGACGTGATTGCGCAGGAAGCGCGCAGGTTGTGGCGCATCGCCTGACAAGCACGGCGGACGAAGAAGGGCGAGGCCGTGCAGCGGTTTCGCCCGTGCCGACTATGCCGCCTTCGGCCGCTTCGCCAGCAGCGCGAGCATCGCGGCGAGCTTGTCGCGCATCTCGCGGCGGTCGACGATGAGATCGATCGCGCCGTGTTCGAGCAGGAATTCCGAACGCTGGAAACCTTCCGGCAAGGTTTCGCGCACGGTCTGCTCGATGACGCGCGGGCCGGCGAAGCCGATCAGCGCCTTCGGTTCGGCGACGTTGAGGTCGCCGAGCATGCCCAGGCTCGCGGAGACGCCGCCCGTGGTCGGATGCGTGAGCACCGACACGAACGGCACGCCGGCCGCGCGCATGCGCGCGAGCGCAGCCGAGGTCTTGGCCATCTGCATGAGCGAGAACAGGCCTTCCTGCATGCGCGCGCCGCCGGTCGCGGAAAAACACACGAGCGGCATGCGCTCGGCGAGAGCGAGTTCGGCGCCGCGCGTGAACTTCTCGCCGACGACTGAACCCATCGAGCCGCCCATGAACGCGAAATCGAACGCACAGCCGACGACCGGCTGCGACTTCAGCGTCCCGCGCATCGCGACGAGCGCGTCCTTCTCGCCGGTCTGCTTCTGCGCGGCGACGAGGCGATCCTTGTACTTCTTCGAGTCGCGGAACTTGAGCGGGTCGATCGCTTCGAGGTTGGCGAACAATTCCTGCGTGCTGCCCGCGTCGAAGAACGCGTTGAGGCGCGCGCGCGCGCGAATCGCGTGGTGGTGGCCGCATTTCGGGCAGACCATGAGCGAGGCTTCGAGCTCGGGCTTGTACAGCACCGCACCGCAACCGTCGCATTTTTCCCAGAGGCCTTCGGGCACCTTGCCCTTGTTCGTGGAAGCGCTGCGCGAACGCGGGCCGACCAACTTCTGCAACCAGTTCATTTGGATTTACCTCTTCTCATCCAGCGCCGCGCGAATCGGCAGCAGGAAGTCACGCGAGCGTGCACAGGTTTCGCTTTCCGTTGCCGCTGCCGCCAGCCGCTCGACGAGCGCGCTGCCGATGACGACGGCGTCTGCGAATGCACCGATCGCCTGCGCCGACGCCGCATCGCGGATGCCGAAACCGACCGCGACCGGCACTTCGGCGCGCCGCCGGATCGCGGCGACGTGACCGCGCACGTCTTCCGCGCTCAGCCTGGCCGCGCCAGTGACGCCGGCAAACGCGACATGGTACAGAAAACCCGCCGCGGCATCGCAGATCTGCGCCAGCCGCGCCTCGCCCGTTGTCGGTGCGGCGAGCAGGATCTGGCGCAGGCCGGCCTCGCGCAGCGGCGCGGCGGCCTGGGCCTCCTCGATCGGGCAATCGACGAGCAGGACGCCATCGACGCCGGCTGCGACGGCCTCGCGCGCGAAACGCGCGGCGCCGTGGATCTCGACCGGGTTCATGTAGCCCATGAGCACGACCGGCGTCTTGTCGTCACGACGACGGAATTCGTGCACCCATCCCAGGATCGCGACGAGCCCGATACCCTTGGCGAGCGCGCGTTCGCTCGCGTGCTGGATCACCGGACCGTCGGCCATCGGATCGGAAAACGGCACGCCGAGCTCGATGAGGTCCGCGCCGGCATCGACGAGCGCATGCATGAGCGCGGGGGTCGCCTCAGGCAGCGGATCGCCGGCGGTGACGAACGGGATCAGGCCGGTGCGGCCCTGTGCTTTCAATTCGGCGAAGCGGGCGTCGATGCGGTTCACAGCACGATCCCTTCCCTTGCCGCGATCGTGTGCACGTCCTTGTCGCCGCGCCCGGACAGGTTGCAGAGCACGAGCTGGTCCTTCGGCAGTTCGCGCGCGAGCTTGATCGCCTGCGCGACGGCGTGACTGGATTCGAGCGCGGCGAGGATGCCTTCGGTGCGCGCGAGTTCGTGGAAGGCGGCGAGCGCTTCGTCGTCGGTCACGCCGACGTAGCTCGCGCGGCCGCTGTCCTTGAGGAACGCGTGCTCGGGACCGACGCCCGGATAGTCGAGGCCGGCGGACACCGAATGCGTTTCGGTGATCTGGCCGTCGTCGTCGCACAGCACGTAGGTTCGATTGCCGTGCAGCACGCCGGGCCGGCCAGCCGCGAGCGATGCGGCGTGGCGCCCGGTCTGGATGCCGTCGCCCGCGGCTTCCGCGCCGACGATGCGCACGTCACGATCGTTGAGAAAGGCATGGAACAAGCCGATCGCGTTCGATCCACCGCCGACGCAGGCGGTGATGACGTCGGGCAATCGACCGAATTGTTCGAACATCTGCACGCGCGCCTCGCGGCCGACGACGGCGTTGAAGTCGCGCACCATCTGCGGATACGGATGCGGCCCGGCGACGGTGCCGATGATGTAGAACGTGTTGGCGACGTTGGTGACCCAATCGCGCATCGCTTCGTTGAGTGCGTCCTTGAGCGTCTTCGAGCCGGACGTGACCGGCTCGACTTCGGCGCCGAGCAGTTTCATGCGATAAACGTTGATCTTCTGCCGCTCGATGTCGGTCGCGCCCATGTAGACGACGCAGTCCAGGCCGAAACGTGCGCACACCGTCGCGGTCGCGACGCCGTGCTGGCCGGCCCCCGTCTCGGCGATGATGCGGCGCTTGCCCATGTGGCGCGCGACGAGCGCCTGGCCGATCGTGTTGTTGATCTTGTGCGCGCCGGTGTGGTTCAAGTCTTCGCGCTTGAGCAGGATCTGCGCGCCGCCGGTTTTCCTCGACAGGCGCTGCGCATGGTAGATCGGCGAAGGCCGGCCGACGTAATACTTCAGGTCGCACTCGAACTCGGCGATGAAGGCCGCATCGACGCGCAGCTTCTCGTACGCGGCCGTGAGTTCGGCGAGCGGCGCGATCAGCGTCTCGCTGACGTACGAGCCGCCGTATTCGCCGAAGCGGCCACGCGCGTCGGGAGTGCGCGTGTAGTCGATCACCGCGTGCGCGGCGTCGGAATCGGGTTTCAAGGACATGGAGATCTCCGGAACCAGCGGGTTTCGCGCGCTGCATGCGCGAGTCCTCGATCGTGCGTGGAATGCGCGTTGCGCATCGCCGCCGATCGCGTCGAAGTTCGAGGCGTTATCGGATCGCGGCGGCAGGCACGCGTCGCCAGCGGCGCAACGAGCGGCCGAAAGGGGGCAACGGGCGGAACGAGGCGTTCATGGGCTGGATGATAGCGCAGACGACAATGCCGGGCTCCCGGCGGGGCGCGCGTCGGCAGCGCGGACCGCCTCGACGAACGCGCGCATCTTCGAAGCATCCTTGAGGCCGGGCGCGGACTCGATGCCGCTCGACACGTCGACTGCACAGGGTCGCGCCAGCGCGATCGCCTGTGCGACGTTATTCGCATCGAGGCCGCCGGCAAGCACGAGCGGGCGGGCGAAATCGCGCGGCACGCGCGTCCAGTCGAACGCATCACCGCTGCCGCCCGCCGCGCCGGCGACATGGCTGTCGAGCAGGAAGCCGCAGGCGCGCGGGTGGCTCGACGCGAAGGCGGCGACGTCGGCGACCGAGGCCATTGGCACGGCTTTCAGATACGGCCGTGCGAAACGCGCGGCAAATTGGGCGGTCTCCTCACCGTGGAATTGCAACAGGTCCGGCTGCATCGTCGCCACGGCGCGCTCGACCCACGCCGCGTCATCGTCCATGAACAAAGCGACCGCGCAGACGAACGGCGGCAACGCCTCGCGCAACGCATGGGCCTGCGCGGGCTCGACGAAACGCCGGCTTTTCCGCGTCAGCACGAAGCCAATCGCGTCGACGCCGAGCTCGGCCGCCGCGCGCACATCCTCGACGCGCGTGAGGCCGCAGAACTTGATACGCGTGCGGTTCACAGCGTGACCTCGAACGGCAGGTTCCACTGCGCGGGATAGCGCGGGGCGAGGAAGACGAGTCCGGTCGCCGGCGCGGTCGGCCCGGCGACTTTTCGATCACGTCCGCGCAGCAACTCCGCGAGCCATTCGGCCGGCCGTTCACCGCGACCGATCGGCAGCAGCGAGCCGACGATGTTGCGCACCATGTGGTGCAGGAATGCGTTGGCCTCGATCTCGACGGCGACCGTGTCGCCGCTGCGCATGACGGAAATTTCGCGCACGTTGCGCATTGGCGAGTTGGCCTGGCACTGCGCGGTGCGGAACGCGCTGAAGTCGTTCTCGCCGACGAGCGCCTGCGCGGCGCGATGCATCACGTGCGCGTCGAGCGGCACGCGCTCCCAGGCGACGAAACGCGCATTGAGCGCGGCACGCACGGGTCGGTTGAGGATCGTGTAGCGATAGCGCCGCGCGCGTGCGCCGAAGCGCGCGTGGAAGTCGTCCGCGACGGGTTTCGCCCAGATCACGGCGACGTCGGGTGGCAGGTTCGAATTGGCGCCGAGCATCCAGGCGCGTTCGCTGCGCACGGCACTACTGTCGAAATGCACGACCTGGCAGCGCGCATGCACGCCGGCGTCGGTGCGCCCGGCGCAGGTCACCTCGACCGCGTGCGCGGCGACGGTCGACAACGCCGCTTCGACCGCACGCTGCACGGTGCGGCCGTGGGCGAGGCGCTGCCAGCCGAGGAAACCGGTGCCGTCGTATTCGATGCCGAGGGCGATGCGCATGCGCAGGTTATGGCGATTGGGAAAAGTGGATCGTACGGGATGCGATGCCGCAAACGAAAAGGGAGCCGTATCAGCGGCTCCCTTCAAGCGGATCGATGGTTCCCGATCCGCGGGACTGATGAATCATCCGTCCCGATTCACGACATCAGCGCAACTCGGCGATCAGGCGATTGGCTTCCGTGCGCTGCGCGTCGCTGCCTTCGGCGACGACTTCCTCGAGCATCGAGCGTGCGCCATCGGGGTCGCCCATGTCGAGATAGGCCTTGGCGAGATCGAGCTTGGTGCCGACGGCGTCCTCGTCGGCGAAGAAGTCTTCAGCGGGCGACGGCGCGGCGACGTGCGAAGGCGGCGCGACGGGCTCCGGTTCGGCGATCATTTGCGTGTCCTCCAGCGGCGGAATGCTGTCGAAGCCGAAAGTGTCTTCAGCCGATGCGTGCACGTGTGCCGTGTCCACGGCATGTGCAGCAGGCGCGTTGAAACCAAAGTCGTCGACGCCGGTTGCCGGCGCAAATTCTTCCTCTTGCGCGGCCGCCTGATGATTGTCTTGCTCAAACGTGTCGTTGAACGCGGCATGCGTCGCATCGCCGGCATGATGCTCGCCGTTCGACCAGAGGGGATGATGCGGCGCGAGTTCCTCGCCCATCGCCTGCACCTCGGTCCATTCCGGCTGTTGCGGATCGGTGACGAACTGATGCATGTGCTCCGCAGCCGCCTCGAAGCGCGAAACATCCCGCTCGGCGTAGAAGATGCTGAGAAGCTCCAGATGCGCGCCGAGGTTGTGCGGCTCGGCGGCAATCTTGTCCTGCAGGTTCTCGATGTCGCTTTCGATCGCACCGCGCGCGTCGGCGTTCGCGCCAAATGGCGAGTCGCCGAAGGAATCGGCCAGTGATGAATTGGCTGCCGCGCCTGCGCCGGCGATCGGCGCCTTGCGCTTGCGCAGACCGAGGAAACCAAGCAGCAGGATGACGATGACGCCGCCGATCGCGGCCGGCTTGACCCAGTCCGCTTCGTACCAGGCCGGTTGCGCAAGCGGCTTCGGCTGCGTCACGGGTTTCGCTGGCGCGGGCTTGGAAAGCGTCGCAGTCGGCGTCAATGTGGTTGCATGGTCCGCCAGCGGCCTGGTTTCCGCCGGGGACGGCGCGGGCGTGGACGAGGCGCTCGCCGCGCCTGCGGTCGTCGGTGCAGGCGTCGGCGACGATGACGGCGCAGGCGTGGTCGCTGCCGACGGCGTGGCCGTGGCGGCCGTGGCCGCCTTGTCCGTCGTGTCGCCAGGCTTTGCTGTACCAGGCAGGGGCGCGGTCGCGTGATCCGTCGGGATCGTCGCTGCGGCCGCACCAGCCTTGGTGTCGGCGGACTTGGCTTCCTCCGGCTTCACTTCGGCGGGTTTCACGTCGGTCTTCGCATCGGCTTTCGCCGCGACGGTCGTCTTGGCGTTGTCGCCCCAGATGTCCTTCTTGTCGGCGGCGGCCGCTTCGCTCGTGGCCTTGGCCGCAGCCGGCGTCGCGGCCCTGGCGGCCTGCAACTCCTTGAGCTTCTGCTGGAGGTCGGCGATTTCCGAATCCTTGAGCGAGATCAGGCGTTCGTTCTTGGACTTGAGATCCTCGAGATCCTTGACGCGCGACTTGAGTTCGCCCGTGGCCTGGTCGCTCGCGGCGAGCGCTTCCTTGGTGCGCGCAAGTTCGCGCGAGGCTTCGGTGCTCGCACTCGAACTGCCTGCGCCCGAAGCACCCGGGCGGTCGGCCATCGCCATGCTGTCCTTGCCGGCCTTGGGCGGCACGAGTTCAAGGCGCTCGTCACCCTTCCTGGCGCCGGTTGCGGCAACCGCGGCTGCGGCGCCCTTGGCAGGTTTGGCTGCGGCTGGCGCGGGCTTGTCGCCTTCGCTGGCCACGCGCGTCGTCGCGGCGCGACCGCCGCGCCAGTCCTCGACCTGCGCCTGGACCTGCTGCGCCGCCTCGCCCGCGGAACCGATCGCCTTGATCTCGTCAGCGCTGGGCACGCGCAGGATCACGCCGCGTTTGAGCGCGTTGATGTTGTTGCGATAGAACGCGTCGGGATTGCTCTTGAGCAACGCCAACATCATCTGGTTGACGTCGGCGCCACCCTGGCGGGTTTCGCGCGCGATGGCCGACAAGGTTTCACCGGCCTTTGTCGGACCGTACTCGCCTTCGACCACCTTGCGCGCAGGCGCAGGCGCGGCATGCGCGACGGACTTCTTCTCGACCGGAGCCGCTGACGGCGCCCGTTCGGCAGCCGGCCTGGCAGGATGCGTCGCTGCCGGCTTGACCGGAGCCATTGGCGTCTGCGCCGCAGCGACCGCCGCCGGGGCGGGCGCAGTGGCTGCCGGCGCCGTCACCGGCGGGTCGAGCAGCACGGTGTACTCGCGCAGCATGCGGCCCTTGGGCCAGTTCGCCTCGATGAGGAAGTCGAGATAGGTCGAGCGCACGGGCTCCTTGCTCGTCACCCGGATCACGGTCTGGCCGTGGGCGTCCTTGGCGACGGAGAACTCGAGCGGCACGCCGAGATTGCTGCGGCTGATGCCGAGTTTTTCGAAATCTTCCTGGTCGGCTAGATTGACGAGCAGCCCTTCGGCTTCGCCCGCACCGCCCTGGATGACCGGAATTTCCGCCTGCAGCGGCTGGTTGAGCTTGGACATGACGCGCACGGGCCCGAGGCCCAGCGCAATCGCGTTTGTTCCGGCCAAAGCCAGCGCAATCGCCAGCGACAGTTGCAGCGGTCGTTTCATCTGAGCGGGCTCCCCACCGTCTTCACCCGATTCTCCGGGTTTTCTCGAAACGGGCTTATAACACATTCGTAACTATCCATCACGAATACGTTTTCGCAAGGAGGCAGCCGTCACAGATGGTCGCGAACGAGCAGTTCGGCGATCTGCACGGCATTGAGCGCGGCGCCCTTGCGGATGTTGTCGGAGACGATCCACAGGTCCAGCCCGCGCGGGTGCGAGATGTCCTCGCGGATGCGACCGACGAAGACCTCGTCCTTGCCCGCCGCGTGTGAAACCGGCGTCGGATAGCCGCCCGGCTTGCGCTCGTCGACGACGACGATACCCGGCGCGGCTTCAAGCAGCTTGCGCGCCGCTTCGGCACCGAGCTTGTCGCGCGTCTCCACGTGCACGGCCTCGGAGTGGCCGTAGAACACCGGCACGCGCACCGCGGTCGGGTTCACCTGGATCGACGCGTCCTCGAGGATCTTGCGCGTCTCCCAGACCATCTTCATTTCTTCCTTGGTGTAGCCGTTGTCCTGGAAGTCGTCGATCTGCGGGATCAGGTTGAACGCGATCTGCGCCTGGAACTTCTTCGCCTCGGCCGGCTGGAAGTTGAGCAGCGCCGCGGTCTGCCGGCCGAGTTCCTCGAGGCCCGAGCGGCCCGCGCCGGACACCGACTGGTAGGTCGCGACGTTGATGCGTTCAATGCCCGCGGCACGATGGATCGGCGCCAGCGCGACGAGCATCTGCATCGTCGAGCAGTTCGGGTTGGCGATGATGCCGTGCGTCTCGTAGCCGGCGATCGCGTGCGGATTGACCTCGGCGACGACGAGCGGGATGTCGTCGCGATAACGAAATTCGGAAGTGTTGTCGATAACGACCGCGCCCGCCTTCGCCGCGCGCGGCGCGTGCTCGCGCGAGACGGACGCGCCGGCCGAGAAGAACGCGATGTCGATGCCGTCGAAATCGTGGTCGGCGAGGTTCTTCACCGTGATCTCGCGGTTGCCGAACGAGACCTTGCCGCCGGCGGAACGCTCGCTGGCCAGCGGAACGAGTTCGCCGACCTGGAAATTCCGTTCCTTGAGGATCGACAGCACCATCTCGCCGACCGCGCCGGTCGCGCCGACCATTGCCACGTTGTAGGTCTTGTTCGTGTTCATCGCTTCAGCCAGTTCGTGGAATTGAAGGGGAATCGCGCAGCATGCCGCCGCTCACGGCGCGCGCGCCAATGACGGATCGGCATGGATGACGTTCGGCGGACGGCCCGCCTGCGGCCCGAAACCGAGCGCGGCGATCAGGTTGTCGACCGCCATGCGCGCCATCGCGCGTCGTGTCGCCAGGCTCGCGCTGCCGATGTGCGGCGTAAGCACGACATTGTCGAGCGCGAGCATCGCCGCGGGCACCGCCGGTTCGCGCTCGAACACGTCGAGCCCGGCGCCGGCGATGCGTTTTTCCGCGAGCGCCGCGATCAGCGCCGCATCGTCGACCACGCCGCCGCGCGCGATGTTGACGAGGAACGCATCGCGCTTCATCAGCGCCAGTTCCGACGCACCGATCGCGTGGCGCGTCTGCGCCGTCATCGGCACGGCGAGCACGAGGAAGTCGGCCTCGCGCAGCAGCGTGTCGCGATCGACGTGGCGCGCATTGCACTCGCGCTCGATCGCGGCGTCGAGCCGAGAACGGTTGTGGTAGATCACCGGCATGCGAAAACCGACTGCGCGCCGCGCGATCGCCTGGCCGATGCGGCCCATGCCGAGAATGCCGAGCGTGCGGCCGTGCACGTCGCCGCCGAGCAGGACGTGGAACGACATTTCCTTCCATCGGCCGTCGCGCAGCCAGCGTTCGGCTTCGGTCACGCGTCGCGCGGTGGCGAGCATCAGCGCCCAGGCGAAATCGGCGACGGTTTCATCGAGTACGCCAGGCGTGTTCGTCGCAACGATGCCGGCCGCGGCCAGCGCGGGCATGTCGAGGTTGTTGTAGCCGACGCCGCGGTTCGCAACCGCGCGCAACAGCGGCGCATGCGCGACCACGCTTGCGTCGATGCGATCGGCCAGGCCGAGGATCGCGCCGGACTTGTCGGCGAGCTTCCCCGCGATGTCCTCGCGCGACCACGCGCGATCGACGTCCTCGGCTTCGACTTCGAAATGTTCGCGCAAGCCATCGACGATGTCGTCGAACAGCGGACGCGAGACCCAGACACGCGGACGGCCTGCTTGACTCATGTCACACGTCTGCGACGGAACCGGGAATGCGCGGCTGCACGGCGCCGACGTCGCCGCATTGCGCGCGGTGGCGCAGCGCGTGGTCCATGAGCACGAGCGCGACCATCGCTTCGGCGATCGGCGTCGCGCGGATGCCGACGCAGGGATCGTGGCGGCCCTTGGTGACGACCTCGCTCGGTGCACCGGAAAGATCGACGCTGCGACCGGGAATCAGGATGCTCGAGGTCGGCTTGAGCGCGATCGAGGCGACGATCGCCTGCCCGCTCGAAATGCCGCCGAGGATGCCGCCGGCGTGGTTGGACAAAAAACCGTCCGGCGTCATCTCGTCGCGATGTTCGCTGCCCTTCTGCGCGACGGCGGCGAAGCCGTCACCGATCTCGACGCCCTTCACGGCGTTGATCGACATCAGCGCGGCGGCGAGGTCGCCGTCGAGCTTGCCGTAGATCGGTTCGCCCCAGCCCGGCGGCACACCGTCGGCGACCACGGTGACGCGCGCGCCGACCGAATCGCCGGACTTGCGCAGCGCGTGCATGAAGGTTTCCAGTTCCTCGACCATCGACGCGTCGGGCCAGAAGAACGGGTTCTGCTCGACCGCGTTCCAGTCGAACGCGCGCGGCTCGACATCGCCGATCTGCGCGAGATGGCCGCGCACGCGCACGCCGAATTTTTCGGCGAGCCATTTCTTCGCGATCACCGCCGCCGCGACGCGCATCGTCGTCTCGCGCGCGGACGAGCGCCCGCCGCCGCGCGGATCGCGGATGCCGTATTTCTGCCAGTAGGTGTAATCGGCGTGGCCGGGACGGAACGTGTCGACGAGGTTGCCGTAGTCCCTGGAGCGCGCATCGACGTTGCGGATCAGCAGCGCGATCGGCGTGCCCGTCGTGCGGCCTTCATACACGCCGGAAAGGATTTCGACCTCGTCCGCTTCGTGACGCTGCGAGGTGTGGCGGCTCTTGCCCGTCGCACGGCGATCGAGGTCGGCGCGGAAATCTTCCGGCGCGATCGCAAGGCCCGGCGGGCAACCGTCGACGACGCAGCCGATCGCCGGACCGTGGCTTTCGCCGAAGGTCGTGACGGTCAGCAGTTTTCCGAACGCATTGCTGGACATCGAAAACGTTTCCGCCGGTTACTTGCGCGCACTCGCGACGCGATGGATGTCCGCCGCGTGCTCGACGAGCTCGCGACGATCGAGCAGGAATACGCCCATCTGGCCGACGTTGAACTCGATCCAGTTGAACGGGACATTCGGCAACGCGGCGACGAGCGCGCGTTCGCTTTCGCCGACCTCGACGATGAGCACGCCGTCGTCCGTCAAATGTTCCGGCGCGGCGACGAGGATGCGCAGCGCGAAGTCGAGCCCGTCTTCGCCCGCGGTCAAGCCTAGTTTCGGCTCGTGGCCGTATTCGGGCGGCAGCGCGGCGAATTCCTGTTCGGTCACGTACGGCGGATTGCTGACGATGAGGTCGTAGCGCTCGCCCTTGATGCCCGCGAAGAGGTCGGACTTGATCACGCGTACGCGCTCGCCGACATCCTGGAACTCGACGTTCTCGCGCGCGAGCGACAGCGCGTCGTCGCTGATGTCGGCGAGATCGACCTGCCAGTCCGGATTGTGCGCGGCCATCGCGATGCCGATGCAGCCCGAGCCCGTGCAAAGATCGAGCGCGCGTTCGACCGGCCGCTCGTCGAGCCACGGCACGAAACCGGACTGGATGAGCTCGGCGATCGGCGAGCGCGGCACCAGCGCGCGTGTGTCGGACTTGAACTTGAGCCCGGCGAACCAGGCCTCGCCGGTCAGATAGGCGACCGGCTTGTGCTCTGCGATGCGGCGTTCGACGAGGTCGAGCACGACGCGCTTTTCGTCTGCGGTCAGTCGCGCCGAGCCGTACGCGGGCGACAAATCATGCGGCAGATGCAGCGCATGCAGGACGAGATGCGTCGCCTCGTCGAGCGCGTTGTCGTAGCTGTGGCCGAAGGTCAGCCCGGCCGCGCCGAAACGGCTCGCGCCGTAGCGGATGAAGTCGACGATCGTGGCAAGTTCCTGGGTCATCGCGCGATCCGGTGAAGGGCGGTCGCGAAGTATAAGGCGCGAATGCGCCCGTATAATCGGGCAATGAATCGTCAACGCATGTCCGGGCGCGTCTCCGCGAACTGGCTCATCCTCATCGCCGCGCTCGCCGCGGGCCTCGGCCTGTGGCTCGGCATGCGCGCGTTCGCGCCGGCGGGTCCGGCGTTGCCGCCGTTGCAGTCGGGCGTGCCGTTCCCGCGGCCGCGCGCGCTGCCCGAGTTCGAACTCGCGCGCAGCGACGGCGCCAAGCTTACGCGCGCCGACTGGACGGGTCGCTGGACGATCGCGTTCTTCGGCTACACGAACTGCCCGGACGTCTGCCCGACGACGCTGTCGACGTTCGCACAAGTCTGGAAAAAGCTCGACCCGGCGGCACGCGAGAAGCTGCGCTTCGACTTCATCTCGGTCGATCCCGCACGCGACACGCCCGAACAGCTCGCGCGCTACGTCGGCTACTTCAACAAGGAATTCGTGGCTGCAACCGGCAGCGACGACCAACTCATGCCGCTGACGCGCGCGCTCGGCCTCGTCTACTCGCGCGAGGCTCCCGCCGATGGCAACGGCAGCTATGCGGTCGACCACAGCGCCTCGGCCGTGATCATCGATCCCGACGGCCGCGAAGTCGGCCTGCTGCGGCCACCGTTCGACGCAGCGAAGATCGCCACCGACCTCGGCGCGCTGGCGCGGAGCCGCTGATGCGCCCGACCGTCGCGCTGCAATACCTGCTGCCGCATCGTTTCCTGTCGCGCCTCGTGCTGTGGGGCACGCGCTGGACGTGGACGCCGTGGAAGGATTTCCTGATCCGCCGCGTCGTGTCCGCCTACGACGTCGACATGACCCAGGCACAGGTCGAGGACGCGACCGCGTATCCGTTCTTCAACGCGTTCTTCACGCGCGCACTCAAACCCGATGCGCGACCGCTGCCCGCCGATCCGCGCGCGGTCGCCTGCCCCGCCGACGGCCGCATCAGCCAGGCCGGCGCGATCCACGGCGGCCGCATCTTCCAGGCCAAGGGCCAGGAATTCACGACCGCCGAACTGCTCGGCGACGCCGAAATGGCCGCGCCGTATGCAAACGGCTGCTTCGCCACCGTGTACCTCTCGCCGCGCGACTACCATCGCGTGCACATGCCGCTCGCGGGAGAACTCGTCGAAACGGTGCACATTCCCGGACGCATCTTCAGCGTCGCACCCTTTGCGGTCGACGCGGTGCCGCGCCTGTTCGCGCGCAACGAACGCCTGATCTGTCATTTCCGCGGCGAGGCCGGACCGTTCGCGGTCGTGCTCGTCGGCGCGATGCTCGTCTCCGGCATCGAAACAGTCTGGGGCGGCGTCGAAGTGCCGCCGTACGCCTCGCGCATCACGCGCAAGGACTGGCGCGGCCGCGGCGTCCGCCTCGACCGCGGCGCGGAAATGGGCCGCTTCAACATGGGCTCGACCGCGATCGTGCTGCTGCCGTCCGGCGTCGCCGAACTCGCGGCGCTGGCGCCGGAGCAAGCGGTGCGCATGGGGGAAGCGATCGGCAAGTTGCATGACGGCGTCGCCTGAAACACTTTCTCACGAGCGGCCAGGCTTCCGGATTGCCGGCATTTGGGTCACAATATGACGCTGGAAGGCGAAATGTGACGGGCGTCCCGAACCGCTTTCGCCTCCCGGCAGCCAAGGGGAGCTCCTCATCATGCAACTCGTCACCCGCGTCATCGCCCTCAGCCGCGCCATCCAGCTGCGCCGTCAGCTGCGCGAGGTCAACAAGGCCCTGGAACAACTGACGCCGACGATCCGGCGCCAGCTTGCCGCGATCGCGATCCGCGAGTTCAACGCCGCCGCGTCGAGCGAATTTCCGCACCTCTATGGCACGCCGCCCGAGGACAAGTACCGCGCCTGGGGCGCCGGCACCGAGATCGGTCTCGAGCGCCTGCAATCGGAAAACCTTCAGGTGCGCCTGCGCGGCATCGCTCTATGGCTGACCGTAGCCTTCCACGAGACCAAGGACTCGCCCTACGCCGAGCAGCAGGATCTGCACAAGCAGGTGATGCGCGCGATGCGTTCGCTCAAGGAAAGCGTGCCGGAAGACCAGCTTCGGCAATGGATGAAGGAAGACGCCGCGGCGGCATGAGCCGCAGCGCCGACTCCATTACCGGAACGCCCGCCTCGCGCGGGCGTTTTCGTTTCCGGCAATCAACGCGAAACCTCAACGTGCGCAGGACGGCAAGCGCAGCGTCTGCCCTGGCTTGAGCTTGTAGTGCGGCGCGCGCAGCGCGTTGCGGTCGGCAATGTCTCGGATGCTGCAGCCGCCGCTCCGCCGCGCGATCGCGGCGACGGTATCGCCCTTCTTGACGACGTAGACGCGCTCCTTTGCCGGCGCTTTCGCCACGGCCTGCTGTGTCGGCATGCCCGGCGGCGGCGCAGGAATCGTCGCCGCGTGAAGTTCGCTGGCCAGGCGCTGCCAGCGGCCGGCCGCGCAATCGCGCGCATAGACCTTTTCCAGTTGCGCGGGCACGGCGACTTTCGCGCCGGCCGGCTCGGGGCGCTGCGGATCGAGTTGCGGATTGAGATTGCGCAGCGCGCGGAACCAGCCGTCGGCCGCGCCGCCGTCCTGGCCGAGGCAGACGGTGAGTTCGGCGATCGAAGCCGGCTGCTTGAGCGTGATGCTGCCCGGCTTCGCCTCGATCTTCGGCCATTCCAGGTTGTAGCGCTCCGGATGCATGAACAGCCACGCCGCGGCGAGCACCATCGGCACGTATTCGCGCGTTTCCTGCGAAACGCCGTAATAAACCTGCGGGCTCCAGAAACTCAGCGCGGCGTCGCCGCGGCCGGCGCGGCGCTGCATCGCGCCTTCGCCGCCGTTGTAGGCGCCGATGACGAGTTCGAGGTTGTCGTTGAAGATCGCGAGTTGTTCCTTCACATAGGCCGCGTTCGCGCGCGCCGCGAGCGCCGGATCGAAACGCTGGTCGAAACCGTCGACCGTATTCAGCCCGAAGCGCAGGCCCGTCGCATACATGAACTGCAAAGGCCCCGACGCGCCCGAGCGCGACACCGCATGCACCTTGCCGCCCGATTCCTTGGCGAGCATGCCGAACAGCAGCGCTTCGGGCAGGCCGGCCTTCTGGTATTCGGGGAACATCTCGTGGCGCAGGTACTGGTAGTTGACGTACGCCGTCATCAGGTTGGGCCGGTACTGCGTGAGCCACTCCTCGATGGCGACCTTGACGGGGTCGTTCATCTGCAGCTCGTGGTTCTTGATGAGCGTGATGCTGCGGCCGAGTTCCGGGAATTTCGCGAGCAGCGGTTCGGCCTCGCCCGCTTCCGCGCTCGCCTCGGGCGTGTCGGTCGCGGTGTCGCCTTCGGCGATCTGGTCGGAACGCGCGCCGACGCCACTGCGCAGCAGCGAATCGAAGCCCGCGACGAAACGCTGCGCGTCGCAACCTTGCGTCTGCAGGCAGCGCGTCGCGGCGTCGCGCAAGTCGTCGAGTGCGGCCTTCATTTCCGATTGCGCGCGTTCGGCTTCGCCGCCGCGCGCGAGGTCCAGCCCGTTCGCGTAGCGCTGCGCATCGGCGTCGAGGCGCGCGTACAGCTGGGCGACGGCGTCGCCGGGCGAGGCGGAAAGGGGCGTCGCCGCCTTTTTCGGCGCATTGCCCACGCAGCCGGCGAGAAGCGTCGTCGCCGCCACGCAAGCCGCCCATCGTCCACTCATCCGCATCGCCATCTCCACGTCCTGCCTGCACGACAAACGGGTGACGTTACCGGCGCACCGGTGAAGCGGCAAGTGCGAAGGCGGACGCGCGGATCACCGCTACAATCGCCATTCACGTCTCGACGCAACGCACTGGGGTCCGATCTTGAACGACATCCTGCTCGGCAAGGGCGACGGCAAGGACGTCGTCCTGCTGCCGCAATACGCGAATCGCCACGGCATGGTCGCAGGCGCGACCGGCACCGGAAAATCCGTCTCGCTCATGCTCATGGCCGAGGGCTTCTCGAAACTCGGCGTGCCCGTGTTCCTCGCCGACGTGAAGGGCGATTTCGCCGGACTCTCGCAAGCCGGCGCGATGAACGACAAGCTCAAGGCGCGCATCGACAAGCTCGGCCTGTCGTGGTCGGCCAGCGCGAACCCGGTCGTGTTCTGGGACATCTACGGCAAGGCCGGCCACCCCGTGCGCACGACCGTGTCGGAAATGGGTCCGACCCTGCTCGCGCGCCTGTTCGATCTCAACGACACGCAATCGGGCGTACTCGAAATCGTGTTCAAGGCCGCCGACGACAACGGCCTGCTCCTGCTCGACCTCAAGGATCTGCGCGCGCTGCTGTCCTGGGCGACCGACCACGCCAAGGACATCTCGCAGCACTACGGCCTGATCGCGCCGGCGTCGCTCGCGGCGATCCAGCGCGCGCTGCTCTCGCTCGAACAGGCCGGCGGCGACGCGTTCTTCGGCGAGCCTGCGCTCGATCTCGCCGACTTCATGCGCCAGGACCTGTCCGGCCGCGGCATCGTCAACATCCTCGCCGCCGACCAGCTCATCCTCAAACCCAAGCTCTACACGACGTTCCTGCTCTGGATGCTTTCGGAACTGTTCGAAAAGCTCCCCGAAGTCGGCGATCTCGACAAACCGAAACTCGTGTTCTTCTTCGACGAGGCGCACCTGCTGTTCGACGACGCGCCGCCCGCGCTGCGCCAGCGCGTCGAGCAGGTCGTGCGCCTGATCCGCTCGAAGGGCGTCGGCGTCTACTTCTGCTCGCAAAATCCCGACGACGTGCCCGACGTCATCCTCGGCCAGATGGGCAACCGCATCCAGCATGCGCTGCGCGCGTTCACGCCGCGCGACCAGAAGGCGGTCAAGGCCGCCGCGGAAACCTTCGCGCCGAATCCGAAGATCGATGTCGCGCAGGCAATCACCCAGCTCGGCGTCGGCGAAGCGCTCGTTTCCACGCTCCAGCAGGGCGGCGTGCCGATGCCGGTCGAACGCACGATGATGGCCTCGCCCGGTTGCCGCCTCGGCACGATCAGCGACGAGGAACGCGCCGCCGTGCGCGCGCGCTCGCCCGTCGGCGGCAAGTACGACACGCCGATCGATCGCGAATCCGCATTCGAAGTGCTCGCCAAGCGCACCAGTGACGAGGCCGCCGCCGCGCCCGCGCCAAAGGGCGGCGCCGCGAAAGCCAACGACGACGGCGGCTGGACGCAGGCGGCCAAGGACATGGTGTTCGGCACCAAGCGTCGCCAGGGCATGGTCGAAGCGTTCGCGAAATCCGCGGTGCGCAACGTGGCCGGCCAGCTCGGCCGCTCGCTGCTGCGCGGCGTGCTCGGCTCGCTCAAGCGCTGAATCACCGCTCGATCGTTTTCTTCCGGAAACCCCGATGATCCAGCCTGCGTCCCAACACACGATCGAGCCGTTCTGGAACCGCCTGCGCGAGATTTCGCTGTATCCCGCGCACAGCGCCGCACTGACGACGATCGCCGCACTCGCGGTGTCGATGCTGGTCCTGTACTACCTGCCGACGGGCCTCATCCTCGGCTTCATCCTCAACATGATCGTCTGGATCGCGCTCTACAAATATGCGTTCCAGTGCCTGCGCGATTCCGCGAACGGACGGCTCGAACCGCCGGAAATCGCGTTCGACATCGACGACGACCTCGGCCGCAAGCAGATCTTCCTGCAGGTCTTCTTCATCCTCGTCGCGATCGCACTGTTCTTCCTGATCGGCCCGAAGGCGGCGCTGACGGGCCTGCTCGTGCTCGGCTTCTTCTACCCGGCAGCCACGATGGCGCTGGCGATGGACGAGAGCCTGCCCAACGCGCTCAATCCCGGCACGTGGCTCGCGATTCTCACGCGCTTCGGCTGGCCCTATCTCGCGGTCGCGGCGCTGTGTTTCGTCATCTTCCTGAGCCAGGCCTATGCGCAATCGTTCGCCGCCTCGATCCTGCCGAACTTCCTCGCCACGCTCGTCGCGGCGTTCGTCTCCAACTACGCGATCGTCGCGACGTTCCACCTGATGGGCTACCTCATCTACCAGTATCACGACGAAGTCGGCTACGAGCCCGTGCAGGTGGCCGCGCCGCTGCGCCGCGTCGCCGCCGATCCCGACCAGGCAACGCTCGACGAAGCCGCGCAACTCGTGCAAACCGGCGAGCCCGACAAGGCGCGCGAGCGCGTCGCGCAGCAGCTGCGCTCGCACGGCGGCACCGAAGCGCTGCACGCGCAGTACCGCAAGCTCCTTGCACTCGGCGAGCATCGCGACGAACAGCTGCGTCATGGCCGCGAGTGGATCAGCATCCTGCTCGGCCAGGACAGGGATCGCCGCGCGGTCGATGTCGCGCGCGAATGCATCGAGCTCGACCCCGCGTTCCAGCCGAATACGCCCGACGAGGTCTCGCGCATCGCGCAGAAGGCGCTCGATTCGGGCAACACGCAGGTCGCGGTCAAGCTCGTTTCCGGCTTCCACAAGCGCTATCCGAAACACGCCGACATCCCGAAGAACTACCTGCTCGCGGCGAAGCTGCTCGCCGAGCGCATGGGCAAGGACGCCGAGGCGCGCGCCCTGCTCGACCAGCTCACGGCGGCCTATCCGCAGCATCCGCTCGCGGGCGAAATCGCGGCATACCGGCAATTCCTCGACAAGCTCGCGCCGGCGCGCGGCGCAAGCTGAGTCACGGCGCCGCGAAGTCCGCCAGCAACAACCGCGCCTTGTCGGCATCGCCGCCATCCGGCCATGCCGCGACGACGGCGTCGAGCAGGAACTTCGCATCCGCCGATTCGCCGCGCGCACGCAGGTCGCGCGCCACGCCGAGACATGCCACGGGCAAGCCGGGCGTCGCCGGCGCGCGTTCGATCCATCGGCAAAGGAAAGCGGCCGCATCCGCACCGCTCCCGAGCATCGGCCAACGGCGCAACATCGCGAGCGTATGCGCGGCGTCGAGCGCCGACATCGGCAACCCCACCTTGAGCGCGTCGTCGAAGATCGCCTTCTGTTCGCGCGCCTGCGCGGCCGCGCGGGGCGTCAGCGCGAACACGGCGCGTGCGGTGCGCGCTAGGTTCGGCGTGCGCGGTTCCAGGCGCGCGCAACGATAGAGCGCGGCGCAAACGTCGAAATCGTCCGGCTGCGCCTGCGCGAGCGGTTCGAGCAGGACACGCGCGGCGGGGATGCGCAACCGGCCGATGCATTCGCGCGCCTGCGCGAGCGCGTGCGCACGTTCGGCCTGCGCGTCGGCAACGACTTCCTCATCGAGGAAACCACGCTTCTCCCAGTGCAGCGCACGTACGCCGAGCGCGAGCAACGCACCGACGACGATCCCGCCCGCGTGCGCGTCGAAGCCGACATGCGCGCCCTTGTTCCAGGCGAGGTTGACGAGTTCCCAGCCGAGCCAGAACGGCAGCAGCACGAGCGCGGGCGCCTTCACGTAGTCGAAGACGACGAAGAACCACCAGAAGAAACGCACCTTGCGCATGCCCCACAGCACGCAATACGCGCCCATGAGCGATGCGATCGCGCCCGACGCGCCGAGCGCGCTGCCCGTGTCGCCCCAGCGATATGCGACGCTGAGCAGCGCGCTGCCGAGCCCGCCGAGCAGGTAGACGGCGAGGAACAGTCCATGCCCGAGCGCACCCTCGACGAGAAGGCCGAGCAGCGCGAGGAAGATCATGTTGCCAACGAGGTGGCCGACGCCGCCGTGCAGGAACATGGCGCCGAACATGCGGCCGGGCGCGAATTCGGAGAAGCGGATCTTCCAGCGTTCGGTGAACGCGCGGCTCCAGAGCCGGTCGAATTCGTCGCGATGCTCGCGCCATTGCGCATGGCCGGGCACGTCGGGCGCGATGACGCGATCGCTGCGCAGTTCGGCGAGGAAGGCGTCGTCCGATTGCAGCACCTGCGCGGCGAGCGGGGGATTCGAGTCGACGGCCGCCTCGAACCACTCGCGCCGCTGCGCATCGCCGCCGCGCGCGCCAAGCCATTGCCGATAGGCCGGAAACTCCCACTGCGCAAGACGCTGCTGCGAGTAGTAGTCGAGCGCCTCGTGCTCGGCGCGCGCGTCGCCCGATTGCAGGAATGCGAACACGAACACGTTGGCGAGGATCAAGGCGAGCGTGATCCACGGAAAATTCGACCACGTCGGCGCGCGGTGCAGCGGAACGATCAACACGATGCCTCTCCCTCGACCGCGCGATTCTACGCAGTCGCCGCGCCGCGTTGACGAGGCGCGCCGGCGTCGCTAGCGTTTTTCTCCCGCCACGAGAAAGATGTCCATGAGCCGCTGGAGACCGCCCGCGCCGCAATCGACGGCGATCATCACTGCCGATGGCCACGCGCGGCTCAAGGCCGAGCTCGACGAACTGTGGCGCGTGCGGCGGCCCGAGGTCGTGCGCGCGCTCGCCGCGGCGGCGGCCGAAGGCGACCGATCGGAGAACGCCGAGTACACCTACCGCAAGAAGCAACTCGGCGAGATCGACCGCCGCGTGCGCTACCTCGGCAAGCGCCTGGAGAGCCTGCGCGTGGCCGATGCGCGTCCGTCCGATCCCGCGGCGGTGTTCTTCGGCGCGTGGCTGCGCATCGAGGACGACGACGGCATCGAGCGCGAGTACCGCATCGTCGGCCCCGACGAGACCGACGCGCCGCGCGGCTGGATCAGCATCGACTCGCCGCTCGCGCGCGGCGCGCTCGGCAAGCGCGTCGGTGACGAATTCGAGGCGCACCTGCCCGATGGCATGGCCACGTTTGCGATCGTCGGCGTGCGCTACGACGCCTGAGGCCAACGAAAAGGGCGGCCATTGGCCGCCCTTTTCCCACGAATCCCGATACCGCCGCTCAGCGCGTGATCGGCAGGTAGACGCGGAAGGTCTGCTGGTCTTCTGCCGCGTCGGGCTGCGAGACATTCTCGTCCCACGGGCGGGTCATGCCGCTTTCGTTGTAGTGATAGCCGTGCGTTTCCGCGTACGCCTTCTGGTTGAGGCGCAGCAGCGGCAATTGCGCGGGGCTGCCGGTGAATTCGGTATACAGCGCCGAACCCTGGTACCACAGCGCGGCGCGCACGTCGCCGTCGACGACGAGCAGGCCCTTCCTGTCCTTGCTGCCGGTTGCGGGCGGCTCGTCGCCATTGCCGCCATCGCTGTCTTCTTCCGCCGGCGGCACGGGCGTTTCGATCGCGTAGGTCTGGCCGTTGATCGTGAAGTTCGGCTGGTCAACCGGGACGGCAACGCTGAAGTTGTAGTCCTCCTCGCCCCACTCGGTCGTGATCGTCATCAGCGGGCCGGCTTGGGTCAGACCCGCCTTCTTCAACGCGGCGTCGATCTTTTCCTTCGCGGCGGCCGTCGCGTCGGCGACTTCGTCGAGCGAACGCTTGGCGGTCGTGGCGACAAGGAATACCGGCTTGGCGGCGATCTCGGCAACCTTGATGTCCTGATCCTTGTAGTCGGTATTCGGGAAGCCGGCCATCATCGCCGAGAGGCTGGCCAGCGTGCCCTGCACGACGGCCGAAGGTTCGCCATTGATGTAGAGGCCACCGAAACGCCAGAGCAGGTTCCAGCCGTAATCGACGTCGTAGGTTTCGGTGACGCGCACGGTGCGGCCGTTGGCCGAAGGCGTCAGCGTGATCGCATAGTTCTTGTTCTCGCCGATCCAGTCGTTGTCGAGCGACATCGTGACGTCGCTGTCGGGCGTGCTCTTGGTGATCGTCAGGCTGCCGTCGCCGACCTTGGGCGAGGCGCTCATCCACGAGGCCTTGGCGCCGACGCCCGATTCGGGGCCGGACAGCGTCGTGCGCATGGCCGGATCGAACGCGCGCAGGCCCGTGTACTGCGGGAAGCGGCGGAACGTGTTGACGGTGTCGTAGACCTGGCGCACCGGGCTCGGCACTTCAACGCTGCGCTCGACGTGGCCGTGATCGGGCAGCACGACGCCAACCAGCACGGCCAGCACGAACACGATCAGCAGCGCGACCAGCATTTCGAAAATACGAATCATCCGAGGGTTCTCCAAAACTCGTTGGGCGGCGCCGTAACGCACGGAACCGGACTGCCGCCCGGCACCCCGCACGTTCCCCACGCGCAAGCGGCCCCGCCGGAGCGCAGCGGAAAGCGGATGGTACTGGACTCCGGGGCGACCGCGCCAGACGAGAGGCTGCGCGTTTGCAGGAGCCCCGAAAATCGGCCTTCAAAGCATAGTGAGCAAGGGGCATTTGCGCGTCGGCGGAGCGCAGGAACCGGAGTGTCCTTACAAGTACATGAGGTCGAAGGACGCGCCGGCGTCCCGAGGGAGCATCGCCGGCGCGCAAACGGTCGAGCGCAGCAGCTTTGAGGACCGCTCAGACGATGCCGAGCTCGAACGCCTTGAGCACCGCCCGCGTGCGGTCGCGCACGCCCAGTTTGGAGAGGATGTTGGAAACGTGGTTCTTGACCGTGCCCTCGGCCACGCCAAGTGAATTGGCGATCTCCTTGTTGCTGTAGCCGCCGGCCATGAGGCGCAGGATCTCGGTCTCGCGCTCGGTCAGCGGGTCGGGGCGGTCGAGGCTCGTGAAGTCGTTGTGCATGCGCTCCAGGCCCGTGAGCAGGCGCTGCGTGACCACGGGCGAGACCAGAGAACCGCCGCCGGCGACGGTCTTGACCGCGTCGACGAGCTGGTCGAGCGAGACGTCCTTGAGCAGGTAGCCGCGCGCGCCGGCCTTGAGGCCGGACAGCACGAGCTGGTCGTCGTCGAAGGTGGTCAGGATGATCGTCGGCGGCAACTGCTGCTGCGCCGCCAGCGCATTGAGCACGTCCAGGCCGGACAGGCCCGGCATGCGCATGTCGAGCAGGACCACGTCCGGCTTGACCTGCGGAATCGTCTCCACGGCCTGCGCGCCATCGGCGGCCTCGGCAACGATGCGGATCGAATCGGACAGTTCCAGCAGTGAGCGAATGCCCTGGCGCACCAGGGTCTGGTCGTCGACGAGGCAGACGTTGATCATGAGGTTCCCTCCAGGGGCAGCAGCGCGTCGAGCGCGAAGCCGCGCCCCTTGCCGGTGTGGATGTCGATGCGGCCGCCGAACTGCGCGAGGCGCTCGCGCATGCCGGACAGGCCGTTGCCGGGCACGAGGTCGCCGGCGCCGCGGCCGTCGTCACGCGCGTGGATGACCATCTGCCGCTGCTCGTCGAGTTCGAAGGTCAGCCACAGGTTGCGTGCCTGCGCATGGCGCACGGTGTTGGTGATGATTTCCTGCGCGCAGCGCAGCAGCACCTGCGCGCGACGCGGATCGTCGACGCCGAAGCGCGGCGGCAACTGCAGGTGGATGTCGAGCCCGGGCACGCCTTCGACGAGATTTTGCAGCGCTTGCGTAAGGTCGATGCTGTCGCCCTCGCGCAGCTGGCTGACGACCTCGCGCACGTCGCTGAGCAGGAGCTTGGCCACCGATTGCGCCTGCAACACGTGCGCCTGCGCCTGGCCCTGCACGAGATGGCTCGCCACCTCGAGGTTGAGGCTGAGCGCGGTGAGGTGGTGGCCCATGAGGTCGTGCAGTTCGCGCGAGATGCGCATGCGCTCGCCGAGCCGGCTCGATTCGGCGAGCAGCGCGCGCGTCGCGCGCAGTTCGGAGTTGAGCCGGCGCTGCTCCTCGCGCGCCTCGACCTGCTGCTTGGTGACCAGCGCGGTGACGAACGCGAGCACGATGAAGCCCGAATACAGACTCGACTGCAGGAACGCATCGCTGAGGCTGAAGGCCGGCTCGCGGATGCTCGCGAACACCGGCACCAGCGAGAAATTCTGCAGGACCATCCACGCGATGCCGACGCGCAGCGGCAGCAGCCACGGCAACACGACCGCGACGACCGCCAGCAGCAGCGCCGAAATGCCGCTCTGGCTGAACCAGCCGATCGCGACCGCCATCAGGTTGAGCACGACAAGCAAAGCGATCTGCACACCGCGCCGCAACGGCGTGCGGCCGCGCGCGCCGAGGTCGCTGGTGAGGTACCAGTAGACGACGCCGAACACGATGTAGCAGCCGAGCCACAGATGCACGTAGCTCGCCGGCAGCTGCTTGGCGGCAAGATCCTCGACGACCGTTCCGTAGCGCAGGAACGGCGTGCCCACGCTCGCGTACTGGAACAGTCCCGCGTAGCGGAGCAGCTGGATGTGATTGATCTGCGGCCACGGCATGGCGCCATCATAGGGGCGGACGCGATGCGCGCGACCCTGCCCGAAGTCATTGGATGCTGCGGCCGCAACACGCGCTAACGCGGAACTAACACCTGCGCCCGCGCCGCGCCCTGTCTTTGCCGCATGCGCATGCGATAATCGGCATCGCGGCACGGCGCCTGGCGCCGCCGCGCCGCATTTACAGGGAGTCACTCCATGGCAGTACGCATTCGCGACGTCGGGTCGCACGATCTCGATTCCGTGCTCGCGCTCAACAACGCGGCCGGTCCGACGATCCTGCCGCTGACCGCCGCCGCCCTGCGCCAGCTGTTCGACCAGGCCTGCTATTTCCGCGTCGCCGAAGTCGACGGGCACATCGCCGGTTTCCTGCTCGCGCTCGACCAGGACGCCGACTACGACAGCCCCAATTTCCGCTGGTTCCGCGAGCGCCATCCGCAGTTCGTCTACATCGACCGCATCGTGATCGCGCGGCCTTCGCGCGGCCTCGGCCTCGGCCGCGTGTTCTATGCCGACGTCACGAGCTACGCCGAAACGCGCTCGCCCGAACTTACCTGCGAGGTCTTCCTCGAACCGCAGGACGACGTCTCGATGCTGTTCCACGGCACCTCGGGCTTCCTCGAAGTCGGCCAGCAAGTGATGCCGAACACCGGCCGCCGCGTCGCGCTGCTGGCGAAGACGCTGTGCAGCTACCCGTTCGTGCGCGACACCTACCTGCACGGCGGCGCGGGTCGCCTGCCCGACCTGCCATGGCTGCGCGAACGCGATCGCGCGCATCACCCCGCCGTGCGCACGACGCGCGCGGTGGGTGGCGCATGAGCGCACGCGAGGCGGCTGCCGCGCCGCTCGACTACGAGCCCGTCGCCGAGATCAAGCACGGCCAGGTCGGCATCGCCAACATCAAGCTGAAAAAGCTCGACGCCCAAGCGCTCGAAGCCGAACTGCGCGCCAAGGTCGATGGCGCGGAAAAACTCTTCCGTCATGCGCCCGTCGTGCTCGACCTCAGCCACCTGCCGCAACTGCCGGACGTGGCCACCGTGCGCGACCTGCTCGCGCGCATCCATGCCGCCGGCATGCTGCCGGTCGGGCTGTCCTATGGCACCAGCGAGAACGAGCGCATCGCGCGCGAACTCGACGTGCCCGTCATCGCCAAGTTCCGCGCGTCGTACGAGCGAGCGCAAGGCGAAGCCGCTCCGGAACCGGCACCGCAGCGCGCCACGCCGGCGCCGCCGTCGCGTGAGACGGTCATCGTCGAACGCATCGAAACCGTTGCGCCGGCGAGTGCCGTCGGCCAACTCCACGACAAGCCCGTGCGTTCGGGCCAGCAGGTCTACGCGCGCGGCCGCGATCTCATCCTTACCGCACTCGTCGGCAACGGCGCCGAAGTCATCGCCGACGGCTCGATCCACGTCTACGGTGCGCTGCGCGGCCGCGCGCTCGCCGGCGCGCAGGGCGATGCGAACGCGCGTATCTTCTGCCGCGAGTTCCACGCCGAACTCGTTTCGATCGCCGGCCAGTACCGCGTGTTCGAGGACATTCCGGCGGACCTGCGCGGCCAGCCCGTGCAAGCCTGGCTGGAAGGCGACAAGTTGTTGTTGAAGAAAATGTGATCGGCGGCGCGACGCGCCGCCCGTTATCGACAGGGAAACCCGAGGACACTCCATTGACCGAAGTCATCGTAGTCACATCCGGAAAAGGCGGCGTCGGCAAGACCACGACGAGCGCCTCGCTCGCCGTCGGCCTGGCCAGGCGCGGCAAGAAGGTCGCCGTCATCGACTTCGACGTCGGCCTGCGCAACCTCGACCTCATCATGGGTTGCGAGCGGCGCGTCGTGTACGACTTCGTCAACGTCATCCAGGGCGAATGCACGCTCAAGCAGGCGCTGATCAAGGACAAGCGCATCGACACGCTGCACGTGCTCGCTGCCTCGCAGACGCGCGACAAGGACGCGCTGACCAAGGAAGGCGTCGAACGCGTGCTCAAGGAGCTCGAGGAAGACGGCTTCGACGTCGTCGTCTGCGATTCGCCCGCGGGTATCGAAAAGGGCGCCGCGCTGGCCATGTATTTCGCTGACCGCGCCGTCGTCGTGGTCAACCCGGAAGTCTCCAGCGTGCGCGATTCCGACCGCATCCTCGGCCTGCTCTCGAGCAAGACAAGGCGCGCCGAGCAAGGCGGCGCCGGCGTCGAGCAGCACCTGCTGCTGACGCGCTACAACCCCGACCGCGTCGCCGCCGGCGACATGATGGGCATGGCCGACGTCAAGGACATCCTCGGCATCGAGGTGCTGGGCGTCATTCCCGAATCCGAAGGCGTGCTTTCCGCATCCAACGCGGGCGTGCCGGTGATCCTCGACGACGCATCCGAAGCCGGCCAGGCCTACACCGACGCCGTCGCGCGACTGTGCGGCGAGAGCCGGCCGATGCGCTTCACCGAGGCGCAGAAGAAGGGTTTCTTCTCGCGCATGTTCGGAGGCTGACATGGGACTGTTCGACCTCTTCCGCTCGCGCCCGAAGAACACCGCCTCGGTCGCCGCCGAGCGCCTGCGCATCATCGTCATGCAGGAACGCAAGGCCGACGGCCGCGGCAGCCACGACTACCTGCCGACGCTGCGCCGCGAACTGCTCGAAGTGATCCGCAAGTACGTCAACGTCGACGCCGACGCGATCGACATCCACGTCACGCACGAAGGCGAAGGCGAAGTGCTCGAGCTGTCGGTCGCGCTGCCGGAAAAACCGGCGGCGAGCGCGACCGCTGCGGCCGCCGCCGACGAAACGTGAGCGAAGCGACGGACGCCCCGCGCGTCCTCGCGCTCGCCGACATCGGCTTCGACGCGCCGCGCGCGCTGCTCGCGCGCCACGACCTCGAACTCGTCGAAGTCGAAGACGGCGCGCCGATTCCGGGCAGCTACTGGGGCGACAGCGAAGCCGGCGTCATCGCCTCGCGCGTCTACGCGCGCGCGGACACACCCGTGCACTCGCTGCTGCACGAAGCCTGCCACCTCATCGTCATCCCGCGCGAACGCCGCGAGCGCGTGCACACGGACGCCTCCGATTCGCAGATCGAGGAAGACGCGACCTGCTACCTGCAGATCGTCCTCGCCGACGCCTTGCCCGGCGTCGGTCGCGAACGCCTGATGGCCGACATGGACGCGTGGGGCTACTCGTTCCGCCTCGGTTCCACGCGCGCGTGGTTCGAGCGCGATGCGGAGGATGCGCGCCTGTTTCTCGTCGAGAGGAACCTGATCGCCTGATTCGTTCCGCTATCACGAGACAGCGAAGAGTCTGCCAGCATCGGTGAAGCACAAAGGAAAAAGCGACTCGCGCGCGTTCCGTACTGCATGAAAGCCCGCTGAAGCCCGGCGTTGGATTGCCGCGATGCATCCGGCACAATCGGAAACACCATCGCGCCGCATCGCGTCGGCGCGACGCGCAACGCAGCCTTACGCGTCGCGACTGCTCCCCATGACCGCCCGACCTTCCTCTCCAAGCCCCACCGCATTCCCGCCGCCGCTGCCGGCGTCGGATCGCGTCGCGTTGTTCCTCGACATCGACGGCACCCTGCTCGATTTCGCCCCGCGCCCGGATGCCGTCGTCGTCGACGCCGCGCTGCCGCCACTGCTGCGCCGCCTGCGCGAACGCCTGGATGGCGCGGTCGCCCTCGTCAGCGGGCGACCGCTCGCGCAAATCGATGCCCTGTTTCCGTTCCACGGCGCCGCAGCCGGTCTGCACGGCGCCGAGTTGCGCCACGCCGATGGCCTCTTCGAGCGCGAGGCCGGCGATGCCGCGCGCGTCGCCGCGCTCGTGCGCGAAGCACGTCGGCGCACGGCGACATGGCGCGGCGTCTTCGTCGAGGACAAAGGCAACGCGCTCGCGCTGCACTGGCGCAATGCGCCCGCATTCGGCGACGTCGTGCAGAGCCTCGCGACCGAACTCGCGCATGACGCCGGCGACGGCTATGAACTGCTGCCCGGCCATGCCGTCATCGAGATCAAGCCGCGCGGCGCGAACAAGGGCCGTGCGCTCGACGCGCTCATGTGCAAGGCGCCGTTCGCCGGTCGCGCGCCGTGGATGATCGGCGACGACGTCACCGACGAACACGCCTTCGCCGCCGCGATCGCGCACGGCGGCGCTGCGATCCGCGTCGGCGCGCCGCGACAGACGCACGCGCGCTTCGCGCTCGACAGTCCGCGCGACGTGCTGGACTGGCTCGCCGCGTTCGCGGAGCAATCCGGCCAGGCAGGAAACGCGCGATGAGCGACGCCGCAAACCTCGATCTCGGCGTGATCGGCAACGGCACCGTTGGCGCGCTCGTCGATGCGCGCGGCCGCATCGGCTGGTGTTGCCTGCCGACGTTCGACGGCGATCCCGTGTTCTGCTCGCTGCTTTCGCCACGCGACCACGACGCCGGGTTCTTCGACGTCGTCCTCGACAATCAGGTGGGCGCCACGCAGCGCTATCTCGACAACAGCGCCGTGCTCGCCACGCGCCTGGACGCCGCGGACGGCAGCGCGGTCGAGATCGTCGACTTCGCACCGCGCTACAAGGCGAACGGCCGCATCTTCCATCCGATGAGCCTGGTGCGCACGATCCGTCCGCTCGCGGGCACGCCCCGCATCACGCTGCGCCTGCGCCCGCTCGCCGGCTACGGCGCGCGCGTTCCAGAGCGCACGTCGGGCTCCAACCACGTGCGCTTCCTGCTCGGCGATACCGTGCTGCGCGCGACCACCGACATGCCGCTGCCGATGCTGCGCGACGAGCTGCCATTCCTGCTCGAACGCGAGATGCACATCGTGCTTGGCCCCGACGAAACCCTCGCGGACGCGCCGTCCGCGTACGCGCGCGGCGCGCTCGAATCGACGCTCGAGTATTGGCACGAATGGGTGCGCTATCTCTCCATTCCCGCCGAATGGCAGGAAGCAGTGATCCGCGCCGCGATCACGCTCAAGCTGTGCCAGTACGAAGGCACGGGCGCGATCGTCGCCGCGCTGACCACGTCGATTCCCGAGGCGCCGCACACCGTACGCAACTGGGACTACCGCTACTGCTGGCTGCGCGACGCCGCATTCGTCGTGCGCGCGCTCAACCGACTTGGCGCGACGCGCAGCATGGAGGAATACCTGCGCTATCTGTTCAATCTCGCCGCCGGTGCCGACGGCGACCTCGGACCGGTTTACGGCATGCACTTCGAGCGCGAGTTGCTCGAAACCGAGGCGACCCACCTCGCAGGCTATCGCGGCATGGGACCGGTGCGCATCGGCAACGATGCCTGGCGGCAGCAGCAGAACGACACCTACGGCAGCGTCGTGCTTGCCGCAATGCAGCTGTTCTTCGACCGCCGCCTCGCCGCGCCCGGCGACGCCGCCGCGTTCGCGCGGCTCGAACACGCCGGCGAAGCGGCATGGCGCCTGCACGACCAGCCCGACGCGGGCCTGTGGGAATTCCGCGGCCGCGCCGCCGTGCACACCTATTCCGCGGTGATGTCGTGGGCCGCGTGCGACCGCCTCGCGCGCATCGCCGCGCAGCTCTCGCTCGAAACGCGTGCGACGTTCTGGGCCGAGCGCGCCGCGCACGTGCGAGAGCGCATCCTGCGCGAGGCGGTCGATCCCAAGGATGGCCATTTCGTCGACGCCTTCGGCGGCGGCGGACTCGACGCCAGCCTGCTGCTGCTCGCCGACCTCGGCTTCGTCGCCGACGACGATCCGCGCTACGTCGCAACCGTCGAGGCGATCGGCCGCGCGCTGCGCCGCGGCGACCACATGCTGCGTTATGCGGTCGCCGACGATTTCGGCCTGCCGGAAACGAGCTTCACGATCTGCAACTTCTGGTACGTGGAGGCGCTTGCGCGCATCGGCCGCATCGACGAGGCGCGCGCGCTGTTCGAGCAGCTGCTTGCGCGGCGCAATCCGCTCGGCCTGCTCTCCGAGGACGTGCATCCGGACAGCGGCGAGCTGTGGGGCAATTTCCCGCAGACCTATTCAATGGTCGGCCTCATCAACGCGGCGATGCGCCTGTCACGCAGCTGGGAGAGTCTGTTATGAATGCCAAGCATCGAGCGCAAATTGCGGCACATGGAGCTGCCGCCGCGGCGAGTACGCCAGTACTCGCTGCGACAAAGGTGGCGCAGCTTCGCTGCGACCATTTGTTTGCAAGTCGCGGCAGGATGCCCGATCTTGCAATTCAGACATGAGCCGTCTCGTCGTCGTCTCCAATCGCGTCGCGCTGCCGCGCGAGGCGCGCGCGGGCGGGCTGGCCTCGGCGATGCAGGCCGCGCTCACGGAAAAAGGCGGACTCTGGTTCGGCTGGAGCGGGCGCACGGTCGCCGAGGCCGAACGCTCTCTGGAAACGCTGCGCGACGGCAATGTCGAGTTCGCACTGCTCGATCTCACCGCCGCCGAGCATCGAGAATACTATCTCGGCTTTTCCAACCGCACGCTGTGGCCGCTGCTGCATTTCCGGCCCTCGCTGCTCGAATACCATCGCGACGACTTCGCCGGCTACCGCCACGTCAATACGCTGTTCGCGCAACATCTTGCCCCGCTGCTGCGCGACGACGACTGCGTCTGGATCCATGACTACCACCTGATTCCGCTCGCCGCCGAACTGCGCGCGCGCGGCGTCGGTGCGCGCATCGGTTTCTTCCTGCATGTGCCGTTCCCGCCAGCCGCGCTGCTGTCGATGCTGCCGCACCACGAGACCCTGTTCCCCGCGCTCGCCGCCTGCGACCTCATCGGCGTGCAGACGCAAGCCGACTGCGCCGCGCTGATCGGCTATTTCCGCGACGAGACGGGCGCGAGCATCGGCAAGAACGGCACGGTGACGATGCCGGACGGCCGCCGCTTCCATGTCGCCGCCTTCCCGATCGGCATCGACGCCGAACGCGTCGCCGCGCAGGCGCGCAAGGCCGAGACCGGCGCCGCGACGCAACGCCTCGTGCGCAGCCTCGAAGGCCGCCGGCTCGCGATCGGCGTCGATCGCCTCGACTACTCGAAAGGCCTTCCGCAGCGTTTTGACGCATTCGGCAGGTTCCTCTCGCGCCTGCCGGAATGGCGTTCACGCGTCTCGTTCCTGCAGATCGCGCCGCCCTCCCGCGAGGAAGTACCCGAATACCGCGACCTGCGTTCGCGCCTGGAACGCATCGCCGGGGCGACCAATGGCCGCTACGCGGAACCGGACTGGGTGCCGATCCGCTACGTCAACCGCAGCTTCGGCCACGCCACGCTGGCCGGCTTCTACCGCGCGGCCGATGTCGCGCTGGTCACGCCGATCCGCGACGGCATGAATCTCGTCGCCAAGGAATACGTCGCGTCGCAACCGCCCGACGATCCCGGCGTGCTCGTGCTGTCGAGTTTCGCCGGCGCGGCCGAGCAGTTGCGCGAGGCAATCGTCATCAACCCGCTCGATGCCGAGGACATCGTCGAGGCGCTCGAGCGCGCGCTGACGATGCCGCTCGCGGAACGCCGCGACCGCTGGGCCGCAATGTTCGACAACGTGTGCCGCGAAGACATCTCGGCCTGGCGCGAGGCATTCCTGCAGCGGCTTGCGTGAGCGGTAGAATGCGCCGCCGGCGCGCGTCGGCATTCATTGCAAGGAGCCGCCCATGCAACGCTGGATCAAACTGCCCGACGGCCGCTTCGTCGACGCCAACCGCATCGCCTACGTCGGCAGGACGGAAACCTTCGCGCGCATCGACGAGGACGGCAACGACCTCGGCGTCGGCTACACGGTCAACATCGGCACCGGCATCGAGCGCGAGACGCAGCTCACCGTGATCGGTTCGCGCGACGAAGTGCTCGGCGTGTTGCGCGCGATCCTCGGCCGCAGCGAGACGACGCCCGCAACCTGAGCGCGACGCTTCACCAGCGCCGCGCGATGGCTAGGTAGATGCGCCAGCCGGCGAGTCCAAGCAGGGTCACCACGCTCGCCGCGACGGCCAGGCGCAGCGCATCGTGCGACAACACCGGCGCGAGCACGCCGGCGATGAACGCGCTGATGAGCAGGCTCACGAAGGCCTGCACCGACGACGCCGCGCCGCGATGGTGCGGGAAGCGGTCCAGCAGCAGCAGCGTCAACGTCGGGAAGCTCATGCCGATGCCGATCGCGTGCAGGCCGATCGGCAGCACCGACCACGGCACCTGCGGCTGCGGCAGCGCGAACGTCACGGCCAGGTTGATCGCGCAGGCGGCGACCATGATCGCGTAGCCGATGCGCACCGTCGCTGCCGCCGTGAGCCGCCCGGCGACGCGGCCGGACAGGAAAGCGCCGAAGATCATGCCGCCGATTGCCGGCACGAACAGCCAGGCGAAGTGCCGCGTGTCGAGCTTGAGCAGGTCGAGGACGAACGCGGGCGCCGACGAGATGTACACCCACAGCGCGTTGAAGTTGAACGAACCCGACAACACGAGCGGGAAGAACGCGCGGTCGCCGACGATCGCGCGGTAGGTCGCGCCGAGTTCGCGCACCGACAGCGGCACGCGACGCTCGCGCGGATGGGTTTCCGGCAGCCACGCCGCGCAGGCGATGCAGAGCAGGATCGCGAACGCGGCAAGCAGCACGAAGATCATCGGCCAGCGTGCGAATGCCACGACCCAGCCGCCGACGATCGGCGCGATCGCGGGTGCGACGCCGAAGATCATCGACACCGCGGCCATCAGGCGTTGCGCTTCCGCGCCGTCGAAGCAGTCGCGGATGATCGCTCGACCGACGATGAGGCCGGCACCCGCGGACATGCCCTGCAACGCGCGGAACACGAGCAGGGTTTCCAGCGAGCGTGCTGTCGCGCAACCGATCGAGGCGAGCGCAAACACGATGACGCCGGCAAGGATCACGCGGCGCCGGCCGAGCGCGTCGGAGAACGGCCCATGCAGCAACGACATCAGCGCGTAGGCGATCAGGTAGGCGCTGATCGACTGCTGCACGGCAATCGGACTGGCGTGCAGGTCGGACTCGAGCGCGGGAAAGGCCGGGAAGATCGTGTCGATCGAAAACGGCCCGAACATCGCCAGCGCGCCGAGCAGCGGCGCGAGCAGGCGCCGTTGCGGCGGCGCGGGAATCGATGCGACGCCTTCGCTCATTGCATCGCTTTGCAGCGCGGAATCCGCTTCGCCGGCGACATGCGCGACGACATGCATCCGCACGCAGCTTCGCGGCGAGTGCTTGGCGCTGCGATGGGATCGCTCACGCGGGGACTACACCTCGTCGAGGATTGCGGCACGGCGCCTCTCGTACTCCTCGCGCGTGATCGCCTTGCGCTCATAGAGCTCGTCGAGCTTCTGCAGGCGGATCTCGAGACTGCGCGTCGAATTGCCGGCTGCTTTCTCCGGCGACCTGGCGCGCTTGGCGGGCGCGGTCGCCCGGGGCGTCTCGGCAACACCGTCCTTCTGGAATGCATCGGACCAGAGCTTGCGGAAACCGGGCTCGTTCGACAGCTGGGCGAGCGCGCTCTTGAGCGCGTCGGACAGGGTCTCGTTGACGTTCTCCACACTGCGGCCGCGACCGTAGTGATCGGTCGTGCCGTGAACGCTGCCGCGCGAAACCTCGCGGCCGGCGCGGTTGCGCAGCGTCCAGTCGAGCTTGACCTCGGCGACGTAGGTTGCGCCGACGGCCCGGTCCTTCTCGTTGATATCGAACTGCGAATAGCTCAGGCGCAACATGCCGTCCTTCGATGCTGCGCTGTCGATGCCCCAATCCGAAAGCGTCTGCTGCACGACGCCCTGCACGAACGGCGTCACCTCATTGGACGCGATGATCGGGAACAGCATCTCGTCGTCACTCGTTGCGCGCCCGATGACCGCGCCGGCCGCGTCACCCCGGCCATCCTCGACCTGCAGGCCGATGCCATACGCGGAATTGCCAGTTTTCGCCGGCGCGGTGGCCTTGGCCGCCGGCGCCCTGAGCGACACATGGAAGGGTTCTCGATTTTCCGCGGCTTGCGCTACCGCGAACACGAATAGGCCGGCGAGCACCGGCGCGAGCTTCCTCGAAAGTTCCATGTTCGCTCCCGTTGCGTTCGGACGCGGGAATCTAGCATGCCACCGAATTGGTATTGCGGGGCGAAAATGGCATGATGCGCGCCAGGAGATGGCATCCTCCCAGAACCGCCGCAAGGCTGATGATGCCTGACAGCAGTTTCCGGCAGCGGAAGCAGTCAGGCATTCGTGGATGCGACCCCACCTGACCACTTGCGCCGCCTCGATCGAACGAGGAGTGCGATGAATCCGGTTTACTTTCTTGCCGTGGGTTTCGGGGCATTCGTCGGCGCCGTGATGCGCTGGCTGCTCGGCATCGCGCTGAATCCGATCCTGCCCTCGCTGCCGCTCGGCACGCTCGCTGCCAACCTCATCGGCGGACTCGTCATGGGCCTCGCGCTCGGCGTGTTCTCCCAGTACGAAACCCTGCCGATCGCATGGCGGCTCGCGGTGACGACGGGTTTCCTCGGCGGATTGACCACGTTTTCGACGTTCTCCGGCGAGACTGTCACGCTGTTCCTGCGCCAGCAATACGGCTGGACCGCGGCAATCGTCGTCGCCCACGTGCTGGGTTCGCTTCTGCTCACGTTCGTTGGCATCCAGCTCGTGCGCCTGTTCCTGCGCGCCTGATCCGAGGAGGTTCCCATGCAAGGCTGGTCTTTGCGTTTCTACGTCCACGAAAACCGCACGCACGGCGGCTCGCCGCTGTACGAGTGGCTGCTCGAGCAGGCACGCAAACACGATGTCCAGGGCGGCTCGGCGTTCCGTGCGATCGCTGGTTTCGGCCGTCACGGCGTCATCAACGAGCAGCACTTCTTCGAGCTCGCCGGGCAGTCGACGATCCTCGTCGAATTCATCGTCACCCAGGCGCAGGCCGACGCGCTGCTCGGCTTGGTCCACACCGAAAAACTGCCGATCTTCTACGTGCGTTTTCCCGTCGAATACGCCGTCGATGGCGCGTCGGGCTGAACGGCGTCGGCACTGGCATCACGGAGAACAACGCATGACCGGTTCAGCCGCGAGAACCCGCATCGAGGAATTGCTCGCGCGCGCGGGCGTGCACGCGGACGGTCCCGCGGCGACCGACTTGCAGGTCCACGATCCCGACTTCTACCAGCGCGTGTTCGCGCATGGCTCGCTCGGCCTGGGCGAGTCGTACATGGACGGCGCGTGGGACGCCGAGGATCTCGATGGTTTCCTGTGCAAGCTGCTCGACGCGCATCTGGACGAGCAACTGCATACGCTCGATGACCTCTGGCTGCACCTCAAGGCGCGACTCGTCAACCTGCAGCACGGCCAGCGCGCCTATGTCGTCGGCGAGCGCCACTACGACCTCGGCAACGATCTTTACCAGGCGATGCTCGGCAAGCGTCTCGTCTACAGCTGCGGCTACTGGAAGGATGCAGCGAACCTCGACGACGCGCAGGAAGCCAAGCTCGAACTCATCTTCCGCAAGCTCGGCCTCGAACCCGGCATGCGCGTGCTCGATATCGGCTGCGGCTGGGGCGAAGCGCTCAAGCTCGCCGCCGAGCGCTATGGCGTCAGCGGCGTCGGCGTGACGATTTCGCGCGAACAGGCGCAATTCGCCGGCGAGCTGTGTGCCGGACTGCCGATCGAGATCCGCGTGCAGGACTACCGCGAACTTGATGAGACATTCGACCGCGTGTTCTCGATCGGCATGTTCGAGCACGTCGGCGTCAAGAACTACCGTACCTATTTCGAAGTCGCGCGCCGCTGCACGCGCGAGGACGGCTTGTTCCTGCTGCATTGCATCGGCTCGAACGTGTCGACCAACCACACCGATCCCTGGATCGCCAGGTACATCTTCCCGAACTCGATGCTGCCCTCGGCCGAGCAGATCGCGAACGCGTCGGAGGGCTTGTTCGTAATCGAGGACTGGCACAACTTCGGCGCCGACTACGACCGCACGCTGATGGCCTGGCGCGCGAACTTCGATGCGGCATGGCCGCGGCTTTCGCAGCGCTACGACGAACGCTTCCGGCGCATGTGGCGCTTTTACCTGTCTGCATCCGCAGCCGTGTTCCGTTCGCGCCGCGACCAGCTCTGGCAGCTCGTGCTCAGTCCGCGCGGCGTGCGCGGCGGCTATCGCGCGCCACGCTGACGGGTCGGTCAGCTGCCGCCGAGCGGCAGGATGCGGCGCAGGAAATCGGGCCGCAGGTCGCGCAGGATGAACAGCGCGGTCAGCGCGATCGCCAGCGCGAACGCCACGTGGGGGCCCGACTGCGCGAATTGCGCGGAGATGAACCAGATGATCGCCGCACTCGCCAGCAGCGCGAAGATCGCCGGCTGGTCGCGCGCCTTGCGCGTGGCTTCGGCGACCTGCGCGGCGAGATCGGCGCGGTACTGCGTGGACACCGCGACCAGGCCGGCGCTGATCGTCATGGCGAGCGGGATTAGCAGCGCTCGATCGAATGTATGCGAGTCACCCTGCGTCGCGACGACGACGGTGATCCAGCCGAACAGCGCACCGAGGAAGAGCGCGGCGACCAGAGCGATCATCGCCAAGCGCCACAGGTCGCGTGCGCGCTGCGATGCATCCGGCATCGAGCGCGTGGCAAGGCGTTCGCTGACGACGATGTTGGTCGCCGCGATGACGCCGATCTGCCACGTCGTGTTGAACACCGCGCAGACGAGGAACTGTCCCACCGACCAGCCGTAGGCGAACACGCCGACCAGCGGCGGCAGGTGCCGCGCCAGCACCGCGACGACCTGCGCGGCCGCCCTCGCCCGGAACAGGCCAGCAGGGTTGCCGCTCCCATTCGCGTCGACGTTCATGCTGCCCGTGGTCGCCTCCACAGCGCGTCAGTCATCGAAGTCGTCCTCGAAGATCACGTCGAACGCCGGCGACAGTTCGCTGCTGTAGCCGTTCGCGTCGGTGGCGACCGCGATGAACGGAATCGCCGCGACGCCCGGCGGCAGCGTGAGGACCACCGTGCGCGACGCCTGCGCGGCGCTTTGCGGATAGACGTCCTGCGCAAGAAGTTGGCCGGCGCCGCCGCGCAGGTTCGCGTAGAAGTCCACGCGCAGCGGATAGGCCGCATTCGCCGGCGCGCTGTCGACGCGGTAGGTCACGCTCAACTGGTTGCCGACTTGCGCGGCGGAAACGATCTCGGGCGAATTCTGTCCGTTGTTGGCGCCGCCGTCGGCGTCGCCGGCGTCGTTGGGCGTCGGCCCGGCACTGCCGATGTCGACGTTCGCGAAACCGACGCCGCGGTTGTGATGGATCGCGTTGCCGCGATTGTCGAAATACGCACTCGGAAAATCCGCCGCACCGATGCCGGTGCCGAAGTTGTGGGCGATCAGGTTCGCCTCGCCGTCGCCGAAGCCGCCGATCGGGTATGCATCGCCCTGGTCGGCGCCGCTCTGGATCTGGATGCCGCCGCCGTAGGCCGCGGCGGCCGGATCGGCATAGCCGTTGGGCAGCGCATGCAGGCCGCTCCAGTCGCTGCCGATGAAGTTGCCTTCGATGGCGAAATCGTCGATCGGCCCGCCCGCGCCGAAACTGGGCCAGATGCCGATGCCGAAGGTGTGATTGCCGGAGATCACGTTGCGCGCGGCCGCGCTCGCGCCGCCGATATGCACGTGCGAGCGCGCGCCGACGATGATGCCGGGCCAGTTTCCGGCGACGCCGTTCGGAATCGCCGACGTGCCCGCAGCGTCGGTGCCGACGAGGTTGCCCTGCACCGTCGCCGCGCCGCCGACGAGCACGCCGCAGGCGTTGCCGGAAAGCAGGTTGCGTTGCCACGGCAGCGCCCCGCCAACCACGCTCGTGGTGAAGCCGGTGCGCACTGCGCAGTCGCCGTTGCCGGCTTCGGCAAACGCCGTGCCGTCGACCGTCGTGCCGATGAAATTGCCGTAGACGTGCAAGCGCGAGGCATCCGGTCCGCCGCCGTTGCCGTTGACGGCGATGCGGAAATGATGAAGCGCGAGACCTTGCACGGTGAGATCCGCGTTCGGCTGGATTTGCAGGCCGGTCAGATTGCTCGTGACGCCGCTGACTTCGATCGCGAGCACGGTGTCGAGCCCGCCCTCGTCCGGCGCGAGCGTGTTCTTCGCGCTGCCGGCCTGCGAATAACCGTCGATGGTCAGCGTGCCGGCGATCGCGGGCAACGCGCTCGCCAGCACTATCGTGTGCACGCCCGCGCCCGGGATGGCGAACGAAACCGTGTTCGTTCCGCCCGCCGCGTTCGCATCGGTGATCGCCTGGCGCAGGGAACCGGCGCCCGTGTCAGCGACGTTGATCACCGTGAATATCGCCGCCTGCGCGAGTGCCGGCGCGCACGCGAGCGCGAGAGCGGCGAGCGGCGCGGATGTGTTGCATCGGGCATTCATCGCGGCAGGATCAGTGCGGACAGGCATCGCCTTCTCCATCGTCGAAGCCGTTGCGGAAGATCACGTCGCACAGGTACGGCGCGCTGAACGAGAATTCCGAGGTGTTGCCGGCCGAATCGATCGCGGTGAGCGAGAACCGTCGACCAGAGAGCGCGACCGTCGGGCTCTTGAACGCAATGCGGAAACTCGCGTGGCCGTTCTGCCCGGAAGGCGCGCTGAAGATCAACGCCGAGCCACTGCGCAGGAACACTTCGCCCTCGCCGTTGGGTTCGTTGTCCGCAGCCGCCGAAGTGAACACCTGGACGAGGTACGCATCCGCCGTCGAGTCGAGCGAGCCTTCGACCCAACCGGTGTGGTTGCCCCCGTAGACGCGCGCGATCGTGGGATAGTTGAGGCCGCGGTTGGGCAGGTTCTGCGCGGCCGGGTCGGCGTCGTTGTCGTTGAATCCCGAGCCGTCGAGGTCGATGCCGTAGAAGGCGCTCGCGTACACCGAGTTCGCCGACAGGCGGTTGCCCTTGCCGTCGCCGCCGACCGAAATGCCCATGTTGCCGCTGTTCCAGACCGAGTTCGCGGACACGACGTTGTCGTGCGCGCCGGATTCGATGCGGATGCCGTGACGCTGGTTCGGCGCCGCGTCGGGAAAGCAGTGCGGCGTCGGAATCGGAATGCACAGCGTATCGGTGCGGCCGATCCGGTTGCGCTCGATCGTGTTGCCGGTCGCGGCGCTTCCGGTGAGCATGACGCCGTCGCCCGTGCTGTTCACGATCACGTTGTCGCGCACGATGTTGCCCGCCGTGGCAAGCCGGATTCCGGTGCCGTTCCCCGACGCGACGGTTTCGCCGCCGTACGTGCCGATCAGGTTGCCGACGATCGCATTGTCGTTCGACGCAAACAGGCCGACTGCGCCGACAGTGACGCCGCTGCCGCTCGATCCGGCGATGACGTTGCGCTGCACCGGCGCGTCGCCGCCGATCGACGCCGAATCCGCGAACACACTCAGCGCGATGCCGTTGCCATTGCCCGAGAGCGTCACGGCACCGACCTTGCCGCCGAACTGGTTGCCCCAGACGAGGTCGTCGGTGCCGCCGGACAGGCGCAAGCCGTTGCCGGTGAATCCGCCGATGGCCATGCCCTGCAGCCAGAATTGCGTCGAGGGCGCGCCGCTGAAATCGAGTCCGTTCGCGATCGCGTTGCCGCCGTTGAGGATCACGCAGCGCGTCGCGTTGTCGCCAACGTCGCGCGTGTTCGCCACGCTGCCGGGCTGGCTCCAGGCGTCGATGCGCACGCCCTGCGTGATCGCCGGCAATGCGCTTGCCGGCGAAATCGTGCGTGGGCACGAACCCGGAATGGCGAAGGTGATGAACGAGAAGTCCGGATTCGCGTTGGCGTCGATGATCGCCTGGCGCAGCGAACCGCTGCCGCTGTCGTTGGCATTGGTCACGGTGAGCGTGGTCGGCACGGTGTCGTCGACCTGCGCCTCGTAGGCGCCGCGATCGGGCGCGGAACCGATCACGCGGGGGCGACCGTCGAGATCGAGGCTCGCGCTCGGATTCACCGTCGCGCCGCTGTTGACGCCCGGCGAGGTCGCCTGCAGGCGGAAATTCGACGCGGAAACGAACAACGGATCGTCGTGCAGCGTGTCGTGCGAGCCGCTGCCCTCGTCGCCGTAGCGGCTGCCGTAGAGATTGTTGTAGTAACGCGCGCTGCCAGGGCTGCCGTCGGTGTCGCCGTCGACCCAGAGGTCGCGCGTCGGGTTGTTCCAGACGACATTGTTCGCGAACGTGTTGACGCCGTCGCTTTCGACGTAGACGCCGCGCTGGCCGCTGCCGACGATCGTGTTGTTGGCGAGGTAGACGTAGACGTCGTCGCTGTAGCCGTACAGCGCGTAGAAGCCGTCCGCCGGCGCGGCGCTGACGAGATTGTTGACGAACTGTACCTGGACGCCGTCGCAGTCGTAACAGGCGGAGGAAAAGCCGAGGCCGAGGAACTCGTTGGCGTAGACCAGGAAATCGACGTCCTCGCTGTCGTCGTAGGTGTCGAAGAACAGCGCACCGCCGGCGATGTTCTGGAAGCGCAGGCCCTCGATTTTGAGGTCGCCGTGCATGCGCCGGCCTTCGATGTGGACGCCGTCGCCGTCGATCACGGTATTGGACGCGCGCACGCTGCGCTCGGAGCAGTCGTCGTTGTAGCCGCCTAGCCATTGCATCGCGTTGAACTCGTGCCAATGCGTGAACATCGACGACGCGCCGACGTGGTACATGCCCTGCTTGAGCTTGATGACGACGGTCTGGCCGACCGGCGAGGTGGCCACCGCAAGCGCGGTGTCGAACTCGGCCGCCGTGCCGACGCAGTAGGAAATCGCCGCGGCGGCCGGAGTCGCGCCAAGCAGCAGCGCGAGCAACAGCAGCCAGGACGCGCAAACGCCGCGGCGTTTGCGCTCGTTGAAGAAAAAAGGTGTCGATGCCGGCATCGCCTGCTTCCTCGATCCATGTCGGAAAAACACGACGCGTGACGCCGGCGCGCCTGCACGCAGGCCGGTCGTCGTCGCGCGTCGCGAGCGTCTCAGCGCAGGCGCGTGAAGGTCGCCGCCAGCGTTGCGTCGAACCGGGCGTCGACCATCGGGCCACCCATCGCCGTGGCATCCAGGTGCAGCTTGCCGGCGAGATGGTCTGGCGCATTCGTGTCTAGCGCGAACGCGTCTGGCTCGGTGCCGCCCGAGTTCTGCACCCGACCGCCATCCAGGCGTACCCAATAACCCAGGTGCGGCGCATCCGCGAAGTCGACGCTGGCGCCATCGCCGAGCACCTGGTCGGCGCAGGACAGCGTCTTGCACGCCCTGATCCTGGCGCCGATGTCGTCAGGCGAAAAATACAGGCGCAGCAACGAATGACTTTCGTCCATCTCGTCCGGCCCGCACACCATCACGACGTGCGTGATGCGCGTTTCGTGCTTGCGCAGCGTGATGGTGCCGCTGGCGGTGTCGGCGGCCTGCGCTGCCGCGCCGCCGGCGAGTACTGCCGCTGCGACGGCTGGCGCGAACAGGGCCTGGAAAATCGCGCGCGACGAGCGCGTGCCGAGGCGGCTCACGACACCGCTCCGCTGGCCGGCGGGTTGCCGAACCGGTTCGCGCTCGGCGTGCCGGCGACGAAACCGTTGAACACCAGTGCGATCAGGCCGCCGACCACCGGAACCAGCGCGATCAGGATCCACCATGCCGATTTGTCGACGTCGTGCCAGCGCTTGGCTGCGATCGCCAGGCTCGGCCACAGCAGCGCGAGACATGCGAGGGGCAGCAGCATGCCGGCCGCACCGGATCCGGGCGTCGCGCCTGGCGCAGTCGCGGAAAGGCTGCCGTACAGCGAGGCCCCAGCGAACGCGAACAGCACGCCGAACAGCAGCATCGTGGCAAGCACGAAGTACCAGTAGGGAGCGCGCCCGATGCGTCCCTCGAACGAGAACAGCAGTTGCGACCAGCTCATGATCCATCTCCATGGCAATGACCGGCGCCACCATGCAGTGCGCACGCAAGGCGCGCCAATGAATCTTCCGCATCCGCCGATAGTGCGGATTTATCGCGATCAATCGCCGTGATCGCAGCATAGCCGGCGGCTATACTGGGGGCGGCGACCTTGGGGATGGCGCAATGGCTACACGTCTGTCGTCCACGCAAATCGAGTCGTTCATGATGCTGGCGCGCGAACTCAATTTCTCGCGCGCCGCCGAACGCCTTCACGTCAGCCAGCCGGCGCTGACCAAGCGCATCCAGAACCTCGAAGAACTGCTCGGGCAGGCGCTGTTCCTGCGCTTGCGCGAAGGACTCCAGCTCACCGAATCGGGGCGCATCCTGCAGCGCCACGCGGCCTCGGTGGAGCGGCAGGAGGACGAGCTGATCGAAGATCTCGTCGGCAGCGTCGGCGGCGTCGCCGGCTTCTTCCGGCTCGCCTCGTTTTCCTCGTGCCTGCGCTCGGTGCTGATTCCCGCCGTCTCCGGCCTGTTGCGCGACAACCCGCGGCTGTCGTGCCAGTTCATGAAGGCCGAGGTGCACGAGCTTCAGGAGCTGCTGATCGAGGGCAAGGTCGATTTCAGCGTGTCGCTGTCGGAATGCGAGCGCATGGGCATCGAGAACGTCCAGCTCGGCGTGGAGCGCAACGTGCTCATCGAGTCCTCGCGCTGGCCGGGCCGCGAGGACTGCTACATCGATCACGACCCCCGCGACAACTTCACCGAGCGATTCTTCCTGATCCAGACCGGCGCCACAGTACCGAAGATGCTGCGCGCGTATTTCGACGACATCTACGGACTCATCGACGCCGTCGCCGAGGGCATCGGTCGTGCGGTCGTGCCGCTGCATTTGATCCGTCCCGAGCATCGCGTGCGCATGACGCCCGGCTTTCGCCCGTACGAAGTGCCAGTGTTCCTGCACTACCACGCGCAGCCGTACTACACCAAGCTGCAACGCGCGGTGATCGACGCGCTCACCGACGAGTGCCCTCGCCATTACGCGCAGCACCACGACGGCCACCGCCGCGGCAATGCGATCGCCGACGACGCCTTGCTGGCAGCCAATCGACGGCAGCTGAAGCGACGCACCACCCGCGCCTGAGTCGCGACCAAGCTACCTCGGCGCTCTGGCATCCGGCACAATTCGCGATTGCCCGGCGGCCGCAACTCGCGTCCCGCCTTCGACGGAATCGCGATGAACCTGCAAGCCAACCACGAACAGATCCCGCTCAAGGACTACGCCGAGCGCGCCTACCTCGACTATTCGATGTACGTCGTGCTCGACCGCGCTCTGCCGTTCGTCGGCGACGGCCTCAAGCCCGTGCAGCGCCGCATTGTCTACGCGATGAGCGAACTCGGCCTCGACGCCGGGGCCAAGCCGAAGAAATCCGCGCGCACGGTCGGCGACGTCATCGGCAAGTTCCATCCGCACGGTGACAGCGCGTGCTATGAGGCGATGGTGCTGATGGCGCAGCCGTTCTCGTACCGCTACCCGCTCATCGACGGCCAGGGCAATTTCGGCTCGCAGGACGATCCGAAATCGTTCGCGGCGATGCGCTACACCGAATCGCGCCTGACGCCGATCGCGCAATTGCTGCTTGAGGAAGTCGACCAGGGCACGGTGGATTGGACGCCGAACTTCGACGGCACGCTCAAGGAGCCGTCATGGCTGCCTTCGCGCGTGCCGCACGTGTTGCTCAATGGCTCGACCGGCATTGCGGTCGGCATGGCCACCGACATTCCGCCGCACAACCTGCGCGAGGTCGCGAGCGCGTGCATCCGCCTGCTCGACGAGCCGGAAGCGAGCATCGCGGAGCTGTGCGAGCACGTGAAAGGCCCGGATTTCCCGACTGCCGCCGAAATCATCACGCCCGCGCACGAGCTCGCCGCGATGTACGCGACCGGCAACGGCTCGGTGCGTTGCCGCGCGGTGTGGACGAAGGAAGACGGCAACGTCGTCGTCACGGCCCTGCCCTACCAGGTCTCGCCCTCGAAGATCCTCGAACAGATCGCCACGCAGATGCGCGCGAAGAAGCTGCCGATGATCGAGGACATTCGCGACGAGTCAGACCACGAAAACCCGATCCGCATCGTGCTCATGCCGCGCAGCAACCGCATCGACCTCGACGAGATGATGCAGCACCTCAACGCGACGACCGACCTGGAACGGAGTTATCGCGTCAATCTCAACATGATCGGCCTCGACGGCAAGCCGCAGGTCAAGAACCTCAAGCAGATCCTGTCGGAATGGCTGCGTTTCCGCGCCGACACGGTCACCAAGCGCCTGCAGTTCCGCCTCGCCAGGGTCGAGCGCCGCCTGCACCTGCTCGAGGGTCTGCGCATTGCGTATCTCAACCTCGACGAGGTGATCCGCATCATCCGCACCGAGGAAGAGCCGAAAGCCGCGCTGATTGCGCGCTTCAAGCTCAGCGAAGAGCAGGCCGACTACATCCTCGAAACGCGCCTGCGCCAGCTCGCGCGGCTCGAGGAGATGAAGATCAACGCCGAGCGCGATGAACTCGAGGAGGAGCGCGCGCGCATCAACGTCGTCCTCAATTCCAAGGCGCGGCTGAAGACGTTGCTCAAGGATGAACTGCGCAAGGACGCCGAGAAATATGGCGACGCGCGCCGTTCGCCGCTGGTCGCGCGTGCGGCCGCGCAGGCGCTCGACGAAACCGCGCTCGTCGCCAGCGAACCGGTCACGGTGATCCTCTCCGAAAAAGGCTGGGTACGCGCGGCGAAAGGCCACGACGTCGACGCGCGCGAACTCGGCTATCGCGAAGGCGACCGCCACCTCGCCAGCGCGAAGGGACGCACGACGCAAGCCGTCGCATTCATCGATTCGACCGGCCGCAGCTATTCGACCGCGGCGCACACGCTGCCGTCGGCGCGTGGCAACGGCGAACCACTGACCGGCCGCTTCACGCTGCCGAGTGGCGCGCGCTTCGAGGCGCTCGCGGTCGGCGAGGCCTCGTCGAAATTCGTACTCGCCTCGGACTTCGGCTACGGCTTCGTCACCAGGTTCGAGGCGCTGCTCGCCAACAAGAAGGCCGGCAAGCAGGTCATCAGCCTCGACGAGCGTGCGCACGTGCTCGCGCCCGCGCCCGTTGCGGACAGCGCGCGCGATCGCATCGTCGTTGTCACCAGCGCGGGACACCTGCTCATGTTCTCGGTCGCCGAACTGCCCGAACTCGACAAGGGTGGCAAGGGCAACAAGCTCATCGAGATCCCGAAGGCAAAGCTCGCCGGCGGCGAGCGCGTGGTCGGCGTCGCGGTCGTTGTCGAAGGCAGCGGCGAAGTGACGCTTTACGCGGGCCAACGCAAGCTCAACCTGCGCTGGAACGATCTCGTCGAATACGGAGGCAACCGCGCAGCGCGCGGCTCACTGCTGCCGCGCGGACTGCAGCGCGTAGACCGCATCGAGACGAGCGCCTGAGGCATTGCCTTGCGCGAGGACGTGGATCGTCGCCGCACCTTTGAGGCCTGGAGTCGCTGCTCCCAACCACCCTGAGTACCGAATGAGGGTGATGGGTGCTGCGCGTCCGTTGCAGGTACCTTGGGCGGAACGGCTTGTCTGTTCCATGAAATTCGGCTTGGGCACCACCGGACAAAAAAAGGCCTCCCCGAAGGGAGGCCTTGAAGGGACACGATAAGGTCAGGAATCAGCGGCTGCTGCGCGCCGACCCTGCCTGCTCGTCGATCGTCACGTCGTCGATGAACACGTTGCCGTCATCCGAACCGGCGGTCGTGTATTCGAACTTGATCTCGTGCGACGCATTGTCGGCGTACGTGCTGATGTCCACCGACACGTTCGTCCATCCCGCATCCTCGCCATTGGCCGTGATGTCCGTCGTCGCCACGGCCGTGCCGTCGACGTACACCTTCAACGTCGCCGTGCCCACCGGAGCGGCCACCACGTTGCGCCAGTAGTTGATGAAGCGCGGACCACCGCTGGCGATCGTCACGCTCTGCGAGAACGTCTGCGTTTCCGACGTCGCACGCCAGCCGCCGAACCACGCTTCCCAGTCGCCCGTGTGCACGTCGATCTCGAAGCCCGAGGCGCTGTAGAACGGCGTACCGCCATTGGGATCGTTGCTGTCGGTGCCCGCCCAGAACGGGTTGCTGCCCGCGTCCGTCGTGGTCGCCTCGAAGCTCGGATCCTGCAGCGGTTGCTCGAACGGTTCGTCGCTGCCTGCCGGATCGAATCCGTCGCAGAAGATCTCGTCGGAACCGCCGTTGCACGGCACGAACGCCGGCATCGTCACCGTCAGGCTCACCGGCACCGTGATCAGCGCCTGCGTCGGGTCGTTCGTCGCCACGCACAGGTTCGCCGAGTAGGTACCTGCCGACAGGCCAGCCGCGTTCGCGGTCACCGCCACGTCCGTGTTCGCACCCGGGGCCACGGTGCCGGAGGTCGGCGTTTCGCTCAACCAAGGCACGTCGCTCGGGTTCTGGCAACCGGCCACCGGTGCATCGCCGTCCAGGGTCACCACCATCGTCAGGTGGAAGTCCGGGAAGCCGATCGCGCTCGCCGTCGTCGGATCGCTGATGCCGCACGTCGCCGACGACAGGAACGTCGGATGCGTCTCGGTCGATGCGTTCGCGCCCGGGAAGAACTGGCCGCCCGAAGTATTGCCGTCGGTGTGGATCTCGACCACCAAGTCCGAACCCACCGTGTCAGCGACCGAACCCGTCACCGGGATCGTAATCGACTGCAGCGAGCCCGTCAGCGAACCCGTCGCCGTGCCGATCAGCGTCAGCGATCCAATCGGAATCGTGTCCGCCGCCGTGGAGTGCGCCAGCGTGTACAGGTTCACCGTCACCGGCAAGCCGCCCACGTCGATGCTGCCCGTCGACACCGTCACGCTCGACACTGCCGTCGAGGCGCCCACTGCCGGGTGCTCATTGAAGTAGAAACGACGCCACCAGCTGTTGTCCGCCGTGCTCGTGCTCTGCGTGCCGCACGACACGCCTTCGTCACCCGGGGTGTTGTCGGCCATCTGCGAGATGTCCGTCGCGCCCAGCGGGTAGGGATCACCCGCACGGTTGCTGTTGTCGTGGGACAACGAGCGCGCCTGCACCCAGCTGCCCTGCGGACGCAGGCCGTTCTTGTTCAGCAGGCGACCCGAGGCCGTCATCTGACTGCTCGGCGTCCGCGCCGCTGCTGCTTCCGACACGGTGTAGGTCAGGTTCGCACCGCCGATGTTCTTGATGTTCAGCGGATTGGTGCCCGACGCGCCGGCTTCCACCGAGAACGTCAGCGGCGTCGGCGTGACCACGGCCACCGGGTCGGTCGGTCCGACCGGGCCCTCGATCGTGATCGCATTGCCGTCACCGTCGAACGCCGTATCCACGAGCATCGCCGGGAAGCCCGTCGCGCCGGTGGTGGTGATGTGCACGTAGCCGTAGCAGGTGCCCGACGGCACCGGATTGGTCAGGCGACCGTTGCAGCTGAACTTCACGCCGAGGTAGCCGTCGGTACCGGCCAGCCAGGCGGCTGCCATCGAGACCGAACCCGTACCCGTCGAGAACGTCGTGCTCGAACCGATCACGTCGCCCACATGGAACAGCTGCGCATTGCCGCTGCCGTCGACCGCGTACTGGCCATTGTTCGGCGTACCGATCTTCCACAGCTTCAGACCGCTGCTGTTCCAGAAGTTGAAGTCCCAGTTGCCCGAGATCGGGCCGCTGTCATCCGTCGTGTTGCTCACGATGTTCAGCGACGTGCCTGCGGTCGTCGGCGCGATGGCATGGTTCACGCTTGCCGTGATGATGCCGTTGCTGCCGCCACCGCCACCGGTCACCGTGAACGAAACCGGCACCGAGACCATGGCGTTCGCCGGATCGTTGGTCGCCACGCACACGTTCGCCGAGTAGGTACCCGCCGACAGGCCGGCCGCGTTCGCGGTCACCGTCACGTCCGCGCTCGAACCGCCCGCCACCGTACCGCTGGTCGGCGACTCGCTCAGCCACGGAATGTCGCTCGGGTTCTCGCAGCCCACGGCCGGGGGTTCGCCGTCCAGGGTCACCACCATCGTCAGGTGGAAGTCCGGGAAGCCGATCGCGCTCGCCGTCGTCGGATCGCTGATGCCGCACGTCGCCGACGACAGGAACGTCGGATGCGTCTCGGTCGATGCGTTCGCGCCCGGGAAGAACTGGCCGCCCGAAGTATTGCCGTCGGTGTGGATCTCGACCACCAGGTCCGAACCCACCGTGTCAGCGACCGAACCCGTCACCGGGATCGTGATCGACTGCAGCGAGCCCGTCAGCGTGCCCGTCGCCGTACCGATCAGCGTCAGCGATCCGGTCGGGATCGTGTCCGCCGCCGTGGAGTGCGCCAGCGTGTACAGGTTCACCGTCACCGGCAAGCCGCCCACGTCGATGCTGCCCGTCGACACCGTCACGCTCGACACTGCCGTCGAGGCGCCCACGGCCGGGTGCTCGTTGAAGTAGAAACGACGCCACCAGCTGTTGTCCGCCGTGCTCGTGCTCTGCGTGCCGCACGACACGCCTTCGTCACCCGGGGTGTTGTCGGCCATCTGCGAGATGTCCGTCGCGTTCAGCGTGACCGCATGGCCCTGCTGGCCGTGGCCCGCGTTCGGGTTC
>Ga0206117_100082_pt1 | contig 176806 bp, 166 predicted proteins | sample 3A5Ametagenome_FD_177997 | JGI IMG/M metagenome (GOLD analysis project Ga0206117, IMG submission 177997) | Enriched microbial communities from leaf-cutter ant dump, University of Wisconsin, Madison, United States - 3A5A | ecosystem: Environmental > Terrestrial > Nest > Insects nest > Nest dump...
CGCGGTGCTGCTGCTGATCCGGCGCCTGCTCGTCGATCCGCTGCCGGCCGACACGATCCTCAACGTCAACGTGCCCGACAGGCCGTGGGGGGAGATCCGCGGCCTGCAGGTCACGCGCCTGGGCCGCCGCCATCGTTCCGCGCCGTGCATCGCGCAGCACGATCCGCGCGGGCGTCCGATCTACTGGATCGGGCCGCCGGGCGACGCGGCCGACGACGGTCCGGGCACGGACTTCGCCGCCGTGCGCGACGGCTACGTCTCGATCACGCCGATCCACGTCGACCTGACGCGTTTCCAGGCGCTCGACAAGGTTGCCGGATGGGTGTCCGCGCTGCAGGCGGGGGCGCAGTGAACGTGTTCTCGCGCCCCAATCCGGCCGCGAGCGGCGTCGGCATGACGTCGCAGCGCGCACGCGACCGCCTCGTCGACGACCTTGCGAAGAACGGCATCCGCGATCGCCGCGTGCTCGACGTCATGCGCACCTTGCCGCGTCATCAGTTCATCGACGAAGCACTGGCTTCGCGCGCCTACGACAACACGGCGCTGCCGATCGGCAACAAGCAGACGATCTCGCAACCGTTCGTCGTCGCGCGCATGACCGAGGCACTCATCGAGCATCGCCTGCCGCAGCGCGTTCTCGAGATCGGCACCGGATCCGGCTATCAGTGCGCGGTGCTGTCCCTGCTCGTCGAGCAGATGTTCACGGTCGAGCGCATCGACGAACTCCTGCGCAACGCGCGGCGGCGTTTCCGCAAGCTCGGCCTCGACAACATCCGCTCGCGCCACGACGACGGACGCCTGGGCTGGTCCGACGAGGCGCCGTTCGACGCGATCATCGTGACCGCCGCCGGCGCCGTGCTCGAACCCGCCTTGCTCGCGCAGCTCGCGCCGCAGGGTTGCCTCGTCGCGCCCGTCGGGCCCGAGGGGCGGCAGGCGCTCGTGCGCGTGCGTGCGGGCGAGGACGGCTGGCTGGAGGAAAACCTCGGCGCGGTGAGTTTCGTTCCGCTGAAGGCCGGGATCGAACAGCAAGGGCAGGGAGCGCTTCGCCGATGAAGCTGTTCAAGCCGCTCTACGAACGCGCGCTCAAGTGGGCCGCGCATCCGCACGCGGAGCGTTACCTCGCCGGACTGAGTTTCGTCGAGGCGATCATCTTTCCGGTCGCGCCGGAAATCATGCTCGCGCCGATGGTGCTCGCCAAGCCGCAACGCTGGGCGCGCTATGCGGCGATCAGCCTCGTTTTTTCGATGCTGGGCGCATTCGTCGGTTACGCGCTCGGCCATTACGCGTTCGATCTCTTGCGGCCGCTGCTCGCCGATCTGGGCTGGCTGCCGAGGCTCGACGCGCTCGTCGCCGAACTCGGCGCGGAAGTGAACACGCATCCGTGGAACGCGTTCTGGATGCTCGTGCTGGCCGGCTTCGTGCCGGTGCCGCTGAAGATCTTCACGTGGGCCTCGGGCATCGTCGGCATGCCGCTGCTGCCGTTCGTCGGCGGCATGCTGATCGGCCGCGGCAAGCGCGTTTTCCTGCTTGCGGGCGTGATCCGGCTTGGCGGCAAGCGCGCCGAAGAGGCGCTGCACCGCTGGATCGAATGGATCGGCTGGGCGCTCGTCGTCGCGCTCGTCGCGCTTATCGTCTACCTCAGGTTCGTGCGATAAATGCGCGCCATGGAATCGAGTCCGCGTTTTCTGCTGATGATCTCGTTGGCGTTGCTGCTCGGCGCGTGCGCGTCGACGGGGCCGGCGCCGGTCGAGGACCTCAACGACGGCCGCGTCGTCGCCCGCGCGACGTCATCGCCCACGCGCAGCGCGACATCCGCTCGCACCTATCAGGTTCAGCGTGGCGACACGCTCTACAGCATCGCGTTCCGGCACGGGCTCGACTACCGCGAGATCGCCGCATGGAACCGCATTGGCGCGCCGTACACGATCTACGTCGGGCAGACGCTGCGACTCGATTCGCCTTCGGCCGCGCCCGCGCCGCGCGTCGCGGCAGCCACCACGCCACGGCCATCGACGCCCAGGCCGGTTGCATCGACGCCGGCACCATCCAACCCGCCGCGCACCTCGGCACCCGCGCCATTCGAGCCGCTGGAAAACACGCCGCCGCCGGGGCCCGCGCCGAATGCCGCGCCCGCCACGGATTCGGGGACGACGGCCGCAAGCATGCCGTCACCCGGCGTGACGCCCGCAGCGCCACCGTCACCACCGGAAACCGCGTCGACGAATGCCGCGCCGGTCCCTGCCGCACCGGCCGCCAACACCGTCGCAACCGTCGGCGAAGTGAGCTGGCGCTGGCCGGCCGACGGCACGCTCGTCGGCGCGTTTGTTTCCGGCGACCAGACGAAACAGGGCATCGACATTTCCGGCAAGTCCGGCGATCCCGTGCGCGCGGCGGCGGACGGCAGCGTCGTCTACAGCGGCAACGGCCTCGTCGGCTATGGCGAGCTCATCATCATCAAGCACAACGCGAGCTATCTCTCGGCCTACGGCCACAACCGCAAGCGCATGGTCAAGGAAGGCGATCGCGTGAAGGCGGGGCAGGTCATCGCAGAAATGGGTTCGAGCAGCGCGAGCCGCGACTCGCTGCATTTCGAAATCCGCAAGAACGGCAAGCCAGCCAATCCACTCGACTACCTGCCGCGACGCTGATGCCGTTCCGCTGCGGCGTGCGGCGGCGTAAGCTCGCGCAGTGCACGCACCGAACGACCACGACACGTTGCCCGATGGCGAGGAACTCCTCGCGGCGCCGGGCGCAAGCGAAGGTCAGGACGAGGACGCACGCAATTCGACTGCGGCTTACCTCACCGAAATCGGCCTGATCCCGCTGCTCGACGCCGAAGGCGAGTGGGCGCTCGCCGCGCGCGTGCAGGCGGGCGACGCGGACGCGCGGCGCGCGCTCATCGAAGCCAACCTGCGCCTCGTCGTGAGCGTCGCGCGCGGCTATCTCGGTCGCGGACTCGCCTTCATGGACCTCATCGCCGAAGGCAATTTCGGACTCATCCGCGCGGTCGAGAAATTCGATCCGCAGCGGCGCCTGCGTTTCTCGACGTACGCGGTCTGGTGGATCCGCGACGCGGTGCAGTCGGCAATCATGAATCAGGGTCGCACCGTGCGCGTTCCCGTGCACGTGCTGCGCGATCTCGCGCAGGTGCTGCGCGTCGAACGCGAACTGGCCACGCGGCTCGGCGCGCCGCCCGGCCTCGATGAAATCGCGGCTGCCGCCGGGCGCGAGGTGCGCGAGGTCGCCGAGTTGTTCCGCGTCAACGAGCGCGTCGATTCGCTCGAAGCGCTTGATTCGGGCGAACGCGCGCTGATCGACCTCATGCAGGAGCGCGACGAGGGCGCTTCAGGCCTGGATGCGCTCGGTGGCGAACGCCTCGGCGCGCAGATCGCGCGCCTGAGCGAGCGCCAACGCGACGTGTTGCGCCGCCGTTTCGGCCTCGACGACATGCCCGTGCAGTCGCTCGCCGAGATCGGGCGCGAACTCGGCATCTCGCGCGAACGCGCAAGGCAGATCCAGGAAGAAGGCCTCAAGCGCCTGCGCGCACTGGTCGCCGACGCGCTTCCAGGGAACGGCGTCTAGCCAGCCCGGCCCGGCAGCATGATCGCGGCGACGACGCGACGGCCTTCTCCGGCGAGCAGGTTGTAGGTACGGCAGGCGGCGGCATTGTTCATGACTTCGACCCCGATGCCACGGCGCAGCAGCGCCGCGCGCGCCGCAGCCGGCGGGAACACCTGCTTCGGGCCGGTGCCGAGGAGGACGACTTCGGGTTCGAGCGCGACGATCGCCTCGATCGCCGCATCGTCGAGCTGATCCGCGCCGGCGACGGGCCAGTCCTCGACGAGCCGGTCGGGCGCGAGCAGGAAACTGTGCGTGACCACGCGGTCGACGATCGTCGCCGAATCGTCCGCGCAGCGCCGGAAGAACAGGAAGCCTTCGGGGAGGTCGTGGCTGAGCTGCACGGTTACTTCGGCAGCGTGAACTGGCTTTGCTTCGGATTGCGGCGGAAGAACGTCGCCGTCTTGCCGATGGCCTGCACGAGGTCGGCACCGGAATGCCCGAGGATCGTGTCGATCGACTGCGCGCGCTCGTCGCGGTCGTCGCCGCCAAGCTTGACCTTGACCAGTTCGTGATGGGCGAGCGCGCCGTCGAGTTCGGCGAGCAGGGCAGGCGTGATGCCCTTCTGGCCGACGAGGATCACCGGTTTGAGATCGTGCGCGAAGCTGCGCAGATAGCGCTTCTGGGAGGCGGACAGGGCCATGCGGATGTGGGGAGCGGGCGCCGCGGCGCGGACCTGACAGGGTATCATGCGGTGCAGCGGGCTTCCCGGTTTCGGCGCGGGCTCGACTGCGACCCATCGATTCCCTTTTCGCGTTTCCCGCCCATGCCCCGCAGCAAGTCGAGTTCCCGCTGGCTGCGGGAGCATTTCAACGATCCCTACGTCAAGCGCGCGCAGTCGGAAGGCTGGCGTTCACGCGCGGTCTTCAAACTCGAGGAACTGATCGATCGCGACCATTTACTCAAGCCGGGCATGGTCATCGTCGATCTCGGCGCCGCGCCGGGCGGCTGGTCGCAGATCGCGCGCGAGCGGCTCGGCGAGAAGGGCCGCGTCGTCGCGCTCGACATCCTGCCGATGCAGGGTATCGGTGGCGTCGAGTTCATCCACGGCGACTTCCGCGAGGACAGCGTCTTGAAACAACTGGAAAACTTGCTCGACGGCGCGGCCGTGGACCTTGTGCTTTCCGACATGGCGCCCAACATGAGCGGAATGACCGCCGTGGACCAGCCGCGTTCGATGCATCTGGTCGAACTGGCCGAGGAGTTCGCCGCTGCGCACCTGCGCGTGGGCGGCGCGTTCCTCACCAAGGTATTCCAGGGCGAGGGCTTCGACGATTTCGTGCGTCGCTTGCGTGGCGCATACGAGCGCGTCAGCATCCGCAAGCCGAAGGCGTCGCGGGCGCGCAGCCCCGAGGTGTATGCGTTGGCGATGGGCAAAAAGGGTTAGGCTTCAAATGGTTGTAAAGAATTCAATCGAAGCCGGCATGGCCGGCGCTTTTCGCGGGAAGTCCGCAGGGGCCTCTTGCGAGGGACTCGCACAATGAATGACATGGTCAAGAATCTGCTGCTCTGGGTGGTCATCGCGGTGGTGCTGTTCGCGGTGTTCCAGAGCTTCAACCCGCGTTCGGCGCAGACCTCCGAGGTCGCCTATTCGCAGTTCACGCAGATGGTCGGCAACGGCGGCGTGTCCGAAGTGACGATCAGCGCCGAACGGCCCGAGCGCGCGACCGCCAAGCTCAAGGACGGCAGTTCCAAATGGGCCGTGGTGCCGCTGGGCGCCGAGGAGCAGTTCGTTGGCCTGCTCGCCAAGAACAACATCGAGGTCACGCAGCAGCCGACCGACAGCATCAATCCGTTCCTGCGCATCCTGTTCGACTGGGTGCCGATCCTCATCTTCATCGGCCTGCTCATCTACTTCATGCGCCAGATGCAGGCCGGCGCGGGCGGACGTGGCGCGATGTCGTTCGGCCGCTCGCGCGCCAAGTTGCAGGGCGAGGACCAGATCAAGATCACCTTCGCCGACGTCGCCGGCTGCGACGAGGCGAAGGAAGAAGTCTCCGAGCTCGTCGACTTCCTGCGCGATCCGTCCAAGTTCACCAAGCTCGGCGGCAAGATTCCGCGCGGCGTGCTCATGGTCGGCTCGCCCGGCACCGGCAAGACGTTGCTCGCCAAGGCGATCGCCGGCGAGGCGAAGGTGCCGTTCTTCTCGATCTCCGGCTCCGACTTCGTCGAGATGTTCGTCGGCGTCGGTGCCGCGCGCGTGCGCGACATGTTCGAGCAGGCCAAGAAACAGGCGCCGTGCATCATCTTCATCGACGAAATCGACGCGGTCGGCCGCCATCGCGGAGCCGGCCTCGGCGGTGGCCACGACGAGCGCGAGCAGACGCTGAATCAACTGCTCGTCGAGATGGATGGCTTCGAAGGCAGCGAGGGCGTCATCGTCATCGCGGCGACAAACCGCCCGGACGTGCTCGATCCCGCGCTGCTGCGTCCCGGTCGCTTCGATCGTCAGGTTGTCGTGCCGCTGCCCGACCTCAAGGGCCGCGAGCAGATCCTGAAAGTCCACATGCGCAAGGTGCCGCTGGCCAGCGACGTCGACCCGCTGACGATCGCGCGCGGTACGCCGGGCTTCTCCGGCGCCGACCTTGCCAATCTCGTCAACGAAGCGGCGCTGTTCGCCGCGCGCGACAACCGCCGTGACGTGGACATGGGCCATTTCGAGCGCGCCAAGGACAAGATCATGATGGGCGCCGAGCGGCGTTCGATGATCATGAGCGACGACGAGAAGAAGCTGACCGCGTACCACGAGGCCGGCCACGCGATCGTCGGCCTGTCCGTGCCCGAGCATGACCCCGTGCACAAGGTCACGATCATCCCGCGTGGAAGGGCGTTGGGCGTGACGATGTTCCTGCCCGAGCAGGATCGTTACAGCCACTCCAAGAGTTCGCTCGAGAGCCGACTCGCCAGCCTTTACGGCGGCCGTGTCGCAGAGGAGCTCATCTTCGGCGAGGACAAGGTCACCACCGGCGCATCCAACGACATCCAGCGTGCGACCCAGCTCGCGCGTGACATGGTCACCAAGTACGGCCTGTCCGAGGAACTCGGTCCGATGACCTACACGGACGAAGAAGACGAGGTCTTCCTCGGCCGGGCGGTCACGCAGCACAAGCAGGTGTCGGAGGAAACCGCGCGCAGGATCGACGAGGTCGTGCGCGGCGTCATCGATCGCGCCTATGGCCGCGCCCGCGAGATCCTCGTCGCCAACAGTGCCAAGCTCGAAGCGATGGCGCAGGCGCTGCTCCAGTACGAAACCATCGATCGCGAGCAGATCGCCGCGATCATGGACGGCCGCGAGCCCGGACCGCCGAAGGACTGGCAGGGCGGCAACCGCCCGCCGCGTTCGGGCGGTGGTCCTTCGCGCGGTGAGGCGCCGATAGGCGGGCCCGCCGTGCAGCCGCGCGTCTTCGATCCGCTCGATTGAAGCGCTCGCCCATGCCGTTGCCGAAAGCCGCCGAAAGGCGGCTTTCGTTTTTCCGGACGTTGCCGATGGCGCATGGAGCGGCGGACCGGTTCAGCCCCGACGCCGACACGCCAGGCCCCGAGCCCTTGCGCAGGAAACGCTGCCGCGCCGGTAAAATGCGCCGATGTTCGCCACCATCCTCGACTGCAACGGGCGCAGCCTCGCCCTCGACCGCCCGCTCGTCTGCGGCATCGTCAACGTCACGCCCGATTCGTTCTCCGACGGTGGCGAGCACGCCACGACGCAGGCCGCGGTCGCGCATGGCCTGAAACTCGTCGCCGAAGGCGCCGATTTGCTCGATGTCGGCGGCGAGTCCACGCGGCCCGGCGCGGCTGAGGTTTCCGCCGAGGACGAAATCGCGCGCACCGTGCCGGTGATTGCCGCGCTGGCGAAACAGGTGCAGGTGCCGATTTCGATCGACACGAGCAAGCCGGAAGTCATGCGCGCGGCGGTGCAAGCCGGCGCGGGCCTCATCAACGACGTGTACGCCCTGCGCCGGGAAGGCGCGCTCGATGCTGCCGCGTCGCTCAACGTGCCGGTTTGCCTCATGCACATGCAGGGCGAGCCGCGCACGATGCAGGACGACCCGCGCTACGACGATGTCGTCGGCGAGGTGCATCGCTTCCTCACCGACCGCCTGTTCGCCTGCCAGTTGGCCGGCATCGACAAGAAGAACGTTCTTGTCGATCCGGGCTTCGGCTTCGGCAAGACGCTCGACCACAACCTGACTCTGCTGCGCGCGCTCGACCGTTTCGCAGAAATCGCGCCGGTCATGGTCGGCCTGTCGCGCAAGGCGATGATCGGAACGTTGACCGGCCGCGCGGTCGCTGCGGAGCGCACCGCCGGCTCCTCTGCCGCCGCGCTCATTGCGGTCCAGCGCGGCGCCGCGATCGTGCGCGTGCACGACGTGGCGCCGACGCGTGATGCATTTGCGGTGTGGTCCGCAGTCGTCGTCGGCGAAAGCGCGCCGCGCCGGACGGTCGAGAAGAAATCCCCGCGCTGGGACGAGGACTGACATCGGTTGCGGGAAGGAATGTGCCGCCGCCGGTGGAGGGAACACCGACGGCGGCTGCCGGCGCGTGATACGGGAGAGAGGCGCCGGGCCACGCAACGAGTGCGCTGGGGCGGCACCCGCCGTCAGCCGCGGGCAGGCAGCTGACGGCGACAGCGTGGCGCATGCGGCACCTGGCCGCATGAGCATTTCATTCGCTTTTCATTCCAAACGCATGAGTAGCCGATGAGCGGAAGCGGACATGCCTTCCAGGACCGGCTCCCCGGTCGACGCGCGGGCGCCACGCATTCCCGTCGGTGATTCGGTGACGTCCTTCGGCAGGCCGCGTTCGCCGGCGAGCGCGCGGGCGCGTTCGAGCGCCGGCCGCCAGGCGTCGGTCTGGCCGAGCGCACGATACAGCCGGGCTTGCAGCAGGGCGCAGTCGAAGTCCTGGTCGGCCCAGCGACCGACGCGGCCCGCGACGATGCCGGCGCGATCGAGCTCGCCGGCGGCGATGAGGCGCGTTCCGTAACCCTTCGCGACGGTGGCGATGTCCTGCGGCACGGTCCAGCGCTCGGCGCGGGCCAGCGCGTCGTCGAAAAGACGGCGGGCTTCGTCGCGCTTTCCGTCCGCCCAGGCCTGTTCGGCAGCGGCTTCGCTGGCGAGCAGGGCGACGACCGGAGTTTCGGTACGCGTGCGCGCCCAGTCCGTGAAGCGCGCAAGCTCGTCGGCCGCGCCATCGCCGCGTTCGCCGAGCGCGCGCACGAGGGTGAGCCACGCGCGTGCGCGCTCCGGCGCCTCGTCGATCGTCGGCAGCGCGGCGATGGCGATGCGCGCCGCCTCGACGGCCGCATTGACGTCGCCCTTGGCCAGCGCAAGGCGCGCGCGTTCGGAAGCGATGTCGCCCGGCAACCCCGATTGGGCGCTGTCGCCGACTTCACGCCACAACGCATCGAGCAGGGCATTAGCCGCGGCGAGCTTGCCGTTCGCCGCGAGGGCACGCGCGCGGCGCAGCGCGAACCATTGCCGGTTGCGTGGATTGGAAATCTGCCCCTGCTGCGCCCACAACGCATCGGCCGCGGCGAGCGCGGCGGCATTGTCGAGCAAGGCCAGCCTGGCGCGGATTTCCGCGCCGACGGTCAGTGCAAGGTCGTTGATCATGCCGTAGCGGCGAAAGCGGTCGGCGGCGCGGTCGAGGACCGGCAACGCCTCGGCCGGACGGCCGCGCGCATTGTCGAGCACGCCTTCGTTGGCGTCGACGCGGGCCAATGCGAGCGGATTGCCCGCATAGGCGATGCGCGCGCGAGCGAAACCGGCGGCGGCATCGTCGAAGCGGCCGAGGTTGACATCGGCGGCGGCGATGGCCGTATGCGCCTGGCCCACCATGTCCGAATCCTCGCCGGCAGTGGCGATCGCGGCGGCCTGCTCGAGCAAGGGCAGCGCTTCCACGCTGCGGTCCTGGCGGATGTCGATGGCGGCGAGCGTGTACAGCGCCTGGGCGCGCAGGTCGGGAACGGATTTCGCGTCGAGCGTCGGCAGCAGCGGCTCGAGGCGCGCGCGGGCGTCGTCGAGACGTCCGGTGCGCCAGTCGATCTGCGCGAGATACAGGTGCACGAGCGGCGTCTCGCGCCAGCCAGCCGGCGCACTGTCGATGAGCCGTCGCGCCTCGTTGAAGTCGTCACCGAGGATCGCCGCCTCGATGCGCTGTTGCAGCGCCGATGACGACAGCGCGTCGCTCCTCCTGCTGGCAGCCGGCGGTGTCTTGCCGAGCAGGGTGAGCAGGCGGTCGGCGGCGGTGCGCGCGGTTTCGATCGGGTCGTCGCCGTCGGCTTGCACGCTGCGAGTGGCCGAGCCGATTGATTCCAGATCCAGACGCACGCGCCAGCCCTTGTCGTGATGCGTGACCTGCGGCAAGACGATATCGCGGGCGCCGGTCGCGGCGCGCAAGTCATCATTGTTTGGCGTGGTGGTTCCGTGTTCGCGCAACAAGGTGACGATGTTGTCGCTCGGTGTCGTCGCCACTCCCGTCGTGCGCAGCCGCGTCGCCACGAGATCCATCACGCCCAGGCGCAGCCAACTCCATTCCGCGTCGGCTTCGATGCCCGCCGGGAGTACCGCGAGCTGATCGCCGCGTGTCGCTGCGCCCGGCGCCGCGGGCGCTGTGGCCGTCAGCTCCGCCGATTTGCGCCAGTGCGCGATTCCGGCGACCAGCGCCACCGCGGCGATCGCCGCGACCAGCCACCATCGATGCATGCGCGAAGTGTCCGAGGGTGTGGGCTTCGCAACGTCTGGAGCGACCGGGGTTTCGGTTTGCGGCGCGGGAGGCGGTGCGGGTTCGGCGGGCGACGCGGACTGCGGTTCAACATCGATTTCCGCGATCCAGCGATAGCCGAAGCGCGGAATCGTGCGGATCGCGTGCTGTCCGCTGCCGTCGTCGCCGACGGCACGCCGCGCCTTCAGCAATGTCTGGCCAAGCAGGGTGTCGGTGACGTCGACCTTGCCCCAGATCGCGGCGATGAGTTCGTCGCGGCCAACGGCGCGGTCGCGATGCTCGATCAGATAGACCAGACAGTCGAAAACCTTCGGCGACAATGCGACCAGCTGGCCGTCGCGACGCAGTTCACGCGCGAGCGGGTCGATCTGGATCGCGGCGAACCGGTAAATGATGTGCTGCATGCGACGAGGTTAGCGCGCGATGCGCAATGCGGCCATGGCAATCACGCGATCAGCCACGCCGCCATGCCGAGAAACAAGCCCATGCTGACCACGTCGGTGGCCGTGGTCAGGAAGATGCTCGACGCCGTGGCCGGATCGGCGCCCATGCGCTTGAGGAACAGCGGCACCGCCGCGCCCGACACGCCCGACAGCGCACAGCTGCCGGCCATCGCGACGAAGGTGATCGCGGCGAGCATGAGCGCCTGCGGATGCTGCTGGTGATGCGCAAGCCAATACATCCCGATCGCCGAAACGAGTCCGGTCAGCGAGCCGTTGACGAAGCCCAGCCAGGTTTCCTTCCACAGCAGCGCCCGCGCGCGCCCGGGCGTGAGTTCACCAAGCGTCATCCCGCGCAAGGTCACCGCCAGCGCCTGGCAGCCGGTATTGCTGCACTGGCCCGACAGCACGGGAATGAACACGGCGAGCAGCACGATGCGATTGACGGTGTCCTGGAACAGGCCGACCACGCTTGCCGCGACGAATGCGGTGACGAGATTGAGCTGCAGCCACGGATGGCGGAAACGCAATGCGCGCGGCCACGGCGTGGCCAGGCGCTCTTCCTTCTCGACACCGACCATCGCGCCGGCCTGCGCGCTGATCTCGAAAGCCTGTTCCTCGAACAGCACCGCGCCACGGACGAGGCCGAGCAGGCGGCCATCGGTTGCGCAGACCGGGTAGACGGGATAGTGGCGGCGCACGACCTCGCGCATCGCGTCGATGGTCTTCGTCTCGGGGTGCAGCGAGAACGGTTGCGGCACCATGATTTCGGCAAGCGTCTGCTCGTGGCGCGCGAAAGTCAGCTCGCGGAAGGCGACGAGGCCGACCAGGCGGTGGCCGGCGTCGACGACAAAGACGTAGGTGACCAGCGTATGCGAGACGATCGGACGCAGCCGCTCGATCACGTCGCCGACCGTGTTTTCGGCGGCGAACGTCGCCGGCGCCGTTTCCATGAGTCGCCCGACCGTGCCGTCCGGCCATTCGCGGCCCGGCAGCCAGTCGTGTCCGCCGCCGGAGGCCGCGGCGATGTGCGCGCGGCGTTGCGCGTCGAAACGGTCGAGGATCGCCACCGCGCGTCCGGGCCCCAGCGTGCGCAAGCGTTGCGCAACCTCGGCGTCGGTCAGCGTCGACAGGCGCGCCGCGGCGGCGCTGGCGTCCAGGTCGAGGAGGTCGTTCGTGCCTGCATTCGCCATAGCGCTTTCCAGCCATTCGAGCCAATGCGGATGATGCCCGAACTGCCGCATCCGTTCATGGCTTCTTTAGCCTTCCACGATCAGGATGTCGCTACCTTGTTTTCCAACGGAGAGGTTGCGGCCATGAGTCACAAATGGGTTTCCCTGCTGGGCACCGGTGTCCTGTGTGTGGCACTGGTCGGTTGCGTCGCGACGCCGCCGCGCACGCGCTACTACGACGATGCCTACTACCAGCGCCGCGCGCGCTACGACTGCTCGCGCTGCGGCATTATCCGCGACGTGGGCCGCGTCTATGTGCGCGAAAACGCCACCAGCGGCGGCGGCGCGGTGCTTGGCGCCATCATCGGTGGCGTGCTCGGCAGCACGGTCGGCCACGGCGACGGCCGTACCGCGGCGACGGTGGCAGGCGCGGTCGCGGGCGGTTTCGCCGGCAACGCGGTCGAGCGCAATTCCAACGACGGCGGCGACCGGCCGGCTTGGCAGTTCACGGTGCGCCTGGACGATGGCCGCTGGGCGCGCGTCACGCAATGGGACGACGACGGCCTGCGCCCGGGCGATCGGGTCATGATCCGCGACAACCGGCTCATGTTGCTGCGCTGAGCATTCCCGTCGCGCAAAGCAAAACGGCGAAGGCTCGCGCCTTCGCCGTTTTCGTCTGGGGCGACCGGCTCTCACCGGTTTTGCCCATGGTTCGCCCAATCCCGCGTCAGTTCACGCGATAGAAGTTGTGCGCGCCGATCGTCGTCAGCGGCGGTCCCTTGATCCAGCCCGGCGAGACCGAGTCGGCGAGGACGAAATGGTCGGCATTGGGCACGACGAGGCGGCGGCGGTCGCGCGGCAACGACCACATGTCGATGACGCGGCCGGCGACGGTCCAGGCCTTGTTCCAGGCAACCGGGTTCTGCAGCGAATAGCTGTCCTTGGTCGTGGTCAGGGCGAATTGACCCGGCGCGCGCACCACGTCGCACACGGTCGTGCCCCAACGCCCGCTCTCGCGGCGACGCATGGCGACCTCGGCGACGGCCATCTGGCCGACCTGCGACTCGCTGCGCGCTTCGAGGTAAACCGTCGTGGCCAGGCAGACCTGGTCGGCGGCCGGCTGCGGCAGGATCGACGCAAGCCATAGAAGAAACGAGATTTTCATCAGACTCCTTGGTTCATCCAGGACGGACTGCCGCTCGCCGGGTCGCGCCTCTCGCGCAAACCGAGCCGCGCGACCTTTCGCCGCGCGACGGCAATGCCATCGGTGTTTGAATACCCGGCCCCCGCGCGGCGATCGGCCGCGTTCCGGGTGCCACGTCGGCGGCGTCTGCCACCCCGGCAGTCGCTCCGACGTTGGTCGTCGCCGGGGTCATGCCCCGGCAAACTGGCTGGCCCCGCCCTGCGGAACCAGACTTTTGCGCTGCAACTGCGCGCACAAAAAAGCCCTGACTGAGCAGGGCTGGCGCGGAGAATACGGATCCAGGGGCGGTTTGTCGCGTGCCCTGGTTTTGGCGTTCAGGCTAGGGTAAGTCTGGGTTTGCTTGGCGATTCAACGGGATAGATGCGGACGTATTCGCGCCATGGAACTCAGGCTCCACCGACGGCAGGCTCTTTGGCCGGTTGCGCCGTCCCGGCGTCGAGGTTCACCACGGCCAGCGCTTCACCCGGATGCGCCGCCGAAGGGGACGCGCCGTAAAGCACGTGGCCGACCGTCGCGCCGTCCGCACCGACAAGGGTGGCGCCGTCTTCAAGGCGCACGTCGCCGCTGCCCACGATGCGCAGGCCGCGCTTGTTGCCGCCGCGGAAATGCAGTCGGGCGGCGATTTCCTGCCCGGGGTAGCAGCCCTTGTCGAAGTGGATTGCGCCGATCCGCTCCAGTTCCAGGGCCTGCGGCACGTAGCGCGCGGCCGACGTCGGGCCGATCCACGGCAGTCGCTCCGCGATGTTCGCGCGCTGCCAGGCATCGAATGCCGCCGCGTTCGCGTTCGCCCGCTCCGGCGCCAGCGCCACCCCGCGCGCGGTTTCCCCGGGCAGGCGCAGGGCGTGCCCGTCCGCATGTGGCGACCAGGTCGGGCCGGCCCGGACGTCGGCGCTGTCGAGTTCGACCACCTGCCAGCCGTCGATGGCCTCGACGCGCACGCGGCTGCGCAGGACGTAGCGGGCGAGCTCGGCCGCGAGCGAGCCGGCGTCGGCGAGCGGCGCCCAGATCAATAATGTGTCCACATCGATGCGCAGCAGCGCGAAAACGGTGCGGACGCGGCCCTGCGCGTCAAGCCATGCGCTCCAGCCGCACTGGCCGGCGGCGAGTGCATGGACGTCGGTGGTGAACTGCGCATGGGCGAAGGCCGTCGCATCGGCGCCGTGCAGGCGAAGCATCGAAGCAGGGCAGAGCGCAGTTGACATCGGAATCATCGCAGTCGTCGGAAATCGGGATCGTAACGCGACGACTGCGTGTTCATGCATGTAACGGACGTGAAAGCGAGGTTGTCGGATTCAGCACCAGGGTTTAACCTTTGCGCCGCATCGCATCATGTCCGAATCGAACCCGACCCCTCCCGAGAAATCCGCACCCGTGCCGCAGGACGGCGCGGCGGATCGCGCGCTGCCGGACGCCAGACCGGCCGAGCACGGCGGGCGCGAAGGGCTCGATCCGGTGCGATACGGGGATTGGGAAAAGGACGGCCGCTGCATCGACTTCTGATGCAGGGCGCGACGCGCCGGGCCGTACAACGCAAACGCCAGCCAGAGCCAGCCATGTCAGCCAACGCGCGACCGCTTTCGCCTCACATCGGGATCTACCGCTGGCAGATCCAGATGGTCACCTCCATCCTGCATCGCGCGACCGGGATCGCGCTCACCGCGGGCACGATCCTGCTGGTCGCAGCGCTGCTCGCGCTCGCCGCCGGGCCGCAAGCCTGGGATTGCGTCGCTGCGTGTTGCGGCTCGTGGTTCGGCACGATCGTCCTGATCGGATGGACCTGGGCGCTTTCCTTCCACTGGCTCAACGGCATCCGCCATCTGGCGCAGGACCTTGGCTACGGCTTCGCGCCGGCCGCATTCGTGCGCAATGGCTGGATCGCCTCGATCGGCAGCCTCGCGCTGACCGTGCTGGTCTGGGCGTGGGTGTTCGCACAGCGGGGTGGCGCATGAACGCCCCGTTCCGCACGCCGCTCAAGGACGCGACCGGCCTGGGCTCGGCCAGGCAGGGTCTGCATCATTTCACCGTCCAGCGCATCACCGCGGTGGCCTTGCTTCTGCTCGTGCCGTGGTTCGTCTGGATCGTGCTGCGCCTGCTGCACCTGGACTACGCCGGCGCGCATGCGCTCGTGGCGCAGCCGTGCAACGCGATCCTGCTGCTCGCCTTCGTCGTCGCCGTGTTCTGGCATGCGCAGCTCGGTCTGCAGGTGGTCATCGAGGACTATGTCCACGCGCGCGGCACGCTGCTCGTGCTGCAGCTCGCGGTGAAATTCCTCTGTTTCCTTGGCGCCGCCGCAAGCGTGCTCGCCATCCTCAAGATTGCGCTGGGACGCTGACATGGCCGGTACCGCTTACAAGATCGAGGAACACAAGCTCGACGTCGTCGTCGTCGGTGCCGGCGGCGCCGGCCTGCGCGCGACCTTCGGCCTCGCTGCCACCGGGTTGTCGACCGCCTGCCTGACCAAGGTGTTCCCGACGCGCTCGCATACGGTTGCCGCGCAGGGCGGCATTTCCGCCGCGCTCGGCAACATGGGCCCGGACGACTGGCGCTTCCACTTCTACGACACCATCAAGGGCTCGGACTGGCTCGGCGACCAGGACGCGATCCAGTACATGTGCCAGAACGCGCCGGCGGCGGTCATCGAACTCGAGCACTACGGCGTGCCGTTCTCGCGCACCGACGAGGGCAAGATCTACCAGCGTCCGTTCGGCGGCATGACCACCGACTATGGCAAGGGCGTCGCCCAGCGCACCTGCGCCGCAGCCGACCGCACCGGCCATGCGATGCTGCACACGCTCTACCAGCAATCGCTCAAGCACGATGCGCGCTTCTACATCGAATACTTCGCGCTCGACCTCATCTTCGACGAAGGCGGCGCCTGCCGCGGCGTGCTCGCGCTCGACATGGCCGAAGGCACGCTGCACCTGTTCCGCGCACACGCCGTCGTGATCGCCACGGGCGGCTACGGCCGGGCCTATTTCAGCGCGACGTCCGCGCACACCTGCACGGGCGACGGCGGCGGCCTCGTCCTGCGCGCCGGCCTGCCGATGCAGGACATGGAATTCGTGCAATTCCATCCGACCGGCATCTACGGGTCGGGCTGCCTCATCACCGAGGGTTCGCGCGGCGAAGGCGGTTACCTTACCAATTCCAAGGGCGAGCGCTTCATGGAGCGCTACGCGCCGAACGCGAAGGATCTTGCCTCGCGCGACGTGGTCAGCCGCTCGATGACGATCGAGATCCGCGAAGGCCGTGGCGTCGGCGAGCACAAGGACCACATCAACCTGAACCTGCAACACCTCGGCGCCGACGTGCTGCACGAGAAGCTGCCGGGCATTTCGGAATCGGCGCGCATCTTCGCCGGCGTCGACGTCACCAAGGAACCGATCCCGGTCATCCCGACCGTCCACTACAACATGGGCGGCATTCCGACCAACTACCACGGCGAAGTCGTGCGCAAGGTCGGCAACGACAACGACGCCGTCGTCGAAGGCCTGTATTCGATTGGCGAAGCGGCCTGCGTGTCGGTGCACGGCGCCAACCGCCTCGGCTCGAACTCGCTGCTCGACCTCGTCGTGTTCGGTCGCGCCGTCGCGCAACGCTGCGCGGAAACGATCAAGCCCGGCCAGCCGCACAAGCCGCTGCCGCCGTCCGCCTGCGACGAGGCGCTCGCGCGGCTGGACCGCACGCGCAACGCGAACGGCTCGCTGCCGACCGCCGAAATCCGCGCCAACATGCAGCGCACGATGCAGGCCGATGCCGCCGTGTTCCGCACGGCGACGACGCTGCAGGAAGGCTGCGCGAAGATGGACAAGATCTTCGCCTCGTTCGACGACGTGCGCGTCTCCGACCGCTCGCTGGTCTGGAATTCCGACCTCATCGAGACCTACGAGCTGCACAACCTGCTGCTCAACGCGGTCGCGACGATCAACTCCGCCGAGCAGCGCCAGGAGAGCCGCGGCGCGCACGCGCGCGAGGACTTCCCGGAGCGCGACGATGCGAACTGGATGAAGCACACCGTGGTCGGCGTCGACGCCAAGGGCAAGTGCAGCTTCGACTTCCGCCCGGTGCACATGCATACGCTCAATACCGACGTCGAGCCGGTTCCGCCGAAAAAACGCGTGTACTGAGGCCGGAGCGATGATCGGAACATACGGATTGGTCCAGTGGTTTTTCGTACTTGGCGCCCTGTTGCCGGCGGCACTCGTGCTCGGCACGAACCGCGTTAGCGGCTTTGAAAAATTGGGCTGGACGCTGGTTTCCCTTTTTCTTTCGTGGGTTGGTTTCACGGTCTTCATGATCGTCATGTCAACTCGCGCGAGCCATGCAGAAGGTCGGTGACGGAAAATGGCTGAATTCACCCTGCCGAAAAACTCCAAGGTCAAGGCCGGCAAGCATTTCCCGGCCAAGCCCGGCGCGAAGAAGGTCCGCACGTTCCGCATTTATCGCTGGAACCCGGACGACAGCGCCAATCCGCGCGTGGACACCTACGACATCGACCTCGCCGCGTGCGGGCCGATGGTTCTCGACGCGCTGATCAAGATCAAGAACGAGATCGACCCGACGCTGACCTTCCGCCGCTCCTGCCGCGAAGGCATCTGCGGCTCGTGCGCGATGAACATCGACGGCACCAACACGCTTGCCTGCACCAAGGCGATCGAGGATTGCCCTGGCGGCGACGTCAAGATCTACCCGCTGCCGCACATGAGCGTGGTCAAGGACCTCGTGCCCGACCTCACCCATTTCTACTCGCAATACGCGTCGATCAAGCCGTGGATCCGCACGCAGAGTGCGCCGCCGCCGGATCGCGAGCGCCTGCAGTCCAAGCAGGATCGCGCCAGGCTCGACGGGCTGTACGAATGCATCCTGTGCGCCTGCTGCTCGACCTCGTGCCCGAGCTACTGGTGGAACAGCGACCGCTATCTCGGCCCGGCGATCCTGCTGCAGGCCTATCGCTGGATCGCCGATTCGCGCGACGAGGACACCGGCGCGCGCCTCGACGAACTCGAAGATCCGTTCAAGCTCTACCGCTGCCACACGATCATGAACTGCGCGCGCACCTGCCCGAAGGGCCTCAACCCGGCCAAGGCGATCGCGGAGATCAAGAAGCTCATCGTCGAGCGCGCGAACTGAGCATGTCGATCGCCGCCGGCCCGTTCGCGATCCTGTGGCCGGCGTTCGCGCTGGTTGCGCTGACCTATGTCGTCGCCTTGCGCATGCTGGTCGTGCGCATCGGCGAGATGCGCCGCCTGCGCATCCACCCGCAGAAGGTCGCCGTGTCGGCGCAGGCCGCGCAGCACTTCGTAGACACCCGCGCGGCGGACAATTTCCGCAACCTGTTCGAAATGCCCGTGCTGTTCTACGTCGCGCTGCTCGCCGCATTCGCGACGTCCAGCACGAATGGCGCGCTGATCGCGCTGGCGTGGCTGTACGTCGCCTGCCGCGCCGCGCATAGTGTCATCCACTGCGGCTACAACCGCGTCATGCACCGGTTCTTCGCGTTCGCGTCGAGCGCCGCCGTGTTGCTGGCGATCTGGATCGTGCTCGGCCTGTCGCTCGCCGGCCGCGCGGCGTAGTCCGCATCGAAGCCGTGTCGTGACAGGTGACGAAGACTCCGGCGGTCTCGCGCGACTGCGCTGGCGCGCGAGACGCGGCACGCGCGAGCTCGATCGCCTGATGGGCTGGTGGCTCGATGCGCGTTACGCGCATGCGGATGTGCAAGCGCGCGAGGCGTTCGATGCGCTGCTCGACGAATCCGATCCGGACCTGTGGGACTGGCTTATCGCGCGCGGCGAACCGCCGCCGCGCTTCGCGGCGATCGTCGATGAAATCCGCACCCACCATCGCCTTTGACTATGCGCCTTCGCGGCTCGTATTCGCGGCATCGTGCGCAATCGCGATGCTGGCCGCCTTGGCGCCATGGTTCAGCGCGTTGCCGGCCGCGGTTTGCGTCCCGTTGTCGGCGCTCGCGATTGGCGTCGCGGCATTCGCCCTGCGCTCGTTCCGCGCGCCGCCATACGCGCGCATCGCATTTCGAGGCGACGGCTGGGTGCTGGTCGACCGTGCCGGCGTGGAACATGCGGCGCTGTTGCGCGCATATCGGCATCTGGGCGCGTTCGTGACGGTCGACTGGCGCCACGCGCGACGTGCGCGCTTCCGCATCGTGCTCGGGCCCGACAACCTCAATGTGGAGACGCGGCGTCGGTTGATCGTCCTGTTGCGCCGGGTCGCGCATGCCGACGACGCGTCCATCGCGCCGCGCTGAGTTCAGGGCAGGATCAAGCCGGCTTCGCGCAACAGCCGCGCGAGCGCGATCAGCGGCAGACCAATCAGCGCGGTCGGATCCGTGCTTTCGATGCGCTCGAACAGGGCGATGCCGAGGCCTTCGCACTTGAAGCTGCCGGCGCAGTCGAGCGGTTTCTCGATGTCGACGTAGCGCGCGATCGTCGCCGCGTCGAGCGTGCGGAAGGTGACGCGCGTGCAGTCGACTGCAGCGCCGGAGAGGGGAGTGCCGTCGCGCAGGTCGACTACACACAGCGCGGTGTGGAACAGCACGGCCTTGCCGGAACTGGCTTCGAGCTGGCCGCGCGCGGCTTCGACGGAGCCGGGCTTGCCGAGCGCGCGTCCATCGAGCTCGGCGACCTGGTCGCTGCCGATGATGATCGAGCCGGGATGGCGTGCCGCGACCGCGTGCGCCTTGGCGGACGCCAGGCGGATTGCGATGTCGCGAGGCGATTCCCCGGCCAGCGCTGTTTCGTCGACATCGGGCGCGTCGACCGCGAAGTCGGACAGCAGCCGCGCAAGCAGTTCGCGGCGATAGCGCGAAGTCGAGGCGAGGACGACGCGCCTCACCGCCGCGCGGCCTTGTCGATCGCGTCACGCACCTCGCGCAGGCCATCCAGGTCGGCGCGTGCCTCGTCGAGCCGCGCGAGTTGCGTGGTCAACGAGCCTTTCGCCGCCGCGAGCGCGTCGCGCGCGGCCGCGAGCGCCTCGAGTGACGCCTGCTGGCCTTCGCCCTTGAGCCAGAGCCGGTGCGCAAGCAGGTCGCGCAGCGCGGACGCGACGATCGCTTCCCCGGACGCGGGCGCAGTCTTCGCGGTTGTCGTGGGATCGGCGATCAGCGCCGGCACTTCGCGCAGGCGTGCCCGGCATGCGAGCAATTCACGCTCGAAATCATCGGCCAGGTCGAGGATCTGCGCCATGATCTCGCGCCGTCGTTGCAGCCGGCGCTCTCGCCAGACCAGTGCCAACATGATGATACCGAGCGCGATTGCGCCCGCCAGCAGGTAATGCATTGAACGGTTCCACAGAAACAATGTGCAGTGTAAGCCACTTCGAAAAACCGTCGCGAGTCCGGGAAATTGGCGCGTCGCCAGCGCGAAGGAGCCGGAGAATGCCTGCGATCGGCAGAGGCGTCCGGACGCCGAAGGCGCGCAGGATATCGAGCGTGGCGGGCTGTTCGACGCGTCGGAGGCCGCATCGGCGCGGTTGACAGGGCAGGGGCGGCCACCTACCATCGCGCGCCCATGTCCGCAGCCCTGCCAGATCGCGTGGATGTCGCGCGCCAGGTGCAGGCTCGCCGCATTTACGAAGGAACCTTGCCGCTCGCATCCATGTCGCGCCTGCGCGGCGCACTGGCGTCGAACGAAGGCGGTGCACGGTACCACGTGGAATTCGGCAAGGACGAACTCGGCGTTTCGTACCTGGGCTTGCGCGTGGAAGCGGAATTGCCGCTCGTGTGCCAGCGTTCGCTCGAGGTTTTCGCGTTGCCGGTATCGATCGACGAACGGCTCGGCTTCATCGCCGACGAACGCGACGAGGCTGCGTTGACGCCGGGCTATGAACCGCTGCTGGTCGAGAACGGTGTCGTCGATCTCGCCGCGGTGATCGAAGATGAATTGATTCTCGCCGTTCCGGTGGTGCCGACGAAACCCGGCGCGCCGCTGGAATGGCATGATGCGGCGGATGAAGAATCCGTCGAGAAGCCGGCCAACCCGTTTTCGGTGCTGTCCGGATTGAAAAAGAACTGATTCCAGAAAACCCGACGGCCAGGAAGGTCGTTTCCCCAAGCAAACCCGGGCAGGGATGTCCGCTCAGGAGATCGTCATGGCTGTTGCCAAGAGTCGCAAAACCCCGTCCACCCGCGGCATGCGCCGTTCCCACGATGCGCTGACCGCCAAGCAGCTGTCGACCGACCCGACCTCGGGCGAGGTGCATGTGCGCCATCACGTCACCAAGGACGGCTACTACCGCGGCAAGAAGGTCATCGAGACCAAGACGCGCGTCCGCGACGAAGACTGATCGCCGATGCAGCGCGCCGTCCGCCGGCGCGCTCCATCGCCGGCGACGCCCGCAAGCGCCTGGCCGCGAGGCCTTCCGCCATTCGCGACGCCCCGCGTCGCCGGACCGCATCGTCGCTGGCGGTCGCGCAGGCCAGGCAGGACGCCCGGTTTCGCTGATGCCCGCAAGCGCGGCGGATGCCCGCTTGCCGGCCGGACGGGGGAACCGCCTTGATCCATTCACGCATCGCGGGCACCGGCAGTTACCTGCCGGAGAAAGTTGTCACCAACGCCGATCTTGAAAAACTCGTCGACACCACCGACGAGTGGATCGCCTCGCGCACCGGCATCCGCGAGCGCCGCCGCGCCGCCGACGGCGAAACCACGGGCGATCTGGCCTTCTATGCGGCCACGCACGCGCTCGAAGCCGCCGGCATCAAGGCCGCTGAACTCGACCTCATCGTGCTTGGCACGACCACGCCGGACCTCATCTTCCCGTCGACCGCCTGCCTGTTGCAGCATCGCCTCGGCGCGAATGGCTGCGCCGCGTTCGACGTCAACGCCGCGTGCTCGGGTTTCATGTACGCGCTCGGCATCGCCGACCAGTTCATCCGCAGCGGACAGGCGAAGAAGGCGCTCGTCGTCGGCGCGGAAACGCTCACGCGCATGCTCGACTACACCGATCGCTCGACCTGTGTGCTGTTTGGCGACGGCGCCGGCGCGGTCGTGCTCGAAGCCTCGAACGAGCCCGGCATCATCACCACCAAACAGCACGCCGATGGCGGCCACAAGAACCTGCTCTACAACCCGGTCGGCGTGTCCGCCGGTTTCAACCTCGACGAGCCCAATGCCGGCGTGCGCGTCATGATGACCGGCAACGAAGTGTTCAAGGTCGCCGTGAAAACGCTCGACCGCATCGTCGGCGAGACGCTCGAAGCGGCGGGTATGCACGAGTCCGACGTCGACTGGCTGATTCCGCACCAGGCCAACCTGCGCATCATCGAGGCGACCGCCAAGCGCCTCAAACTGCCGATGGATCGCGTCATCGTCACCGTCGACCGCCACGGCAACACCTCGTCCGGCTCGGTGCCGCTGGCGCTCGACGAAGCCGTACGCTCGGGCAAGGTGCAACGCGGGCAGACAGTGCTGCTGGAAGCGTTCGGCGGCGGATTCACCTGGTCATCTGCCCTGTTGAGGTATTGAGCCGATGTCGAAGATCGCTTTCGTTTTTCCCGGGCAGGGTTCGCAATCGATCGGCATGCTCGCCGAACTCGGCGAACTGCACGCGCAGGTGCGCGAGACGTTCGTCGAGGCGTCCGATGGCGCCGGCGTCGACCTCTGGGCGCTGTCGCAGGGCGGCCCGGAAGCGATGCTCAACCGCACCGAATACACGCAGCCCGCGCTGCTGGCGGCGAGCGTTGCCGTGTGGCGTCTGTGGCAGGCGCAGGGCGGCGCGATGCCGTCGCATCTGGCCGGTCACAGCCTCGGCGAATACAGCGCGCTCGTCGCCGCCGGTGCGGTTTCGCTGCACGACGCCGCGCACCTGGTGCGCATCCGCGGCCAGGCAATGCAGGACGCGGCGCCCGACGGCGTCGGCGCGATGGCGGCCGTACTCGGTGCAGAGGACGCGCTGGTCGAGGATGTCTGCCGCGAAGTCTCGGGCGAGCACGTCGTCGTGCCCGCCAACTACAACTCGCCCGGCCAGATCGTCATCGGTGGTCACGCGCAGGCGGTCGACACCGCGCTCGCGAAACTGGCCGAACGCGGCGTGCGCAAGGCGGTCAAGCTCGCTGTCAGCGTGCCCTCGCACACGCCGCTCATGCGCGAGGCAGCGAATCGCCTCGCCGAGGCGATCAAGGCCTACCACTGGAGCGAGCCGCGCATTCCCGTCGTGCAGAACGTCGACGCGCGCAGCCATGCCGGCCTCGCCGAAATCCGCAATGCACTCGTGCGTCAGCTCTACCTGCCGGTGCGCTGGACGCAGTGCGTGCAGGCGCTCGCCGCCGCCGGCGCGACACGCATCGCCGAATGCGGCCCGGGCAAGGTGCTCACCGGTCTCGTCAAGCGCATCGACAAGTCGCTCGACGGCCGCGCGCTCGGCACGCCGGGCGAGTTCGAATCCGCGCTGGGCGACTGGAAGCATTGAACGGCGACGTGGCGCGTCTCCGGATCGTCGCCGGCAACGCGCAAAGTGACCGACTGCCCGAGCCTGCACGGCAGGCAATGGACTTCTTATGGAGAACGCAATGAGCAAGCCCCTCGAAGGTGAAATCGCCCTCGTTACCGGCGCATCGCGCGGGATCGGCGCGGCGATCGCGGACGAACTCGTATCGCTCGGCGCAAAGGTGATCGGTACGGCGACGACGGCGTCCGGCGCGCAGGCGATCGGCGAACGGCTTGCTGCGCAGGGCGGCGTTGGTCGCGCGCTGAATGTCACCGACGGCGCATCCGTCGAAGCGCTCGTCGACGACATCGCGAAGGAATTCGGAAGCGTAACGATCCTCGTCAACAACGCCGGCATCACGCGCGACCAGTTGCTCATGCGCATGAAGGACGAGGACTGGCAGGCGATCCTCGATACCAATCTCACCTCGGTCTACCGCACGTCGAAGGCCGTCATGCGCGGCATGATGAAGGCGCGCAAGGGCCGCATCGTCTCGATCGCGTCGGTGATCGGCTTGACCGGCAATCCGGGGCAGGCGAACTATGCGGCGGCGAAGGCCGGCATCATCGCGTTCTCCAAATCGCTCGCGCGCGAGATCGGTTCGCGCGGCATCACCGTCAACGTCGTCGCACCCGGATTCATCGACACCGACATGACGCGCGCCCTGCCGGAAGCGCAGCGCGAGGCGCTGCTCGGCCAGATCGCGCTCGGCCGCCTCGGTGCTGCCGAAGACATCGCCAAGGCAGTCGCGTTCCTTGCCTCGCCGGCCGCGGCCTACATCACCGGCGAGACGCTGCACGTCAACGGCGGCATGTACATGCCATGACGCGCCGCGCGCCCGTCCGCGGGCGCATGGCGGCCAAGTAGCGGCACCGTTTCCCTTCCACTACAATGCCGCGGCTTCGGGAAAGGCGCCGCGTCATGGCGTCCGCACCGCAAAAATCCATCGCGAGGAACACACACCCATGAGCACCATCGAAGAGCGCGTCAAGAAGATCGTCGTCGAGCAACTCGGCGTGAAGGAAGACGAAGTGACGCCCAACGCATCGTTCGTCGACGACCTCGGCGCGGATTCGCTCGACACGGTCGAGCTGGTGATGGCGCTCGAAGAGGAATTCGAGTGCGAGATCCCGGACGAGGAAGCCGAGAAGATCACGACGGTCCAGCAGGCCGTCGACTACGTGAAGGCGCACGTCAAGGCCTGATCGTTGCCGACATGCGTTACCCAAAGCTGCGCCCGCGAGGCGCAGCTTTTGTTTGTGAAGCCCGCAACACACGCCCGCGTATGCATCCGATGTTGCGCGTTGCGTTCGCGCCGGCCGCCTGGCCGGCGCGCACAATGAGGTTTGACCCATGAGCAAGCGTCGCGTCGTCGTCACCGGTCTCGGCATCGTCAGTCCCGTCGGCAACGACGTGGCGACGGCCTGGTCGAACATCATCGCCGGCAAGAGCGGCATCGGCCCGGTCACGCATTTCGACGCGTCGACGTTCCCGACGCGCATTGCCGGCGAAGTCCGCGACTTCGATCCCGCGCAATACGTCGCCGCGAAAGACGTCAAGAAGATGGACCCGTTCATCCACTACGGCGTCGCCGCCTCGGTGCAGGCGCTCGCCGACGCGGGCCTGCATCCGCACGAGCACGACGAGGAACGCATCGGCGTCGCCGTCGGCGCGGGCATCGGCGGCATCGCGACGATCGAGAAGACCGCGATCACCTACCACGAGCACGGCCAGCGCAAGATCTCGCCGTTCTTCGTGCCGAGCTCGATCATCAACATGGCCTCGGGCCAGCTCTCGATCATGCTCGGCCTCAAGGGCCCGAACATCGCCTGCGTCACCGCATGCACGACGGCGACGCACAACATCGGCCTCGCCATGCGCATGATCCAGTACGGCGACGCCGACGTCATGGTCGCCGGCGGCGCCGAATACGCGACGGTCGGCACCGCGATGGGCGGTTTCTGCTCGGCGCGCGCGATGTCCACGCGCAACGACGAGCCGACCAGGGCCAGTCGCCCGTGGGACAGGGATCGCGATGGTTTCGTGCTCTCCGACGGCGCCGGCGTGCTAGTCATCGAGGACTACGAACACGCTAGGGCACGCGGCGCGCGCATCTACTGCGAACTCGTCGGCTTCGGCATGAGCGGCGACGCGTACCACATGACCGCGCCGAGCGAGAGCGGCGAAGGTGGCGGCCGCTGCATGAAGATCGCGATCAAGGACGCGGGCCTCGATGTTTCCGACGTGCAGTACATCAACGCGCACGGCACCTCGACGCCGGTCGGCGACGTCGCCGAAGTGCAGGGCATCCGTGGCGTGTTCGGCGCGCACGCCGACAAGCTCATGGTCAGTTCCACCAAGTCGATGACCGGCCACCTGCTCGGCGCTGCCGGCGGCGTCGAGGCAATCTTCTCGGTGCTCGCGCTGCGCGACAACGTCGTGCCGCCGACGATCAATCTCGACAATCCGGGCGAGGGCTGCGACCTCGACTTCGTGCCGCACACCGCGCGCGAGGCGAAACTCGACGTCGTCATGTCCAACTCGTTCGGCTTCGGCGGCACCAACGGCACGCTCGTGTTCAAGCGGTTTTGAGTGGCAGGCGATCGCGGCGGTGTGCTCCGGTCGCGTTGCGGCCTCCGGTCGCGATTGAGATCGCGATAGGCCCCGATGAGCCATCTTGTTCTCGAACTTGACGGCACGCGCGACCTGCTGCCACTCGCTGCGGCGCACCCGCAGCGCTATCCCGGCTTGTTCGAAAGCGTCGCGCGCGGCAATGCGCGGGCGCGCCACGACGTGCTGTGCCTGCATGACGGCGGCCGCCTCGTGCTCGAGCGTGACGGCAATGTCGTCGACGAATCGGGGCGCGATGCCGGACGCGACTTTCTCGACGCGCTCGACACATGCTGGCGAGCATCGCGCGTCGAACGCGACGGCGACGATCAGCCGCCATTCCGTGGCGGCTGGCTGCTTTACCTGGGCTACGAACTCGCGGCGCAACTCGAACCGCGCCTGCACCTGCCGCCATCGCCCGACGCCACGCTGCCGACGGCGTTCGCGCTGCGCTGCCCCGCCGCGATCGTCGTCGATCACGAACGCGCGCGCACCCTGCTCGTCGCCGAAGCCGGTCGCGCCGACCTCATCGAACGCATGCGGGCCGATCTTGAATCCGCTTCGTCATGGCATGAGCGCGCGTTGCACATCGACGCGATCGAAGAAGACCCGCCGCAACGCTTCCTCGAAGGCGTTGCGCGTGTGCACGCGCATCTGCGTGCGGGCGACGTGTTCCAGGCCAACCTGTCGCGTGCGTGGCGCGCGCGTTGCGCAGGCGAGCCGCGCCCGGCCGATGTTTACGCCGCATTGCGCCGCGCGAACCCGGCACCGTTCGCCGGCCTGCTTCAGTTCGGCGCCGCGGCCGTCGCGAGTTCTTCACCCGAACGGCTCATCGAGATCCGCGGCGATCGCGTGCAGACGCGACCGATCGCAGGCACGCGCCCGCGCGGCGCGGACGACGCCGCGCGCATCCGCGAGCTCGTCGGACATCCCAAGGAGCGCGCCGAGCACGTCATGCTCATCGACCTCGAACGAAACGACCTCGGCCGCGTCTGCGTGCCGGGCAGCGTCGTCGTCGACGAACTCATGGCTGTGGAGAGCTATGCGCATGTGCATCACATCGTCTCGAACGTGAGCGGCTGCCTGCGCGAGGGCGTGACGCCGGGGCAGGCGATCCGCGCCGTGTTCCCCGGCGGCACGATCACCGGCTGCCCGAAGGTGCGCTGCATGCAGATCATCGCAGCGCTCGAAGGCGTCGGCCGCGGTGCCTATACGGGCTCGTTCGGCTACCTCGACCGCGATGGCGACCTCGACCTCAACATCCTCATCCGGACCTTGACGATCGAGGGCGATGCGGTCGCGTTCCGCGCAGGCGCCGGCATCGTCGTCGATTCCGACGCGCAGCGCGAACTCGAGGAAACGCGAGTCAAGGCGCGCGGGCTGCTGCGCGCGCTTGGCGTTCCGGGATGACGGACGTTCCGTCGCCCGAATTTGCTACGCTCGCATCATGTCGAAATCGATGATTCCCGTGCAGCGCACTCGTTCGTCCGGACGAGCCGTGCTACGCGTCCTCCTGCTGCTCGCCGCCATCGCGATCGGCGCGCTCGCGTTCCTGTTCTGGCGCGACTACCGCGCGTTCGTCGACGCGCCGCTGCCCGGTGCTCGCGCGGATGCGACGTTCGACCTCGCGCGCGGTGCGCGCTATCGCGACGTCGTGCGCCAGATCCGGCGCGAGCACGTCAGCCGCGCCGCACCGTTGTACTGGCGCCTGCTCGGCCGCGAAATGGGCGTGGAAGGTCGCTTGCACGCCGGCGAATACGCGCTCGCGCCGGGCCTGACGCCGCGCGGCTTGCTGCATCACATGGCGATCGGCGAAGTCCTGCAGCATCGCTTCACGATCGTCGACGGCTGGACGTTCAAGCAGCTGCGCATCGCGCTTGCCGGTGAAACCGGCCTGCAACCTGCGGCGCAGGCCTTGTCCGATGAGGACATCGCCAGGAAGGTCGGCATCGATGATGGCCGCCCGGAAGGCTGGTTCCTGCCCGAGACGTATGCCTGGATCAAGGGCGAATCCGATCTCGATGTGCTCCAGCGCGCGCACGCGGCGATGAAGAAGGCGCTCGACAAGGCCTGGGCCTCTCGCGCCGCCGACGTGAAGCTCGATTCGCCGTATCAGGCGCTGATTCTCGCCTCGCTCGTCGAGAAGGAGACCGCGCAGCCGGGCGAACGTCCACTGATCGCGGGCGTGTTCCTGCGCCGGCTCAAGTTCGGCATGCGCCTGCAGACCGACCCGACCGTCATCTATGGCCTCGGCGATGCCTACGACGGTCGCATCCATCGCCGCGACCTCGACGGCGACACGCCGTACAACACCTACACGCGCGACGGCCTGCCGCCGACGCCGATCGCGCTGCCGGGCGTGCCCGCGCTCGAGGCGGCGACGCATCCGACGCCGGGCGATGCGCTGTACTTCGTCGCGCGCGGCGACGGCAGCCACGAATTCTCGCCGACGCTCGAAGCACACAATCGCGCGGTGGCGAAATACCAGTTGCATCGCGGTCAATGAAGGGACGATTCATCACGCTCGAAGGCGGCGAAGGTGCGGGCAAGAGCACCGTGCTCGCGGCGCTGCGCGACCGGCTTGCCGCGCGCGGCCTCGATGTCGTCGTCACGCGCGAACCGGGCGGCACACCCTTCAGCGAGGCGGCACGTGCGCTCATGCTCGATCCCGCGTATCGCGGCATGTGCGCGGAAAGCGAACTGCTGCTCGCGTTCGCGGCGCGCGCGCAGCATGTGTGCGAACTGATCGCGCCGTCGCTAGAGGCGGGACGCTGGGTGCTGTCCGACCGCTACACGGATGCGAGTTACGCATATCAGGGCGGCGGCCGCGGCCAGCCCTCAGAACGCATCGCCGCACTCGAAGCCTGGGCGGCGCCGGTGCATCCCGACCTGACGCTGCTGCTCGACCTGCCTGTCGCGCTGGGCCTCGCGCGCGCAGGTGCGCGTGGCGCGGCCGATCGCATCGAATCCGAAGAGGCCACGTTCTTCGAGCGCGTGCGCAGCGCCTACCGCGAACGCGCCGCGCGTGAGCCCGCGCGTTTCCGCATCGTCGACGCGAGCGAACCGGTCGAGCGCGTGCGCGAAGCCGCCTGCGCGCATGTCGACGCCTTCCTCGACGCCGCCGGGATCGCCGCATGAGCGCGCTCGCGCCATGGCAGGCGGACGCGTGGCGCTCGCTGTCGTCCGCGCTCGCCAGCGGGCGCCTGCATCACGCGCTGCTGTTCGCCGCTTCGGCGGGATTGGGCAAGCGCATGCTGGTCGAGGCGTTCGCTGCGGCCGCGCTGTGCGAGCGGCGCGATGCGCAGGGGTTTGCCTGCGGCACCTGCCGCGCCTGCATGCTCGTCGCCGCGGGTTCGCATCCGGACCTCGTCCGCGTCGGGCTCGAATTGCGGGACGACGGCAGGCCGCGCACCGAAATCACGATCGACCAGATGCGCGCGCTGTCGCAGCGCCTTTCCATGTCGAGCCAGTTCGGCGGCCTGCAGATCGCGCTCGTCGATCCCGCGGACCGCCTCAATGCGAGCGCGGCGAACGGCCTGCTCAAGACGCTCGAAGAACCTGCCGCGTCGACGGCGATCGTGCTCGTCGCGGACGATCCGTCGCGCCTGCCGGCGACGATTCGCAGCCGCTGCCAGCGCGTCGAGTTGCGCGAGCCTTCGCGCGAGGAAGCGCTCGCTTGGCTGGGCGGGCAGGGGCTCGCTACGCGGCAGGCGGCCGAAGCGCTCGATGCGAGCCTCGGCAATCCAGGCCGCGCGCTCGCCTGGAGTGCGGACGCGACCTTGCCGCTGCGCGACGCCTGCGCGCAGGATCTCGCCGCGCTCGCGCGCGGGCGCAAGGGCGCGCTCGAACTCGCCGAACAGTGGGCCAACGACCGCCCCGAGCTGCGCCTTTGGTTCGCCGCTGTCATCGCGCGCGATGAAGCGGATCGCCGCGCCGGCGCCGCGTCCTTGACCGAACGCGACGAAATCCCCAAGCTTGCCGCATGGTTCGGCCGCGCCAATCGCGCGCGCGGCCTGTTATCGACGACGCTGCGCATCGATCTGCTCCTGCTCGATCTGCTGCGCGCGTGGCCGCGGCGCGATGCGGCAACCGACCGAGGCTGACATGTCGACTCCTTCCAGCGGTGGCGCCCCCAAGCAAGGCATCATGCCGCTCGCGATCAAGGACAAGGGCGCGCTGTTCGGCGCGTACATGCCGTTCGTGCGCGGCGGCGGCCTGTTCGTGCCGACGACCAAGCGCTACGGCGTCGGCGACGAGGTGTTCCTGCTGCTTTCGCTGATGGACGAAAAGGATCGCATCGGCGTGCCCGGCAAGGTCGCGTGGATCACGCCGATCGGCGCGCAGGGCAACCGCGTCGCCGGCATCGGCGTGCAATTCAACGAATCCGCCGAAGGTGAGGTCGCGCGCACCAAGATCGAATCGATCCTCGCCGGCATCCTCGGTCAGGAACGACCGACGCACACGATGTAGGCGCGTGCGCATCCTCGTTCTCGGCGCGGGCGCGATCGGCGGGTATTTCGGCGCACGCCTCGTCGAAAGCGGCGCCGATGTCGCCTTTCTCGTTCGTCCCGCGCGTGCCGCGCGGCTTGCCGTCGGCGGCTTGCGCGTCCACGCCACGCGTGGCGATTTCGGCAAGCCGGTGCGCGCGCTGACGCAGGTCGACGGCCACTACGACCTGATCCTGCTTTCCTGCAAGGCCTACGACCTCGACGCTGCGATCGAGTCGATCCGTCCTGCGATCGGCGCGAACACCCTCGTGCTGCCGCTGCTCAACGGACTGCGCCATCTCGACGCGCTCGATCGCGCGTTTGGCTCGGGACATGTGCTCGGCGGGCTTTGCCACATCTCCCTGACGCTCGAGGACGACGGTTCGATCCGCCAGTTCGGCACGCTCGAACGGCTCACCTTCGGCAGCCGCAATCCGGCGCAGCGGATTCCTGCTGACGTGCGCGACGCGCTGCTCGGGCTTGGTTCACAGGTCGTCGAAAGCACCGGCATCCTCGGCGCGATGTGGGACAAGTTCATCTTCATCGCCACGCTCGCCGGCAGCACCTGCCTCATGCGTGGCGCGGTCGGAGAGATCGTCGCGACCGCCGACGGCGCGGCCCTGGTGAAGCGGTTCCACGAAGAATGCGCCGCGATCGCGGCGCGCAGCGGCCATGCGCTCGCACCCGAAGCGATCGAAGCCGCGCGCGGTATCCTCGCCGCGCCAGGTTCGCCGCTCAAGGCCTCGATGCTGCGCGACCTCGAGCGCGGCGCGCGCACCGAATGCGAGCACATCCACGGCGACCTGCGCGAGCGCGCAATCGGATTCGGCATCGACACGCCATTGCTGGCCGCGGCGCTGGCGCATCTGCGCGTGTACGAGAGCGCACGCTGAGAATGCCGGCGGGTGGCCGAGGTGCGCGGCTGCTCCGTCCCGTTCGCGCGCAGCGCTTGCCGCGCTGCCGATCATGTGCATTGGGTGTGATAGTCTCGCCGGACTGCATGCGGACGCTTCCAGCACGCTTGCATGGCGGGAAATGCGGGCGTCGCGACAAGCACGGTCTGCTGGTGGATTCTGCTTTGGCGACGAGGTATCCACTGCTGGTCGGATCAGGGAATCGCGCCATGAATCGCTCACGCCACGAGCGCCATTTGCGCCGCCGGTTGTCATTGGGCCTCGGGCTGGTTGCCCTTTCCTGCACGGGCATCGCCACAGCCTCCGATCCAGGCGACGCGGACGCATGGGAATCCACCGTGGCGCTGTACGCCTACGCGCCCTCGCTTTACGGCGAAACCGCCTTCCCGAACGGCAATGCGGGACCAATCCTCAAAGTCGACGCGCATCGCATCATCAAGGGACTGAATTTCGCGTTCATGGGGCGTATCGCGATCCGCAAAGGCGATTGGGGAGCGTTCGGGGATATTTTCCTTGCCGATCTGAGTGACCGCGCAAACGCTGCGCGGGTCGTCATGGTCCCGACGATCGGGATGCCGGCGACGGTCACCGGCAACTTCAGGCTCGGTGCGAAAACGACGCTGCTTACCCTGGGTGGCACGTACCGGTTTCTCGATGCGCCCACCGACAGCGTCAGCATATTGTTCGGCACCCGGATGTATGAGAGCCGCGAACGGCTGGACTGGGATCTGTCGTCGTCGCTGACCGGCCCGGCTGCGCTTTCGGGTACCTCAAAGGTCGACAAGACCCAGTGGGACGGCATCGTGGGCCTGTCCGGTCGCCACTCGTTCGGGCAAGACCTGCGCTGGTTCATGCCGTACCACGTCGATGTCGGCACCGGCGGCTCGCGGTTGACCGCGCAGCTGCTGGCCGGCGTCGGATACAGGTTCGACTGGGGCGAAGTCACGGGGGCCTGGCGTTACATCGACTACCGCTTCAAGTCGGGAAGCCTGATCTCGCGGATGTCTTTCAGAGGTCCCGCGGTCGACCTTGCTTGGCGGTTCTGATTCGCGGGCGCATCCATTCCCACACCACAGACTCGTGAACCGGGAGATCGTCATGAACACCCAGCGCCTCGCCTGTACCGCACTGCTCTCGGCGTGGGTCTGCACGCCGGCGCTGGCGGCGGATTCCGCGACCACCGATCAAGCTGTGTTGGCGGCAGCACGGATACAGCAGCCGGCCGTGATCCAGTCGCTCGGCGACATGGTGGCGATCGAATCGGGTTCGGACGATACCGCGGGCCTGCAGAAGATGGCTGCGTACTGCGAAAGCCGGCTGAAGGCGCTGGGCGCCACGACCCGCGTCGTGCCGGCTGCCCACGGCAAACCACCGGGCCTGGTGGAGGGCGTGTTCCATGGCAAGGGCCAGCTGCGCGTGGTGCTGATCGCGCACATGGATACGGTCTATCGCGAAGGCATCCTCAAGACCGAGCCTTACCACCGGGACGGCAACAAGCTCCATGGTCCGGGCATCGCTGACGACAAGGGCGGCATCGCGACGATCCTCGGCTCGCTCGCGGTCCTGAACAAGCTCGACTGGAACGACTACAAGCAGCTTACCGTGCTGTTCAACCCCGACGAAGAAGTCGGATCGGAAGGCAGCGGCTCCATCATCGCGAACATCGCTGCCGACAACGACGTGGCGCTGTCGTACGAACCGAATGCTTCCAAGGAAACCGCGAAGGCGCTGGCGGGCGTTGCCGCTGAAGGCGTGTTGTTGTCGGCAGCGGGCACCGCTCAGGTCCGGTTGAAAGTGACGGGACGCGCCGCACACGCAGGCGCAGCGCCGGAAGAAGGACGCAACGCGCTGGTGGAATTGGCTGACCAGATCGTGCGCACGCGCGAGGTCTACAAGTCGGTGAAGGGCGCGCAGATGAATTGGACGATGGCGAACGCGAGTCCCGTGCGCAACCAGATCCCCGGCGAGGCCGAGGCGCTCGCCGACATGCGCTACTCCGAACCGGAAGCGCCAAAGGAACTCGAGGCCGCATTGCAGAAGGTGGTGGCCGCGCACAATCTCGTTCCCGATGTCTCCACCACGGTCAGCGTGGCCACGATGCGTCCCATCTACAAAGCGGATGCCAAGACCATGGCGCTGGCAGAGCTGGCACAGTCGGTCTATGCCGAACTGCACGAAGGCGATCTGCAGCAGGCGCCAATGCGCGAGATGCCAGGTGGCGAGATGGCTTTCAAACCGCGCAACCTGATCCTGATTCCGGGCACGATGGGCGGCACCGACGCGGGCTTCGCGCAAAGTGCGGGCAACACTGCGGTGCTGGAAGGGCTGGGTCTGGCAGGCTGGGGCTACCATGCGAGGAACGAATACATCGAAATCGATTCGATCGTGCCTCGCCTGTATCTGACCTCGCGGATGCTGGTCGAACTCGGCAGGCGTGCGCATCGATGAAAGTGTTCCGACCGCATCGCGGTCGACGAGACTGGCCCGTCGCTCTCGAAGGATCACCGCGGCGGATCGTCGAGGGTATGGGGCCCAGGTACATGTGCAAGCGCCAAAATCTTCGCGCCTGGTGAGACCGCGAACGCCTTCCGACACGTCGCCGGCCAGCAGCTCACCGACCGTTTGCGATGAGCGGCCAATGCAAGCGTGCGCATGTTTCCAACGAAGACGGGTGCGATGCGTTCGTCTTTTGCACGAACTTCAGGCGCTGCAAGCCGCTTCCCGTGCGAACTGCTTGATCGTCGCCAGCATCGAAGCGAGGCCGTTCGAGCGCGTCGGCGAGAGGTGTTTGGCGAGGCCGATCGCTTCGATGAAGCGCGGCTCGGTATCGAGGATTTCCTGCGCCGAGCGGCCCGAGTAGACGCGCAGCAGCAGCGCGATGAGGCCGGTGACGATCGACGAATCGCTGGTCGCGCGGAAGTCGAGGCGTTGCGCGTTGCCGGATGCGTCGAGCCAGACTTGCGACTGGCAGCCACTGACCTTGCGGTCTTCGGTCTTGAGCGCGTCGGGGTAGGGCGGCAGCTTGCGGCCGAGGTCGATCAGGTACTGGTAGCGTTCGGTCCAGTCGCCGAAGAACGCGAATTCCTCGGCGATCGCGGCCTGCGCGAGTTCGGCGGTGGCTTCCTGGGGCGGTGTCGCGTCATTCACCGGGCTTCACCACTTTCCAGCGCGGACCCTGTGCGGTGTCTTCGATGACGACGCCGAGTGCGAGCAGTTCGTCGCGGATGCGGTCGGCGCTGGCGAAATCGCGCGCCTTCTTCGCGGCGACGCGCGCGTCGACCTGGCGTTGCACTTCGACTTCGTCGATCGCATTCGAGCCGACGGTCTGCTTGAACCAGGCTTCCGGCTCGTGTTGCAGGATGCCGAGCATGTCCGCGGCGCCGAGCAGGTCGGCCTTGGCGATCCGTTTGGCTTCCGGCGTCGTCGCGGCGCGCGCGGCGGCGGCGAGGCGCGCGACGACGGCGAAGGCTCCGGGTGTGTTGAGGTCGTCGCAGAGCGCGGCTTCGACTTCCGCCGGCAATGTGCCCTCGTCGGCAGCGACTTCGACGTCAGCGAGGTCGCGCAGCACGGTGTACCAGCCGTCGAGCGTCGCGCGCGCCTGCGCGAGCGTGCGTTCGGACCAGTCGAGCGGCTGCCGGTAGTGTCCGCGCAGCAGCAGGAAGCGCAGCACTTCGCCCGGGTACTGGTCGAGCAGGTCGTGCAGGACGAGCACGTTGCCGAGCGACTTCGACATCTTCCTGCCGTCGAAGGTGAGCATGCCGTTGTGCAGCCAGTAGCGCGCGAAGGTCTTGCCCCCGTGCGCGCAGGTGCTTTGCGCAATCTCGTTCTCGTGGTGCGGGAACATGAGGTCGTTGCCGCCGGCGTGGATGTCGATCGTCTCGCCGAGGTGCGCTTCGGCCATCGCCGAGCATTCGATGTGCCAGCCGGGGCGGCCGCGACCCCATGGGCTGTCCCAACCGGGCAGGTCGTCGCTGGATGGTTTCCACAGCACGAAATCAGCCGGGTTCTTCTTGTACGGCGCGACTTCGACACGCGCGCCGGCGATCATGTCCTCGACCGAGCGGCCGGACAGCGCGCCGTAATCGGCGAAGCTCGCCACGTCGAAGAGCACGTGGCCTTCGGCGGCGTAGGCGTGGCCGCTGGCGATGAGTCGTTCGCACATGCCGACGATCTGCGCGATGTGCGCGGTCGCGTGCGGCGTGAGGTCGGCCGCGTCAGCGCCGAGGCGCGCCATGTCGTCGAAATAGGCCTGCGCGTAGCGGCCCGTAATGGCATCGATCGGAACGCCCGCGTCCCTGGCGGCGGCGTTGATCTTGTCGTCGACGTCGGTGATGTTGCGCGCGTAGACGACCTGCGGATAGAGCCGGCGGAGCAGCCGCGCGAGCAGGCCGAACGCGACGGGCGGCCGCGCGTTGCCGATGTGCACGTAGTTGTAGACGGTCGGACCACAGACATACATGGTCACCCGCGTCGGGTCGGCGGGGACGAATTCCTCGACACGTCGGGTCAGGCTGTTGTGGAGGCGCAGCGGCATCGGCGATTCCTTCGGCAGGTCGTCGATCATAGCAGTTGCACTGCAGCATTCAGCTTGCCCAATCCGGCCTGAAATCGCTGCGCAGGAGCCGGCTGGCTTCGGTTGGGGTTCAGCGATGACATGCTTAAATTTCGTTAAGAAAAAAGTCGTGCGCCGTCATGCGAGGAAGATTCGCAGCGGTATTCGTGGAGGCATCATGAAGTCATTGGTTTGGGTAGCGATGCTGCTCCTGGCGGGAACCAGGGCGGTAATGGCGCAGGAGCGTGGATACGCAGACGAGGGATTGGTCGACAACTCGAAAATTGCCTGGGCCGACGTGCTCCGCGTCGATCCGGTCTACGACCGCGTGCGCGGTCCGGCGCGCGAAGTCTGTGAAGACATGACCATCGAGCGTCCCTTGGACAACGGCAATCGCGCTGCGGGAACCGTGTTGGGCGCAATCGTCGGCGGCGTGCTTGGCAGCACGGTCGGCAAGGGCGACGGACGCCGCGCTGCGACCGTGGCGGGTGCGGTGGCCGGTGGCGCGATCGGCAACGGCGTCGCGCGCGGCAACGAGGGCTACTACGACGGTGTCGAGCGCCATTGCCGCATGGTGGACGGGCCGGCCGAGAACCGGGTCGTCGCCTATGACGTGCAGTACCGTTATCGCGGCGACGTGTTCATGTCGCGGCTCGACTACGATCCCGGCGACCGCCTGCGCGTGCGCATCAACATCCAGCCGGCCGAATGACGGCAGGCTCGCGGAACAGGCCGGGCATGTCCCGGCTTTTTCGTGCGCGCCCGTCGATGCAGCGCAGGAAGCTCCGCGCGCGGCAATGTCCATGCATGTCATGTCGTCATATCCGTATTGCGCCGCAGCAGGTTTGCCGGTAACGTGAGCCATCTTCGTTCCAGCGTGTCGCGCAAACCCTGCATGTCGTTTTCCGCCGCCCAGCCGCAAGTCCTGACCAGCGCCTTCATGGCCGCCGGCATGACCTCGCGCGCGCGTCGACCGGAACCCCGACATTCCGCCGGGTAGGCTGTCGCACGCGTTTGTGCATCGACGACAAAACCCGGCCTCGCGCCGGGTTTTTTGTTTTGGCTCGGCAGGATGTTTCCTCTTCTCGACGTTTACCTGCGCGCGCCTCCATCCGCGCAAAGACAAACCGGCCATCCATGGCCGGACTTTCCAACTCACAGCAGGCTTCGTGATCATGATTCGACATTTTTTGAGCACTCAGGACTGGTCCCGCGCTGATCTCGATGCGCTGCTCGCGCAGGCGGCAGCGTTCAAGCGCACGAAGGCCGGCGCGCAGCTCGCCGGCAAGTCGATCGCGCTGCTGTTCTTCAATCCGTCGATGCGCACGCGCACGAGTTTCGAGCTGGGCGCGTTCCAGCTCGGCGGCCATGCGGTCGTGTTGCAGCCGGGCAAGGACGCGTGGCCGATCGAGTTCGATGTCGGCACGGTCATGGACGGCGAGGCCGAGGAACATGTCGCCGAGGTCGCGCGCGTGCTGTCGCGCTACGTCGACCTGATCGGTGTGCGCGCGTTCCCGAAATTCCAGGACTGGTCGGTCGATCGCGAGGATCGCGTGCTCCGTGCATTCGCGAAATACGCGACGGTGCCGGTGATCAACATGGAAACGATCACGCATCCGATGCAGGAACTCGCGCACATCCTCGCGCTCCAGCAGCATTTCGGAACGACCGACCTGCGCGGCAGGAAATACGTGCTGACCTGGACGTACCACCCGAAGCCGCTCAACACCGCGGTCGCCAACTCGGCGCTGCAGATCGCGACCCGCTACGGCATGGACGTGACCCTGCTGTGCCCGACGCCCGAGTACGTGCTCGATGCGCGCTACATGGATTTCGCCCGGCAGAACGTCGCCGAGAACGGCGGTTCGCTGACGGTCAGCCACGATCCGCAAAGCGCGTATCGCGGCGCCAACGTCGTCTACGCCAAGAGCTGGGGCGCACTGCCGTATTTCGGCCGCTGGGCCGACGAGAAGCCGATCCGCGATGCGCACAAGCACTTCATCGTTGACGAGGCGAAGATGGCGCTGACCGACCACGGCGTGTTCAGCCACTGCCTACCGCTGCGCCGCAACGTCAAGGCGACCGACGCGGTGATGGACTCGCCGTCGTGCATCGCGATCGATGAAGCCGAGAACCGCCTGCACGTGCAGAAGGCTGTCATGGCCACGCTCGCCCATTCCTGACCCAGCATCGGAGTCGTTCCATGAGCAAAGACATCGTCCTCGCGTTCTCCGGCGGACTCGATACCAGTTTCTGCGTGCCCTACCTCAAGGAGCGCGGCTGGGCCGTGCACACCGTATTCGCCGACACCGGTGGCGTCGATGCCGAGGAGCGCGAATACATCGAACAGCGCGCGAAGCAGCTCGGCGTCGCCTCCCACGTGACCGTCGACGGCGGACAGGCGATCTGGGACGGTTTCGTCAAGCCGTTTGTCTGGGCCGGCGAGGCGTACCAAGGCCAGTACCCGCTGCTCGTTTCCGATCGCTATCTCATCGTCGATGCCGCGCTCAAGCGCGCGCACGAGCTCGGTACGCGCGCGATCGCGCACGGCTGCACGGGCATGGGCAACGACCAGGTGCGTTTCGATCTCGCCGTGAAGGCGCAGGGCGATTACGAGATTGTCGCGCCGATCCGCGAAATCCAGAAGGAACACACGCAGACGCGCGCCTACGAGCAGCAGTACCTCGAGGAACGTGGCTTCGACGTGCGCGCGAAGCAGAAGCACTACACGATCAACGAGAACCTGCTCGGCGTGACCATGTCCGGTGGTGAGATCGACCGCTGGGAAGCGCCGGGCGAGGGCGCGCGCGGCTGGTGCAAGCCGCGCGCCGAGTGGCCGCCGCAGCCGATGCGCGTGACCATCGGTTTCGAGAACGGCGAAGCCGCGCTCATCGACGACCAGACCTTGCCGGGGCCCACGCTGCTCGGCGAACTCAACCGCGCGTTCGCGCACTACGGCGTCGGCCGTGGCCTCTACACGGGCGACACCACGATCGGCCTCAAGGGCCGCATCGTGTACGAAGCGCCGGGTCTGACCGCGCTGCTCGTCGCGCATCGCGCGCTCGAGGAGGCAGTGATGACCAAGCAGCAGAACCGCTTCAAGCCGGACGTTGCGCGCAAGTGGGTCGAGCTCGTCTACGAAGGCTTCTTCCACGATCCGCTCAAGGCCGATCTCGAAGCGTTCCTGCGCAGCTCGCAGCAGCAGGTGACCGGACTCGTCACGCTCGAAACCAACGGCGGCAGCGTGCAGGCGATCGAAGTGAAGTCCACGCACATCCTCAACGCCAAGGGCGCGACGTATGCGCAGTCGGCGGATTGGGGCGTGGTCGAGGCCGAAGGCTTCATCAAGCTGTTCGGCATGAGCTCGACATTGTGGGCGCAGGTCAACCGTTGAGTCGCAACGAACTTGCCAAGGACTTTTCCGATGACGTCATTGCTTGACGCCACCTTGAACCACCTGCGCGCACTGGTTGCGTTCGACACACGCAATCCGCCGCGAGCGATCGGGGTGGACGGCATTTTCGATTACCTGCGCGCGCAGCTCGCGGGTTTCGACGTGCGCGTCACCGATCACGGCGCCGGCGCGGTCAGCCTGTATGCCGTGCGCGGTCGGCCGGCATTGCTCTTCAACGTGCATCTCGACACCGTGCCGGATTCTCCGCACTGGAGCGCGAGTCCGTTCGAGCTGCGTGTCGACGGCGAGTGTGCGGTTGGCCTCGGCGCTTGCGACATCAAGGGCGCCGCCGCCGCCTTGCTCGCCGCCGCGCAGGCCAGCGACGGCGACGCCGCGTTCCTGTTCACCACCGACGAGGAAGCCAACGACGCGCGCTGCATCGCCGCGTTCCTGCGCGAGGCGCCGAAATACGACGCCGTCATCGTCGCCGAACCGACGCGCGGCGAGGCCGTGCTCGCGCATCGCGGCATCAGCTCGGTGCTGATGCGTTTCCAGGGCCGCGCCGGACATGCATCCGGCGAGCAGAAGGCGGGCGACAGCGCGCTGCACCAGGCCGTGCGCTGGAGCGGCCGTGCGCTCGATCATGTGGATTCGCTGGCGCATGCGCGCTTCGGCGGGCTGACCGGCCTGCGCTTCAACATCGGTCGCATCGACGGCGGCATCAAGGCGAACATGGTCGCGCCGACGGCGGAACTGCGTTTCGGCTTCCGTCCGTTGCCGTCGATGGATGTCGACGACCTGCTCGCGACGTTCCGCGGCTTTGCCGAAGTCGAGCCGGCCGAGTTCGGCGAAACCTTCCGCGGCCCGTCGCTGCCGTCCGGCGACATTGCGCAGGCTGAGGCACGCCGTCTCGCCGCGCGCGACGTCGCCGACGCGCTCGACCTGCCGATCGGCAACGCGGTCGATTTCTGGACCGAAGCGTCGCTGTTCTCGCAGGCCGGCTACACCGCGTTCGTCTACGGTCCTGGCGACATCGCGCAGGCGCACGCGGCCGACGAATGGGTCGCGCTCGAACACCTGCAACGGTACGCCGAGAGCATCCAGCGGATTCTTCAGGGCAACCATTCCCGATGAACGCCGAGACTCATCTGCAACTCCGCCAGACGATCCTGCGCCTGCTCTCGAGCATGGCCAGCGCGCGCGAGATCGACCAGTACCTCAAGCGTTTCTCGCAGCTCGACGCGAAGCGCTTTGCCGTGGTCAAGGTCGGCGGCGCCGTGTTGCGCGACGATCTCGATGCGCTGACGTCTTCGCTCGCATTCCTGCAGCAGGTCGGCCTGACGCCCATCGTCGTGCACGGCGCAGGGCCGCAGCTCGACGGGGAACTTGCGGCGGCGGGCATCGTCAAGCAGACGGTCAACGGCCTGCGCGTGACCACGCCGGAAACCCTCGCGATCGTGCGCCGCGTGTTCCAGTCGCAGAACCTCAACCTCGTCGAGGCCCTGCAGGAAATCGACGCGCGCGCGACGTCCGTGCTCTCGGGCGTGTTCGAGGCGCAGTTCATCGACCAGCCGACGCTCGGCCTCGTCGGCCGCGTTGCGCGCGTGAATCTCGCGCCGATCGAAGCATCGCTGCGTGCCGGTTCGATTCCGGTCATCGCAAGTCTCGGCGAAACCGCAAGCGGCCAGATCGTCAACATCAACGCCGACTTCGCCGCCAACGAACTCGTGCGCGTCCTGCGCCCCTACAAGATCATCTTCCTGACCGGCACGGGCGGACTGCTCGACGAAAACGGCAGGATCATCGATTCGATCAACCTCAGCACCGAGTACGAACATCTCGTGGCGCAGCCGTGGATCAACGGCGGCATGCGCGTGAAGATCGAGCAGATCAAGGAATTGCTCTACCACCTGCCGCTGTCCTCGTCCGTGTCGATCACGCGGCCCGACGAGCTCGCCAAGGAACTGTTCACGCACAAGGGCTCGGGCACGCTCGTGCGCCGCGGCGAACGCGTCGACGTGCACACGTCGTGGGACACGCTCGACCTCGATCGCCTGCGTGCGCTCATCGAAGCCGGCTTCGCGCGCAAACTCGTGCCCGATTACTTCGCGAAAACGCGATTGCACAAGGCGTACGTCAGCGAGAACTATCGCGCCGCCCTGATCCTGACGCAGGAGGAAGGCTTCTCCTATCTCGACAAGTTCGCCGTTGCCGACGACGCGCAAGGCGAAGGCCTTGGCCGCGCGGCGTGGCTGGTCATGCGTGCAGACAATCCGCAGCTGTTCTGGCGCTCGCGCCGCGGCAACGTGATCAACGCGTTCTACGATGCCGAATGCGACGGCAGCCTCAAGGAAGCGCGCTGGAAAACCTACTGGTACGGCATCGGCGATTTCGCCGACGTCGAACGTTGCGTCGCGCACTGCCGCGAACGCGAACCCACCCTGACGGACTGAAGCGATGGCAGAGCGCAAGACAATCGGCATCATTGGCGCGCGCGGGCGAGCCGGAGCTTCCGCGAGATGCGCTGAATCGCATCCCGCGCCGGCGAGCGCCCGAAGCACGAGCGAAGGGGTGGGCGACTTGGCGAGGCCGGGATGGCCGAGGCTGGTCGCCACCGTGCCCGGCTACGAAGGAAACACATATGTCATCTAGCGGAATCGAAAGCGTTGGCATCGTGGGTGCCAGAGGGCACGCAGGCGCGGAGCTGATCCGCCTCGTCGCACGGCATCCGCATCTGGAACTCGCCTTCGTGTCCTCGCGCGAACTCGACGGTCAGGGCGTTCGCGACCACGTTGCCGAGTACACGGGCGAGTTGCGCTACGAGAATCTCTCGCCGGAAGGCGTCGCGGAAAAACGCGCCGATGCCGTCGTGCTCGCGTTGCCGAACGGCAAGAGCGACGCCGTCGTCGCGGCGATCGATGCGGTGAAGCCGGAAACGCTCGTCGTCGACCTGTCCGCCGATCATCGTTTCGATGATCGCTGGTACTACGGCCTGCCCGAGCTCACGCGCGCGCGCCGCGACGGACACAAGCGCATCAGCAATCCCGGCTGCTACGCGACCGCGATGCAGCTCGCGATCGCGCCGCTGAAGGATCGCCTCGCCGCGCCGCCGGCGTGCTTTGGCGTGTCCGGCTATTCCGGCGCGGGCACGACGCCGTCGGACAGGAATGATCCGGACAAGCTGCGCGACAACCTGATGCCGTATTCGCTCGTCGACCATGTGCACGAACGCGAAGTGACGCGCCAGCTCGGCCTTCCTGTCGAATTCATGCCGCATGTCGCGCCGCATTTCCGCGGCATCACGATGACGGTGAACCTGTGGTTGCAGCAGGCGGCGAAGCGCGACGACGTACTCGCGCTGTACCGTGACTTCTACACCGGCGAACCGCTCGTGCGCGTCGTCGACGAGGCGCCGTGGGTCAGCGCGATCGCCGGCAAGCATCACGTCGACATCGGCGGCTTCGCAGTCGCGCCCGGTGGCAAGCGCGTCGTCGTCGTCGCGACGATCGACAACCTGCTCAAGGGCGCGGCGACACAGGCCATGCAGAACGTCAACCTCGCGTTCGGCTTCGACGAGATGGAAGCGATCCCGCGACCGTGACGCGCGACCGCGCACCACGTTCCGCCATCGCCCACCGTTCGCCGAGGATTCCGCCATGCGCCTGTCTCGCTGCTTCCTGCCCACGCTGAAGGACAATCCCGCCGAGGCGCAGATCGCCTCGCATCGCCTCATGTTGCGCGCCGGCCTGATTCGCCAGGAAGCGGCGGGCATCTACGCGTGGCTGCCGCTCGGCCTGCGCGTGCTGCAGAACATCGAGCGCATCGTGCGCGAGGAAATGGATCGCGCCGGCGCGCTCGAAATCCTCATGCCGACGCTGCAACTCGCCGATCTGTGGCGCGAGAGTGGCCGCTACGACGCCTATGGCCCCGAGATGCTGCGCCTGCGCGACCGCCACGAGCGCGAGTTGCTGTATGGGCCGACCAACGAGGAAATGGTCACGGAAATCGTGCGCGCGGGCGTCGCCTCGTGGCGCGATCTGCCGCGCAACCTGTACCAGATCCAGTGGAAGTTCCGCGACGAGCAGCGTCCGCGCTTCGGTGTCATGCGCGGCCGAGAGTTCCTCATGAAGGATGCCTACTCGTTCGACCTCGACGAAGCGGGCGCGCGCCGTTCCTACCAGCGCATGTTCGTCGCGTATCTGCGCATGTTCGCCGCGCTCGGCGTCCGCGCGATCCCGATGCGCGCCGAGACCGGCCCGATCGGCGGCGACCTGTCGCACGAATTCATCGTGCTCGCCGACACCGGCGAATCAGACGTCTATTGCGACCGTCGCGTGCTCGACCTGCCGATTCCGCCCGCAGACGTCGACTACGACGGCGACCTCGAACCGACCGTCCGCGCCTGGACATCGCTCTACGCGGCGACGTCCGACGTGCACGACGCCGCGCGATACGAGGCAGAGGTTCCAGAAGCCGATCGCCTGCGCACGCGCGGCATCGAAGTCGGGCAGGTGTTCTATTTCGGAACGAAATATTCCGAGCCGATGCGCGCGGTCGTCACGATGCCGGACGGTTCCGCGCGCAAGCTGCACGGCGGTTCGTACGGCATTGGCGTGTCGCGCCTCGTCGGCGCGATCATCGAGGCGAGCCACGACGAGGCCGGCATTGTCTGGCCGGACGCGGTCGCGCCGTTCGATGTCGGCGTCATCGATGCGAAGTCCGGCGACGCCACTACTGCGGCGGTATGCGGGCAGATCGTCGCACGCCTCGAGGCGCATGGCCTGTCCGTCCTGCACGACGACACCGACGCACGCGCCGGCGCGAAATTCGCCAACATGGACCTGATCGGCCTGCCGTGGCAGGTTGTGGTCGGGCCGCGCGGACTGGCTGCCGGCACGGTCGAACTCAAGCGTCGCGCGAGTGGCGAACGCATCGAACTGACGCCTGACGCGGCCATCGCGCGGCTCGTCGAAACACGCACCGCGGGGAAACCGGCATGACCGATCTGCTCTGGCAAAAATCCGGCGTCCGCACCGACGAACGCATCATGCGTTTCCTCGCCGGCGACGACGTGATCCTCGACCGCGAGTTTTTCCTGCACGATATCGAGGCAAGCAAGGCGCACGTCGGTGGCCTCGCCCACATCGGCATCGTGACGGCCGGCGAGTGTGACGCGATCGCATGTGAGCTCGACGCGCTCGCCGACGACTTCCGCGCCGGTCTTTTCGTGCTCGACGAGAAGTACGAAGACGGCCACTCGGCCATCGAGGCGCGCCTGACCGAGCGCCTCGGCGATGCCGGCCGCAAGGTGCACACCGGCCGCAGCCGCAACGACCAGATCCTCGTCGCGACGCGGCTGTGGCTGAAGGCGAAACTCACCCAATTGAGTGGCATTTGCCGCGCCGTCGCCGAAGTCTGCCTCGAGCGTGCCGCGCGCGAGGCGCTGCCGATGCCCGGCTACACGCATTTGCAGCGTGCGGTCGTGTCTTCGACCGCGCTCTGGTTCGCGGGCTTCGCGGAAAGTTTCATTGACGATGCGCGGCGCGCGCACGATACGCTGGCGTGGATCGACGCCAATCCGCTCGGCACCGCCGCCGGCTACGGCGTGAACCTGCCGCTCGATCGCGCGCACACGACGCAAGCGCTCGGCTTCGGGCGCATGCAGGTCAACCCGATCTATGCGCAGCTTTCGCGCGGCAAGTTCGAGATCGGCGCGCTCGACGCGCTCGGCACGGCACTGCTCGACCTGCGCCGCCTCGCCTGGGACCTGTCGCTGTTCACGACCGCCGAGTACGGCTTCGTGCAGCTGCCGTCCGAGTACACGACCGGCAGTTCGATCATGCCGAACAAGCGCAATCCGGATGTGGTCGAACTCATGCGCGCGAGCTACGCGAGCGTCGCCGCCGCGCGCAGCGAGATCGAACACCTGTTGTCGCTGCCATCCGGCTATCAGCGCGACCTGCAGTTCTCGAAAGGCGCGATCTTCCACGGGTTCCATCGCGGCCTGGACGCGCTCGCATTGCTGCCGGACCTGCTCGCGCGGATGGCATGGAACGGGCAGGCCATGCGCGCCGCGATCGAACCGTCGATGTATGCGACCGATGTCGCGATCGAGCTGGCCGCAGCCGGCGTGCCGTTCCGCGACGCGTACCGCAAGGCCGCCGAGACCGCTGCGAGCGCGGGCGAGGGCAGGACGCCGGAATCGAGCCTCGCGGGCCGGGTATCGCCGGGCGCGGCGGCGGACTTGCGCCTCGACGAATTGCGCGCACGGCTGGCCGCATTGCCCTCCGCTTGATCGCTCGACGTGACCTGCGCGAAGCGATTCGGGCGGCAGTGCGGGCCGCTTGCGCTATGCTGTCGCGCCTACCAGCCGAGATAACCGCCCGATGCGACCGTCGTCGCCGGACCCCCGTTTCGCGCAGCGCGACCGCCTGCTTGTCGTCGCGCCACATCCCGACGACGAGACCCTGGCCTGCGGCGAACTGATCCAGTCCGCGTTGGCCGAAGGCGCGGCCGTTCGCGTCGTGTTCGCGACCGACGGCGACAACAATCCGTGGCCGCAACGCTGGATCGAAAAGCGCTGGCATATCGGCGCAAAGGAACGCCGGCGCTGGGGCGAGCGGCGCCGCGGCGAAGCGGCGCAAGCGCTGCACATGCTCGGTGCGGGCGCGATTCAATCGCGTTTCCTCGGCTTGCCCGACCAGGGGCTCACCGACGCACTCATGCACGGCGATGCGCTCGTCGACGCGCTCGCCGCGGAAATCGTCGCGGTCGCGCCGACGCATCTCGCGCTGCCGTCGCTGCGCGATCGCCATCCCGACCACAGCGCGCTGCATGTCGCGACCGAACTCGCGCTGTTGCGTGCGCGACATGCATGCGTGCATCTCGCTTATGCGGTCCATGGTGCGGAGAATGCCGATCTGGAATTGGCCTCCGCACCGCCATTCCAGGCGCGCAAGCAAGCGGCGATGGCGCGCTACGCAAGCCAGCTCGCACTCAGCCGCAAGCGCCTGCTTGCGATCGCGAGCAAGCCTGAATGTTTCGACGCATCGGCGACCTCGGCGGCGGAATTCGAGGAGAAGGGTGGCCGCTTGCGCCTCGCCGTCGACGCGCTGCCGGAACTGCGCGCGCCTCACGACGCGCTGGTCGTCGTCGCCACGCGCGATGCGGTCTTGCGCACGACCGCGCGCCTGCCGCTGCGCGCGCGGCAGGGAAGTGAACTCGCATCACACGCAGGCAATGCCCTGCGAGTTGCCTTCGAAGGCGACGCGCTCGAGGTGACGTTGCCCACGTCCTCCCCGCCCGTCGTAGCGGCGTGGGCGAAGCTGCATCGAGCCGGCAAGCGCGTCGTCGTCTTCGATCGCAGCCGTTGGCATGCGCTCGGCGAGCGTCCGGCGCCGCTGCTGCCGCCGCTGCGCATCGCGGACCCGGCGCGTTGAGCGAGCCGGCCGCAGTGCCGGAAGACATGCGCGTGCGCCGCGTTGTCGCGGCGGACGGCGCGGCTGCCAACCTGCTCGAAGTCGATGCCGTTTCCGGAAACGGCGACGTCCTGCTCTGGCTGCCCGCGATGGGCGTCGCCGCGCGTCATTACGTTCCATTCGCGCAGGCGCTCGCCGCCGCGGGGGTCGGCGTCGCGTTGCACGAATGGCGTGGCATCGGGTCCAGCGATCGCCGCGCGGAATGGCGCTGCGACTGGGGGTATCGCGAACTGCTGGGCGACCTCGAGGCGAGCATCGGCGCCGTCACGAACGCGCGTCCGGACGCGCGACTGTGGATTGGTGGCCACAGCCTCGGCGGTCAGATCGCCGCGCTCGCCAGCGCGCGCGATCCCGCGCGTTACGGGGGCCTCGTCCTGGTCGCGAGCGGCGCGCCGTACTGGCGCATGTTCCGACATCGCTGGGGCGTGCTTGCCGCGTACGTGCTCGCGCCGCTGCTCGGTGCCATGTTCGGTCATGTGCCCGGGCGGCAGATCGGCTTCGGCGGACGCGAGGCGCGCGGCGTCATCGGCGACTGGGCACGCTCGGGCCGCAGCGGGCGCTATTGCGTGCAGGGCATGCATTTCGATTTCGAACGTGCGCTCGCGGCGACGGATGTGCCCGTTTTCGCACATCGCCTCGCCGACGACTGGCTGGGGCCGGCCGCGTCGCTGGACTGGCTGCTCGGCAAGATGCCGCGTGCGCCACGCGATGTCGTCGTTCATGGCGCAGCGGAGCTCGGCACGAAGGCCGATCATTTCAGCTGGATGAAGCGGCCGGGAGTGATTGCCGGGCTGATTTCGGCGCAAATGCACGGTTCGCGAACAATTTCGTGGAATTGATTTTTCTCATATTTCCTATTTAATTCAATTAGCTATAACAAATACCTGAAGTTGTATCTCTTTCCGGATAACGCTTTCATTACGTCGTGCGGCGCACAATAAACTGTTCCGATTCCGCTCGACCCCTCGTGTCCCGCGTTCCCGGCTTCCTGCGGGATCGGCCGCCCGTCACTGCAAAAGCGAGGTTGAAATGACCTACGACATCGGCATCGGCCGTTGCATGGAAGTCGGCGACGACATCGTCGTCGTCAAACTGGAAAGCGTCATGGTCGAGCGCCTTTCGCCGGGTCATCCCTGGCAGCGCCCGGGCACGACGACGCTGCGTTTCAAGCGTGAGTTGTGCAGCGCGACGCGACCGCCGCAGCCGGATCAGGAGGTATTCGTCGATCGCGCCGCGCTGTCGCGCAAGACGATGGGTGCGCTCGATCTCACGGGCAATGGCAAGACGATTTCGGTCGACCTGCGTGCACTGCTCAACAACCTCGATCCCCAGCCATCAGCCGGTCCTTCGCCCAAGGGCAGCCATGGCGCGCGCAAGAACGCAGCCCGCTGACATCCCGGACGCGTGCGTGCGGTGACGGTGATACCGTTCGTCCCCGGCAGAACCATGGGGAGAACAGCATGAAGTCGCCGCTCGCATTCGCCGTCTGCGTGCTCGTTCCGGTGTTCGCGCACGCTTCCAACACCGACGTGCGCAGCGAGTTGTTGCGAGTGGAGGCAGAGCTGTGTCATGCCTTCGAGGTCGGCGACGCCGCCATCGCCAAACGTGATCTCGACGAGACCTTCACGCTGACTGACTCGCACGGCGCCGTCACCGATTACGCCCGCAACGTCGCCGACATCGAGCATCGGGATCCGGCATACGACGTCTTCCGCAACCACGACCAGAGCGTGCGCCTGTATGGCGATGCCGCGATCATCACCGGCATCACCAGCATTCGCGCGCATTCCGGAAAGGACGCGTTCGATGGCGATTTTCAGTACACCGACACCTGGATTCGCCGGGGAGGGCACTGGCGCCTCGTCGCAAGTCACGCGAGCCGGCTGTCTGCTAGGACGCCTTGATTCCTGCCGTCAATCGACGATCTGCTTTGCCTCGGCAGTGCCGAGGATTTCCGAGTGTTCGATTCGACTCCGCGGTGAGAGCAACGGATGCAGGAACACCGCGACCAGGATCGTCGCCGCGCCGGCATAGAATGCCGGCGTGAGTTCGCGCTGCTCGCCGAGCAGCAGCGCGGCGAGCACGATCGCGTAGACGGGTTCGAGATTCGTCGCCAGCTGCGCGGCGAACGCGCTCATGTGGCGCAACGCGATCAGCGACAGCGTGAACGGTAGCAGCGTGCAAGCGAGGCCGAGCGCGAGCAGCAGCGCCGCGTCGTGCAGTCCGGGCACTGCGAAAACATTCGCGGCGAGCGGCGGGAACAGCAGCGGCAGCAGTGGCGCGATCGCGGCCAGCGTCAATGCACCCGCGCCGAGTTCGAGCGTGGTCACGGCAAGCGCGTCCGCATGTTCGACGAGGCGTTTGTTGAGCGATCCGAACAGCGCGACGAGCAGCGCCGACACAGCGCCAACCGCAAGTCCGAGCCGCATTCCGCCCGGCACGCCGCCGACGACGAGTGCGACGCCGGGCAGGGCGGCGGCGCCGAGCACGAGTTCGCGCCACGAGAAGCCGCGCCGCGCCAACCACGGTTCGAGCAGCGCCGTCATCGGCGTCGCCAGCGCGATGCAGGTCGCGCCAACCGAAGCGTTGGCGAGCTTGATCGAACCGTAGAACGTGAGCCAATGCAGCGCGACGAGGATTCCGATGCCGGCGTACGCCATCGCCAGTCGCGGCGGAATCGCACGCAAGCCGCGCCAGGTGCGCGGCAGCAAGGTGAGCGCGGCGACAACGATGAGCATGCGCCACCACACCATCGGCAGCGCGGCGAGCGAAATCAGCTTGCCGAGGATCGCGGTGAAGCCCCACAGCAACACGCAGCCATGGATTTGCCACTGTGCCTTGGCGGCGGGCGAGAGGTTGCGCATGGCCAGGAGAATTTCGTTGGTGCCGAAAGGCGGCGATCGTAGCGTGAAGCGTATGGCCGGAGTTGCAGAAAGACCGGTTTTCGATTTCCGTCCAAGGCATTGCCGCCGCGCCCGCGATGCTCCGACAATCGCGGCATGCACGACGAACGTTTCCAGCGCATCGAGGTCAATGGCGCCCCGGCCACGCTCGACGACCTGCGCCGGCTCGCCATGCAGAACTACGGGCACTTCACGTCGATGCAGGTGCGTGATGGCGCAGTGCAGGGTTTGTACCTGCATCTCGATCGCCTGAAGGACGCGACGCGCGAGCTGTTCGGCCGAGAACTCGACCTTGCCGCCGTGCGCGGCTGGATGCGCCGCATCGCGGGCGATGCTGGTTCGCTCGCACTGCGCGTGAATGTGTTTTCGCGCGCGTTCGATCGTGATCGTCCGTCGCAACCGGCTGCGCCGGATGTACTCGTCAGCGCCGCGCCGGCGCGCAGAGAATGCACGTCGCCGCTACGTGTGCGCTGCCAGCGTTACGACCGCGGGGCGCCGCACATCAAGCATGTCGGCACGTTCGGCCTGTTTCACCAGCGCCGCATCGCGCAACAGCACGGATTCGACGACGCGCTGTTCATGACCGCGGATGGTGCGATTTCGGAAGGCACGATCTGGAACATCGGTTTTTTTGACGGCAGGCAAGTCGTCTGGCCGCAGGCGCCGATGCTGCGTGGCATTTCGATGCAACTGCTGCAGGAAGGCTTGCGCCGCAACGGCGTGCCAATGACCGTGCGCCGCGTAACACGCGAAGAACTCGGGGACTTCCGCGGCGCATTCTTCACCAACAGCGCGCATGCCGTACAGCCGATCGCGTGCATCGACGATGCAGCCTTCGTCATCGACGCGGGCCTCCGGGAGACATTGGAGGCAGCGATAGCGCGCGCTGCGTGGCAGGCTATCTGACGCATAGTTCGCAGTTCCTTGATATTACATAATATACATACGGAACTTTTCAGGGGTCGGAATCGAGGCCGAAAAAACCGCCCAAAAAACGGACGTGGTACGTCTCGCCGGAAGGCTTCCGCGACCTGCGCATGGGCTGCCTGTTGTCGCAGCGCTCGTGCGCCAAGCTGCTCGGCGTGAGCGAGCGCACCGTCCGCCATTGGGATCAGGGCCGCAACCGCGTGCCGTGGTCGGTCGTGCGGCTGCTGCGCATCCTTCGAGCCGGCGAACTGCCGGCGACCGGCTTCGATGGCTGGCGCGTCCTCGATGGTGGCCGGTTCGTGTCGCCGGAAGGCCGCGTGTTCGAGGCCAGCGGCATGGCGTGGTGGTCGCTGACCTGCCGGATGGCGCAGGACTGGAAGCGCGAGCGGGATCGTGTGGCCGCATCCCGGCCGTCGGCCGGTGACCGCCTTCCGGCCGGTTCTGCGGTCGCGGACGGCGGCGCTCTTGACCTGGCGGTGCGGTCGGAGCCGGGCGTCGATGCAGCCGCGGACGGTGCGCCGCGCCACGCGGCATCCCTGCCCCCTGCCGAACCCGCTTTTGACGTGGCTTCCAAGCGCCCCGCGGACGACGCGCGCACCGCGCCAGCGGGCCGCGCTTCGGCCGGGGCGCAGGCGTGCGCCGCCTGCGGCGTGATCGCCAGCGGTTGCGATGCTGTAGGGCTTGGCGTACCGTCGGCGAACCCGATCGCGCCCGGCGCAATGCCGAATCAGCCGCCGAATCGGGGAGTACCCTCAGCTAACAGGGGACTAAAGGGACTAAACGATGCCAGTATGGCATCATCCTCGCATCACTCCCTCGAAGGCGATGCGCATGGCGTCCTCCACGTCTGTTCGATTCCCCGACCCGCTCAAGGCCGAAGCGATGGCCTATGCGGACAGCTTGGGCTTGTCTCTGAACGCCCTGTGCGCCGTGGCGCTGCGGGATTACCTCGACGCGAGGGCCAAGCGTCCGGCGTTGCCGTTGGAGCCGGAGCCGATGCAGGCACGGCAGGGTGTGCCTGCGAGTGTTCCGGCATCGATGCCGAAGGTCGGAGCGAATCAGCCCTGCCCGTGCGGCAGCGGCCAGAAGTACAAGCGTTGCCACGGCAAGGCTTGAAGGTGCCGCCCCCGGCCAGTTTGGCGACGGAGCCGGGGACGGCGGTTGCGAGTGACCACAACCGCGGGCAAGGCCCGCAAGGAGCGATTCTATGACACGCCAGGTCAAATGGCCGATTCGGTGGCCGACTCCGGCCGCGTGCCAGTTCTTCACGCCGGAAGATGCGGTGCGCTGGGCGCTGGCGGCGTACTACGGCGCGGCGCGCGATATTCGACCGCCGAAGGGCGAGCCGTGGCTTTGCGAGTTCGGGCCTTGGGCGACGCCTGCGGCGTTCGGTGATGCGGTGGTGACGCGGTTCCTCGGTGCAGTGGTCGCGGCGGCGATGGATGCCCGCATCCCGTGCGACCATGGTTGCGCGACGCCTTCGTTCTCGTGGGATGACCGGGGTTTTCCGGGGTCGCGTGCCGATGCGTTCGAAGGCGATTTTTCGGGCGATGAATTGAACGGTGTTCCGCCTGTGTCCGGTGTTGGTGAAAACGTGGCGGCGCAGGGGGTGCGCGGTGAATAGTTGCCAGCCGACCGCTTATACATACGGCACCAAAAGGCAGGCCCGGCAAGCGGCGCCGGTGTCGGCGATCGCTAATGTTGTCTTTGGCGCGCTAACCCTGTCATGCGCGCTAATGCTGTCACTCTTGATTGACGCCATGAAGTTGCCGCTGCTGCGTCCAACACTAAAGCCATGCGCAGCCAACAACGTTCTCCAATTTGCCGATGCGCCGACAAACCGCCGCGTTCTTTGAGAGTACTTTTGTCTGATTCGGTCGTGAACGCACTAAGTCCGCGCATGTGGAAAGCGCGCAAGGAAGTCAGTGCGTATGTCATCGGGGGAAATCTTTCTCACGGCGACGCCTTCAGGTGAAAGTAAGGTATACGTGCCCGCTCATAGTGTTGCGCATCAGTGGCCGCGGAGATGATGCTGGCAATGCGCTCATGATCACATCAGCCTACCAGCGATAACGCTCCCTAATCCCCGATTATCACCTCGCGGACCGCCATGAAGAGCCTTCCGGAGGGCCTTTCCGAAACGTCAATCCAAATACCGTATCCGCGAGCCACTTTCTAAAGCTATCGTTGTCGCTGTATTGCCGGAACAACTCCGTGTCGTCCTTCATAAGATCGATCAGCACGCGGCTCAGTGCCTTGTCGTGCTCGATCCTCGCATTGGTTGCGCCCGAGTTCGCTTGGGCATTGCGATATGCGATGTCAGCGGCAACCCGCTGAGGGATCTCTTCGGCAATCATCCTGCGGACGCGATCCTCGTCCTTCCATGGAATGCTGCCGAACTGATCGTTGAAGATTTTTAGAATCTGCGAAAGCGGCTCCAGTTCCGGTTCCGGTTTGCTTCCGCCTCCTGTGGTTGGCACTGGCTCCAATGAACCGTCCGTATCCTCCAGCGCGATCTTCATCGCCGCTTGCTTCTCGACGCGATAGCTGTCCATGTCGATTGTTTCGAGGATGCCGCGGGAAAGATCCTCTTCCTTGGGCGCCGGGAGCTTGGGCACAAGCAGGTTGAGGACGATGGACAGGCGCTCCCAGTCCGCCTGCGTGTACGGCAGCATGGCGGACAGGAACGCATAGGTACGCACGAAGGCCTTCGCCTTGCCCTTGAAATCGACTTGGGCATCCTCGTCCAGTTCCTTGTACGTGGCGACACACACGTCCAGGATCGGATCGAGCTTGTCGCGCTGCGCGCCGGCCAGGAACAGATCTACAAGTCTTTCGACCTGCTCGGGCGAGTAGACCTGATAGCCATCCAGCACGGTCTTCAGGTCATGCAGCTTGTTCGGATCGGTCTCGTCGGAGAGCAGCGTGGTCCGATAGTAAGGCTCGAACGATTCCTTGACAGTGTCGGCATCGTTCATGAAGTCGAGGACGAACACCTCGCTCTTCTTTGGGTGCGCGCGGTTGAGACGCGACAGGGTCTGCACGGCCTTGATCCCTGACAGCGGCTTGTCAACATACATCGTGTGCAGGAGCGGCTCGTCGTAGCCAGTCAGGAACTTGTCCGCCACCACCAACAGGCGGTATGGATCCTCGGCGATCCGTCGGCGATGAGGCTGGAGGCGAAGCCGTTGAGCGTCGCCTCGGTGACCTTCCTGCCGCCGTACTCATGCTCGCCGGAGAACGCAACGATGGCGCGGACCGGGCTCTTCCGCTCGGTCAGGTACTCGCTGATGGCGTGGTAGTACTGGATCGCCCGCTCGATGCCGCTGGTCACCACCATCGCCCGAGCCTGCCCGCCGATTTTCTGGCGGGCCAGCACGTCCTGATGGAAGTGGTCGACCATGATCTCGGCTTTCAGGCGGATAGCGTGCTCGTGACTCTCGACGTAGCGACGCAGCTTCTTCTTCGCGCGCGTGGCATCGAACTTCGGATCGTCCTCGATCTTCTTGATCAGCTTGTAGTAGCTGTTGACCGGCGTGTAGTGCTTGAGCACATCGAGGATGAAGCGTTCCTCGATGGCCTGCTTCATGGTGTAGCTGTGGAAGGGCCGGTGCTTCACTGTTCCATCGGATTGCGGAACCGGCACCCCGAACAGCTCCAGGGTCTTGTTCTTGGGCGTGGCGGTGAAGGCAAAGTAGCTGGCATTGGGTAGCAGTTTGCGTGCCTCCATCAGCGCATTGATGCGGTCCTCGGTGGATTCGTTGTCGTCATCCTGATTGCCTGCCAGGGCGCGGTTCATCGCCAGTGCCGTGCGGCCGCCCTGCCCTGAGTGGGCCTCGTCGATCAGGATCGCGAAGCGGCGCCCCGCATGTTCGCTGCCGATTTCATCCAGCACATGCGGGAACTTCTGCACGGTCGTGATAGTGATCTTCTTGCCCGCAGCGATGAACTTGCGCAGGTCGCCGGAATGTTCTGCATGGCCAACCGTGGCCTTCACCTGTGCGAACTGCTTGATGGTGTCGCGGATCTGCTTGTCCAGGATGCGGCGGTCGGTGACCACGATCACCGAGTCGAACACGGGTTGATCGTCGACTTCCCGCTGCAGCCCCACCAGCTGGTGGGCCAGCCAAGCGATCGAATTCGACTTGCCGCTGCCTGCCGAGTGCTGGATCAGATAGCGTTGCCCTGCCCCACGCGCCTGCGCGTGGGCCAGCAGTTCCATGACCACGTCGCGCTGGTGGTAGCGCGGGAAGATCTGGCTGCGGGTCACCCGCCCGGTCTTTTCGTTCTTCGTCTCGACGATCTGCGCGTAGTTCTCGATGATTCCGGTGAGCCCGGATCGGCTCAATACCTGCTTCCACAGGTAGTCGGTCTTGAGCCCGTACTCGTTGGGCGGATTGCCCGCACCGTCGTTCCAACCCCTGTTGAACGGCAGAAACCACGAGGCCTTGCCCTTCAACTCGGTGCAAAAGCGCACCTCGGCATCATCCACCGCGAAATGGACCAGGCAGCGGCCAAACTGGAACAGCAATTCGCGCGGATCGCGGTCGTTCCTGTATTGCTCCACCGCGTCGGCCACGGTCTGCTTGGTCAGACTGTTCTTCAGCTCGAACGTGGCGACCGGAAAACCGTTGATGAACAGCGCCAAGTCCAGCGCCAGCTGCGTGGCTTCGCGGCTGTAGCGCAACTGCCGGGTGACGCTGAAGCGGTTGAGCGCGAACTGCTCCTCGGCCTTGTGGTTGCCCGGCGTCGGAGAAGCATGAAACAGGGTGATCGCATGGGCACCGTGCTGGACGCCCTTGCGCAGCACATCGACCACACCGCGCCGGGTGATCTCGCCCTGCAGCCGGGCCAGAAACTTGCGACGGGCCGGGTCATCCTCGTCCAGTTGCGCCGCCTCGGCGACGGCCGGTTGGGAGGCCCGCAGGAATTCGGTCAGTTGCAGCAGATCGACCGCATACTCACGCTCGTAGTCGCGCCAGTCGCCCAGAATCCAGCCGCCGCTACCGTACAGGCCATGCGCCTCTGCAGTGCCTTCGGCTCGCTCCGTCACGCGGGTCATAGCCGCGACAATCAGGTCCTCCAGTCCACGCTCGCTGGTGTCGGTGACTTTCCCCAAACTCATCGATCCCCCTCAGTCTTAGACCGGCGGCAACGCCTCTACGGTAGCGCGCAAGCGATCGGCGGCAGCCATCAGGTCGGCCAGCAGCTGGTCGTCGCGCTCCAGATGGCCCTCGTACTCGGCCAAGTTTCGGCGGTCGTGGGCCTTGGCCAGCACGCGCCAAACTTCCGGCGGCAGCCCGGCGGTATGCGGCAGCACCTGGAACACCAGATAGCGGTTGTCGGAGCGGTAACCCACGCGCCGCAACGCGTACAACGCCAGCGCATGCGCCGCGTTGTAGGCCAGATCGAAGCGGCTGTCGAAACTCAGTGAGGCCTGTGTCGCATCGGCCAGCCGGGCCACGGCGGATTGCAGCAGGCCCTGCTGTTCGCGCTTCGAGGCCGGCTCGCGCTTGAGCTTGCCGATCCGGGCCAAGTTGTCGAGCTCAGCCGAGGTCATCGTCCGATCCGATCACGAATAGCTTTGGTTGCGCGGCGATACGTGCGGCAAAGCTGTCGTCCTGCGCTCGCTTGCGGCGCCATTCGTCCAGCGTCATCAGGCTGGGGTTGAGCGTGCGCGCCAGCGCCGCTTCCGCAGGTTGCAGCGCGGCGTACAGGCGCGCGTAGTCCAGCCCCTGCGCCAACACCATCAGGTCGATATCGCTGGCGGCATGGTCGCTGCCCTTGGCCACAGAGCCGTACACGAAGGCGGCGGTGATCTCCCCGGCCAGCGGCGCCAGCGCCGTCTGGATCGGCGCCACCAGCCCCACGGTCTTGCGCACCAGCCCGGTCAGCTCCGCGAACACCGGCGAGCCCGAATTGGCCTGGTAGAACTTCTGGTTGCCGACCGTCTCCACCGTGACTAGGCCCGCCTGCGCCAGCCGGGTCAGTTGCCGGTGCACGCTGCCGGTGCCCGAATCGGCCAGGCGGATCAGCTCGGCGCTCTGGAAGCGGCGCTCCGGCTGGCCGAACAGCAGGCCCAGCACACGCTGCTGGACCGGGGTGAACAGCACTTCGGCCAGCGCGGTGGGCGCGGCGGCCGGTGGCGGATTGGCGGTTTTCGTTCCCATATTGGGAAATCTCATTCCCATAAAGGGAACGATCATACCCGAAACGGGAACGCTCTGCGCCACCGCGCCCGTCATGCCGCCTCGTCCTCGGCGATAACTTCGTCCAGCGAGGCGTCGCCGTCTTCCGTGTCCAGCGCCTCGTCGGCAAGTTCGGGTTCTGGGGAATCCGGCAACCGGGCTGCAGCTTCGCGTACATCGAGTTTGCCGGTGACGACGTCGGCGATCAGGCGGGTGCGGTATTCGCGGAGGAGGTCAATCTCATCGCCTGCCCTTTCGATGGCCGGTTCGATGGATGCAGTTTCGGAGTCCATGAAACGCACGATTTCATGCTGTTCGGGGATTGCAGGAAGTGGAACCTTGAAGTGCCTGAGATCAGCACAAGTGAGTGCACCTTTGGTACTTCCAGAATCGTTGCTGATGCTTCTCAAAGCTTTGTAGCCTGCCGTCAAAGCCAGCTGGACAAAAGCCGGAAGCACTTGCTTTTTGTGAACCGAAATATACGCAAGGTGTTGATTGATCGTTGCGTCAAATGCAAGCAGTGCTGCCTTTCCCCGGGTCTTCCCCTGCCCGGTAATCGCAACCAGCACACAGCCGGGTTCGAGCACTGGCAAATGACACTCACGAAGCGCGACGGCAGTAACGAACTGGTCGCTATCCGACACAACTTTTTGGTTGGCCACTGAACTGTTTAACCATGGAAAGCTCCCGTCTTTCCAATAGTCGACACGGCCACGTGATGGCGTTGAGCCGTTTCCGATATGGGCGAAGTGTCGAATCTTGGATACGACCCAATGCTCCGGCACATCCCCCAGCCACTCGACGCCGGAATGCTTGAGGCGCACATCGGGATCAAGGCCGCGGGTCACGGCGCGATGGATGATGACCTGCTTCTGCTCCTCCAGCAGCTGGATCAGCTTCTGCTTGGCCGCAATGGCCCGCCGGATGCGACGATCGGCATGATCGAGGAAGCGCACGATCGCGGCCTGCTCTTCCTTTGGCGGAAGCAACACCGGCATCCGCTTGATGTCCTTGAAATCGAGGTTCTGCCGCAACCCTGATCCGTAGCCGTAGATGATCTTCAGCAAGTCGTACGCATTGAGGTACTGGTAGCCGAATTCGTTTTCGACTTGGCTCGTCGTTTCCAGGCACATGTAAGCCGACGTGATGATGCCGCGGTTCTTGGCATGACCAATCCGCAGGCTATTGCGGTCGTTCTGAAGGTCCGTCGTGCGAACGATGATGTTGCCCGGATCGACAATTTGGTAGGTCTCGAACGATTCCGGCACCAGGCCTCTAAGCTTCTCCTCGGGCTTGACGACAATTCGACCGTAGCTCAACGACAACACGGTCTTCTCGACCATGCCGACGTTGCGGATCTCGTGTGGCCGATACGCGACGAATGCGGGGACAATTTGCCAATGAGCAGGCACGGCGCCAAGCCACTCGACGCCGGAATCCTTCACCTCCGCATATGGCTTGAGCCCCGCAATCACGCCTGCACTTCCTGCTGCAGGCGCTCCGGGCTCCAGATCTGCTCGGCCAAATGTCGATACAGCGTCTGGCGCTCGTCCAGGTCGACCTTCTTGAACTGGGTGTGCGGCTTGAACGCGAGCCCGGACTCCTTGATGAATTTCAGGAAGCCAGGGTTATTGCCGTAAGCCTGATCGCACAGGCTTTGCGCCAGCAGGTTCTGGCCGAAGTAGTGACCGCGCTTGTCGACGTAGGGCATCGCCTGATAGCTCGCGTTGAAGCTCTTTGGCAACAGCAGCAGGCCGCCGATGTGGTTCCGGTACTCAGAAAAGTCGGTCGGATGGGCGAACTCATCAACATGGCGCTCCGGCTTGTTGGCCCAGATGTGCTCGACTTCGTACCCATTCTTGCCATGGCGACGAATGTACTCGGTATAGCGCGATGCCTGCCCGGATCGGGTTTCGACGAAGTCCGTCATTCGCGCGAGCAGACGATGGATCTGACGGCCGTTCATGCCGTGTAACCGGAACCGGTCGTTGCTGGCGAAGGTTTCGGGCTCCGCGTCCAGCCGCTCGCTCAGAATCTGCGCCAGTTCCGGCACTGACTTGCCACGGATCTTGAGGATCACCAGCTGGAACATGTTGTACTGCATGGTGGAATAGTCGGTGGCGCGACCATTCCAGATGCGGCGAGCTATGAGGATGTCGATGTAGGCCGCGACGATCCGCAGTTTGCGTCGGATGACATCATCGCTGTCGCTGCGAAGCAGCGGTGCAAGCAGCGCTGGATACTGCAACGTGAAGTTGTTCTGTGCGTTGAAATGGATCGCCTCCAGCCCCGGCATCATGGTTTCTGCAGCGTTGCGGAGCCGCTCGTACCAACCGCTGTAGAACGCGAAATCCTCTTGGACGAAGCGTGCAAAGTCGGCGCTTACCTTCAATCCAAGCGCATCCTCGTGGTCGCGCACCCAGCGGTGAAACTCGGTGCCTATCAGATCGAAATCGCGCGGCTGCGCCCCGCGCTTGCGCTCGCGAATCGACTGCGCGTGCTGACTGCGCAGCCACGCCTTGACCGCGTCTGCATCCTCTTCTTTGCCCAGCTTCTGCAACGTCTCAACCCGCCCCCTCCACAACAGGCTTGCCTCCGTGCGGCGCTTCGGATCGGTGATGTTGGCCAGCAGATAGCCCTTGAGCATGTCCGTGGGTGTCAGCGACAGCCCGCGGTCGTTCATGGTTTCGAAGATGGTGTAGGCATCCGCATCCGAGTAGGCCGTGATCTCGACCAGGTGCACGTTCTCGATCAGCCAATCGGCGAAGTACGGCAACGTCTCGCCGCCCAGTTCGGACGGGAAGTGTTCTTCGATATCGGCATGCCGCCCGAGGATGTTGACGACCGACTCGGGCTGCCCCGCATCGTCGAACGTGCTGCCGGTAAACAGCGCATCCATGCAAGGAGTGCGTTCGTCCACTTCGAGATTGAACGAACGACTGCCGTGCTTGTAGGAGAAGATGAGGTTGGCGATTTCCTTCTTCTGATCCTCGTCCTTCAGCTGGCGATAGATATGGATCAGCAACAGCGTCAGGGAGGTCAGTCGCTGCTGACCGTCAATGATGAACTTGTGGCCATCCTTGTCACTGATGATGATCGACCCAAGGAAGTAGTGGCCATAGTCGTCCACAGCACTTCGGTCGTTGCCCTCTTCGTGGTCGTCCAGGAATTTTCCGGATAGGTCGTCCAGCAACTCAACGATCTGTTTGGTTTCCCAGCGATATTCGCGCTGGTAGTAATCGATGGCGAACTTGGCTCCACTCAGAAGGGCACGGATGTTTTTGGCGTCTCCCCGAATCTCCTTCATGCCACGCCCTCTCCGATGATGTCGGCCAGCAAACCATCACTCTCCTTCTCCAGCGTCACAATATCGACCCGGATTTCCTCTAGCGATCGCAGCGACGCTGGCTTGTAGAAATAGCGCGTGAAGCTGATCTCGTAGCCGGTCTTGACGCTGTCCGGCACGTACCAGGCATCGGCGGCGTAGGGCAGAACTTCTCGCCGCAGGAATGCCTCGATACCGCTCTCTTCCAGCAGCGGCACCTGTTCGGTGTCGCGCAGGTCGGTATCCGGCTCGTACTCGACCACGGCCGGCTTGCCTTCAATCGTGGTGGCGAACAATCCGCGCAGCGGATCGGGTTTGGTGCCTCTCTTGTGCACCTTGCGGATCACCGGCGGCGCGGACTCGCTGTGCTCCGCGGTTTCCTTGAGCTTCTTGATCTCGGCCGGCTTGTAGGCGCGCTCGGGATCGATGCCGACCAGCCGCAGTGGACGCTCGACGGTGACCTTCCAGTAGCCCAGCGCGGCGTTGTCGAAGATCTTCGACTGCTCGCTCTCCTCGAACGCCATGAAGGTATCGAGGATGCGCTGGGTGTCGTCCGGCGACAGTTCGCAGTTCTTCTTGCCCAGGTTCTTGCGCAGCGGGCGATACCACTGGGTGGCGTCGATCAGTTGCACCTTGCCCTTGCGATGCCCGGGCTTGCGGTTGCTCATCACCCAGATGTAGGTGGCGATGCCGGTGTTGTAGAACATGTTGAGCGGGAGGGCGACGATGGCCTCCAGCCAGTCGTTCTCGATGATCCAGCGGCGGATGTTGCTCTCGCCCTGCCCCGCGTCGCCGGTGAACAGGCTGGAGCCGTTGTGCACGGTGGCGATGCGGCTGCCCAGCTTCGAGCCGGACTTCATCTTGCCGAGCATGTTGGCCATGAACAGCATCTGCCCGTCGCTGGAACGGGTCTGCAGCGAGTATTCCGGGTCGCCGGCATGCTCGATCAGGAACCGGGGGTCCTTGATGCCGCCCTTGCCGCCCATGCGCTCCTGATCACTTTTCCAGCTCTTGCCGTAGGGCGGATTGGAAAGCATGAAGTCGAACTCGCGCGCGGGGAACGCGTCGTTGGACAGGGTCGAGTGTTCCGGCCCGCCGACGATGTTGTCGGCGGCATCGCCCTCGCCTTTCAGCAACAGGTCGGCCTTGCAGATAGCGTAGGTTTCGGCGTTGATCTCCTGACCGTACAGATGCACGGAGACCTGCTTGCCGTGGGAAGCGGCAAGTTCGGTGAGCGTCTCCTCGGCCACGGTCAGCATGCCGCCGGTGCCGCAAGCGCCGTCGTAGAGCAGATAGGTGCCGGATTCGATCTTGTCGGTCACCGGTTCGAAGATCAGCCGCGCCATCAGCTTGACCGCATCGCGTGGGGTCCAGTGCTCGCCGGCCTCTTCGTTGTTCTCTTCGTTGAAGCGGCGCACCAGCTCCTCGAACACGGTGCCCATGGCGTGGTTGTCCAGCGCCGGCTGACGGATGTTGCCGTCGGCATCTCGCACGGGTTCGGGAGCAAGGTTGATCGCCGGATCCAGCAGCTTCTCGATCAGTGTGCCGAGCACGTCCGCCTTCGACAGGCGTGGGATCTGATTGCGGAATTCGAAGTTGTCGAGGATGTCCTGGACGTTGGGCGAGAAGCCATCGAGGTAAGCCTCGAAGTCCGCCTTGAGCTTGGGTTGGCTGGCGCGGTTGCGCAGGTCACGCAAGGTGAACGGCGAGGTGTTGTAGAACGCCTGCCCCGCAGCTTGGCGTAGCGCCGCGTCCTGATTGGTGATGCCGGCCTTGTCCAGGTTCTCCTTCATCTGCAGGACGGCGGACTTGGAGGGCTCCAGCACAGCATCCAGGCGGCGCAGGACGGTCATCGGCAGGATGACGTCCCGGTACTTGCCGCGGACGTACAGGTCGCGCAGGACATCGTCCGCGATGCCCCAGATGAAGTTGGTGATCCAGCTGAGCTGGGTGGAATCCATGCGTGCTACTTCCGAAAGGTCGGAGAGCAGGGCAACAAGCGGCCAAGGACGCCGACAGCGCCCATGCGCCACGACAAACGTAGTCAATCAATTGCGCCGCGTCACAGCGCAATCCCCTTAGTTTCATGCCCATTCTAGGCGCTGGCTTCTCATAGGGCGAGATTCGTATCCTGCGGTCGTGCATGGATTTCGGCCCTGCTGCTGCAACGTCAGCCTGACCAAGCTCCTGCATTGGAGATGCTATCGATCCAATGGTGAGATCTGCGGCTGAGTTGGCCCCAGGCGCTGCCAGCCGCCCCACGTCGAGGCGACTGACGTCATGGGAGCGAACGCTTGAACCCGAAGCCGAGAGCGGCGCCTCCCCACCCTCGATAAGCTCCAGTTATCCAACGGAAGCTTCGTGCTTCCTTGGCGGGTGACGGACCACTGGAACTGCATCGCGCTTCCGAACTCGATGCGCTCCGCCTCGATCATGCAGCACGCTTCGAGCATTCATGATGGAATGATCCGCTCATGCAAACTTCACCCGGCCAACGGAAATTACCGGCTATGAAGGGCACGTCCGAATTCACCACGCCTGCCAACAAGACCAAGCTCGCAAAACCTGGCGAGGTTGCCGCCATGAAGAAGGCTTTCCTGGCCGATCCTGTGTCGCGATCGGCCTATTTCGAGGCCACGGCTCGCTTCAAAGTAGCGCGGCTCGTCAAAAGCATGCAGACACATGCGGGGCTGACGCAGAAAGAACTGGCTACCTGCGCTGGCGTTTCGCCGGCCAGCATTGCCAAAATTGAAAGAGCTGCGGGGTCCGAAGTGACGAGTGTCGGGTTGCTCGTCAGTTTGGCCGCAGCCTCGGGCGTGGAGTTGGTGCTTGACTATGCGAAGTCCGAAGCCCCCGCCTTCTAAAGGAAACATGCCGACAGGAACGCAGGATGCAGGCCTTGTGGTTGAGGAGAAAGAGCTCACGAGCGCGGACGACGACGAGATGCGCTGACAATTTCGCTTTATCGTACCTTGGTAATTCCTTCCACAAGGTTGGCACAGGTGTGTACTCCGTCAGAGATGACGAACCAAGACAAAGCTCATGTGAAATGGCGAACTTTTACCTACCGCGGCTAATCGTCTTGTGCGCTCTGCCCTGTATGACCGCGCAGCTACTCGCGGCTGTCCCTTCTTTCTCCGAAGCCCGCACCATTCCCGGCATGAACCTTGCCGGGGTGGGAGGCATCGCTGTCGCTGATCTTGATGGTGATGGCAAGCAAGACATTGCGGTATCCACGGAAAATTTCAGCTCGGCATTCTTCGTCATTGGGGAAACCCAGGCCGGAATCGGGATCAAGCAATCGATTGTGATGCCAGATGCGCATTTCGTACGCATGCTGACCAGAACGGTCGACGGCACACGACGTTTGGTCGCACTAAGCGGCAATGGCGAAGTGCGCGAGTATGCGGGATGGCCCCTGACCGAAGTGCACCGACTTTCGCTGAACCTGCCAGGCGGATTGCTGGCAGCGGCCATTGGTGACATTGACCATGACAATGCGGATGACTTGGTCGTTGTCGATGCCGACAACGCCAACACGATCAGCGTCTACGACTATGCGAGCGGCCAGCTTCGTTGGTCATTGCCGCATGACCGGGGTCGAAGCGTGCTGCTTGCACAGCTCGATGCCGATCCGGCCCTGGAAGTTGTGGTCGATGGACATCCGTTGATTGTGATCGACGGTGCAACCCAAGCAACCGATTGGTCTTTTGACAACGGTTACTACGAGTGTTGCCTCGCGGCCGGCCACTTTCAGGATGGCAGCGACACTCAATTTGTCTCGGCTCTGGGAGGGTCGTCCGTCAGTCTGTTTCACGGTTTTCCCTATGCGCTGGATTGGAGTATGGAGCCGGATTCGGTCGGCGTTCTGGCGACAGCGGATCTGGATCAAGATGGGTATGACGAACTCCTCGAAGGTGACTTGACGTGGGGTGGCGTTAAAGTCCTGGACACAAGGATGAGGGCGTACCGCTTCGACGTGCCGAACAATACGAACGGCGTAAGGGCAATCGCAGGCGCCGATATCGGCGGGGACCGGCACCCTGCGATCGCATTTGCCTCGACGTGGCCCACCTATGCCAACGACAATGTGATGAAGATCGCCGACGGTCGCGATGGCTCGATGCTGTGGCAATTGCTCAACGCCGAGCCCGGGCCATATGCCGCGACGGCTTTGGTCAACACAGATGGCCGTGGGCGAGAAATGCTTTACTACGCCTCGCTCGGATCGACCTATACGAAGGGCTCCATATCAGCCTTGGATGCGGATACTGGTGCGCTCTCGTGGCGCTCCGTCCCCGGCAGTGCAGAAGGAAGCCCTTTCGCCTTTCACCCACGTGCCATGTTGGGGATCGAACGCGCCGGTGCGGCACCACTGATCGTCGTCGGAGGAAGCAACTCTGACGGACATCTGGTGGCGCTTGATGCGAGCGATCACCATTTGGTCTGGCAAACCCCGTCTGACAGTAGCGACGTCCTCTACACGCGCCCATTGGTCGCGATGACTGCCATTGACCTTGGCAATGGTCAAAGCCCGCGCATCGGCGCATGCCTCGATCTCTCGATGCTTAACGATCCTTCTCGCGTGGTCATCTTCTCATCCGAGGATGGCAGTCTCGAATGGGAGTCGGATGGGCTCGCTGTTCCGTTCGATCGTTGTGTCGGCATCACGGCCGGGACGTTTGTCGACAGTGCACCGCCTCTGGTCGTGGCCTTGCTGACCCATTCGATCCAGGCCTTCGACGCAAAAACGCATGCGCCTGCATGGACGCTGCCGATCCAGGTTGATGGCGCGTCGATCTTGGCGGGCGGCGTAAACGGGCGCGAGTTCGTCGTGTTTCGTGACACCTCGATGAAGTTCTACGATGCCGCGACACGCACATTGCTGCGTTCGTTCGAGGTTCCCGGTTCGGTGACGGCAGTACGCGAGCCGGGCAACGATATTCATCGCCTTCTGGTAGCTGCTGGTGATCGTTTGCTTATCGTGGATGGGGCAGATGGAACGGTGCTGTCCACTTCGGATGTACTCGGGCAAGGACTTGGCGCGGGCAACCAGTTGGCGGTGTCGGACTTCGGTGGTGGGGCATATCGCATTGGTGTGGGCAATGGGATAGGAGTTTTTCGTCTCATAGCCAGGATGACGGACGCCTTGTTCGCCAACGGGTTCGATTGATATTGAACAACGCGTGCGTAGCGAATTCTGCTAAACCATGTCGTCCATGGCTGTCGGAAGATTTAGCGACTTTGGGAGAAGAACGCACGGCGGGCGCATGGGCGTGTCAAAATTTACGGCCCCTGCCCTCGTTTACCATGAAAGACAGCACTTACGATTTTCGTCAGTTCCGAACGGTTCGCAGAGCAGGTCGGATATAGTCGCAAGCGACGAGTTCTCGCGGTCAGTGGCGTTTGCGCCATCTCGAATCCAATCTAGCAACGCGCAGGTAGATCCCTGCGCCCTAAATCTGACAATGCGAGATGCGCTCCTTACACTTCGCCGGCGTACTTCAAGCGTGCGAACAAGGAATGTTGTGGTGGCCCGCTGAGGCCCTCTATCAACTGTGCGCTCGGCTGGTTTATCGCGCGTATGCAGATGGGGTTTGGCGCTCGCTACAGGCAGAACCGAGGCGTGGATGGAACCCGCGCTCGTATCCCGTGGACGCTCATTCGGGCGCCGACAAGCGGTCGGCAGGACGTGTCCATTGCATGGACCGGCGGCGTGATGCGCCGCTGAGACGCATCGGATTGCCTCGACCTCGCACCGCGAATGCGATTCCTGGTTTAAAGGCTGCGTCAATTGCCTGGTACGTGCTCCTGCCGCCCATCGCTGGACGCTTGTCTCAGCATTGTGTTCACCGCTGCCCCTATCATCGCCCCCCTTGCCCATTTTTGCCCCCGAGTTTCAGTGTGAACCGAGGTCGGGATTGGCAGGAGAAGACTCAGTAGATTCTTTATTTTTCAGTGGGTTAGAGAATTCAGGCTCTTCAGCACAGAACAGCCATTTGGATCGCAGTTCTCGCCTGTGACATGGAGAACCCCCGACGCCACGCACGCTGTCGCATCGCCTGACCCCCAGATCTCTCGTCGAATGACTCTCATCGCCGGCTGCGATACCAGCATCGAACAGGATCTGGCAGCTGCGCGTCGACATCCAAGCCGACCGTATGGAATACATCGAGAGCGTCCGTGAGTGCGGACTCATACCGAGAGACGACTTGGCTGGCTTCGGCATTTTCGTTGTGCCGCTCGAACTCGATCACCTCGAGCATTGTTGCCGTCCACGAGAACAGCAGGTGCCGACGTTCCGCCAAAAAGGAACGCAGCCAATCGGCTGGCCTTTCCCAATCCCAAGCATTCTTCAACGCAATGTCCCGCGCGAGGTCCATTGCTTCCGTTGTCACGCCCCGGAACCACTCCGTATGCCCGCCAGCGGAAATTCTTGCCATGGGTGAAGCCAAGGCACTGCAGTTCATGAAGGCAACGATCAGCGTCCGTTCCAGGTTTCGCGCGTCCTTCACGCGTTCCGTGCTGACCAGAATTCCTCCATCAAGATCGAACAACTCGAAGAATCTGCGATGCAGGGTGCGCCAGCGAATCAGAGGATCGCGGGTGAAACCGATCTTCGAAAGCGTGTCGTTGCGGCAAGCCAAGACGTAGACGAACGCCCGGCCACGCGAAAGCGTGCGCGGAAATGCCGCCCACTCGTCCTCCAGGAAGGAATCTTCTGTGGCTCCACGTTGCGATCGTTCGGTCATGACGAGGCGCTCATCCGGCACAGGGCGAAGATCGCCTTTCGGCAGTACGGCCGCCCCGAAGCGTGAGCGTACGGAGGTGAAGCTTGCGTTGCACCGGTTGAACGCCGGCATGCGCATATCGGGTTTGCTGCGGGTTCACGACTGCTGTTGCGATACTCGAGCGGCATGATTGTGTTGACGGGCGCGAATCTGATTCGGGTGAGAATTCATGAATGCATTCCAGTGCCTCAATCCCTGTTGCGACTGCGCCACGGACGCACCGGGGGCGTTCTGCAGTACGGCCTGCAAAGAGCAGCAGACGACCGGCCTGAAGCCCCCTTGCGATTGCGGACATGATGAGTGTCACGGAACGGTGCCGCAGTCTCTCGAGGAAGGTTGACCAGCGCGCTCTGCCCTTATGAATAATGCTGTGTCGCCTCGGCGCGAGAAGACATCATCTGCGTGCCGGAGACCGCGGGCGGTACCGCTACCGCCGATGGCCATGCGCAGACTTTGATGATCGTCGCGCCGAGCACTTCGAACGTCATGGACTGTGTCGCGGTTTCGTGGGCTGGTAACGCCGTGTCCGTGGCTGTCCCGGTGCCCGCTGGGTAGCCTAACGCCGTGGCTGCTTGCTGCTTTGCCCTGTTCATGCTCGGGCCCTGCACCGCCGGGCGTCCGGCCTCTCCCAGCATCATTGACTCGCACCGGGCCGATCGTCTCATTGCCAACTGGAAGCCGAATAGTCGCCGCAGGATGACGGCACCCTGCACGCGCTTCTATTTCGCCGACGATTCAAGTAGAATCCGTCGTTTACCTTTTCCAACATTCCGCTCCGAGGCGTTCCATGAAAGTGCTGTCGTCCCTCAAAACCGCCAAGACTCGCCATCGCGACTGCAAGGTCGTGCGCCGCCGCGGCAAGGTCTTCGTGATCTGCAAGAGCAACCCGCGTTTCAAGGCGCGCCAGCGCTGAGCGGAAACGCCGGATCGAGTATTCGAGAAGGGCCGCCACGAGCGGCCCTTTTCTTTGACGTCGCGGCCAGGCGCCGTCGCCGGTCGAAAAGAGCTCGGAGCGACTTTTCGGCAGCGGCGCCGGATCGGAGCGATTCGTCATGGAAAGCGCCGGTCGCTTCTGCTACAAATCGCAACCGCTGAACCGTCGCTGCTTTCCCCTTGATTGACAAGGAGTTGACGCATGATCCGCAAGTCCATTCTCGCGACGATGTCGCTCCTGCTTGGCGCCACGCTGGTGGGTGCCGTCCATGCCGAGACGCTCGACACCTCCGCTGCCCAGCCCAAGCCGCACCACGCCCGCAAGCATCGCGCGATGCGTGACGACGCCAGCGTGCCGACGCGCGGCATGAGCATGGCCCAGGTCGAGCGCCGCTTCGGCGCGCCGACGGAAAAGCTCGCTCCGGCCGGCGGCGATGCGCCGCGACATCCGACGATCAACCGCTGGCGCTACGCCGGCTACACGGTGTACTTCGAACGCAACCGCGTCATCGACACCGTGTACGACGACGCCAAGACGGCTTCCTGATGTCGCCATCGTTGTCCCGACTGCCCGCCGAGTGGGAACGCCAGGCGGGCGTCATCATTGCCTGGCCGCACGCCGCCACCGACTGGGGGCCGCGTCTGCCTCGCATCGAGAAGGCCTACGCCGCGCTTGCGGCGGCAATCGCGCGCTTCGAGCCGCTCGTCGTTTGCGTCGCCGACGCGTCCGTGCGCGAACGAGCAGCGGCGCTGCTCGACGAGGCGGGCGTCGACAGGGCGCGCCTGCGCTTCGTCGAGGCGCCCTACGACGATACCTGGCTGCGCGATTCCGGCCCGCTCACGCTCGTTGGCGATACGGGTTATCGCCTGCTCGACTTCCGTTTCACCGGCTGGGGCGGCAAGTACGAAGGCGGTCGCGACGATCGCCTCGTCTCGACGCTGCTCGACGCGAACCTGTTCGCGCCCGGCATTACGCACCGGCGCATCGACTGGGCGCTCGAAGGCGGCGCAATCGAATCCGACGGCCGCGGCACGCTGCTGACGACGTGGCGCTGCCTGCACCAGCGCCATCCGCAGATGAGCCGCGCGCAGATGGACGAGGTGTTCCGCGACGCTTTCCACGTCGAGCGCGTGCTCTGGCTCGAACACGGCTATCTCGAAGGCGACGACACCGACGCGCACATCGACACGCTGGCCCGTCTCGCGCCGGACGACGCGATCGTCTTCCAGTCCTGCGACGACGCGAACGATCCGCACCACGCCGAGCTCGCGCGCATGTGCGAAGAACTCGCCGCGCTGCGCACCGTCGACGGCAAGCCGTATCGTCTGTACGCGCTGCCGTGGGCGAAGCCGATCCTCGACGAAGGCCGGCGCCTTGCTGCGTCGTACGCGAACTACCTCATCGTCAACGGCGGCGTGGTCATGCCGGCCTACGGCGATGCGTCGGACGCGGCCGCGCAAGCCGTCGTTGCCGCCGCGCATCCGGGGCGTGAGGTCGTCGCCGTCGATGCGCGGGACCTCATCTGGCAGAACGGTTCGGTGCACTGCCTGACGATGCAGCTGCCGGAGGGCGCGCTCGCCGGCTGAAGGCCGTTCCCGCCGCGGCGATTCGCGCTACCATCGGCGATTGTTTCCAGTATTTCTTCGCCGATGACCCGCATTCTCAAGGTCGCGCTGCTGCAGGAGATCGACCGCGGCAGCCGCGACGCCAATCTCGACGCCATCGAAGCCGGCCTGCGCAAGGCCGCAGCCGGCGGCGCACAGCTCGTGCTGCTGCAGGAACTGCACAACGGGCCGTACTTCTGCCAGCACGAATCGGTCGACGAATTCGACCGCGCCGAACCGATCCCGGGCCCAAGCACCAAACGCATCGGCAAGCTCGCCGAAGAACTCAAGCTCGTCGTCGTCGCTTCCCTGTTCGAGCGCCGCGCAGCCGGGCTCTACCACAACACCGCGGTCGTCTTCGATCGTTCGGCCGCGATCGCCGGGCGTTATCGCAAGATGCACATTCCCGACGATCCGGCGTTCTACGAGAAGTTCTATTTCACGCCCGGAGACCTCGGCTTCGAGCCGATCCAGACCTCGGTCGGCAAACTCGGCGTGCTCGTGTGCTGGGACCAGTGGTATCCGGAAGGCGCGCGCCTGATGGCGCTCGCTGGCGCCGATCTCCTGCTCTATCCGACCGCGATCGGCTGGGATCCGTCCGATGAACAGGCCGAGAAGGATCGCCAGCGCGACGCGTGGATCACCGTGCAGCGCGGCCACGCCGTCGCCAACGGCCTGCCCGTCCTCGCCTGCAACCGCACCGGCTTCGAGAGTGCGCCCGATGGTGGCCGCGGCATCCAGTTCTGGGGCACGAGTTTCGTCGCCGGCCCGCAGGGCGAATTCGTCGCGCGCGCCGGCACCGACGCGCCGGAACTGCTGCTCGTCGACGTCGACCTCGCGCGCAGCGAAGCGGTGCGCCGCATCTGGCCGTTCCTGCGCGATCGTCGCATCGACGCCTACGCCGACCTCGTCAAGCGGTTCCGCGATTGAACATGCACGATGCAGCGAACGCGGCGCCCGGCGCGCCGCACGATGATCTCGTCGCCGCGCAGCCCGTCGCGCGCGTGAACCGCAGCGGCGTCGAATACGTGCTGCTCGGCACCGCGCACGTCTCGCGCGCGAGCGCGGACGCGGTGCGCGAGATGCTCGAGCGCGAACGCTTCGACGCGGTCGCCGTCGAGCTATGCGAACCGCGTTACCAGTCCATCGACGATCCCGAGGCGTTCCGCCGCCTCGACCTGTTCCAGGTCATCCGCCAGCGCAAGGTCGGACTGATCGCCGCGAACCTGGCGCTGTCGGCATTCCAGCGCCGCCTCGCCGAGCAGTTCGGCATCGAACCGGGCGCGGAGATGAAAGCGGCGATCGACGGCGCGCGCCGCCACGAGCTGCCGGTCTGGCTCATCGACCGCGAGATCGGCACGACGCTCAAGCGCGCCTACGCGAGCGTCGGCTTCCTCGACAAGCTGTCGATCGTCGGCGGCCTCGGCGCCAGCGTACTCACGCGCGAGGACGTCAGCGAAGACGAGATCGAGAAGCTCAAGGAAGGCGATCTGCTCGGCAGCATGTTCAACGAATTCGCGCGCGAATCGCCGCCGCTGTACGAGGCGCTCATCGCCGAACGCGACCGCTACATGACTGCGAAGCTGCGCGAGCACGCCGCGGGCGGCAGCGCCAGGAAAGTGCTCGTCGTCATCGGCGCCGGCCACCTCAAAGGCATCGGCGAGGAACTCGTCGCCCAGCAGGAAGTGCCGCGCCCGCTCGTCGAGAAGCTGTCGACGCTGCCGCCGCCTTCGCGCTGGCCGAAGATCCTCGCCGCTGCAGTATTCGTAGTCATTGCCGCCGCGATTGCTTTCGCGTTCACGCGCGGCGTGCACGCGGGCACGCAGGCCCTGCTCGCCTGGACGCTGTTCACCGGCGGCTTCGCCGCGCTCGGCGCGATCGCCGCGCTTGCGCATCCGCTGAGCGTGCTCGCGGCCTTCGTCGCGGCGCCGCTCAAGCCATTCCGGCCCGGCATTCCCGCATCGGCGATCAGCGCCTGCGTCGAGGCCTGGCTGCGCAAGCCGCGCGTCGCCGATTTCGACACGCTGCGCGACGACGTCGCCCACTGGAGCGGCTGGTGGAAGAACCGCATCGCGCGCACGCTGCTCAATTTCATGTTCGTCACGCTCGGCACGCTCGTCGGCGAATACGCAGCCGGTTTCCACATCATCAAGAACCTGTTGTGACCCTCGCTCGTGCGCCATCCCTGATCGCGAAAATACAGAAGCGTCCATTCCCGCACTGCCCATGAAAATCTCGACCCTGTTCAGAAAGCCCCGGTGGCAATCCAAGGATGCGGCAACGCGCCGCGAAGCGGTCATGCGCGACACCGCGCCCGAACTCGTCGCGCAACTTGCGCAGTTCGCACGCGAGGACGCGGACCCGCAGGTACGCCTCGCCGCGCTGCGTCGCCTCGCCGATCCAGCGCTCGCACAGCGCATGGCGAGCGACGACGCGGATGCGGGCGTGCGCAAGCACGCGCGCGCGCTCTGGCTCGACCTGCTCGTCGGCACGCACGCGGCCGCGCCCTCGCCTGCCGAACGCCTGCGCCTGCTGGGCGCGCAGGACGATGCCGAACTCGTCGAGCGCGTCGCCACGCAGGCGGCCGAACCGGAACTGCGCCGCGCTGCGCTGGAACGCGTCAGCAAACCTTCGCTGCTGTTCGCGCGAGCCAGCGAGGATCGCGACGCTTCGATCCGCCTCGTGCTGGTCGAACGCATCGACGACGAGAAGCAACTCGAACGCCTCGCCGAACGCGCCCGCAAGACCGACAAGCAGCTCAGCCGCCGTGCGCGCGAGCGCATCGAGTCACTGCGTATCGCGCGCGGTGACGGCGGCACGCTCGAACAGCGCGCCCGCCAGCTCTGCGAACGCATTGAACAACTGTTGCGCATGTCCGGCGCGCAGCAGGACGAAGAAGTCCTCGTCGCGCAGTGGCGCGAGGTCGAGGCTAGCGCGCCGGCTGCGCTGCGCGCGCGCTTCGACGCGGCGCGCGCCCTGCTCTCCGAAGCACGCGCACCCCGCGTCGTGATCGAGCCGACGGATGCGCCGGAACCCGAAGCAGCTGCGCCGGACGCCATCGCCGAATCGATGTCTTCCGCAAACGGCGGTGCCGAAGCCGATGCCGAAGCTGCGCCCGAGGTCACTGCCAACCTCATCGCACAGGCGCGTTTCGCCGCATCGCTGGACGAGGCGCAAGCAGCGCGCCGCCAGCACCGCGAGACGCAGCGCGTCCTGACCGACGATTTGCAGAAGGCGCAACGCGAGCGCGGCGACGCGCTCGATGCAGGCGCCAGTGCGCAGGCGCACGCCGCGCAGGCGCGCATCGATGCCTTGCGCAAACAGATCGACACGCCGCTGCCGCAGCCACTCGTCGACGCGCTCGCCGCGGACGATGCGCGCTACGGCGAGCTCGCGCGCTGGCAGCACTGGGCCGACAACCAGCGCCGCCTTCAGTTGTGCGAAGAAATCGAGGCGCTGCCGGCGGCGGGCCTGCATCCCGACGCCGTCGCCGCCAAACTGCGCGACGCGCAGCGCGAATGGCAGCTGCTCGACAAGGTCGAAGGTGGCAGCGCCCGCATCGGCGGACTCGGTCGCCGTTTCCATGCTGCCTGCCGCGCGGCGATTGAACCCGCGCAAGGTTATTTCCGCAAGCGCCAGGAATTGCGCGAAGGCCACGCTGCGCAGTTTGCCGCCCTGCTCGGACGCGTCGCCGCCCTGCCCGCCGACGACGCCGACATGAGGGCCGTCACGACCTTGCGTCGCGAAACCGTCGATGCGCTGCGCTCGCTCGATCGCATCGAGCCCCGCGAACGCAAGACGCTCGCGCAATCGCTCAAGAACGCGTTCGCCACACTCGATGCGCACGCCGATCGTCGCAATGCAATCGTCGAAGCCGCCAAAGGTGCATTGATCGCGCAGGCGCAGAAACTCGCCGACGAGATGCCGCGCGGTGCCGTGGCTGGCGCGCGCGAATTGCAGGAGCGCTGGCGCGCCGCTGGCAATGGCAAGCGCGCGCGTGACCAGGCGCAATGGACGCAGTTCCGCGAGACGCTCGATCGCGTGTTCAAGCAGCTCGACGCGCAACGTGCCGAACGCGTGCAGCGCGACAACGAATCGCGCGCACAAGCCGAAGCCCTGTGCAGCGAACTCGAATCCATCGCCGATGCGCCCGAGGCCGCAGAGCGCGGCGCCGTTTCGCGCATCGAAACTGCGTGGAAGGCGATGCGCATCGACGATGCAGCCCTGCGCAAGCGTCACGACGATGCGCAGGCGCGCCTGCGCGAACACGCATCACGACGCGAACGCGACAAGCGCCGCGCGCGCTACGTCGCTTGGCTGGATCGCGAACGCCTGTGCCGTCTCGCCCACGCCAGAACCGAAGACGCCGAGGCGCTGCTCGCGCGCTGGAGCGAAGCCGCGCGCACCGACATCGCCGCCGCCGCGCTCGATGCGCGTTTCCAGAGCGCGCTCGGCAGCGTCGCCGTCGCTGGCGACGATGATGCGCGCGCCCTGCAGGAAGTACTGATCGAACTCGAGACGCTGGCCGGCATCGAGTCGCCGGCCGACGAACGCGAGCTGCGGCGTGAACTGCAGGTCGCGCGTCTTGCTCAACGCATGGGCGGTTCGGCGACCGACGGCGGCGACGAACTCGTGGCGCTGCTCACGCGTTGGACGAAACTGCCATTCGCGTCGCCGACGCAGAACATCCGCTTCGATGCTGCGTTTGCGCAAGCGCTCGAAACGCTGCATTGAGCGCTGCCATCACGCCGATGCGTGGACGATCGCCGCTTGCCCGTCACGCCGGCTTGCGGTGATCACCATGCCCCGCGCCCAGCGGCTCGCATCGTCGAGCAGCGAATAGATGCACGGCAGTGCAAGCAGGGTCACGATCGTCGAGAACGTGAGGCCGCCGGCGATCGCGCGTGCCATCGGGTAATACGGCGGGCCGTTGCTCCAGGCTTCCGCGCCGCCGATCGCAAGTGGCAGCATGCCGAGGATCGCGGTCGCCATTGTCATCAACACCGGACGCAGACGTTCCTTCGCGCCGAGCACGAGCGCTTCGGTGCGCAGGTGGCCTTCGTGGCGCAGCTGGTTGATGTGCACGATCATGACGATGCCGTTGTTCACGACCACGCCCATGAGGATGAGGATGCCGATCGCGGCCATGATCGAGAACGTCGTGCCGGTCAGCCAGAACAGCCAGAACACGCCGAATACCGAGAACACGAACGTGGTCAGGATCGCTGCCGGGTAAATCAGCGACTCGAACATCGCGCACATGACGACGTAGACGAGCACGAGCGCGATCAGCGTATTGAACAGCATCTGCTGGCCGGCCCGGTCCGAGCGGTCGAAACCCTGGCCGAAGCTCCAGCGATAGCCCGGCGGCAACGCGATGCCGTCCAGCGCGGCGGTGATTTCGCGTTTCGCATCGGGCATGGTCTTGCCGTCGGCGAGGTTGGCGACGATCTTGAGCGAAGTCATGCGGTCGACACGCTGGATCGCCGAGGGCGTCGCCAGCGAATCCGCGCGGATCATCGACAGCAGCGGAATCTGCGTGCCGTCGGGCGCACGCAACTTGAAATCCGAAAGTCCCGCCATGCTGCGCGTGTCGCTGCCCTGGAAACGCAACCAGACCGGCAACTGGCGATCGTCGGCCTGGTAATCCCTCAGCGGCATGCCGCGCAAGGCGATCTGGATGAAGTCGGCGACCGTCTGCGCGTCGAAGCCGTACTGCTTGGCGCGGATGCGGTCGACGCGCGTCTGCATCTCGCGATCGCCATTGCCCTTGTCGAGGCGCACGTCGCGCAGGCTCGGCTGGTGCGAGAGCACGTTGAGCACGCTGTCCGACAGTTCGCGCAGCTGCGCCATCGAATCGCCGATCAGCGAGATGTCGACGCCGCCGCCAAGGCCGCCGCCGTCACCATTGCCGTCGAAGCCGAGCTGGCCGATCGCAACCTTGGGCAGGCCCTTGCGGATTTCCTCCTTGATCTGTTCGGCCGGCCGCGTGCTGCCATGGCCGACGAAATTCCTGAACCATTCGACGATGCCGGGCTTGGGATCGGTGAGCAGGATGCGCGTGACCGCTTCGCCCTGCTCGCTGTACCACGAGTAGATCGAGCTGATCTGGAACTTCTCTCGGTTGTCGTCGAGGTATTTCTCGACCTTCATGATCTCGGGTTTCAGATCCTGCAGGCGGTAGTTCGCGTTGAGCTGGTAGAACAATTGCAGGCGGCGCGACTCGCCGCCGTTGAACATGTCGAACTTGGTCAGCTGCATCGGCACGAAGCTGGCGAAAACCAGTGCGAGCAGGCCGAGCATCGTCCAGCGTCGGTGTGCGAGCGTCCAGGCGACGAAGCGGCCATAGCGATCGCGCAGGCGCGTGACCGCGTTCTCGTGGCCGAGGAATTTCGGCGGCGGCATTTTCGCGGCGAACATCGGCACGAGGCTGACCGCGACCAGCCACGAGGCGAGGTGCGCGATCGACATCGTGATCGCGACCTGGGCGAGGAAGATCGAGATGTTGTTCGCCTCGCCGAAGATGTTGGGCAGGAACACGACGACGCTCGACAGCGTGCCCGCGGCGATCGCAACTCCGACGACCTGCGTGCCCTGCACCGCGCTGTACCACGGCTTGTCCGGATATTTCTCGCGATACTGGTAGATGCTCTCGACGACGACCACCGCGTTGTCGACGAGCATGCCAACCGCGAGCAGCAGGCCCATCATCGACAGCACGTTGAGGCTGATGCCGAAGAAATACATGCAGCCGAGCGTCATCACGAAACAGATCGGGATCGCCAGCGATACCATCAGCGTGGACGGCCAGTCGCGCAGGAAGAAGAACAACACGAGCACCGACAGCAGCGTGCCTTCGAGCCCGGCGCGGCCGAGCTGCGAAAGCGATCCGGTCACGTTGTCGGCCTGGTTTTCCATCGCGTAGACCTGCATGCCGCGCAGTTCCGGTGAGGCCTGGATGCGGCGCACTTCGGCCATCACCGCGGTGCCGATGTCGACGAGGTTGGCGTTGCGCTCGCGGCGGATGTCGATGCCGATCGCGCTCTTGCCGTCGAGTCGTCGCGCAAAGTCCACGCGTGACGGACGCAGCGTCACGCTGGCGATGTCACCGAGCTTGAGGCCCTTGTCGTCGATCGGCACCGCGCGGATGTCGTCGAGGCTGCGCCATTGCCCTTGCGGTTCGACGCGGAAACGCTTGCCGGCCGCGTCGATCTGCCCGGCCGACAGCGAGAAATTCGCCGCACTGAGTTTCTGGTAGAGATCGTTGAGACTGATGTGGTGCGCGCTCAGGCGATCCGACGACAGCTCGATCTGCACCTCGGGCTTGCCGATGCCTGAAATGTCCACGCTCGCCACGCCGGGCACACGCTCGAGCGGCCGCTTGATTTCGCGGTCGATGAGTTCGTAGGCATTCGACAGGTCGGCGCCGGTCGAGGCAATGCGCAACTGCAAAACCGGATCGTCCGACGTGGAGAACTTGCGCACGAAATAGCGCTGAATGTCCGATGGCAGGTCGGCGCGGATGCCGTCGATCTTCTCGCGCGCCTGCACGGCCTTGATTGCGACCGCTTCGCCCCATTTGAACTCGAGGAACAGCTGCGCCGATTCGGCGTCGGACGAGGAGTTCATGCGCTTGATGCCGGGAATCGTCGCCAGCGCTTCCTCGACGGGACGCGTGATCGTGCGTTCGATCTCGGCCGGCGTCGAACCCGGATACGGGATCTGCACCCACAGGAACGGCGCGTCGATGCTCGGGAACTGTTCCAGCGGCAGACGGAACGCCGCGATCAGGCCGATCGCGACCATCGACACGAAGAACATGATCGCCGTGACGGGACGGCGCAGGCTGAGTTCGGCGAGCGTCACGCCAGTGACTCCGCGGCGCTGTCATGCGGCACTTCGTGCAGTATTTCGTCGTTACCGTTCTTGTGCGCCTTCTTCCCGCGTTCGATGTACCAAGCGTCGCCGCGGCGATCGAGCAGATCGTAGACGACCGGCACGACGACGAGCGTGAGCAGCGTCGACACGGCGAGTCCGCCGATCACGGTCAGCGCCATCGGTGCGCGCACTTCGGCGCCCTCGCCCCAGCCGAGCGCGAGCGGCGCGAAACCGATCAGCGTGCACAACGTGGTCATGACGATCGGGCGCAGGCGCGATTCGGCGGCTTGCGCGAGCGCATCGCGCTTGGCCACGCCCGCCTCGCGCAGCTGGTTGACGCGATCGATGAGCACGATCGCGTTCTTGACCACGATGCCGACGAGCATGATGAGGCCGATGAAGACGACCACCGAAATCGCCGATCCCGACAGCTTGAGCGCGAGCACGGCGCCGACCGCGGCGAGCGGAATCGAGAACATGATGACGAACGGATGCAGCAGCGACTCGAATTGCGAAGCCATCACGAGGTAGACGAGGAAGATCGCGAGGCCGAGCGCGAACACGAGCGACTTGACGGAAGAATCGAGCTCCTCGCTCTGTCCGCCAACGCGCACCTTGACGCCAGCCGCGAGCGGATTCTTCGCGACGATGTTCTCCACTTCCGCGACCGCGCTGCCGAGGTCGCCATAGCGCAGGTTCGACGACACGATGGCGACGCGCTCCTGGCTGACGCGATGGATTTCGCTCGGCCCCTGCGAAGCGATGACTTCGGCGACGGACGACAGCCGGATCGGCGTGTCGCTGCCCGACCGCGGCGTGTCGCTGACCGGGGTCCCGCTCTGGGCAGTGCCGCTCGTGGCGGTACCGCTGGTCGCCATGCCGCTGGCAACCGTCGACGTTCCGGACGCGCCGTTCTTCGCGGCAACGTAGCCGACGATGAGGTTGCGGATGTCGTCGACGCTGCCGCGGTCGGACGCCTGCGCGCGCACGAGCACGTCGATCTTGCGGTCGCGGAAATCGTAGCGCGTGGCGACTTCGCCCTTGACCTTGCGCACGACGCGATCGGCGATGTCGCGCGTGGTCAAACCGAGCGCGGCAGCGCGATCCTGGTCGAAGCGGATCTGGATTTCCGGATAGCCGCCTTCGACCGTGGACTTCACGTCGGCGAAGCGCTGCGAGTCGCGCATGAGTTCGGCGAGGCGCTGGCCGGCTTTCGCGAGCGCGTCGAGGTCGTAGCCGCGGATTTCGACTTCGAGCGGCGCGGAGAAGCTGAAGAGCTGCGGCCGCGCGAACTTCACGCTCGCGTCGGCGCGCGGCACGCTGCTGCGCAGGCGTTCGACCTCGGCGGCCTCGATCGCCTTGCCGCCGCCGTCCTTGAGCGCGATCGACAGGCGCGCGATGTTCTCGCCCGATTCGGTGGGATTCGCGTCGAGCCGCGTGCCGGTGCCGGCGACGCCGTAGATCGAGGCGACGCCGGGATCCTTGGCGTGCTGGGTCGCGATCGTGTCGACGAGCTGGTCGGTTTCCGCGAGCGGCGTGCCTGGCGGCAGCGTCACCGTCATGTCGAAACGGCCCTGCGCGAGCTGCGGGATGAGGTCGAGTCCGAGCGTGGGTACGAGCGCGAGCGTGGCCGCGAACGCGATGGCCGCAGTGCCGAGCACGCGCCAGGGATGCGCGAGCGCGCTCGGCAGGAAACGGTGATACGCGTGCGCGGCACGGTCGTAGCTGCCGACGACGAGCCAGCCCAATGCGGAGAGAATCTTTCGCAGCAGCCAGCCGAACGCGTAAACCACGGTCGGCAGGACGGCGGCGAGCGCAGCCCAGGCCGCATACAACGCGAAGAGCGCGAGCTTGATCGGAAACGAAGCGAAGGACACGATTCGCCGCGTCGCGGGATTGTCGGCGCCATCCCGTGGCCAGCGCAGCATGCGCACGGCATTCGCGAGTGTCCTGCGTGCATACGCGAGCGTGAAGCCGCTTTCCTCGCCGCGCAGCAGGCGCGAGGTCGTGAAAGCAAGTCGCGCGACGAGACGCAACACGGCTGCCACGCCGATCATGAAGCCGAGGATCGCGACGTAGACGAACGCAGCGATGGCACGCAGCGGCAGAAATACGACGAAGAGCAGCACGCGCAAGCCGCGCGGCCACGTCGCCGCGAGCGGCCATGCGAGCATCGCGTACGCGCCACGCCACGCCTTCTGCCACAGCGACTCCGCATCGGCCGCCTCGTCGCGATAGGCCAATGGCGAGCGGCCCTTGAGCGAGGCGAGCATCGGGATCAGCGTCATCGCGACAACGAGCGAAACCACCATTGCGAAGCTGATCGTCAGCGCCTGGTCGCGGAACAGTTGTCCGGCGACGCCCTGCACGAACACGAGCGGGAAAAACACGGCAACCGTGGTCAGCGTCGACGCGGTGACCGCCATGCCCACTTCCGCCGCGCCGCGGATCGCCGATTCGACGATGCCCATGCCGCGTTCGCGCAGCCGGGCGATGTTCTCGAGCACGACGATCGAATCGTCGACGACCATGCCGGTCGCCAGCGCGAGGCCGCCGAGCGACATCACGTTGAGCGACAGGTGCAGCTGGTCCATGAAGAAGAACGTCGCGATCAGCGACACCGGCAACGACAGCGAGACGACGAACGTGCTCCAGCCGTCACCGAGGAACAGGAAGATGATGAGGATCGCGAGCGCGCCGCCGATCAGCGCGTCCTTCTCGACGTCGTGCAGCGCCGCCTCGATGAAGACCGACTGGTCTTCGATCGTGGTCAGGCTCGCGCCGCTCGGCAGGGACGCCTTGAGTTGTTCGAGTTCGGCCTTGACCGCCTTGGCGACGCTGACCGTGTTGGCGTCGCCTTCCTTGTAGATCGCCAGCTCGATCGCCTCGCGACCGTCGATGCGCACGATGCCTTCGCGTTCCTTGTGGCCTTGGGTGACGTCGGCGATGTCCTTGAGGCGCACCGGCACGGCGCCGTCGACCTTGATGATGAGGTCGCGCATCTCGTCGAGGGTCTTGAACTGGTTGACCGTGCGCACGAGAAAGCGCTGGCTGCCCTCGTCGATGCGGCCGCCGGAAGCGTTGACGTTCTCGCTCTTGAGGCGCGTGTTGACGTCGTTGATGTCGATGCCGAGCCGCGCCAGCTTGTGCTGGTCGATGAGCACGTCGATCTCGTCCTCGAGACCGCCGCCGACCTTGACCGCGGCCACGCCGGCGACGGGGTCGAGATGCTTCTTCAGGTCCTCGTCGGCGAAGCGGCGCAACTGCTTGAGCTGCACCTCGCCCGCTTCCCTGCCCGCCTGCATCGACAGGCCGACGCGCAGGATCGGATCGGTCGACGGGTTGAAGCGCAGCAGCAGCGGCTTCTTCGCTTCCAGCGGCAGCTGCACGGTGTCGAGCTTGTCGCGCACCTCCAGGCTCGCCATGTCCATGTCGGTGCCCCACGCGAATTCGAGCACGACGTCGGACTCGCCCGTGCGCGACACCGAATGCACCTTGCGCACGTTCTTGACCACGCCGACCGCTTCCTCGATCGGTTGGCTGATGAGGTTTTCGATTTCCAGCGGCGCCGCGCCCTCGTAGTCGGTGCGCACGGTCAGCGTCGGATACGACAGGTCCGGCAGCAGGTTGACCTTGAGGCCGGCAAGCCCGATCACGCCGAACAGCACGAGCGTGACGGTCAGCATGCCGACCGTCACGCGTCGCCGCGTGGCGAATTCGGGGAGATTCATTGCGCGCGCCCCGCGACGCGATTCATCGCGACGGCGTCGGTCGCGGCCTTGCCGCCATCGAGCACCTGCACTTCGGTGCCGTCGCGCACGGCGTTGCGGCCGAGCGTGATCACCCGCTCGCCGTCCTTGAGGCCGTCGCGGATTTCGATGCGGTCGGCTTCGGCGTAACCGGTTTTCACGACGCGGCGCTTGGCGACGAACACGGGTGCGGCGGGCGCCTTCGGTTCCGCGGCAACGGCGGTGCCGGACTTGCCCTTCGCCTTGTCGGGTTCGGCCGGCTTGGCCGGCGCGGGCTCGATGACGAACACCGAGCTTTCGCCGTCTTCCTCGGCGATCGCGTTGCGCGGCACGACGAGCGCGTCGTGGCGTTGGTCGTAGGCGACCTCGATGCGGCCGAACATGCCCGGCTTGAGCGTGCGCGTGGTGTCGCGGAATTCGCAGGTCGCGCGGAACGTGCCACTCGCCGCGTCGACGACCGGCGCGATGCGCGCGATCACGCCATCAAAGGTTTTCCCCGACAGTGCGTCGACACGCATGCGCACGCTCTGCCCGGCCTTGAGCGTGTCGAGGTCGCGTTCGGGCACGTTGAGCACGGCCTGCAGCGGGTCGAGGTCGACGATGTCGAACATCGCCTGGTTGACCTGCACGAGGTTGCCGACCTTGATCGATCGCTTGGATACCACGCCCGAAATCGGCGCGACGATGCGCGTGTAGGACACGTCGAGCTGCGCGCCCGCGACGACGGCCTTCTGGTTCTCGAGGTCGTAGTGGATGCTGTCGTAGTCCGACTTCGGCGTGATCTTGAGCGCGAAGCCCTTCTCCGCCTTGTCGTAAGCGGCCTGCGCCTTGCTCAGCGTCGCCGACGCCTGCGCGAGCTTGTTGTTTGCTGCGTCCGCGTCGAGCTGGGCGAGCAGCTGCCCCTTCTCGACGTGCATGCCTTCCTCGACAAGGATCTTGAGCACGATGCCGCTGGCCTTGGCGACCACTTGCGCTTCGCCGACCGCTTCGAGCGTGGCCGTCCCGGAATAGTTTGCCGTGATCGATTGCTGGGCGACCGTCGTGGTCTCCACCGGAACCGCGCTGCGTGCGGAATCCTGTGCGCCTGCGCCACCTGCGTTGCCACTGCCGCAGGCGGCCAGAACGGCTGACACGGAGGCTGCGGCGAGCAGGCGCAAAACGCTGCCGCCGACAAGAGACTGGCGCTGTAAGGTCTTGTGGATCATGGATTTATTCCGGAAGGAATGGTTTAGTGTTCTACTTTACTAAAACACCATGTTTGGGCCCATAGGCCGCAAGTCATGGATGCGGCAGCGAGCCCGAAGGTTGCAGGCGAAGCCTTGCGTTCGAGGTGACATCCTGCGCGACCGCGGCCTCGTCGTCGTGAGCCGAACGTCATTGCGACGCCTGCAACGGTGATCGTGAAAAGGTGATCGTGAAAACATGCGGGTGACGATGTCCCGTGGCCAATTACGTTGGATTCATTCAAACGTTTTGGCCGTCTGTTGCATCGGATGCGGCAGTCGTGACGAAGCGTTGCGGCTTCCATCGATCATTGGGGAGATTCATGCGTTTCGCTTTCCTGTATGTCCTGGCCGCTGGCCTGCTTGCCGCAACAGTTCGAGCATCGACCGTCCAAACCGGATCCACCGCGCTCTACACGCCTGGCCAATTGCGACAGGACCTGGCGGTCATCGAAAAGACGATGAAGGAAAGCCATCCAGACATCGCTTTCTCCGTTGCGCCCGGCGTGCTCGAAGACGCGATGCGCAGCCTGTCCGCCGAACTCGACCATGCCATGACCCGCGACGAAGCCTGGCGCGTTTTCGCCAAGCTCAATCCGATCCTCGCCGATGCCCACACCGGCATCTTTTTCCCGGACTGGCGCAAGGAAGCGCGCATGCATCTCGCACGGGGCGGTGCCTTTTTCCCTTATGAAGTCGTTGCGACCGCGGAAGGCAAGCTGACCATCCTCTCCGCGCTCGGCGGCGCAAAGACGCCCCGGTCAGGCGTGCGCATCTCATCCATCGGCGGCACCCCTTCGAGTGTCATCGTCAAGGACCTGCTCTCCCGTGTTCATGGCGACACCGCCACCTTCCGCGCGAACCTGCTGTCGCGCCGCTTCTGGTTTTTCTACTGGAAAACGTACGGCAACCCGGCATCGTTCGATCTGAAGCTCGACGCGGGTGCGGGCAAGACGGTACCTGTCGCGGCCAGCCATTCGGAGCCGCTCGAACTCGCCCGAAGAGCGGATTTCGACCAGATGTTCCGCCTCGAATTTCTGCCGTGCGGGGGCGCGGTCCTGGCGATCGATACTTTCAATTGGCCCGACAAGAAGAAGTTCTTCGACTTCACCCGCACCGCTTTCGCCCGGATCGCGGCGAAGGACGTGAAGACCTTGATCATCGACATCCGCCGCAACGAAGGCGGCGACGATGACATGTGGCTGGACGGAATCATGCCGTATGTAGCCGACCGTCCCTATCGCTGGGCTTCGGGTTACAGGAAGCGGGTCATGCAAGCCGATCCTGCCAAGGGCGAGAAAGTGGGAGACGTCGTTTCGGGTCCACTTGATCGCTGGCTCGATCCGGACCTCGCCAACCCGCTCCGCTTCAAGGGCAAAGTCCATGTCCTGGTCGGCGCGGCAACCTATTCGTCATCGATCCTTTTCGCCAATACCATGCGCCATTTCGGCTTCGGCACCATCGCCGGCGAAGGTGGCGTCGTGCGAGCCGACCAGTCCGGCGGTACCCGCGATACCTACCTGCCGGAAACGGGCCTCGATGTCGGCTGGCCGCGTTTCATCCTGTATCGCCCCTCGGGCCTGAAGAAGCCGGAATTCATTCAGCCGGACATCGTCATCGCCGATGACCCGTTCCATCCGCGCGCGGCGATCAGCCAATTGATCCATTGCCCAAGGTAGCCGACCGCATCGCGCAACGTGGCGCGAGGCCTGCGCGCATCCAGGGCAGCACGCAGTGGCCGTCAGAACGCGTTGCTGGCTATACTTGCCGGATTGTTTCCTGTTCCAACTTTTCGTCCCGGGATGACACGATGATCCGAGCGACTTCGCTTGCCCTGCTGCTGACCCTGTTCTCGGTACCCGCCCTCGCCGTGGAGAAAGGCGATGCCGCCGCCGGCAAGACAAAGGTCTATACCTGCTCCGGCTGTCACGGCATCGAAGGCTGGAAGAATCCGTATCCGAACTACCACGTGCCGCGCATCGCCGGGCAGAATTTCGACTACCTCGTCACTGCGCTGACCGAGTACCAGAAGGGCGAGCGTTCGCATCCGACGATGCGCGCGCAGGCCGAGAGCATGTCCGAGCAGGACATCCGCGACATCGCGACCTACCTTTCCAGCATCACGCCGTAAGCGGCGGCCAGATCAGGATAGCCATTCCATGAAGCGCACCCTCGCATTGCTCGCGATCTCGACGCTCGCGTTCGCCGCCGCCCCCGCCCTCGCCAAGGGCGACATCGAAGCCGGCAAGGCAAAGTCCGTCACCTGCCAGGCCTGCCACGGCGCCGACGGCAATGCCGCCGATCCGCAGTACCCGCGCCTAGCCGGCCAGTACCACGACTACCTGTCGCGTGCGCTGCACGAATATCGCGACGGCTCGCGCGCCAACCCGATCATGATCGGCTTCGCCAAGCCGCTCACCGACCAGGAAATCGAGGACCTCGCCGCCTACTTCTCGGCGTTGCCGGGCAAACTCGGCACGCTCAAGGGTCACGTGCAGGGCGAATAAGCGCGCCTTGACTGCAAGCCGCGACTGACCGCTCAGCCGCCGGCGCGGCGTGCGTAGTACGGCGTGGCGCCGCTCGTGTGGTCGGTGGCGTCGGCGACGCCCGTCACTTCCGGCACGCGGGTCTTCAACGTGGTCTCGACGCCGCCGCGCAAGGTCTTGTCGACCATGCCGCAACCGTGGCAACCGCCGCCGAACTGCAACACGACGACGCCTTCGGCGGTGATTTCGCGCAACGCGACGCGGCCGCCGTGCGAGGCGAGTTGCGGATTGATTTCCGATTCGATCACGTAGCGCACTCGTTCGACCACGCTCGCGTCCGCGCCGGGCACTGCGCCGCGCAGCGCGGGCGCGCGGATCGTCAACTCGCCGCCGGTTGCCGAACGCGCGTAGTCGATCGTCGCGCCGTCGAGGAACGGCACGCTCGCCGCGTCGACGAACAGCGAAAAACCTTCGCATTCGACTTCCCATTCGCTGCCGTCGCGATCGGCCGGTTCGCTGAATTCGAGCTGGCAGTCGCCGCGCGGCGTGCCGGCATCGACGGCGACGACGCGGATGCCGAGCCCCGGCATGTCCTGCTGCTCGACCAGTTTGCGGAAATGCGCCTGCGCGTCGGTGGAAAGCGAAATCATCGGACTTGCCTCGGATAAAACAGGACCATTCTAGTCCTGAATTGCGGCGAGGTCATCCGCGCCTATACTTGCGAACGGATTCCAGGAGATTCGCATGACCATCACGCACACCATCGACGCGTTGCTCGCACGGCATTGCGTCCCGCGCCGCGGAAAGGCGGACGGCATCGCCAAGGACGAAGGCGCGCGCTGGCTGGCCACACTTCCGGACTGGAGCGTTGACGAGCGCAGTGGCGGTATCCGCAAGACGTTCGCGTTTCCCGACTATTTCCACGCGATGGCCTTCGTCAACGCGGTGGCGTCGATCGCGCACCGCGAAGACCATCATCCGGAAATGGAAGTGAGCTACAACCGCGTCGCCGTGCACTACTCCACGCATGACGTCGGCGGCCTGTCGCTCAACGACTTCATCTGCGCGGCGAAGGTCGAGGACTTGCGCGCCCGTTGAGGCACGTCATGCGGCTTGCGCGGCGCCGTGTTCGCAGCGCACGACCGCGGCGGCGATCTCGGGGGGCGAGGCAATCGTCAGCACGCGCGGATGCGCTTCCTCGACGCCGTGTTCCAGTTCATGTGCCCACGTCACGTGGTACGGCATGTGGATCCCCCAGCCGCCGAGCGCAATGACGGGCTCGACGTCCGAGCGCAGCGAATTGCCGATCATCGCGAAGCGCGCCGGCTCGACTGCGCATTCGGCGAGTACGCGCGCGTAACTGCGAACATTCTTCTCCGACACGATCTCGATGCGATGGAACAGGTCGGCGAGGCCGCTTTGCGCGACCTTGCGTTCCTGATGGAACAGGTCGCCTTTCGTGATCAGCACGACGCGATGCCGCGCCGCCACCGCTTCGACGGCTTCCCGGATCCCGGGCAGGAGTTCGACGGGATGTTCGAGCAGCGCCTTGCCGAGCGCGACGATGCGATGGATGTCGGCCGCGGAAATGCGGCCGTCGGTGGTTTCGATGGCCGCCTCGACCATCGACAGCGCCATGCTCTTCGCGCCGTAGCCGAACAGCGCGAGGTTCCTGCGCTCGGCCGCGTGCAGGCGCGTGCGCACGTCGGCATTTCCGACATCGATCCAGCCGCCGACGATGCGTTCGAATTCGGCCGCCGCGTGCTGGTAATAGCCTTCGCTGTGCCAGAGCGTGTCGTCGCCATCGAAACCGACCAGTTCGATCATTCTTTGCCTTCCTTCAAGGTGTCGAGTACCGCGGCGAGCTCGGGTGCGAGTGGCGCGCTGAACGCGTAGCTGCGTTCGCCGATCTCGAACTGGAAGCGCGCCGCGTGCAGGAACAGGCGCTTTAGGCCCTGCTCGCGCATCGTCTTGTTGAACGCGCGGTCGCCGTACTTCTCGTCGCCGGCAAGCGCGTGGCCGATGTGCTGCGCATGCACGCGGATCTGGTGCGTGCGCCCGGTTTCGAGCGCGACCTCGACGAGGGTTGCATCGGCATAGCGCTCGACTTCCGCAAAACGCGAGCGCGACGGCTTGCCCTCGTCGTCGACGCGCACCATGCGCTCGCCGCCTTGCAATACGGACTTGCGCAGCGGCGCATCCACGAGCAGACGCGCCTGCGGCAACGCGCCCTCGATGAGCGCGAGATAGCGTTTCTCGGCGCGTCCTTCGCGGATCACCGCCTGCAACGCGGTCAGCGCCGAGCGCTTGCGCGCGAGCACGAGCACGCCGCTGGTGTCGCGATCGAGGCGATGCACGAGTTCGAGCGTGTCGCGCGGGCGTGCCGCACGCAGCAGCTCGATCGCGCCGAAGCTGATGCCGCTGCCGCCATGGCTGGCGACGCCGGCCGGCTTGTCGATGACGAGGAAGTCGCGGTCCTCATGGATGATCGCCGCCTCGATGCGCGCGAGCTGCGTTTCCGGCGGCGGTGCGTCCGTGCCGCGTTCGGCGACGCGCACGGGCGGGATGCGCACCTCGTCGCCCACGACCAAGCGCTGATCCGGCTTGGCGCGGCGGCCGTTGACGCGCACTTCGCCGGTGCGGCAGATGCGGTAGACGAGGCTCTTCGGCACGCCCTTGAGACGGCCGGCGAGGAAGTTGTCGAGGCGCTGCCCCTCGCGATCCTCGGAAACCGTGACGATTTCGACCTTGGGCGAGACCGGGGCAGCGATCCGGGTCGGCGCAACGTGCGTGGGTCGTTCGACCGCCTGAGGCGCGGGTCGAGCCGCCTTGCGCGGCGCAGACGGACGGTCGCCGCGTGGCGCGGTTTCCTGTGCCCGTTTGCGGCCTTTTGCGGGGCGGGCGTCGGTGGGCGCCGGGCGCTTCCTGTCGCGCGTTCCGGGTGGCGCCGGCCGGTTGCGGCCTGCGTCGGCGGATTTCTTCATGCCGCTCCCGCGATTTCCCGCCGAAGTCCGTGTCTTCATTGAAAAAAATGTCTCCGGCCTGATATGCTGGCGAGGCCAGTTGCGTCGCTCCGTCCCCCATCCGCGGGAGGCCGGGGCATCATTGACGCATCCGTCCATCACGTCCTTGGCGCATGCCGTGCGATCGGATTCTCCGTTGGAGCGACGCGCGGAACCGCCATGCCGATCGTAGTGGTTCGGGTCGCGAATTGCTCGCCGTCACCAGGACGGCGCGGGTTCGCGGGCAGGCAAGCAACCGAACCCATGCCGGCGCGCGGAAGCGTCGGAACGAAAAACCTGGCGCACCTGCCGCCGTCGGCCCGCGAAAAGCGGGCATCGCGCAGCGCGAACACCGCGCAGCGCCGACGACAGTCGAGCGCCGAGAAGGAAAGCAAAGACAATGAAACGCATGTTGATCAACGCGACTCAGCGGGAAGAGTTGCGCGTGGCGATCGTGGACGGCCAGAACCTCTACGACCTCGATATCGAAATCCCTTCGCGGGAACAGAAGAAAGCCAACATCTACAAGGCGCGCATTACCCGCGTCGAACAATCCCTCGAAGCCTGCTTCGTCGACTACGGCGCCGACCGCCACGGCTTTTTGCCGCTCAAGGAAATCGCGCCGCAATACTTCACGCCGGGCCTGAACCCGAACAAGGCCGGCATCCGCGAGCTGCTCAAGGAAGGCCAGGAGATCGTCGTCCAGGTCGAGAAGGAAGAACGCGGCAACAAGGGCGCGGCGCTGACGACGTTCATCAGCCTCGCCGGCCGCTACATGGTGCTCATGCCCAACAGCCCGAAGGCGGGCGGCGTGTCGCGCCGCATCGAGGGCGAGGACCGCGCCAACATCAAGGAGGCGCTCGACCACCTCAACGTGCCCGAGGACATGGGCCTGATCGTGCGCACCGCGGGCCTGGGCCGCGATGCCGAAGAACTGCAATGGGACCTCGACTACCTGTTGCAGCTGTGGAAGGCGATCTCCGAGGCCGCGCAGTCGCGCCACGCGCCGTTCCTGATCTACCAGGAATCCAGGCTCATCATCCGCGCCCTGCGCGACTACCTGCGCAACGACATCGGCGAGATCCTCATCGACCACGAGGAGGTCTACCAGGACGCACGCGAATTCGTGCAGCAGGTCATGCCGAACAACCTGCGCAAGCTCAAGCTCTACCAGGACACCACGCCGCTGTTCTCGCGTTTCCAGATCGAGACGCAGATCGAGAATGCGTTCGAGCGCACCGTGCGCCTGCCGTCGGGCGGTTCGATCGTCATCGACCAGACCGAAGCGCTGACCGCGATCGACATCAACTCGGCCAAGGCGACCAAGGGCGGCGACATCGAGGAAACCGCGTTCAACACGAACTGCGAAGCGGCCGTCGAGATTGCGCGCCAGTTGCGCATCCGCGACGCCGGCGGCCTCATCGTCATCGACTTCATCGACATGGATTCGCCGCGCCACCAGCGCGATGTCGAGGAAAAGCTCAAGGACGCGCTCAAGCTCGACCGCGCGCGCGTGCAGATCGGGCGCATCTCGCGATTCGGCCTGCTCGAGATGTCGCGCCAGCGCCTGCGCCCGAGCCTGGGCGAAGCGACGCAGATCGTCTGCCCGCGCTGCGAAGGCCACGGCCGCATCCGCGGCGTCGAGTCGCTGTCGCTGTCGGCGCTGCGACTGGTCGAGGAGCACGCCATGAAGGACAGCACCGGCCAGGTGCTCGTGCAGGCGCCGCCGAGCGTCGCCAACTTCCTGCTCAACGAGAAGCGCAAGCAGCTCACCGAGATCGAAGCGCGCCACGACGTCAACGTGATCGTCGTTGCCGACGAGCAACTTGAAACGCCGCATCTGGAGATCCAGCGCCTGCGCGCGGCCGACATCGGCGAGGACGTGAAGCCAAGCTACCAGCGCACGACGCCGGTTGCGCCCAAGCCATTGCCGAACATGCTGCGTCCGGGCGAAGAGCCCGAACAGCCTGCCGTCGCCGGTGTCGTGCGTGCGACGCCCGCGCCCGAGCGTCCGGAGCGCGCGGCCGAAACCGCACCGGCCACGCGCAACGTGCCTGCAACACCCGCCGCACGACCGGCGGAGAAAGTCGGCTTCTTCGCGCGCATCGTGCAGGCCTTGCGCGGCAGCGCACCGGCTGTGCCGGCGCCGAAGCCGAGCACGCGTCCACAAGGCTCGCAGCAGCGTCCCGCGAATCCGCGCCCGCAGGGCCAGCAACAACGCCAGCAGCCGGGACACGGCAATCGCCAGCAACAGTCGCAGCGATCCGGCACGCAGCCGCAAGGCAATCGCGACGGCCAGCGTGGCGAGCGCCGCGACAACGAGCGCGGTCAGTCGCAGCGCAATGCGCAGCAGCGCGGACAACAGCGCCGCGACGAACGCAACGCGCCGTCGCGCGCGAATGGCGAAGCGGCGCCATCGAGCGACGCGCGCGCCGCAGCGCCGACGCCGAAACCTGAAAACAAGCCGGCGCAACAGGCGCCGAAGCCCGCTGCGCCCGCGCAGCCTGCCAAGCCCGCCGCTCCGGCCGCTCCCGCCGATATGGCCGAACGCCTGGATGTGGTGTCTACCGTCGCGCCGGTTTCGCCGGAATCCGACAGTGCCGCCGCCGAAGCCGGCCGCGAAGAACTGCGTACGCGTCGCCGCGGCCGTCGCGGAGGTCGCCGTCGCCGCAAGGAAGGCGGCGCCGCGGGTGCGAACGATCAGGGCGGTGCGACGATCAACGCCTCGCACGACATCGACGACGAGGATCGCAACGACGAGCGTGCCGCGCCGCGCGCGCCGGCTCAGGCCGTTACCGAGCGCACGACGTCGCCGGCCTCGCCCTCGAATGCGGCTGCCGAACGTGCACCGTCCGTCACCGAAGCCAAGCGCGCCGATGCGCCTTCGACGCCGCCCGCGCCCCTGCCGGCACAGATGCCATCGGTGTCGCCGTCGGCGCCAGTCGTCGCCGAGTCGCCAAAGACGCTGCCTGCGCCGAGCAACCTGCCCGTCGCGGTGCCCTCGCCGCCCTCGCCCAGCAGCGTGATGCCAGCGAAACCGCCGCAATCGCCTTCGACAGCTGCGCCGACGACAATTGTCGAACGTGCGCAGCCCGGCGCTGACAAGCCAGCGCCGTCGCATGTGGAAACGTCTCCTTCAACGCCGACGCAAACGCCTGCGCCGGTTGCGCCGCAGCCGATGCAGCCGACTCCGACGCCCCAGGCTCCGGCGCCGATCAGCCGCACGCTCGACTTGCCGCTCGGCATGCCGGCCGCGCAGCCGGCGGAGACGGCCACGCCCGGGAAGGCGTCGACACCGATGCCGGGCGCGGCACCGCCTCATGTGGCGAGCCCCGCTCCCGTCGTTGCGCCGCCGACGCCAACGGCCACTCCCGATCGGGCGCCGGCTCCGGCCGCCGTTCCCGGCGTTCCGCCGGCCGCACCGATCGCGGCGCCTGCTGCGACGCCGGCTGCCGTGCAGCCTCCGAAACCGGAACCGCCGCGCGTACCTGCGCCGTCATCCGACGACGAAGGCAAGTCGGACAAGTAGTGCCCAAGCGGCGCGCGATGTCTTCGCATCGCGCGCCCTTCCACGTTGCGCATCGCGCGCGGCGCGGCATTCCAGCCAGACGGAATCTCTAGGCCGGTTCGTCGAGAAGGCCGTGGCGACGCGCGAGATTGGCCAGCGCGATCGTGTTGTCGATGCCGAGCTTGTCGAACAAACGATACTTGTAGGTGGCCACCGTCTTCGCGCTGAGCTTGAGCCGCGCGGCGATGTCCTGCATGCCGTCGCCACGCGCGAGCATGAGCGCGACATCGAGTTCGCGCGTGGTCAGTGCATCGAATACCGAATCGCCATTCCCGTCGATCTGGCCCAGCGCAAGCGCGGCGGCGATGTCGGGCGACAGGTAACGCTTGCCATCGGCGACCTGGCGCAGCGCGCGCACGAGTTCGTCCGCGGCGCCGCCCTTGGTCAGATAGCCGCTGGCTCCGGCCTCGATGAGGCGTTTCGGGAAAGGCGCTTCGCTGACCATCGTGAGGATGACGATGCGCGTATTCAACTTGTGCTTGCGCACGCGTTCGGTCAGTTCGATGCCGCTCAGGCGCGGCATGTGCACGTCGACGATGGCGACGTCGGGCTTCTTCGCGCGAATCAGCGCCAGGCCGTCCTCGCCATCGGCCGCTTCGCCGACGACTTCGATGCCGGGTTGCTGCGCGAGGATCATGCGGAAACCCGTCCGCACGAGTTCGTGGTCGTCGACCAGCACTACTCGGATCATGCCTTGCCTCCCCTGCAATCCGTGGCGGCGAAAACAATAACGCATGATCGGCGCCACGTCCGCATATAATCGAGAATCATTGCTTGGCGCGGCGTCGCCGGCCGTGCCGCGGCAGCGACGCAACGAAATACGGAGAGATGGCCGAGCGGTTTAAGGCACCGGTCTTGAAAACCGGCGTGGTAGCGATACCACCGTGGGTTCGAATCCCACTCTCTCCGCCAATTTCCCAAGCCGCGCCGTCATCCAGCGTGCTCTGCAAGACAAGCCAGCAACGCCGCCTCGTCCCATACGGCGATGCCGAGTTCGTTCGCCTTGTCGAGCTTTGAGCCGGCTTCGCGGCCCGCGACGACGAAACTCGTCTTTTTCGACACGCTGCCTGCGACCTTGGCGCCAAGCGCCTCGAGCCGGGATTTGGCTTCATCGCGTGTGAGCGACTCCAGCGTACCGGTGAGGACGACGGATTTACCGTCGAGCGGCAATGCGGCAACGCCTTGCGCATCGGGGACGATGGCGAGCAGGCCCGCAACCGCGCGTGCGACGCGATTGAGCAGACCACGCCCCATCTCCGAATCGACGAAAGCGAGCAACGCGGCGCGCGTATCCGGCGGCAAGCCGGCGGCAGCGAGTTGTTCGTCGTCGGCATCGGGCAGCGCGGAAATGGAATCGATGGCATGCGCGAGTTGCTCGGCGCGCTTGGCCGTGAGCTTCGGGATTTCCGCCTGTGCAAGCACATTCGCGGGCGCAAGCGCCGCACGCAGCTTCGGCGAGGGCGCATGCGCATCGGTAATGGTGACGCCATGTTCGATGAGGTCGTCGATGACCTTCTGGTTGCCCGGCTGTTCGAAGAATGCGTCGATTGCGCGCGCGACCTCGCCGCCGATGTCCGGCACGAGCTTGAGGACCGGCCATGGCAGGTGACGCACGATGGAGACATCGCCGAACCACTGCGCAAGCGCTTTCGCGGTGCTCTCGCCGACGTGCGTGATGCCGAGCGCGTAGAGAAAACGGTCGAGCGTCGTGCGGCGGCTCGCGTCGATCGCGTCGATGAGGTTTTCGGCCCATTTCGTCGCGATCTTGCCGGCCTTGACCGTTTCCGGCGTCGTGCCGTCGCGCTCGTCGGCGCGGCGCTTCATTTCGAGCAGGTCCTCGAGCCCGAGCTTGTAGAGATCGGCGACGGACTTGAGATAGCCGAAGTCGCCGAGATCCTCGATGTAGCGTTCGCCCAAGCCGTCGATGTCCATCGCGCGACGGCTCGCGAAGTGGAACACCGACTGCGTACGCTGCGCCGCGCAGGCGAGTTCGCCGGTGCAACGCGCGACGGCCTCGCCCTCCTCGCGCACGATGTCCGAGCCGCAGATCGGGCAATGCGCAGGCATCGTCCACGGCGCCGAGTGCGCCGGGCGGAGTTCGGGCACGACGCGCACGACTTCGGGGATCACGTCGCCGGCGCGACGCACGATCACGGTGTCGCCGACGCGCACGTCGAGACGCGCGACCTGGTCGGCGTTGTGCAGCGTCGCGTTCGTGACGGTGACGCCGCCGACGAACACGGGCGCGAGTTTCGCGGCCGGCGTCGCCGCGCCGGTGCGGCCGATGTTGACGATGATGTCCTCGACGACCGTTTGCTGCTCCTGCGCGGGAAACTTGTGCGCGATCGCCCAGCGCGGCGTGCGGCCGACGAAGCCGAGCTCGCGCTGCGCGGCAAGATCATCGACCTTGTAGACGACGCCGTCGATGTCAAACGGCAATGCGTCGCGCTGCGCGCCGATGCGCGCGTAGTAGGCAAGGCAGCCTTTCGCGCCGCGTGCGGTATCGACGAGCGGGCTCACCGGAAAGCCCCAATCGCGCAATTTCGCCAGTGTCGCCGAGTGCGATTTCGGCAGGTCGCCGCGTTCGACGACACCGAGCGCGTAGGCATAGAACGCGAGCGGCCGCTGCGCGGTGATGCGCGGATCGAGCTGGCGCAGGCTGCCGGCCGCGGCGTTGCGTGGATTGACGAGCGGCTTGATCTTGCCGTCCGAGGCTCGTGCCTTTTCGTTGTAGGCCTCGAAGCCCGCGCGCGGCATGTAGACCTCGCCGCGCACTTCGAGCACGGCGGGCCAGTCCTTGCCACGCATCGTCAGCGATTCGTCGTTTTTTCCGCCGCGCAAGCGCAGCGGGATGGCCTTGATCGTGCGCAGGTTGGCGGTGACGTCCTCGCCCCTCTCGCCGTCGCCACGCGTCGCGCCGCGTACGAAGCGGCCGTTTTCGTAACGCAGGCTGATGGCGAGTCCGTCGAATTTCGGCTCGACCGAGAACAACGGATCAACGGCTTCGAGCCGATTCTCGATCTTGCGCACGAAGTCCTCGACTTCGTCGCCGCTGAAGGCGTTGGCGAGCGAGAGCATCGGTATCTCGTGGCGCACCTCGGCGAATTCGCGCGAGGGCGCCGCACCGACGCGCTGTGTCGGTGAATCGGCCGTCACGATCTCCGGGTGCGCGGCTTCGAGCGCTTCGAGCTCGCGCATGAGCTTGTCGTACTCGGCGTCGGGAATGTCCGGATCGTCGAGGACGTGGTAGCGATGGTTGGCGTCTTCGATGCGCGCGCGCAGCGCGGCGACCTGCCCGGCGACGTCGGATTTTCGGCTCATGCGCGAAGTGTAGCCGCTTGCCGCAGGGCGGCGTGACGCGCTCGGCGCGCGCGCGGCACACTCGCCGTTCACGTCGAGAGGGCAACGCGATGGCGAAGAAGGGCTGGGCCGCATTTCCGTATCCGGACAAGGCGTTCGAGTACGCCGGCGACAGGCTCGCCAAGGCGTGGAAGGACCTGCACGCGGGCGATCAGGAACCGTATCCCGACGACAAGCGCGTTGCCGCCCTGCTCAAGGCGAATCCGAAACTCGGCAAGGACGCCGCGCCGATCGCGACGCAGCTTCAGGATGCATGGCGCGCCTTCCACCGCGGCGATTTCCAGGACGCGTTCGAGCAGGGCGTCGCGCTCAAGGCGCTCGGCGCGTCGGTCGCGATCAAGGCCGGCGGCATCCACGCGACCTACCTGCTCGACGGCGAGAAGGCGAAAACCGCGCGCTACGAGGAACTCATTGTGCTGGCCGATGCCGCCGTCGCGGCGTTGCCCGACGAAGCCAACAGCCACTATCGCCGCGCGTTCGCGATTGGCCGCCTGTCGCAGACGATCTCGATCACGAAAGCGCTCGCGCAGGGCCTGGCCGGCAAGGTCCGCGAGTCGCTGGCTGCGACGCTGGAACTCGCGCCGAAACATGCCGAAGCGGAAACCGCGCTCGGTCTCTATCACGCCGAAATCGTCGGCAAGGTCGGCGGCATGCTCGGCAAGCTCACGTACGGCGCGAGCGCCGGCGAGGCGGAAAAATACCTCAAGCAGGCGCTCAAGCTGACCCCGAACTCGCCGATCGCGTGGATCGAATACGGCAACGGCCTCATGCTCCTGCACGGCGACAAGCGCGAGGACGAGATCGCCGAGGCGTGGGACAAGGCCGCGAAACTCAAGCCGCGCGACGCGATGGAAGCGCTCGATGCGGGTTGGGCGAAGGAACAACTCGAGTAGGGATGCGCGGTCGCGCCCGTCAACGGCGGCTGCGGAAAAACTCGCGCAGCATCGTGCCCGCCTCGCTGGCGAGCAAACCGCCTTCGACGGTGATGCGATGGTTGTGTCGATCGCTGACCAGGGTATCGAACACGCTGCCCGCCGCGCCCGTCTTCGGATCGCTCGCCGCGTAAACGACCCGCGCGATGCGCGCATGCACGAGCGCACCCGCGCACATGACGCAGGGTTCGAGCGTGACGTACAACGTGCAGCCGACCAGCCGATGATTGCCGAGCGTCTGCCCTGCCCTGCGCATCGCGACGATCTCGGCATGCGCGGAGGGATCGTGCTCGCCGATGTTGAGGTTCCAGCCCTCGCCGACGACGTCGCCGTCGAGCGAGACGATGATGGCACCGACCGGGATTTCGCCATTTTCGGATGCGGCCCGTTCGGCGAGCGCCAGCGCGCGCCGCATCCAGCGCTCGTCCGCCTGCGCGTCCCGGGGCGACAACGCATCAGCGGCAGGTTCGTCGAGCGATTTCCAGAACACGCGCGTCGCGCCCAGGCCGCCGAGCGGCTTGTACGCATAGTTCGGGATGTCGCCCGCGCTGTGAAAGCCCAATCGCCGATAAAACGTGGTCGCGCCTTCGATCACGGCGGCGTCCAACGTCAGCAGCGATTTCCCGTGGCTGCGCGCCGATTGCTCGAGCGCGTCGATCAGCGCAGCGCCAACGCCCTCGCCGCGCGCCGCATGCGCCGTCATGACCTTGGTCAACTCGGCGCGATGCGGCTGGCTCGGCGCCATGGCCAGAACCAGCGTGCCGGTGCCGACGAGTCGGTCGTCGCGCCAAGCGCCGAGAACGACGCGTTCGCCGTGCGATGCGGATGCCAGCGCCTGCGACCAGAACGCGCGAGCATCCTCTTCCGCCAGCGGATGCATGAAGCCGACCGAGCCGTTGCCGGCGATCGTTTCGATCAACAGCGCCGACAGCGCATCGAGATCGGCCTCGGTAGCGGGCGCGATGTGCAAGCGCTCACTCCCACTCGATCGTCGCGGGTGGCTTGCCGCTGATGTCGTAGACGACGCGGGAGACGCCACGCAGTTCGTTGATGATGCGATTCGATACCTTGCCGAGGAAATCGTACGGCAGATGCGCCCAGTGCGCGGTCATGAAATCGATCGTTTCCACGGCGCGCAGCGCGATCACCCATTCGTAGGCGCGCGCGTCACCGACGACGCCGACGGACTTCACCGGCAGGAACACGGCGAAGGCCTGGGAGGTCTTGTCGTAGAGGTCGGCCTTGCGCAATTCCTCGATGAAGATTGCGTCGGCGCGGGCGAGGAGTTCGGCGTATTCGCGCTTCACTTCGCCGAGGATGCGCACGCCGAGCCCCGGGCCGGGGAACGGATGGCGGTACACCATCTCGCGCGGCAGGCCGAGTTCGACGCCGAGGCGACGCACCTCGTCCTTGAACAGTTCGCGCAGCGGCTCGACGAGCTTGAGCTTCATGTCCTCGGGCAGGCCGCCGACGTTGTGGTGGCTCTTGATGACGTGCGCCTTGCCGGTCTTGCTGCCGGCGGATTCGATCACGTCCGGGTAGATCGTGCCTTGTGCGAGCCACTTCGCATTGGAAAGCTTGTTCGATTCCTCGTCGAAGATCTCGACGAACAGGTTGCCGATGATCTTGCGCTTGGCTTCGGGGTCGGTGACGCCGGCGAGCGCATTGAAATAGCGATCGGCGGCATCGACGCGGATCACCTTGACGCCCATGTGCTGCGCCATGGTCGCCATGACCTGATCGCCTTCCTGCCAGCGCAGCAGGCCGGTGTCGACGAACACGCATGTCAGCTGGTCGCCGATGGCCCGATGCAGGAGCGCGGCGACGACGGAGGAATCGACACCGCCGGACAGGCCGAGGATGACTTCATCATTGCCAACCTGCGCACGCACGCGCGCGATCTGGTCGTCGATGATGTTGGCGGCGGTCCACAAGGTCGCGCAACCGCAGATGTCGACGACGAAGCGGCGCAGCAACGCCTGGCCCTGTTTGGTGTGCGTGACTTCCGGGTGGAACTGCACGCCATACCACTGCTTCGCTTCATTGGACATCGCCGCGATCGGAATGCGATCGGTGGTAGCGGTGACGGCGAAACCCGGCGGGACCTTGGCGACGTGGTCGCCATGGCTCATCCAAACGTCGATGCGCGGTTTCCCATCGTGATCGCTCAGGCCTGCGAGCAACCTGTCCGCGGCGACGATTTCCACTTCGGCATGGCCGAACTCGCGCTGGTCGGCAGCTTCGGTCGCGCCGCCGAGTTGCGCGGCCATCGTCTGCATGCCGTAGCAGATGCCGAGCAGCGGCAATCCCGAATTCCACACTTCCTGCGGCGCGGCCGGCGCGCCCTGCTCCGTCGTCGACTCCGGACCGCCGGACAGGATGATGCCCTTCGCGCCGAACGCGGCGATCTCGGCCGGATCGTGATCCCAGGCCCATATTTCGCAGTAGACGCCGATCTCGCGGATGCGCCGGGCGATGAGCTGCGTGTACTGCGCGCCGAAGTCGAGGATGAGGATCTTGTCGGTGTGGATGTTCTGCATGGCTGCCTTCAGGCGGAAGACGGGTGATCGGATGCGCGGGAATGGCGGACCCAACCAATACTCAGGACGTAGCGCGTGCCGCGTTCGACGCGGCTGACGCTGTGTTCGCATGCATCCGGGCGGAACAACTTGATCCGTTCGGTCGCGAAAATGGGTGTCGAGCACAGGAACTCGCCACCCTTCTTCGCGCGCTTGAGCACGATGTTGCAGCGATAGTGACGCCCTGCCGCGACCGGATCGGTGTGGGGCGGAATCCCGCTGCCCTCGGCGAACCGCAACAGATAAACATCGAACGGCAACGGATACCGGGACTGCACCAGCAACATCTTGTCGTAGCCGGATTGCTGCCGTCCGCCGCGCCAGCGAAAGGCGTTGCGGAAGTATTCGCGGACGGCCGAGGTGCGTTCGTCCATTCCGCGCTGCGCCTCAATCCAGCCGGTAATTCGGCGCTTCCTTGGTGATCGTCACGTCGTGCACATGCGACTCGCGCACGCCGGCCGAGGTGATCTTCACGAACTGCGGCCTGGTGCGCATGTCCTCGATCGAGCCGCATCCGACGTAACCCATCGAGGCGCGCAGGCCACCGGCAAGCTGATGGACGATGTTGCGCAGCGGCCCGCGGTACGGCACGCGGCCTTCGATGCCTTCGGGCACGAGTTTCTCGGCGTTGGCCTCGTCCTGGAAATAGCGATCCTTGGAGCCGATCTCCATCGCGCCGAGCGATCCCATTCCGCGGTAGCTCTTGTAGCTGCGTCCCTGATAAAGCTCGACCTCTCCGGGCGCTTCTTCGGTGCCGGCGAACATGCCGCCGATCATCACGCAATCCGCGCCCGCCGCGATCGCCTTGGCGATGTCGCCCGAGTAACGGATGCCGCCATCGGCGATCAGGCCGACGCCACTGCCGTCGAGCGCCTTGGCGACCATGTCGATGGCCGAAATCTGCGGCACGCCGACGCCGGCGACGATGCGCGTGGTGCAAATCGAACCGGGACCGACGCCGACCTTGACTGCATCGGCGCCGGCATCGACCAGCGCGCGCGCGGCGTCGCCGGTCACGATGTTGCCGGCGATGAGCGACAGGTCCGGAAAGCTGCGGCGCATCCAGCGCACGCGCTCGATCACGCCCTGCGAATGCCCGTGCGCGGAATCGACGACAATCGCATCGACGCCTGCTTCGACCAGCGAAGTGACACGCTGCTGCGTATCGCCGCCGAAGCCGACCGCCGCGCCGACGCGCAGACGCTCGTGGTCGTCCTTGCACGAATTGGGATTGTCGCGCGCCTTCTGGATGTCCTTGACCGTGATCAGGCCGCGCAGCCGGAACGCATCGTCGACGACGAGCACCTTCTCGATGCGGTGCTTGTGCAGCAGCGCGAGCACTTCGTCGTCCTCGGCGCCTTCCTTGACGGTGATGAGGCGCTCCTTGCGCGTCATGATGTTGCGCACCGGATCGTCCGGCTTTTTCTCGAAACGCAGGTCGCGGTTGGTGACGATGCCGACGAGTTGCTCGCCTTCGACGACCGGCACGCCGGAAATGTTGTGGCCGCGCGTGATCTGCATGACTTCGTGGATCGATGTCTGCGGGCCAACCGTGATCGGGTCACGGATGACGCCGGCCTCGAATTTCTTGACCAGCCGCACTTCCGCGGCCTGGCGTTCGATCGTCATGTTCTTGTGGATGATCCCCATGCCGCCGCATTGGGCCATCGTGATCGCGAGGCGCGCTTCGGTGACCGTATCCATCGCCGCCGAAATGATCGGCAGGTTGAGGCGGATCTTGCGGGTCAGGCGCGTTGCGAGGGAAACGTCGCGTGGCAGGACGGCGGAGTGCGCCGGAACCAGCAGGACGTCGTCGAACGTCAGGGCGTCGGTGAGTATGCGCATGCCCTATTTTACAGGCGATGCGACCACTTCGCCACTTTCCCGGCTTTCGCGGTTCGGCAAGGCCGAGTTCCACTGGAAAGCGTCGAACAGCTTCCGCCATTGCGCATCCAGCGGCGCCTGCAACCGCAAGCTTTTGCCGCCTGCCGGATGCACGATCTGCAGCCGCCACGCATGCAGGAAAAGCCGATGCGCGCCGAAATGCTGGCGCAGCAGCCGATTGTGGTCGCCGCGGCCGTGGCTGGTATCGCCAAGGATGTGATGCGAAACATGATGGAAATGGCGGCGGATCTGGCGGTAACGCCCGGTTTCCGGCGACACCTCGAGCAGCGCGTAACGCTGCTGCGGATAGCGGCCCATTTCGATCGGCACCTCGACCGTGGCCAGGCGCTTCCAGCGCGTCAGCGCCGGTTTCGCCTCGCCGCGCAGGCTCGCGCCGGACAGCGGATGGTCGATCTCGCCCTCTTCCGCTGGCCAGCCGCGCACGACCGCGAGATAGGATTTGCCGACCGTGCGCGCCATGAGCTGCCGCCCGAGTTCGGCCGCGACCTCCTGCGAGCGCGCGACCAGCAACACGCCGCTCGTCGCGCGATCCAGTCGATGGGCGAGATGCAGCGGGCCGTCGACCTGGCGGCGCAGGCGGTCGATCAGGTAGTCCTCGTCCGCACCGACGAGGCGGCTGCGATGCACGGCAAGCCCCGGCGGCTTGTCGACGACGAGCAAATGTTCGTCCTCGTACAGCAGGTCGAGCGGCGGTGCGATGGGCGCGTCCACTCAACGCGCCAACACGAGCGACAGTTCCGGCCAGTAGGTGATGACGAGCACCGCGGCCAGCAGGATCATGAAGAACGGCAGCGTCGCGCGCACGAGCGCGAGCACGGGCTTGTCGAAGCGCATGCTGGCGATGAACAGGTTCATGCCGACCGGCGGCAGGAAGATGCCGAGCTGCAAATTGGCGAGGAACAGGATGCCCAGATGCACTGGATCGACGCCGTACCTGAGCGCCACCGGCAACACCAGCGGCACGAGGATGATGATCGCCGGGAAACCTTCGAGCAGCATGCCGAACACGAGCAGGAACACGTTGAGCACGAGCAGGAACGCGCCACGGCTGGCGATGTGCGCCTGGATCGCCGAAAAGAGTTTCTCCGGCACTTCCGCGTCGATCAGCCAGTTGGTCAGCGCGAGCGAGAAACCGAGAATGACGAGGATCGCGCCGACCAGCAGCATCGCCTCGCGCGCGACTTTCGGCAGCTTCGACAGCGGGATCTCGCGGCGGATCAGCACGGTGACGACGAGCACGTAGAGCGCCGTCGCCGCCGCCGCTTCCGATGCGGCAAGCTTGCCCGAATAGATGCCGCCGAGGATCACGAACGGCAGCGGGAGTTCCCAGGCCGCATCGCGCAATGCCGAGAACAGTTCCTTGCCGCTGACCTTCTCGCGCACGACGCCGACGCGCCGCGCGTGCCAGATGCTGTAGATCGACAGCAGCACGACCATCAACGCGCACGGCAGGATGCCCGCCTTGAACAGCGCGTCGATCGTGACCGATGGCGTCGTGTTGAACTGCTGCGCGACGACGCCGTACAGGATCAGCGGCATCGAAGGCACGAGGATCAGGCCGAGGCTGCCCGACGCGGTGAGCAGGCCAAGCGAGAACTTCTCGCCGTATTTCTGCTGCAACAGCGCCGGATACAGCACCGCGCCAAGCGCGACGATGGTGACGCCCGTCGCGCCGGTGAACGCGGTGAACATCGCACAGGCGATCACGGCGACAATGGCGAGGCCGCCAGGCAGCCAGCCGAGCAGCGCATTCGTGATGCGCACCATGCGCTGCGGCGCGCGGCTTTCGGCCAGCAGGTAGCCCGCCAGCGTGAACAGCGGAATTGCGATCAGCGCCGGCATGTCGGCCAGCCGGTAGAACTCGACTGCGACGGCGACGCCGTCCTGCCCCGCGAAATGGAAGCCGAGCAGCGCGACCGCGGCGATCAGCGCGAACAGCGGCGCGCCGAGCGCGCCGAGAATGAGCAGCGCGCCAACGAGCAGGACAATCATTCGAGCTCCGGCGCGAGCGCGGGCGCGTTGCTGCGTGGCGCGCAGAACGCGCGGATCGCCAGGCGCAACGCGAGCAGCGCAAAACCGACCGGCACGATCGCCTCGACGATCCAGTTGGCGATGCCGGCGATCGCGGCGCCCGAGCCGTAGTCGAGCTGCACGAGGCCGACGCCGTACCAAGCCATCGCCGCGCAGATGCCGGCCGCGAACAGCAGCGTGACGACGCGCAACACGCGCTTGGCGCGGCCGTGGACGAAATGCGCGACGAGATCGAGGCCGATGTGCTTGTCGTCGCGTGCCGCGGCGAGCGCGCCGAGCATCGCGGCCCACAGCACCATTGCGCGCAGCAGCGGATCAGCCCAGGCCAGGCCACTGTCGAACAGGTTGCGCAGCAGGATCTGTGCGCCGGCGAGCAGCACCATTGCCAGCACGAGCGCAGCGATGAGGCCGGTCTCGATGCGCTCGATCCAGCGCAGCGCCTTCGTCACTTGGCCGCCCCGTGCAGTTCGGCGAGAACGTCGCCGAGCGCCTTGCTCATTTCCGGCGACAGGTCGCCCTGCGCGGTGACCTGCCTGAAGACGTCGCTGCCGATCGCTTCCCAGTTCCTGCGGTCGGCGTCCGTCGGCGCGTCGATGGAGATGCCTTGCGCCTTGAGCGCATCGCGCGCGGAGGTGTTGTCCTTCTTGTTGATCTCTTCGAGCCGCGCGAAGCCTGCGGCGAATTCGGACTCGACGACCTTCCGGTCGCCCTCGCCCAGCGCGTCGAACGCCTTCTTGTCGATGACGACTTCGCCGACGACATAGCTCAGCGGCAGGTCGACGATGTGCTTGATCTTGGTGTGCCACTGGAATGCGAGCGCGCCCGACATCGTGTTCGCCGCGGTGTCGATGAGGCCGGTCTGCAGGCTCGTGTAGACGTCCGACAGCGGCAGCGGGATCGGCGTGACGCCCGCGGCCTTGAACGCCATTTCGGCGATCTTGTCGCCGAGCGGCACCCAGACTTTCGCCGCCTTGAGGTCCTCGCGCGAATGGATCGGTCGCGTGCTCATGAGATAGGCGAAACCGCCGCCGCTGACGCCGAGCAGTTCGTAGCCGGCCTTGGCGAATTCCTGCTTGAGCAACGGATCGAGCTTGGCGCGGGCCCTGGCGATTTCCTCTTCGCTGCGGAACGTGAACGGCAGGCTGTAGACCTGCGCGTCGCGCGTCAATATCGACGCCTCGCCGCCGGTGAACGCGCCGCCCTGCAACTGGCCGATCTTTATCTTGCGCAGCACGGTCGCATCGTCGCCCATGACGCCGCCGGGATAGAACTTCATCTCGACGCGGCCGTCGGTTTTCGTCTTTATCGCCTCGCCTGCGGCGCGCATCTCGCGCATCCATGCGGTGCCGTCGGGGGCAATGGTGGCGATCTTGATCGTCGCGGCGTTCGCGCCGGAAGCGACGAGGCCGAGTGTGATTGCGAGTAGCGTTTGCTTGATGTTGTTCATGCGTTTCGTCCTGCCGTGGTTCGCGCCGGGCAACGTATTGCGGCGGCGCTTCAGAAGAAATCCTTGCCCGATTCGAGCAGCTTTGTCGCCCGCGCCTGCGCGAGCACGTTGACCAGCGTGAGCCCCGGCGCGTGCGGGTCGGCCGCGATCGCTTCGTTGAGCAGGCGATCGTGCAGATCCTTGTCGAAGACGAGGCGCGCATAGCGCTCGGCGTAGAGCACGCGCACCATCTGGTTCCGCCCGCCCGACAAGGCAAGCGCCTTTTCGAAGTCGGCCTTGCCTTCTTCCGGCTTGCCGCCGAGCGAGGCCGGGCGCAACGTGGCGAGCACGCCGAGGACCATGTACGGCTCACCGCTCTGGAAGTCGGGCCGCAGCGCGACCACGCGGTCGAGCAGTGCCTGCACTTTCGGTATGTCTGCGATCGCCTTCCAGTCGTCGCTGTTGGCCTGGATGCGGCCTGCCCACGCGGACGCGAGTGCATACGCGACGGGCACGTCGCCGGCGCCGAGTTTGGCGACTTCCGCATCGAATGCCTCGAACGGCGCGTCGATCCGCGCGCACAGGCCGACCTCGCGCACGCAAGTGGCGCGGCGCGCGTAGTCGAAGCTGCGAGCCGACAGGCGCTTTGCGCGATCGGCATCCTCGATGAAACCGCCGGCATAGGCGCCGTAGAGTTTGCTGCCCGCAAGCAGCAGGCCTTCGTTCTTCGGATCGCCCTGGATCAGGCCGTCGACGAGCAGCAGCCACGACGGAATGCCGTCGCGCGCGGTGGCCACGTCATCCTGGTCGAGGATGCCGGCGCTGAGGCTGTCGGACAGGCGCTGGCTCGCCTTGTTGGCGATGCTCGAACAGGCGCCGAGCGCGAGCGCCACAAACGCGAGTGCCGTTGCTCGTCGGAATGAAAGGAATTCCATCGACATGTCCTGCATTTTCATGAAAAGTGCGGCCATGGATGGCCGCTTCTTGATCCTCGCGATCACGGACGATCGCAAAAGCTTTCGCTCGCTTCGAGCGTGTTCTCGATCAGCGTCGCCACCGTCATCGGCCCGACGCCGCCCGGAACGGGCGTGATCCACGAGGCGCGCTCGGCCGCCTTGTCGAACTCGACGTCGCCGACGAGTCGTCCGTCGTCGAGTCGGTTGATGCCGACGTCGATGACCACCGCGCCGGGCTTGATCCACTCGCCCTTGACGATGCCCGGACGTCCGACCGCGACGACGACGATATCGGCGGCGCGGACTTCATCCTCGAGACTCGCGGTGAACTTGTGGCAACCGGTCGTCGTGCAACCTGCGAGCAGCAGTTCGAGAATCAAGGGCCGGCCGACATGGTTGGACACGCCGACCACCACTGCCTTGCGCCCGCGCACGGGCCGGTCGGTGTGCGCGAGCAGCGTCATCACGCCCTTGGGCGTGCACGGACGCAGGCCGCGTTGGCGAAGCGCGAGGCGGCCGACGTTGGCGGCCTGGAAGCCGTCGACGTCCTTGCGCACGTCGATGTGGTCGATGAGCGCGGTCGCGTTGATGCCTTCCGGCAACGGCAACTGCAACAGGATGCCATCCACCTCGTCGTCGGCGTTGAGCCGGTCGATGAGCGCGATGAGATCGCCTTCGCGCGTGGTCGCCGGCAGGTCGTGGTCGAACGAGCGGAAGCCGACCTGCGCGCAGGCGCGGCGCTTGTTGCGCACGTAGACTTCCGAAGCGGGATCGCTGCCGACCATGACCACGGCAAGGCCTGGCGCGCGCAACCCGGCCGCGGCGCGCGCCTGCACGCGCGTGGCCACGCGCGCGAGCACGTCTTCGGAAATCCTTCGACCATCGAGGAGACGCGCGGGCATGCGGGTTCCGCCGAAAAACGCGCATTATCCATGCGCCCGCGCCGTCGCTCAAACCATTGGCGTCGGCTCGCGCCATTGCCCTCCCGCGCAGGAACGAGGATTCCAGCGACATGCACGACGAAGTGGACATTGCCCCCTGCCAATTGCGCATCGACGAACTCGTCGCACGGCCCTACCACGCCCGCGATGCGGTTGCGCTCGCCGAAGCCGTGCAGGAATCGAACGCGAGCCTCGCGCGCTGGCTCGATTGGTGCCAACCCGGCTACGGCCTCACCGACGCCGAACAATGGATCGAGTTGTGCGACAGGCTGTGGGGCAGCGGCGACCAGTACACCTTCGCCGTGTTCGATGCCGCGACGTCGCGACTGCTCGGCGCCGTCGGGCTCAACCAGCGCAACCGCCGCTACAACTTCGCCGGCCTTGGCTACTGGCTGCGCGATTCGGCGCGCGGCCACGGCATTGCGGTGCGCGTGGCGCGGCAAGTCGTGCGCTTTGGTTTCGAGCGCGTCGGACTCGACCGCATCGAAATCCTCACCGCGATCGACAACCACGCCAGCCGGCGCACCGCCGAACGCATTGGCGCACGCTTCGAGGGCGTGCAGCGCTGCCGCCTGCGCCTGCACAGCCACGCGATCGATGCGGCCATGTATGCCATGACGCCCGCCGATATCGAAGCTCAGGCGCTCGCGCAGACGCGCGCGACGTCCTCGTAACCGGAGAAAACGGCGTCGGCGCCACAGCCCGGACATTGCGGATCGCGTGGCAGGCGCAGCTCGTGAAATCGTGCTTCGAGCGCGTCATGGCACAGCAGGCGCCCGACCAGCGGCTCTCCGATACCGAGCACGAGCTTGAGCGCCTCGGTCGCCTGCAGCAGGCCGATCGTGCCGGGCAGCACGCCGAGCACGCCGGCTTCGCTGCAATTGGGCGCATCTGCAGCCGATGGCGGATACGGGAACAGACAGCGATAGCAGGGCGAATCCGCGCGCCGCGCGTCGAACACGCTCACCTGGCCGCTGAAACGGTGCACGGCGCCGTAGACGAGCGGAATGCGCAGGCGCAGGCAGGCCGCGCCGAGCAGGTAACGCACCGGGAAATTGTCGGCGCCGTCGATAACGACATCGTGGCCTTCGATCAGGCCCTCGACGTTGGCCGCGACGACGCGCTCGCCGACAGCCGTGATTTCGATGCTCGGATTGAGCGCCGCGAGCGCCATGCGCGCCGACTCGACCTTGGCCATGCCGATGCGCGCGTCGGCGTGCACGACCTGGCGCTGCAGGTTGGAACGTTCGACGCGGTCGTCATCGATCAGCGTGAGGTGGCCGACGCCCGCTGCGGCGAGATACAGCGACACCGGCGCGCCGAGTCCGCCCGCGCCGACCAGCGCGATGCGCGCCGCGCCGAGCCTGGCCTGCCCGGTTGGGCCAACCTCGGGCAGCACGAAATGGCGTGCGTAGCGTTCGGCCGCATCGGCGCCGAGCGCGCCATGTTCGACCGGCCTGCCCTCGCCTTGCCAGCGCGCGAAGCCGCCGCGGACGGAAAAGCTGCGCGCGTAGCCGAGCTCGCGCAACGTCTGCGCGGCGAGCAGCGAACGCGTGCCGCTGCCGCAGATCGCGAGGATTTCCTGCGCAGGCGTGGCCACCCCGGCGATCCGTTCGGCGATCGCCGCGCGCGGCAGCGCGATCGAACCCGTCGCGTAGCCGCCGGCGCGCTCGTCGAGTTCGCGCACATCGAGCAGCACGGCGCCCATGCGCTGGCGATCGAGCGCCTCGCCCGGTTCGATTTCGAGAATGTCCTCGCTCATGCGTGCGGCCCGTCCCACCTTGCTCGCGTTTCAATGAGCCGGAAACTGCGCGCCGCGCGCCGGGAAATCAAGCGTCGGCGTCAATGCTTGCCGCGCTTGGCGTTGCGGATCATGCGCGTGCGGCGGCGCTGCTGGCCTTCGGTCAACTCGTTGCGCTTGCCGGCGAACGGATTGTCGCCATCGCGGAACTCGATGCGCACGGGGGTGCCTTCGAGCCGGTAGCGTTTGCGGAAGAAATTTTCCAGATAGCGCTTGTAGCTGTCGGCGATGTGCTTGGTGCGCGCGCCGTGGATGACGATCGTCGGCGGATTGCTGCCGGCCGGATGCGCGAACTTGAGCTTGGGCGTGTGGCCGCGCACGAGCGGCGGCTGGTACGCGGCGTAGGCCTGTTCGATCGCGCGCGTGAGCTCGGACGAGGTGAACTTGTGGTTCGACGCGGCGTAGGCGCGGTTGATCGCCTTCATGAGCTCGCCGATGCCGCTGCCGTGCAACGCCGAGATGAACACCTGACGCGCCCACGCGGCGAAGTCGAGCTTGCGCGACAGCGATGCAATGCACTGTTCGCGCTGGTACTTGTCCATGCCGTCCCACTTGTTGACGGCGATGACGAGCGCACGGCCCGATTCGAGGATGTGGCCGAGCAGTGACGTGTCCTGATCGGACACGCCTTCGCGCGCGTCGAGCATGAGCACGGTGACGTGCGCGGCCTCGACCGACTGCAGCGACTTGATGACGCTGAATTTTTCGAGCGCGTCCTCGACGCGCGCGCGGCGGCGCACGCCGGCGGTGTCGATAAGCGTGTAGCGCTTGCCGTCGCGCTCGAGCGGAACGCGGATCGAATCGCGCGTCGTGCCGGGTACGTCGGAGGCGATCACGCGATCCTCGCCGAGCAGGCGGTTGACGAGCGTGGACTTGCCCGCATTCGGGCGGCCGATGATCGCGACGCGAATGCCGTCGTCGGGCTGTTCGGCCAGTGGATCGCCGACTGGTTCCGGCAGCCGCGCGGCGATCGCGTCGAGCAGCGGCGCCGTGCCGCGGCCATGCGCGGCGGAAACGCCGAACACTTCGGGCAAACCGAGCGCGGCGAACTCGGCGAGTGCGCCGTGCTCGTCGAGGCCGTCGACCTTGTTGACGACGAGCAGGGTCGGCTTCCCGGAGCGACGCAGGCGATCGAGGATCGCGCGATCGGTCGGGAGCAGGCCGTCGCGCGCGTCGACGGTGAGCAGCACGACGTCGGCCTCGTCCATCGCCAGTTCGGCCTGGCGCGCGGTGTGCGCGTCCATGCCGCTGGCCCCATCGACGAGGCCGCCGGTATCGACGATGAGGAACGGCCGGTCTTCGACCAGACGGCACACGCCATAGTGGCGATCGCGGGTGACGCCCGGCAGGTCGTGCACGAGCGCGTCGCGCGTGCGCGTGAGCACGTTGAACAGCGTCGACTTGCCGACATTGGGACGCCCGACGAGGGCGACGACGGGAAGCATGGTTATCTTGCGCGATACGCGCCGATGCGGCCCTTCACGTCCTCGACGTAAACGACGTCGCCTGCAACGACCGGTGCGCCTTCGATCGGCTTCTTGCCCAGACGCTGGCGCGCCACGAACTTGCCTTCGGACAGCGACAGCCAGTGCACGAAGCCCTCGCTGTCGCCGACGACGACGGTATTGCCCTGGATTGCCGGCGCACTGAGCCAGCGGTACTTGAGCTGGTCCTGCTTCCACAGGTTCGCGCCGGTTTCGCGGTCGAAGGCCCAGACGTTGCCGTCGGCATCGACGGCGACGACGGTATTGCCGGAAACGGCCGCACCCGTGTAGCTCGACAGGTCGCGTTGCCAGTTCGGTCGGCCGCTGTCTAGCGCCAGTGCGGCGATCTGGCCGCGATAGCCGATCGCATACAGCGCGCTGCCGTCGCTGACGAGGTCGCCGTCGACATCCGACAGGCGCTCCACTTCGCTGCGGCCCTCGCCGGTGGCAAGCGTCTGCGTCCACAGTTCGTTGCCATCGTCCAGGCGCACCGCGGTGACGCGGCCACTATCGGCGCCGTCATAGACCACGCCGTTGGCGATCAATGGCGCGGAATTCCCGCGCAGGCTCAACGCCGGCACGGTCTGGTCGAACAGCCACTTCGGACTGCCATCGGCCGCGTCGAGGCCATGCAGCTTGCCGTCGTTGCCGCGCACCACGACGAAGCCGCCGCCGATCGCAGGCGCGGCGATGATTTCGGAATTGATCTGCGTGTGCCAGCGCTCGTTGCCGTCCTGCGCGGACAACGCGTAAACCTGGCCGTCTAGGCCGCCGACGACGAGCAGGTCGCCGTCGACACTCGGTCCGCCGGACCAGCGCAGGGAATGGTCGGAGCGCTTCCAGAGGAAGCCCTTGCTGCCGCCGAGACGCTTGCTCCATACGGTACGCCCGGTGGCGGCATCGAACGCTTCAATGGTGCCATCGACCGAAGCCGCATAGACGCGTCCGTCGGCTGCGGCATTCGGCGCCATGCGTGCGCCCGACAGGCCGGCGCCCTTGCCGATGCCGTCGCTCCAGACGCGATCGACCTGCACCGTCGGCGCAAATTCGACGAGTGGCGTCGGCGGTTCGACGTTGTCCTTCTTGCCCAGGCTCTTGAGCCAGTTGCAACCGCCCGTCGAGAACGCGAGCGCGGCTACGCAAAAAACAAGGACGCGTTTCATGTGGCCGGTTTCTCCGTCACCGCCGCGGCAGCACCCAGATCGTCGAGCTTCATCTGCAACATGTTGCGATCGATCGCTTGCGTATCGGTCGCCGCAAGGGCGGCCTCGTAGGCCTTGCGCGCTTCGTCGGCGCGTCCGAGCCTGGCCAATGCATCGCCGCGCAGTTCGCCCGTGAGCACCGCATAGTTGTCGGCAGCGACGCCGTCGGCGAGCTTGAGCGCACCTTCGGCATCGCCCTGGGCAAGCTTGACGCGGCCGGTGCGCAGGTCGATCAAGGACTGCAAGCTGGTCATCTTGGCGTGCTGGCGCGCCCAGTCCAGTTGCTCGGTGGCACCGGTCAGATCGTTCTTCCCGACGGCGATATCCGCCATCTGCAGCGACGCGAGCACGGCGTAGGTGGAGTTCGGATACTGCGAACGCAACGCCCCGGCGATCTTGGCGGCCTCATCGTCATTCTTCGACGACGCGGCATCGGCGAGTGCCTGGTACTGCGACGCGGCCGCGGCGGTCTCGTTGGCTCGATGCGCCTTCCATTGCTGCCACCCGAAGATCATCGCGATGCCGACGGCGATGCCGACGATGATTGCCAACGCGTTCTCGCGCAGCCATTTCTGGACCAGTTCACCTTGTTCGTGTTCGTCGAGAACGTCGAAACTCATGTATTCACCCGCGAAAGCTGCGCAAGACGAAAGGCCGTGGCGGCGCCACGGCCAAAAAAACCAAGATTAGCAGGAAACGTCGCAACGGCGCGCCGGCTGGCGCGTCGATGCCGTCATCGTTCAGCCCTTATTGTTGCGGCTTTTCACCATCCGGCTCGTTTTCACCGAACAACTTGAGATGCGCAACGTTGCCGCGCTGGAACGGAGCCAGATCGACGACACTCCCGTCGGCACGAAGTTCGGCGCCCTGCGCGTTGCCGACGCGCACATTGATCGCGCCGTCACTGCGGTACTCATGCTCGCTGCCGGCGGCGAGCATGGCGTATTCGAGCTTGCGGCCATCTGCCGCGGTCACTTCCACCCAGCTTGGCTGCGCGATTTTCAGCGAAAGCAGGTGTGCGCCCTGACCGCTCGCCTGCGGCGTGTCCTCGTTGGTCGATGCCGCCTGCCCGTTGGCTGGCGCCAGCGCGGGTTCATTCGACGACGCGACCTGGAACGGCGCCATCGAAGCGATGATCGGCGCCTGTTGTTGGACAGACGGCAGCGCCAGCGTCCTGACTGTCGTCGCGGGCGCATCGGCGGCGACGCCCGTTTCCGTGCCGGCGGCGTCGTTCCGCGCCAGATCGTCAACGTACGCGGGTGGCGGATCGAGCGGCGTGACGCGCGCGAGATTCTGCTGCAACCCCCCGTGCGTGGCCAACCATACCGCGGGGACGACGATGATCGCGGTCAGCGTGAGATACGTCGCGCTCGCCGAATAACGCTCGAAGAGGTAGCGCGAACGCGAGATCGTGCCGGTGGCGATGAGCGGGGCGACGTGCGCGTGCGCATCGGCGACCTTGGTCGCCTCTTCGATGGGTACGCCAACGAGGCGGGCGTAGCTTTTCAGGTAGCCACGCAGAAATACGGCATCGCTGATGTCGGCATAGTCGTCGCTTTCCAGACGCTTGATGATTCGCGCCGGAATGCGCAATTCGGCGACGACATCGCCGATGCTCCGTTCCTGCGCTTCGCGCGCCGTTCGAAGGCGCGTGCCAAGCGATTCCGGCGGTTGTGCCGCGGCTTGGGGTGCCGTGTTCATGTCGAGACCGGTGCCGTCGAATTCGTGAACTGTCATCACATCTCTTCCTCGCGCACCGGCCGCATCGTCTGGCTGCCGGCAACGCCGCCCCGTTTGTCTATCCCCCGCCCCTCCGCCGGGGATGCATTTGCACGCTCCGTCGTCTTGTCCGCATCCACCGTCCCGGCGGACCATGTTTTCAGATCGCGTTCCACGTCAACCCTGCGAGCCGAGCGACACGGCTTCGGGCGATTGCGGAAAACTGCGCAACAACTTGCGCGAATATTCGCTGGCGCCTTTCGCATTGCCCATGCGCAACTCGATGTTGCGACCGAGCAGGAGCGAAGCCGGCTGCGCGCCGGCCATCGCCTCGTAGCGCTGCAGGAATCCGCGCGCATTGAGGTATTCGCCTTTTTCGTAAAGCACGCCGCCCATCGACAACAGTGCGCCGGCGTCGTTCGGGTTGAGCGCAAGCGCCTTTCGCAGCATGTCTTCGGCTTCGGCGCGCTTGCCCGCATGCAGCAGGCACGAACCGGCGTTGCTCATGGCCAATGCCGGCGTCTGGTAGAACGGGTCGGCGAGCGCCTTCTTGAAGTAGTCTTCGGCTTCGCCGTAACGGCCCTGCATGCACAGGAAGCGGCCGTAGTTGTTGTTCTCGGCACCGCCCTTGGGTTTGAGCTGCACGGCGCGACGGTAGTGTTCCTCGGCGCTGGCCTTGTCGTTGATGCTCTCGTAGAGCACGGCAATCACGGTATGCGCGTCGACGTAGTTCGGATCGAACTCGAGCGCCTTCTTGAGCTTCTCGAGCGCGATTTCCGACTTGCCCTGCTGCAGGTATTTCTGGCCAAGCTCGGTATGGACGCGCGCGGCTTCTTCCTTTTGCGTCCTGGCGTCTTCCTTCTTGACGGGCGTCGACGCCGAATTGCCGCAGCCGCCGAGCATCAAGCCCGACAACGCGACCGCGGCGGCCAGCAGGAATGACTTACGCTGCATCGGCCACGCCTCCCTCGAGCTTTCGGCGGAATTCCGCCTGGCGGCGCGTGCGGTCCATGACCTGGCCCTTGAGCTGGCCGCAGGCCGCATCGATGTCGTCGCCGCGCGTGCGACGGACCATGGTCAACACGTCGGCATCGAGCAGGATCTTCTGGAACGCGCGGATCACGTCCTCGTCGGAGCGCTCGAAACGCGTGCCGTGGAACGGATTGAACGGGATCAGGTTGACCTTGGAAGGCACCTTGCGCATGAGCTTGACGAGCTGGCGCGCGTGCTCGGGCTGGTCGTTGACGCCCTTGAGCATCGTGTATTCGAAGGTGATCGTCGTGCGCGGACGGCGCTGCGTGTAGCGCAGGCAGGCGTCGAGCAGTTCCTTGATCGGGTACTTCTTGTTGAGCGGCACGAGCTCGGTGCGCAGTTCGTCGTTCGGCGCGTGCAGCGAGACCGCGAGCGAGACGTCACTGGCTTCCGAGAGCTTGTCGATCATCGGCACGAGGCCGGCGGTCGACAGCGTGACGCGCTTGTTGGCAAGGCCGAATCCAAGGTCATCGCGCATGACGCTCATCGCGGTGACGACGTTGTCGAAGTTCAGCAGCGGCTCGCCCATGCCCATCATGACGACGTTGGTGAGCTTGCGCTGGTGATGCGGTACGTTGCCCAGGTGCCTGGCCGCGACCCAGACCTGGCCGATGATCTCGGCCGCGGACAGGTTGCGGTTGAAGCCCTGCGTCGCCGTCGAGCAGAACTGGCAGTTCAAGCCACAGCCGACCTGCGAGGACACGCACAACGTGCCGCGCGAGGTTTCCGGGATGAATACCGTCTCGATCGCGTTGCCGCCGTCCATGCCGAGCAGCCACTTGTAGGTGCCGTCGGTGGCCTGCTTCTCGAACATCGTGTTCGGCGGCGTGATCTCGATCGCCGCCGAGAGCTTGTCGCGCAGCGCCTTGCCGACGTCGGTCATCTGCGCGAAGTCGGTGACGTGGCGATGGTAGACCCACTTCATGACCTGATCGGCGCGATACGGCTTTTCGCCGAGCTGCGCGAACAGGTCGCGCAGGCCCTTGCGGTCGTAGTCGAACAGGTTGACGCGACCTTCCGCGCGAACGCCATCGCGCGGCGCCGCGGAGGCGCCGCGCGATGCAGGCGGATTTGCCGGAAGGTTCATCGCATCGACCTTAGCGCGAGCAGATTTCCGCGTCGGTGAAGAAGTACCCGATTTCGTTCTTCGCCGTGTCCGCGCCGTCGGAGCCGTGCACGGCATTGGCGTCGATCGAATCGGCGAAGTCGGCGCGGATCGTGCCGGGCGCCGCGTCCTTCGGATTGGTCGCGCCCATGAGTTCGCGATTCTTCGCGATCGCGTTCTCGCCTTCGAGCGCCTGGATCATCACCGGGCCGGAAATCATGAAGTCGACGAGCGCCTTGAAAAACGGACGCTCCTTGTGCACGGCGTAGAAGCCTTCCGCGTCGGCGCGCGAAAGCTGCTTCATCTTCGCCGCGACGATGCGCAGGCCCGCTTTCTCGAAGCGGGTGTAGATCTCGCCGATGACGTTCTTGGCGACCGCGTCGGGCTTGATGATGGAAAGGGTGCGCTCCAGCGCCATGTGCCGGTGTCTCCGTAACAGGTTGTCGAAAGGGGGCCCTGAGCGGGCATTATCTGGCCAAATCTGCGCCAATCCGCAGGCTTAGCTCACATTTTCACGAACAATTCTAGCCAAAACGCACTGGTTTTTGCACTCACCGGCATTCAAGGGTTTGACCCCGCCTTCCGGCAGCCCCTACCATTCAAACGATCGTTTGACCGAATTCACGCGGCCCGCGCATGGGACAAGCCAATTTTTCGACCCGCGAACGCATCCTCGGCGTCGCCGAAACCCTGTTCGCACGACATGGTTTCGCGGGCGCCTCGCTGCGTCAGGTGACGGCGACGGCCAAGGTCAACCTTGCAGCGGTGAACTATCACTTCGGCTCGAAGGACGGACTCATCGAGGAAGTGTTCCGGCGCCGCCTCGACGAGCTCAATCGCGAGCGCTTGGACTCGTTGTCGGCCGTGAGTGCGCGTACCGACGCGACCCTCGAGGACGTCCTCGACGCCTTCATTCGCCCGGCGCTCGGCCAGTCCCGGCGAGCCGGCGGCGGCGCGTTCGTGCGCGTGCTCGCCCGCGCCTACGCCGAGCACGACGAACGCCTGCGCCGTTTCCTGTCCGAGAACTACGGTCACGTGCTGCGCGAATTCGCACTGGTTTTCGCGCGTTTCCTGCCGCATCTGGACAAGGAGGAGCTGTACTGGCGACTGGACATCATCGCCGGCGCCGTGACCTACGCGATGGCCGACTTCGGCGTCATCAAGCGCCGCGCGTCGACATCCGAGGACGCGCACCGCAGGCAAGCCGTCAGTCACCTCGTCGCCTTCGCAAGCGCCGGCCTCAAGGCGCCCGGCATCTGATTGATTTGCTTTTGCGATCGCGACCTTGGCTCTTGCGATCATCCTTGATTGCCGCTTCGAAAAGGCCTGAAACGTTTTTGAATCGCTACATCTGTGTACCGTCCATCCGCAGCCATCCATGGCCGCACTTCTCATCAAAAGCATCAACCGTCATTCAAAGCCGGAGTTTTCCATGAGCCATTCGTCTCTCCGAATCCGCAAAGCCGCCGTGCTCGGCGCCGGTGTCATGGGCGCGCAGATCGCCGCGCACCTGGCCAATGCCGATGTCGAAACCCTCTTGTTCGACCTGCCCGCGAAGGACGGCGACAAGAACGGCATCGTGCAGAAGGCGATCGCCAATCTCGCCAAGCTGTCGCCGGCGCCGCTGGCCGGGAAGTCGAAGGTCGTCGGGATCACGCCCGCCAACTACGACGAGAACCTCGAAGCGCTGCGCGACTGCGACCTCGTCATCGAGGCGATCGCCGAACGGCTCGATTGGAAGCTCGATCTTTACAAGAAGATTGCTCCCTATCTATCTGATTCCGTTGTAGTTGCAAGCAATACTTCTGGACTCTCGATCAATGCGCTCGCCGAAGCGCTGCCGGCCAAGCTACGGCCGCGCTTCTCCGGGATCCACTTCTTCAACCCGCCGCGCTACATGCACCTGGTCGAGCTGATCCCGGACAAGGAAACCGATCGCGGCGTACTCGCCGGCCTCGAAGCCTTCCTGACCACGACGCTCGGCAAGGGCGTGGTCTACGCCAAGGACACGCCGAACTTCATCGGCAACCGCATCGGCGTGTTCTCGATCCTCGCCACGATGCATCACACCGCGCAGTTCGGCCTGTCGTTCGACCTCGTCGACGCGCTGACCGGCCCCGCGATCGGCCGCCCGAAGTCGGCGACGTATCGCACCGCCGACGTGGTCGGCCTCGACACGATGCAGCATGTGATCCAGACGATGGCGGACACGCTGCCGGACGATCCATGGCACGCGCATTTCAAGTCGCCGGAGTGGCTCTCAGCGTTGATCGCCAAGGGCGCGCTCGGCCAGAAGACCGGCGCCGGCATCTACGTGAAAAAGGGCAAGGACATTCTTGTTCTGGATCTGGCGAAGCAGGATTACGTCGCGCAGACGGGCAAGCTTTCCGACGAAGTCGCCGCGATCCTCGCCATCAAGAACCCGGCCGAAAAGTTCGGCAAGCTGCGCGCGTCGAGCGATGCGCAGGCGCAGTTCCTGTGGGCGACGTTCCGCGACCTTTTCCACTACAGCGCGTTCCATCTCGAAGGCATCGCCGAAACCGCGCGCGACGTCGATTTCGCGATCCGCTGGGGCTACGGCTGGAAGCTCGGTCCGTTCGAGACCTGGCAGTCGGCCGGCTGGGCCGAGGTCGCGAAATGGATTGCCGAGGACATCGCCGCCGGCAAGGCGATGAGCAGCGCCGCCCTGCCCGCCTGGGTCGGCAAGATCGACGGTGTCCATCACGCGGACGGCTCGTATGCGCCGCGCACGGGCAAGTACGAGCCGCGTTCGAAGCACGCGGTCTACGCGCGCCAGCTGTTCCCGGACGCGCTCATCGGCGAGAAGTTCGATACCGGCAAGACGCTGTGGGAAAACGACGGCGTGCGCCTGTGGTCACTCGGCGACGACGGCGTCGGCATCCTCTCGTTCAAGACCAAGATGAACACGGTCAACGACGCCGTGCTCGACGGCGTGCAACAGGCGATCGGCTACGCCGAGAAGAATCTCAAGGCGGTCGTGATCTGGCAGGACAGCGACAAGGCGTTCTCCGCCGGCGCCGATCTCAAGGGCATGGTCGGCTTCGTGCAAAGCGGCCAGATAGACAAGCTCGAATCGATGATCGCGAACTTCCAGAAGACGAGCATGCGCATCAAGTATTCGCTCGTGCCCGTCGTTGCAGCCGTGCGCGGCCTCGCGCTTGGCGGTGGCTGCGAGTTCCAGATGCATTGCGCGCGCACCGTCGCTGCGCTCGAAAGCTATATCGGCCTCGTCGAAGCCGGCGTCGGCCTGCTGCCGGCGGGCGGCGGCCTCAAGGAAATCGCGGTGCGCGCCTCGCAGCGCACGGCCAACGGCGACGTGTTCCCGGAAATCCAGCGCATGTTCGAAACCGTCGCTCAGGCGAAGACCTCGGGCAGCGCGTTCGAGGCCAGGCAGCTCGGCCTGCTGCGTCCGGACGACGTCGTCGTCTTCAACGGCTTCGAGCTGCTCTACGTCGCCAAGCAGGTCGCCGCGGCGATGGCCGAAAGCGGCTGGCGCCCGCCGTTGCCCGCGAACAACGTCATCGTTGCCGGCGACGTGGGCCTGGCGACCCTGAGGATGGCGCTGGTCAACATGCTCGAAGGCCGCTTCATTTCCGAACACGACAACGCCGTCGCCACGCGCATCGGCGACGTGCTCTGCGGCGGTGCGATCGAACGCGGCTCGCAGGTCGACGAAGCCTGGCTGCTCGACCTCGAGCGCAAGCACTTCTTCGAACTCGCGCAGATGCCGAAGACACAGGAACGCATCGCGTACACGCTGACCACCGGCAAGCCGGTTCGGAATTGATCAATGAAGAACATGGGGCATTCCGCCGCCAGTTCTTCGCATGGCTCGAAAAGCGTGGTTTTCGAGCCACGTCGCCTCATCGCCGCTGGCGCTGAGGCGTCGGCACATCCTTGTGCCGGGCATCTGGCTTGCCCGGCTTTCAGAATCCGCTTGGAGTTCCCGTCATGAGCAAGCAAACCCAGGACGCCTACATCGTCTCCGCCGTGCGCACGCCGGTCGGCAAGGCGCCGCGCGGCGTGTTCCGCAACACGCGCCCCGACGACCTGCTCGCGCACGTCATCCGCGCCGCGATCGCGAAGGCGCCCGGCATCGATCCGGCACTGATCGGCGACGCGGTCATCGGCTGCGCGATGCCCGAAGCCGAGCAAGGCATGAACGTCGCGCGCATCGGCGTGCTGCTCGCCGGCCTGCCCGACACGGTGCCCGGCGTGACCATCAACCGCTTCTGCTCGTCGGGCCTGCAGGCGATTGCGATGGCCGCCGACCGCATCCGCCTCGGCGAAGCCGACCTCATGCTGGCCGGTGGCACCGAGTCGATGAGCATGGTGCCGATGATGGGCCACAAGATCGCCATGAATCCGGCTGCGTTCAAGGACGACAACGTCGCCATCGCCTATGGCATGGGCATCACCGCAGAGAAGGTCGCCGAGCAGTGGAAGGTCAGTCGCGAGGACCAGGACGCGTTCGCGCTCGCCTCGCACCAGAAGGCGCTCGCCGCGATCGCGGCTGGCGAGTTCAACGACGAGATCGCGCCGTTCGCGCTCGACGACCACTATCCCGACCTAGCCACGCACACGATCAAGAACGACACGCGCACGATTTCCGTCGACGAAGGCCCGCGCAAGGACACCAGCCTCGAAGGCCTCGCCAAGCTGAAGCCGGTGTTCCGCATGGGCGGCAGCGTGACGGCCGGCAATTCCTCGCAGATGTCCGATGGCGCCGGCGCGCTGCTGCTCGCCAGCGAGAAGGCGCTCAAGGACTACAACCTGACGCCGATCGGCCGCTTCGTCGGCTTCTCCGTCGCCGGCGTGCCGCCGCAGATCATGGGCATCGGCCCGATCGCCGCGATCCCGAAGGCGCTCGCGCAAGCCGGCGTGACCGGGGAACAGCTCGACTGGATCGAACTCAACGAGGCCTTCGCCGCGCAATCCCTCGCGGTGATCCGCGACGTCGGCCTCGACATGGCCAAGGTCAATCCGCTCGGCGGCGCGATCGCGCTCGGCCATCCGCTCGGCGCGACCGGCGCAATCCGCGCGGCGACGCTGTTGCACGGCCTGCGCCGCCGCAAGCAGAAACTCGGCATGGTCACGATGTGCATCGGCACCGGCATGGGCGCGGCCGGCATCTTCGAAGCACTCTGACGAAGACGACGATGGCGCACGGCATCCACACGATCGACACCGGCTTCCAGCGACCGCATTTCGACGCGGCATATCTCGTCGTCGAAAACGGCCGCGGCGCCTTCGTCGATTGCGGCACGAACCATTCCGTGCCGGCAATGCTGCGCGCGATCGCCGATGCGGGACTCGAACCCGCGTCCGTCGACTGGCTGATCCTCACCCACGTCCATCTCGATCATGCAGGCGGCGCGGGCGAGCTCATGTCACGGTTGCCGAACGCGCGTCTCGTCGTGCATCCACGCGGCGCGCGGCACATGATCGATCCGTCGCAGCTCATCGCCGGCGCAACCGCGGTCTACGGCGAAGCGGAAATGCAGCGCAGCTACGGAACGATCCGTGCGATACCGGTCGAGCGCGTCGTCGAGGCGCGCGACGGTCACGTCGTCGACCTCGCCGGCCGCGCGCTCGTCTGCCTCGACACGCCCGGCCACGCGCGCCACCACAATGCGGTCTGGGACGAGCGCAGTCGCGTGTTCTTCACCGGCGACACATTCGGGCTGTCCTACCGCGAATTCGATACCGAAAAAGGCGCCTTCATCGTGCCGACGACGTCGCCCGTGCAGTTTGAACCCGACGCGCTGCACGCCTCGATCGAGCGCCTGCTCGGCTATGCGCCGCAGGCGATGCACCTCACGCATTACGACCGCGTCGAGGACGTGCGCCGCCTCGCCGACGACCTGCACGAGCAGATCGACGCAATGGTCGCGATCGCACGCGCGCACGGCGCCGCGGCGAATCGCCACGACGCGATCAAGACCGACCTCGCCGCACTCTACTTCGAACGCGCGCAGCGCCACGGCTGCACGATGGACCGCTCGCGTTTCGACGATATTCTGGGCATGGACGTCGAGCTCAACGCGCAGGGACTGGGCGTCTGGCTCGACCGCGCCGCGAAATCCTGAGCCTCAGGCCAGCCGCGTGCCGTTTGGCACCGGCCGCTCGATCGCGGTGACGACGACGCCTTCGTCGGTCGGAAAACCGGTGAGCAGGAACTGCGAGCGGAACGGTCCGATCTGCTTCTCCGGAAAATTGATCACGCCGACGATCTGGCGACCGACGAGTTCATCGGGCGAATACAGCGCCGCGACCTGCGCGCTCGTCTTCTTCTCGCCGTACGGCCCGAAGTCCGCCCAGATCTTGTACGCGGGCTTGCGCGCTTCGGGGAACGGTTCGACGCGCACGACGGTGCCGGCGACGATCAGTACCTTCTCGAACTCGCTCCAGGAAATCGTGGCCGTTTCTTCGCTCATTTCGGTGCGGCCTGCCGCAATCCCTCCAGCCCGACCTGCACCCAGCCGAGATTGATGCCGATCCGTGTCGCTTCGGGATTCGCCCAGGCGTAGGCGAGCGTCTGCCCGCTCGCGTCCTCGACCACCGAGAGCTTGAGGACCGGCATGTTGCCGTCGCGGTAGGTGACGCGCTCAAGCCCGAGCGAATAGCCCGACGCGCTGCCGTCGCGCCAATGCAGCGCGTAGCGGCCGCCTTCGTTGTCGAGGCGCACGGCGCGATCCATGTGCCAGTCGTTGCTGTCGGCCGCGGCCTTCGGGCCGCCGCCGTTGATCGCGGCCCAGCCGGAAAAGGTCTGCACGCGACGCAAATCCTCGCGCGCATCCGGACCGCGCGCCTGATCGGCGTAGAAGCGCACGCGCAGCCACTCGCCGTCGCGCGACAGCGCAAGCGGCAGCAAGGCCATCTGCGCGCCGATGCCGGGCGCGAGCACCGTGCATGTCGCCGCATCGCCGGAAAATGACGCGACAGCATTTGCCGGATGCAACGCGCAGGCATCCAGCGGCGCCCATTGCGCGGGATCGAAGTCCTTGCCGAGCGTATGCGCGGCAACCAATGCGCGGTGCGGCGTTAGCGCCGGCGTCGCGCCGGCGTCTTCGCGCAGGGCCCAGGTCGCGTCCATCGGCGGCGATGCATCCAGATGCACGCGCCAGATCGTCCATTCGCGCTTGCCAGTCGTTTCGACGACGACGCGCACGTGCGGCACCGCGACGGCGGCGCTTTCGCGCGCGGCCCAGACTTGCGCGTGATTGTCGTAGACGCCTTCGACGTTCGCGTCGACAGCCGCCGCCTTGGCGGCCTCGACGTGCGGCGAAGCGTCGTGCGAGCCGAACGTTTGGCACGCAGCCAGCGGCAGCGCGAATGCAACGGCGAACAGGAAGGATTTCATCATCGCAGCATAGCAGCGGCGACGGCCGCAGCGTTTGCGCGACGAACGGCAAGCAGGCAATGCAAGGCTGCGCCTATCATGCGGAAGCCGCATCCCGGGGACACAGCATGAGCGAAGAAATCCAGCGCGCCGATCCGGCCTATCGGCGACGCACGTTGCGCCTGATCGCGGCCGCTCTCGCGCTCGCGATCATCGCACTGCTTTTCGCGCAGCGCTGGATGCAGGCGCACGCGATCGTCGGTTCGCCGCGCGAGGCGGCGATGCAGATTCGCCAATGGATCGGCATCACGGCGACGCTGTGCGGTTTCTGCCTGCTCGCGCTCGCCGGACACGCGTGGTGGCTGTCCTCGCGCGCGCAACGCGAGGCGCGCTGGCCGCTCGCGGCCGCGCGCGTGATGCGCGATACGCGCGTGCGCCGCGGCGAAGCCGTCGTGCCGATCGTGCGCTGGTTGCGCATCGCCATGCTCGTGCTGCTTGCGCTCGCCTCGCTTGCGATCGCTGCCGGCTGGCAGATCCGCAGCGCGCCGATCTGAGCGATCAGATGCGCGCGAGCGCCTGCTCGAGGTCGGCGATGAGCACGGCCGGTTCCTCGAGACCGATCGACAGGCGCACGAAGTTCAGGCTGGCGCCGCCGTTGTGGGGATGCATCGGCGCGTCCTTCGGGAACACGGCGCAGACCGGGAACGCGAGCGACTCGTAGCCGCCCCACGACACCGTCATCAGGAAGCGTCCGAGCGCGTCGCAGAAGCGTTCGACGCCCGCAACGTCTGCGTCGAGTTCGACCGTGACCAGGCCGCTCGCGCCGCTCAGTTGCTGCTGCGTGAGCGCGAATTGCGGATTGCCGCTCGCACGCGGCGAAAACACGCGGCGCACGCGCGGATGCGATTCGACAAAAGCGAGCACTTCCGCCGTCGTCGCCGCGATGCGTTGCATGCGCACCGGCAGCGTGCGCAGGCCGCGGATCATGAGCCACGCATCGTGCGGCGCGAGGATCGCGCCGAGCGTCATGTATGGGCCACGAAACACCTTGCGGATCAGCTCCGCGCTGCCGCACAGCGCTCCGGCGACGACGTCGCTGTGACCGTTGAGGTACTTGGTCGCCGAGTGCGCGACGAGGTCGATGCCAAGCGCGAGTGGCGACTGGTTGAGCGGCGTGGCGTAGCTGTTGTCGCAAAGCGTGAGGATGCCGCGCGCCTTGGCCAGCTTCGCGACGGCGGCAAGATCCTGCTGCTCGAACGTCATCGAATTCGGGCTTTCGAGCACGATCAGGCGCGTGCAATCGGTGAGCGCGGATTCGAAGTTCGCGACGTCCGTGCCGTCAACGAACGTCGTCGCCACGCCGAAACGGCCAAGCAGATCCTGCAGCACCGCGCGCGTCCAGCTGTATGGCCGCGCGACGCAGACGACGCGGTCGCCGCCCGAAAGGCAGGCGATGACGCCGGCCGACATCGCCGCCGCGCCGCTTCCGAACATGAGACAGTCTTCCGCGCCTTCGAGCGCGGCCACCTTCCTGCGCAGGATTTCGACGGTCGGGTTGTTGCCGCGTGTGTAGACGTGATTGGCGAGCTCGTCGCGAAAGCCCGCGCGCATCGCATCGACGGTCGGGAACGCGAAGATCGACGATTGCACGATCGGGGGCGCGACCGCGCCGAAATACTGTGCGCGGTCCTCGCCGAGCTGGTTGAGGATGTAGCTCAGATCCATCGGCGATCAGTCAAGGCTCGCCATGAATTCGCGTGTCGGCCCGGCCAGCGCCGGATCCTCGAGTGCCATCGCCAGTGTCGCCTTGACGAGGCCGAGCTTGCTGCCGCAGTCGTAACGCGTGCCGTCGAAACGACAAGCAAGCACGTTGCGTTCGCCGAGCAAGGCCTGGATCGCGTCGGTGAGCTGGATTTCGCCGCCGGCGCCAGGCTTCGTCGTTTCGAGCAGTTCGAAGATGCGCGGCGGCAGCACGTAGCGGCCGACGATGGCAAGGTTAGAAGGCGCGACCTCGGGTTTTGGTTTTTCGACGACGTGCTGCATGCGCGCGGCGCGGCCGCTGTCGCCGCCGGTATCGACGATGCCGTACTTGTGGGTCTGGTCGCGCGGCACTTCCTCGACGGCGACGGCGCCGACGACATTGGCATCGAGCAGCGAGGCCATCTGGCGCAGCGCACCGGCACCGCCGGCGTTCCAGATGAGGTCGTCGGGCAGGACGATGCCGAACGGCTCGTCACCGATGACGGGTTTCGCGCAGAGCACGGCGTGACCGAGGCCAAGCGCTTCGGCCTGCGTCACGAAGACGCAGCGCACATGCTTCGGCACGGTGTTCTGCACGAGCGCGAGCAGGTCGTTCTTGCCCGATTGCGCGAGCTTCGCCTCGAGCTCGTAGGCCTTGTCGAAATAGTCGGCGATCGCATGCTTGTAGCGGTTGGTGACGAAGACGAGCGTGTCCGCGCCCGCGTCGACCGCTTCGTCGACGGCGTACTGGATCAGCGGCTTGTCGAGCACGGGCAGCATTTCCTTGGCGACGACCTTGCTCGCCGGCAGGAAGCGCGTGCCGAGGCCGGCGACGGGAAACACGACTTTGCGCAAACGTTGGCTCATGGAGGTTTCCGTTCAGCTGGAGCGTAAGGCGACGACGTTGTCGACACCGGCATTCTGCGCGGCGACGAATTCCGGCAGGAGTTGTTCGACGATTCGGCGCAAGGCTTCCTCGTCGAATTCGCGCGCCGCGGTTTCCGCCTGCGTGAGTTGTGCGGTCAGCGCTGCCCACGACATGCTGCGCGGCTGGGCGAGGAATATCTTCGCGTGCGCGGTCTGCGCGTAGCGTTCCTGCGGGTGGAACAGTTCCTCGAACAGCTTTTCACCGGGGCGCAGGCCGGTGTACACGATCGCGACTTCTTGCTCGCCCTGCCGGCCGGCAAGTCGGATCATCTGCTCGGCGAGATCGCGGATCTTGACCGGCTCGCCCATGTCGAGCGCGAAGATCTCGCCGCCCTGGCCGAGCACCGACGCCTGCAGGATGAGCTGACAGGCCTCGGGAATCGTCATGAAATAGCGGGTGATTTCCGGATGCGTCACCGTGACCGGGCCGCCGCTGCGGATCTGCTCGCGGAACAACGGCACGACCGATCCTGCCGAGTCGAGCACGTTGCCGAAACGCACGGTCATGAAGCGCGTGTGCGATTGCCGCGCGAAGTTCTGGCAGAACAGTTCCGCGATGCGCTTGCACGCGCCCATCACGCTGGTCGGATTGACGGCCTTGTCGGTGGAAATAAGCACGAAGCTGTCGACGCCGAAGCGGTCCGCCGCCTGCGCCACCATGCGCGTGCCGAGCACGTTGTTGCGGAACGCCTCGCGCACCTGCGACTGCAGCAGCGGGACGTGTTTGTACGCGGCGGCGTGGAAAACGATCTGCGGACGCGAGCGCGCGAACACCCGCTCGCAGGTCATTGCGTCGCCGCAGTCGCCGAGCACGGCATCGAACAGCAGGTCCGGATATTCGCGGCGCAATTCCTGCTCGATGAGATAGAGGTTGTATTCGGACTGGTCGAGAATCGTCAGCGATTCCACGCCGAGCCGCGCGACCTGGCGACACAGTTCCGAACCGATCGATCCACCGCCGCCGGTGACGAGCACGCGTCGCCCGGAAAGGCGCGTGCGGATCGCCGTCCAGTCCAGTTGCACCTGCTCACGGCCGAGCAGGTCGTCGATCGCGACTTCCTTGAGTTCGTTGAAGGTCGAGCGGCCGGCGACGACGTCCTCGAGGCGCGGCACGGTGCGGAACGGCAATTCGCACTCCTCGCACAGCTCGACGACGCGGCGCATCTGCGCCTTGTTCGCCGTCGGCATCGCGATGACGAGCATTTCCGCGGCCGTTTCTCGCGCGACGTGCGGCAACTGCTCCAGCGTGCCGAGCACGGGGACGCCATGTACGCGCGAGCCACGCAACGAGGTGTTGTCGTCGAGGAAACCGACCGGGATGTAGCGCCGCTCGCGACGCAGGTCGCGTACCAGCGCCTCACCCGCCTTGCCGGCGCCGAGGACGAGAACGCGTTCGCTGGCCACGCGCACGAAATCGAGACGGCTGTCCTTCCAGTAGCGGTAAGCCAGGCGCGGCAGCGCGAGCAGGATCGCGAGCACGAACGGATAGACGACGAGCACCGTGCGCGGCACGTGGGCGAGGCGGTTGTAGAGGAACAGCGTGATCGCCACTGCGAAAGCGCCGACGAGGCAGGCGCGCAGGATGTTCCACATGTCCGGCATGCTGGCGAAGCGCCACAGGCCGCGGTACAGGCCCGTCCACCAGAACACGAGTCCCTGTGCGCCGAGCACGAGCCAGACTTCCGCGCCGAACAGTGATACCGGCGCAGCGTTGGTTTCCATCGACCAGCGCAGCGCGCTGACCGCGCTCCACGCCAGCCAGACCATGAACATGTCGTGCGCGACGACCGCCAGGCGCGGATGGATGCGCGCGATCGCCTTACGCGGGCGCATGCGGGCCTCCGTTGGCAATGCGGCGCAAACACCAGCGCTTGCCCGACCACCACGTCGCAACGCCAAGCGCATGGAGTCCCACGGCTTCCAGCCAGCCGCCTGAAACGGCGAGCGACCGATTGATCCAGAGCAGCGTCGGCAGCACGATCAGCACGTTCCAGCCCATGTACAGCGCGACGACGCGCGCGTGCGAAAAACCTGCGCGAACGAGCCATTGGTAGAGGTGTTCGCGGTGCGCACTATACCAACGGCGGCCGCGCAGCATACGCGAAAGCAACGTACAGGTGGCATCGATGACGAAGGCCGAGCAAGCGATGAGGCCGGTCGCGTGTGCGAGGCCTGGACGCAAGGACAGGACGATGACGAACAGCGCGACGAGCAGGCCGAGCACGCCACTGCCGACATCGCCCATGAACACCTTCGCACGCGGAAAGTTGAACGGCAGGAAACCGAGCGTTGCTGCAAGGCAAACTGCCGCGGCGACGGCCTCCCGCGTACTGCCCAGATGTGCCAAGGCTATCGCCGCGACGGCGAAGACGAACGATGACTGCACCGCGAGGATGCCATCGATGCCGTCCATGAAGTTGTGCAGGTTGATCGACCACACCATCGACAAACCGCCGACCGCCACGAGCAAGGCGACGAAGGCGCCGATCTGCGCGCAGGAAACGGTGGACGGCAGCGCGCAAAAACGACCGACCACGATGAAGGCGAAAGGAACCAGCAGCACGGCGACGGCGACGACATGCGCCAGCAACCGCCAGCGCGCGGCCAGTCCGCGACGATCGTCGATCCAGCCGGCCGCTCCCACGAGCGCGATGGCGCCGGCCAACGCGAATCCCTCGACGCGCGGCGTCCAGCACAGGAGGATCGCGGCGAGCACCGTGGCGACGATGCCGATGCCGCCGCCACGCGGCGTCGGCACCGCGTGCGAGCGCCGCCGTCCGGGCAGGTCGAACATGCTGCGGCGGCGTGCATACGCAACGGCGCCCGCCGTCATCAGCGCCGACGAAAGTCCGCAACAGGCGATGCCGGCGACAGCCAGCATGGAGGAATCCATCACCCTACTCGCCCGCCGCGCCGTGGATCGGCCGCACCGAACCCCAGGTCTTGCAGCTGGGGCACTGCCAGTGATGCGCCTTGGCGCCGAAGCCGCAACGGTTGCAGCGATACAGTGCCTTGCCTTCGACGAGCTGGCGCGTGAGATCGCGCAGGATGAGGAAATTCTCGCGCGAGTCGCCCTGCACGTCATGCAGGTTCATGTCGATGAGCGCCATCAACGCGCGCACCGACGGCCGCTGGCGCAGGCTTTCGTTGAGAAATTCCATGGCCCGATCCTCGCCGCGCGTGGTCGCGTAAAGACGCGCGAGCGCGAGCACCGGCGAGACGCCACGATGGCGCTCGACGATGCGCAGCAGGAATTCCTCGGCGCGCTGCATCTGCTGTGTGCGCGCGTAACAATCGAGCAGCGGCGAGAGGATTTCCGGCAGGTAGTCGACGTCGAGTTCGGCAACGCGCTCGAACGCCGCAATTGCTGCATCGAGGTGTGTTTCCGCGCTTTCGATATGGCCGAGGATCATGCCCGCGCGCACGCAGTCCGCATCGACGGCAAACGCATCGGCAAGATGCGCGCGTGCCGCCGCGTGCTCGCCTTGCGCACGCGCCTGCTCGGCAAGCTCGCAGTGGAACTGCGCGATCGTCGTCGCCTGCGACTCGCCCGTCGCGCGTTCGAGGCGGCGCGCGTGCTCGATCGCCTTGTCCCAGTCGCGCTCGTGCTGATAGATGCCGATGAGATGGCGCAGTGCGGACGGCGCGAGCGCGTCCATTGCGACGAGATCGGCAAACAGGGTTTCCGCGCGATCGAGCAGGCCGGCGCGCATGTAGTCCTCGCCGAGTTCGAGCAGGGCTACGGTCTTCTCTTCGTCGCTGAGATTCGGTCGCGCGATGAGGTTCTGGTGCACGCGGATCGCGCGGTCGACCTCGCCGCGGCGGCGGAACAGGTTGCCGAGCGCGAGATGGGTTTCGACGGTATCGCGGTTGATTTCGGCGAGTTTGAGGAAGACTTCGATCGCCTTGTCCTGCTGCTCGTTGAGCAGGTAGTTGAGGCCTCGGAAGTAGTTCGTCGACAGCTCGCTCACGCGCGCGCCCGACGTGCGTTCGCTGCGCCGCCTGCCGAGTATCCAGCCCGAGAACGCCGCGACCGGCAGGAGCAGGAACAGCAGCGGCAAAAGTCCGTTCATGGTACGCGCCGCCCGCCCCGGCGACGCAAGGAAAGCGCCGACCACGAAACGACGCCGCCGAGCAGCCAGCCCGGCAGCAGCGACGCCAGCAATGCGACGCCGAGTGGCGCCTGCAGTTGCGCGAAGCGGAAATCGATCGGAACCACGACGGAGTTGATCGCGCCGAATGCGGCGCCGATGGCAACGACGAAGATCAACAGGAAAAGCGCGAGCAGGCGCATGAACAGGTCGCGAGCGGGAACCGTGGGCGGATGATAGCCGCTGGCGCCGCGTTTTCGGCGCGAATTTCCCGCTGTCGCGCTACGGCTCCGCGTCCGGCGTCGTTGCGTTGACGCGTTCGCGCAATTCCTTGCCGGGCTTGAAATGCGGAACGTGCTTGCCGGGCAGCGCCACCGAATCACCAGTCTTGGGGTTGCGGCCCATGCGCGGCGGGCGATAGTGCAGCGAGAAGCTGCCGAAGCCGCGGATCTCGATGCGATCGCCAACGGACAGCGAATGACTCATCTGTTCCAGCACGCTCTTCACGGCCAGTTCGACGTCGTTCGGCGCAAGGTGCTTCTGGCGCAGCGCCAGTGCTTCGATCAACTCGGATTTGGTCATCGCCATCGGGGCTGTGTTCCGCGTCCAAAAAAACGCGCACCGTCGCCGGTGCGCGCGCATTGCCGCGGCGCGCCCCGGAGGACGCGCCGCACTGTCGCATCAGCGATTGAGCTGCTCCTTGAGCAGCGCGCCGAGCTTGGTCGTGCCGCCAGTCGCGCTCTGGTACTCCTCGAGCGTGCTCTGCAGTTCCTCTTCGTCCTTGGCACGGATCGAAAGCTGCAGGCTGCGGCCCTTGCGGTCCATGCCCACGAACTTCGCTTCGACCGCGTCGCCGACCTTGAGGTGCTGCGTGGCGTCGTCGATGCGCTCCTTGGCGATGTCGTTGGCGCGCAGGTAACCCTCCACGCCGTCGCCGAGGTCGATCGTCGCGCCCTTGGCGTCGACTTCACGCACGGTGCCGTTGACGATGCTTCCGCGCGGATGCATGGCCATGTACTGGCCGAACGGATCCTGCTCGAGCTGCTTGAGGCCGAGCGAGATGCGCTCGCGCTCCGGGTCGACCGCGAGCACGACCGCCTCGATCTCGTCGCCCTTCTTGAAGTTGCGCACGAGGTCTTCGCCGGTGGTCTGCCACGAGATGTCGGACAGGTGCACGAGGCCGTCGATGCCGCCGTCCAGGCCGACGAACACGCCGAAGTCGGTGATCGACTTGATCGAGCCGGAGACCTTGTCGCCCTTCTTGTGGATCGCGGCGAACGCTTCCCACGGATTGGCGCGGGTCTGCTTCATGCCGAGCGAGATGCGGCGGCGCTCTTCGTCCACGTCGAGCACCATGACTTCGGTCTCGTCGCCGACCTGCACGACCTTGGCCGGGTTGACGTTCTTGTTCGTCCAGTCCATTTCGGAGACGTGGACGAGGCCCTCGACGCCCGGCTCCAGCTCGACGAAGCAGCCGTAGTCGGTGACGTTGGAGACCTTGCCGAACAGGCGCGTGCCGGTCGGATAGCGGCGCGCGATCGCGACCCACGGATCCTCGCCGAGCTGCTTGAGGCCGAGCGAGACGCGATTGCGCTCGCGGTCGAACTTGAGCACGCGCACTTCGAGCTCGTCGCCGACGTTGACGACTTCGCTCGGGTGACGCACGCGCTTCCACGCCATGTCGGTGATGTGCAGCAGGCCGTCGATGCCGCCGAGGTCGACGAACGCGCCGTAGTCGGTGAGGTTCTTGACCACACCCTTGACCACTGCACCTTCGACGAGCTTGTCGAGCAGCTGCTCGCGCTCCTCGGAGTGCTCGCTCTCGACCACCGCACGACGCGACACGACCACGTTGTTGCGCTTGCGGTCGAGCTTGATGATCTTGAATTCGAGTTCCTTGCCTTCGAGATAGGACGGATCGCGCACGGGACGCACGTCGACCAGCGAGCCCGGCAGGAACGCGCGGACGTCCTTGATGTCGACCGTGAAACCGCCCTTGACCTTGCCCGAGATGCGGCCGGTGATGGCGGCATTGGCGGTCTGCGCTTCCTCGAGTTCGTCCCATACGAGCGAACGCTTGGCCTTTTCGCGCGAGAGCATGGTCTCGCCAAAGCCATTCTCGATCGCGTCGAGCGCGACCTTGACGTCGTCGCCGACGGCGATTTCGAGTTCGCCGTTCTCGTTCTTGAACTGTTCGATCGGGATGATGCCTTCGGACTTGAGGCCCGCGTTGACGACGACCACGTCGTTGCGGATCTCGACGACCGTGCCGGTCACGATGGCGCCGGAGCGCAGCTTGGAGAGCGCCGATTGGCTCTGTTCGAACAGCTCGGCAAAACTTTCTGTCATGTTGGATTCCAGGGAATGAAACAGGCGCTCGGCATGCTGCCGACGCCCACCTTCAAACGATGCGAGATACGCCGCACCGACGCGTTTGCCGGCGACATGCCGGCATGCCCTTGCGGGCGCACTTCAACCATTTTTCGCCGGACGCGGCGGCAGGACCGCACGAACGACTTCGAGCACGTGCGCCACCACGTCAGCGACGGAAATACCCGTGGTGTCGATGATGACGGCGCCCTGCGCCGGCTTCAGCGGCGCGACCTTGCGCGTCGCATCGCGCTCGTCGCGCGCCTCGATCTCGCGCAAAAGGGATGCGAGAGTAACAGCCAATCCCTTTTCCTTCAACTGTTTATAACGCCTTTTCGCGCGCTCCTCGGCGCTGGCCGTGAGGAAGACCTTGGCAGCGGCATCGGTGAACACGACCGTGCCCATGTCGCGCCCGTCGGCGACCAGCCCGGGCGCCCTGCGGAACGAGCGCTGCTTGTCGAACAACGCCGTGCGCACGGGCGGGAACGCGGCGATCGCCGACGCCGCCGCGCCAGCGGTTTCGGTGCGGATTTCGTCGGTGGCGTCATGGCCGTTGACGACCACGCGGGTCTCGCCGCCGTCCTTCGGATCGCGGAACACGATCTTCGCCGTGTCCGCGCAGCGCGTCACGGCCGCCGCATCGGACAGGTCGATGCCGGCCATGCCTGCCGCGTAGCCGACGGCGCGATAGATCGCGCCGGAATCGAGCAGGTGCCAACCCAGCGCATCGGCAACGGCGCGGCTGATCGTGCCTTTTCCGGAGCCGGAAGGTCCGTCGATGGCCAATACGGGAATCGCTGAATCAGCCTTGGTCATGGCACTGCCCGGGCGAAAACTCGGAATCTTACCCGTTCAGCTACCGACTCGCGCGGATTTCGCCTTCAGTCGGCGGCGGGCCGCAGGTCGAATCCGCAGCCGTTCGACAAGACATCAAAACCCGGGAATGAAGTCGCCACGTTCGCGCAATCGGCAATGCGGATCGCTCCCTGTGCGACCAGACCGGCGACGGCGAAGCTCATCGCGATGCGGTGGTCGCCATGACTGTCGACGTCGCCCCCGCGCAGCGTACCGCCGTGGATGCTCGCGCCGTCGGGCGTTTCGTCGACGGCAATCCCGAGGCTGCGCAGGCCTTCGGTCATCACGGCGAGGCGGTCGGATTCCTTGACGCGCAGTTCGGCCGCGCCGCGCACGACCGTTGTCCCTTCGGCGACGGCAGCGGCGACGAACAGCGCGGGAAACTCGTCGATCATGTCCGGAACGAGTTCGGCCGGCACGTCGATGCCGCGCAGACGCGCCTGACGCACTTCGAGGTCGGCGACACGCTCGCCGCCCTGCTCGCGCGCGTCGTGCTCGCGGATGTCCGCGCCCATCAGGCGCAACGCTTCGAGCAAGCCGGTGCGGCGCGGATTGAGCCCGACCGCGCGCAGCAGCAGGCGCGAGCCAGGCACGATGCTCGCGGCGACGATGAAGAATGCGGCCGAGGAAAAATCCGCGGGCACGACGACGTCGGTGGCACGCAAGCGATGCCCACCCGACAGTCGCGCCAGGCCCGGCTCGAACGCGATCGGCCAGCCGAATGCGGCGAGCATGCGCTCGGTGTAGTCACGCGTCGGATGCGGTTCGCGCACGCAGGTCTCGCCTTGCGCGTAGAGGCCCGCGAGCAGTAGCGCGGATTTCACCTGCGCGCTGGCGACGGGCAATGCGTAGTCGATGCCGCGCAGGCCCGATCCGCCACGGATGCGCAGCGGCGGCAAGCCGCCCGGCTCCGAATCGATGCGCGCGCCCATCGCGGCCAGCGGCTCGATCACGCGGCGCATCGGACGCTTGGACAGCGATGCATCGCCCGTCAACGTCGTGTCGAACGCCTGCCCCGCGAGCACGCCCGCGAGCAGGCGCATGCCCGTGCCCGCGTTGCCGCAGTCGAGGACGTCACGCGATGCGGACAGCCCGTGCAGGCCCACGCCGTGCACGACGCGCCGCGATGCGGATGGCGTTTCGACGCGTACGCCGAGCTTGCCGAAGATCGCCGCGGTCGCACGCGTGTCCTCGCCTTCGAGGAAACCATCGATGCGCGACGTGCCTTCCGCGAGCGCCGCGAGCATGATCGCGCGGTGCGAGATCGACTTGTCGCCGGGAACGGCGATTTCGCCCGACAACGGCCCTGCCGGCGCGCTGATCCACGACGGCGATCCCGTCACGGCAGCGCGTCCAGGAGCCGCTCGTTCTCCGCGCGGCTGCCAATGCTGATGCGCAAGGTCTGCGGCAGACCGTAACCGCCCATCGGGCGCACGATGACGCCGCGCTCGAACAGGTGCTTTTCGAGCGGCCCGGCGTCGCGACCAAGATCGGCGAGCACGAAATTCGTCTGCGACGGCAGGCATGGGTAGCCACGCCGGGCGAGTTCGGAAACGAGCCAGGCGCGTTCGTTCGCATTGAACGCACGCACATGATCGAGATGTTCGCGATCGCCAAGTGCAGCCTCTGCGCCCGCGAGAGCAAGGCTGCTCACGTTGAACGATTCGCGCATGCGTTCGAGCACGGCGACGACGCTGGCGTCGGCGACGAGGTAGCCGACGCGCGCGCCGGCGAGCGCGTAGGCTTTCGAGAACGTGCGCGCGACGACGAGATTCGGATGGCGATCGGCGAATTTCAGGGCCGTCGCCACGCCTGTTGCATCGACGAATTCGTTGTAGGCCTCGTCGACGACGACGAGCACGTCGCGCGGCACGCGCGCGAGGAAGTGTGCGAGCGCCGCGTCGTCGAACCACGTTCCGGTCGGGTTGTTCGGATTGGCAAGATAGACGAGCCGCGTGTCGGCGCGGATCGCCGCCGCCATCGCGTCGAGGTCGTGGCCCAGCGGCGCGGTTGCATGATCGCGCGGCAAGGCGGGCACGCGGATCGGTTGCGCGCCCGCGGCGGCGGTCGCGATCGGATACACGGCGAAACCGTATTGCGAGAACACCACCGAATGCGCCGCATCGGCAAAGCATTGCGCGAGCATCATGAGCAATTCGTGCGAGCCATTGCCGAGCGCGATGCGTTCGACGGCAACGCCGAGATGCTTCGACAGCGCGACCTTCAATGCTGCGCCGCGCGGATCGGGATAGCGAAAGACGTCGGCGAGCGCCGCGCGCATCGCCTCGATCGCGCGCGGGCTCGGGCCCAGCGCATTTTCGTTCGAGCCCAACTCCGCGATCGACGCACCGAAACGCTTGCGCAACGCAGGCAGGTCGTGGCCCGGATCGTAGGCGCGCAACGCGGCCGTCGCCGGGTTGGCGAGCTCCGCCGCGTCGAACGGCTCGTCGTCGCGCACGGGTTGCGCGTTCACGGCACCGCCACCGGGTACGAGCCGAGCACCTTGACCTGCGCGGAATGCCCGGCGAGTTCGGCGAGCGCGGCCTTCATGTTGTCGTCGTCGACGTGGCCGGCGAGATCGATGAAGAAACCGTATTCCCACTTCGCCTGGTGCGAAGGCCGCGATTCGATGCGGTTCATGCTGATGCCGTGGCGCGCGAATGGGCTGAGCACGTTGAACAGCGCGCCGGGCTGGTCCTTGATGAAGACGAGCACGGAAGTGCGATCGTGTCCCGAAGGCGGGAATATCTGCCGGCCGAGCACGAGGAAACGCGTCGTGTTGTCGGCGTGGTCCTCGATCGACTTCATGATGACTTTCTTGAGGCCGTAGACGTGGCCGGCCGATTCGCCGCCGATCGCCGCCGCATCATCCGCGTTGCGCGCGCGACGCGCGCCTTCGGCATTGCTCGACACCGGAATCTTTTCGACCTTCGGCAGGTTCGTGCGCAGCCAGCCGGCGGTCTGCGCGAACGATTGCGGATGCGCGTAGATGCGTTCGATGTCGTCGATGCGGCCCGAACGCGACAGCAGGTACTGGTGCACGCGCAGTTCGACTTCGCCGCAGATCTTGAGGTTGGAGGTCAGGAACATGTCGAGCGTGACCTGGATCGTGCCCTGCCCCGAGTTCTCGACGGGCACGACGCCGAAATCGGCATTGCCGGCCTCGACCTCGTTGAACACTTCCTCGATGCTCGCGAGCGGCAGGCCGTGCGCGGAGCGGCCGAAGTGCTTCATCACGGCCTGCTGCGAAAACGTGCCTTCCGGGCCGAGGTAGCCGACCTTGAGCGGCTCCTGCTGTGCGAGGCAGGCCGACATGATCTCGCGAAACACGTGCACGAGGACCTCGTCGCTGAGCGGGCCCTCGTTGCGGTCGACGACCATGCGCAGCACCTGCGCCTCGCGCTCGGGCCGGTAGTAGTCGACCGCGGCCGCGAGCTTGCCCTTGGCCTGGCCGACCTGGTGCGCGAAGTTCGCGCGCTCGGCGATCAGCGCCTGGATCTGGCGGTCGATGCCGTCGATGCGCGCGCGCACCTGCGCGAGATCGGGCTTGTCGGATGCGTTCTTGTCCATCGCCATGTCCTCGATGCCGCGTCAGCCGTTGCGCGCGGCGAAATCCTTCATGAAATCGACGAGCGCCTGCACGCCTTCGAGCGGCATCGCGTTGTAGATCGACGCGCGCATGCCGCCGACGAGCCGGTGGCCCTTGAGCGCGAGCAGGCCCGCGGATTCCGACTCCGCGAGGAAGGCAGCATCGAGTTCCGCGCGCGGCAGCGTGAAAGGCACGTTCATCCACGAGCGCGCGGATTTCTCGACCGGATTCCCGTAGTAGCCGGAACCGTCGATGTAGCCGTAAAGCAGTTCCGCCTTGGCGCGGTTGCGTTCGCCCATTGCGACGACGCCGCCCTGCGCCTTCACCCACTTGAAGATGAGCCCGGCCAGATACCAGGCCCAGGTGTTGGGCGTATTGAGCATCGAATCCTGCGCGGCGTTTTCGGCGTAGTTGAAGATGCGCGCGATGTCGCCCGGGCAGCGTTCGAGCAGGTCGTCGCGCACGATCATGACGACGAGGCCGGACGGACCGATGTTCTTCTGCGCGCCGGCGTAGAGCAGCGCATATTTCGACACGTCGAGCGGACGCGACAGGATCGTCGAGGACACGTCACCGAACAGCGGCACGTCGCCGACATCGGGAATGTCCGCGAACTCGACGCCGCGGATCGTCTCGTTCGGCGTGACGTGCACGTAGGCTGCCTTCGGGTCGAGATTCCATTCCGCACGCGGCGGCACCCGATCGTAATTCGTGCCGGCCGAGGACGCCGCGATGCGCACGTCCGCGTACGCCGCGGCTTCCTTCGCGGCCTTTTCGCTCCAGTCGCCGGTGAGCACGTAGTCGACGCCTTGCTCGCGCCGCGCGAAATTCATCGGGATCTGCGCGAAATGCTGCGTCGCCCCGCCCTGCAGGAACAACACCCTGTAATTCGCCGGAATCGCGAGCAGGTCGCGCAGGTCGCGTTCGATCTCCTGCGCGAGCGCAATGAACGCCTTGCCGCGATGACTGATTTCCATGACCGAAGCGCGCGCGCCGTTCCATTCGAGCAGTTCGGACTGCGCCTGGCGCAGGACGTCCTCGGGCAGCGCGGCCGGTCCGGCGCTGAAGTTGTAAGCACGACTCACGCGTATCTCCCGTCAAGCAGTCACTGTATGTCGCGTCGCAACATCCGCGCAAGGGCGCGTTCGGCGCCGGCTTGCGCGGCCATCGAGGACGCGCTTGAAAGCCATCCATGCTGCGCTCGGTCTATGTCGAGGAGGCGTCATGCGCAGGCCGGATCCATGCTCGGCAGCGGCGCTTTCCGCGAACCGTCATTGAAGAGGCCGACCCCATGCATCGCAAAGACGAACGCTCGACGCGAACGCCGAGCCATCGACTCATCGCGCTCGCGCTGAGCCTGCTGATCGGCATGACCATGGCCGCCGGATTCGGCGCGAGTTGGTTCTCGCGCGCCGCGCCCGTGCCGGGCGGCGGCGCATCGGCATTGCCGGTCGAAGGCGTCGCGCCGGGACTTGCTGGCGCGACGGCATGGATCAATTCGAAACCGCTCAACGGCGCCGCGCTGCACGGCAAGGTCGTGCTTGTCGATTTCTGGACGTATTCCTGCGTCAATTGCCTGCGCGCGCTGCCGCACGTGCGCGCCTGGGCGGACAAGTACCGCGACCAGGGTTTGGTCGTCGTCGGCGTGCATACGCCCGAGTTCGACTTCGAGAAGGACGTGGCCAACGTGCGCCGCGCGGTCGGCGACCTCGGCATTACCTATCCGGTCGCCGTGGACAGCGACTTCAGGATCTGGCGCGCGTTCGACAACCAGTTCTGGCCGGCGCACTACTTCATCGACGCGCAGGGCCGCATCCGCCACCACCATTTCGGCGAAGGCGACTACGAAGGCTCCGAGCGCGTCATCCGCGAACTGCTCGCCGAAGCCGGACATCCGGTCAAGGACGATGCCTACGTCGCCGCGACCGGCTCGGGCGTGCAGATGGCGCCGGACATGGCGCAGGTCGGTTCGCCGGAAACCTACGTCGGCTACGCGCGCGCGGAACGCTTCGCCTCGCCCGGCGGACAGGCGCGCGAACGCAGCCGCGACTATGCGCCGCCCGCGCAGTGGTCGCTCAATCAATGGGGCCTCGCCGGGCGCTGGACGGTCCAAGGCGAAAAAGCCGTGCTCGGCGATGCGGGTGGCCGCATCCTCTATCGGTTCCACGCGCGCGACCTCAACCTCGTGCTCGGCCCCGGCCGCGACGGCAAGCCAGTGCGCTTCCGCGTACGCGTGGACGGCCAGCCGCCCGGCGCGAACCACGGCAGCGACGTCGACGCCGACGGCAACGGTCAGGTCACGACGCAGCGCCTGTACCAGCTCGTGCGCAGCAGCGACGGCGTGCGTGATCGCTCGTTCGAAATCGAATTCCTCGATCCGGGCGTCGAGGCGTTCGCGTTCACGTTCGGCTGAATCGCGCCGCGATCGGAGAGCGATCGCAAGCCGCGCAGCTCAGAAACCGCGATGGATGAGCAGGTACAGGCCTGCGGCGATCACCGCCGCAGCGCCGATCAGCCACCAGACGCCGCTGCGCGCAGCATCTTCTTCCGCTTCCTCGGGCGCAGGCGCGCTTGCCGCCTGTTCGCCGACAGCTTCGGACTCCGGGCGGTGGCCGAATCCCGGCGCTTCGATGACGAAGTGATCGCGGGCGAACGCGATCTGGTCGCCGGGGAACAGGCGCGCATCGCGCACCTCGATGCCGTTGACGTGGCTGCGCGCATCGGTGCCGACACCACGCAGCCAGATGCCTTCGCCAATGATCTCGACGGTGGCATGACGCGGCGCCAGCCGGCCGTCGTCGACGACGATATCGGCATCGCGTCCGCTGCCGACCAGGGCGCGTGCGCCGACTGCGATCGCGCGGCCCGCGTTCGCGCCCGACAGCCCGCGCAGGACCACACGGGTGGCGTTCGTGGATTCCCGCGCGGCCGGCGCCGGCAAGGCGGTCTGCAACACGTCGTCATCGGCCTTGATCGATACCGATGCATGACCCAGATGCAGCACGTCGCCACGGCGCAGGAGCGCCTTCTCGCGCACGGGTCGGGCGTTGACATGGGTCTGCGCGGCCGGGTCGAGCACCTGCAGCACGATGCCGCGGGCGTCGACGAAAATGCGCGCATGCCAGGGCGAGACGTCCTTGCCGGCGAGCACCACGTCGTTGCCGTCGGCGCTGCCGAGGTTGACGCCGCCCGACGCCACGATGATGTCGCCGTGTCCTCCATTGACGAAACTGAGCCGCATCGGGTCCGACGTGAAAGAGGCCGAGTGATCGCTTCACTCTAGCACAGCGTTCCGCAGCAGCCGGCTGCGCGGCGGGCGGCCCTGAGGCATCATCGGCATCCCCACCCACGACGAAACGAGCATGGCCGTCATCGACATCAAGCGCGCCCATGGCGGCACGATCAAATCCACCAAGACTGCGGTCAACCGGGTCGCCAAGTCGCTCGGCAAGGAGTACGGCGTCGACCACGGCTGGGACGGCGATACGTTGCATTTCGAGCGCAGCGGCATCAAGGGTCGCATCGCGGTGTCGAAGGAAAGCCTGCACGTGCGCGCCGAACTCGGCTTCCTGATGGGCGCGATGAAACCGCTCATCGAGCGCGAGATCGAACGCCTGCTCGACGAGAACCTTGCCTGACGCGGCTAGTGTGACTGCTCTAGCCGGCTCGGCAACGATCGCGGGCCGGCGGCATGCGCCGCCACAACCGGAGACGCGACAATGGCAAAACCCAAGCTCAAGAGCGCCGCGAAGAAGGCCGCTGCCACCGGTGGCGACGACGCGCGCCGCATCGGCAAGACGGTGATCGATTCCGCACAGCAGATCTGGCTCGCCGGCCTCGGCGCGTTCGCCAAGGCGCAGGCCGAAGGCGGCAAGCTATTCGAGTCGCTGGTCAAGGAAGGCAGCGCGCTCGACGCGAAGACGCGCAAGTTCACGCAGGCCAGGGTCGACGAAGCCCGCGGCAACGTCGAAAGCACGATCGGCCAAGTACGCGAGCGCAGCCAGGAAACCTGGGACAAGCTCGAGAAGGTGTTCGAGGACCGCGTCTCGCGTTCGCTCAAGCGTCTGGGCATCCCGACTCACGCCGACCTCAAGCGCCTCGAAGCGCGCATCGACGCGCTCTCGCGCGGCGGCAAGGCCGCGCCGGTCAAGCGCCCGGCGGCCAGGCGCGGCGCGAAATAAGCCTCCCGCAAATCCGCAACGAGCGAAAAGAGCGGGCCGCGGCCCGCTCTTTTCGTTTGCGGCAGGCAGCGATGGCGCAGTCGCCTGCGCGTGAAGGTTTCCGCCTCGCTGTTGCGTATGGGTGATGGAGCCGGCGCGCCCCGCGCCATCCGGAACCGTCCGATGAAAGCCTCCTTCCCGCTTGCCCTTCTCGCCGCCGCGCTGTGCTGCACGGCCATCGGCGCCGCCGCCGCGCCCGACGGCGGCGATCGCTACCGCGTCACGACGAAGATGCAGATGGCCGGCATGTCGATGCCGGGCAAGCCGACCGAAGTCTGCACCGCACGCGCGAAGCCGGTGAGCGAGCAATCCATCCCGAAGGACAAGGATTGCGAGGTGCAGAACTTCCGCATCGACGGCAGCAAGGCCTCGTACCACATCGTCTGCACCGGCAAGAACGCGATGAGCGGCGACGGCGAAATGGAAACGCTGCCCGACGGCTACCGCGGCAGCATGAAGGCGCAGGTGCAGGGCCAGTCGATCACGATGAGCTACGAAGGCAAGCGCATCGGCGCCTGCGACTACGCGAGCGAATCGCCGGAAGCCGTGGGCAAGGCGCTGACCGCGCAGGCGTGTGAGGCGCAGGTCACTTCGATCGTGGCGCATTCGATGTACGTCGGCCCCAAGGCCGTTTGCCCGACCTACAGGGAAAAGTTCTGCGCCAACGTCAACCGCACGTTCGCGCAGGCCGAAGACCCTGCGCATTTCGCCGAATCCGATCGCACGTTCGGCGGGGAGGCCTGGAAGGCCGTCGAAGCCTGCGGTGGCTCGCGCGCGTCGATTCTGGCCAAGGCCTGCAGCCGCGCCGAAACCAGCGGGAACTTCGATTTCGTCGGCGACTACTGCCCCGACCTCACGCCCAGGCATTGCGCCGACGCCGATCCGAACCGCAATGGCAGCTTCCTCGTCCAGCACTGTCCCGACCGCGCGCGCACGCTCGCCGCGCAGCAATGCGAAGGGCGCGGTTACACCGCGATGCAGTCCTCGCCGTATCGTGCGTTCTGCGGCAGCTACGCCACCGAACGCCTGCGCGCGCGCAACGCGCAGCGCGCAGGTAGCGCTGCCGAAGCGCCGACGAAGGACGAGACATCGAAGAAGCCGTCGCTCGGCGATCGCATGAATTCGCTCAAGGATCGCCTCGGCGGCGGACAGTGAGCCGATCGCGCACGCTCGCGACGGCGCTTGCGTGCGCGTGCGCATTCGCGCGCGCGGGCGAACCCGATCCACGCGCCACGCCCGTCGACGCCTATCCGGACGTCGCGGCGGCGTACTGGGTCCAGATCGACGGCCGGCCGCTCTGGGCCGGCCATGCGGACGAGCGCCTGCCGATGGCGAGCCTCGCCAAATTGATGACGGCGCTGGTCGCCGTCGAAGCCGGGGGACTCGATGCCCGGGCCGACATCTCCGCCAATGCGGCCGCGGAAACGGGAACGCGCCTCGGGCTGCGTCGCGGCGAGCGCGCAAGGCGTGGCGATCTCCTGAAAGCCACGCTCGTGCGCTCGGCCAACGATGCCTGCCGTGCGCTTGCCGATGCGATCGGCGCATCGATCGATCCGCAGCGGCCGACCGCGGCGTTCGTCGCTCGCATGAACGCGCGCGCGCAAATGCTCGGCTTGTCGAACACGCACTACGCGAATCCCTGCGGCCACGACGATCCCGCGCAGTACACCAGCGCGCGCGACCTTGCCGCGCTGTCGCGCACGGTGCTCGCGGACGCGACGCTGGCTGGCGTTGCGTAGCAACGCGAAGTCGCCTTCACGACGGCGGCAGGACGCAGGTTGTCGGCGCGAACGACGAACGCGTTGCTCGAAAACCTGCCGGGCGCGCGCGGCCTGAAAACCGGAACCACGCCCGCGGCCGGCCGTTGCCTCGTCGCTTTCGTCGAACGCGACGGGCGACGCGTGCTCGCCGTGCTGCTGCACGCGCCGGAGCGCTGGTGGGACAGCGTCGGCCTGGTCGAACTCGCGTTCGAGACGTCGAATGATCCGTCCGGAGGCTAGCCAAGCCACGGCCAGCTCGATGACTGCCGCAGCGCCCAAGCGCACGAGCCTACTTTTCGATTCCTTCGACGCGTCGGAAAACGCAGCGCAGGCGCACGGACGCGGCTTCGATGTCGGGAAACCCGACTCGGGCTGGCTCGCAGCGCTTTACGTCCACGACAGTGCACTGCCACTCGCGCCGAACCCTGCGAGTGCGCATCGCGTTCGGATCCTTTTCGCCGCCGCGCTGGTCGGAGTCACGCTGCTGACTTATGCGAACGCCTTCAACGCGACGTATCAATTCGACGACTTCGCCGCGATCCTTGCCAACCCGGCGACGCAAGGCATTGCAGGCTGGTGGCATGCGCTGCCGGGCATCCGGCCGCTGCTCAAGCTCAGCTTTGCGCTCACGGCCGAGTTTGACGGCGACGCAATTGCCGTGCATGCGGCCAATATCGCCATCCATGCGCTCAACGCCTGCCTGTTGTGGATGCTGTGGCGACTCTGGCTGCCGCGACTCGCGCCATCGCTCGAACACGCCGATCTCGTCGCCCTGTTCGCCGCGCTGCTGTTCGCCGTGCACCCCGCAGCGACCGAAGCCGTCACGTATGCGAGCGGCCGCTCGATGTCATTGTCGGCAACGTTCGTGCTCGCCGCCCTGATCGCCGACGAGGCGTCGCGCACGCAGCCTTCGCGGCGATGGCTTGCATGGCGCGGTCCGGCGCTGTTCTCGCTGGCGCTTGCCGTGCGCGAAACCGCCATCGTGACGCCGGCGATCCCGCTGTTGCTCGCCTGGGTGACGGGGCAATCGCTGCGTGCGGAGGCCTGGCGACTGCGTCGATACGCGATCGTCGCGGGCGTCGTCGCGTTCGCAATGGCAGCGACGCCCGGTTACCACACGTTCTTCGGCGTCAGCCTCGACACGCGATCGTTCGCCGCGCAGTTGATGGGCCAGTTGCTCGCGCACGGCTACCTGCTCGCGCATGCGCTGACCGGCTTGTGCAACATCGATCCAGACCTGCGCGTGCCGGACGCGTGGTCGCCGATGCTGGCCGGATGCGCATTGCTGCTCGCCGTGTTGTTCACGGCCATGCTCGCCGCGCGCCGGCGAGTGCCGTGGCTCGCTTTCGCGATCGGCTGGTACTTCCTGCTGCTCGCGCCGGCCAATTCATTGCTGCCGCGCCTCGATCTCGCCAACGACCGGCATCTGTATCTGCCCATCGCCGGCCTCGCGCTCGCGGCCACATGCACGCTCGCGCGGATCGCATCGCGCCACGCCCTGCGCGCGGCCGCGTGCACGCTCGCGCTCGCGCTGGTCGCGGGTTCGATGATCGCGACGCGGCAACGCAATGGCGACTATCGCAGCGAAATATCGCTCTGGCAGGCGACGGTGCGCGACTCGCCACGCAAGGCGCGTGCGTGGCTCAACCTCGGTTATGCGTATCGTCTCTCCGGCGACGCTGAGCGTGCTGCGCATGCGTACGGCTGCGCGCTCGCGCTCGACCCGGGCAATGCGCAGGCGGCGATCAATCTCGATCTTGTTGCGTCGGGAGGTCTCGCGCCGCTGCGATGTCCGGAGATGGCGACGAGTCAAACTCGATAGCCGGCGAAAAGCTCGCATTCGCCGCGGATTTCAATGCAAGTCGCATGAAAAACCGTCCCTGGTGCTCTCCCGCTCGCCATCCATAGCTCGCCAGAAAGAGCACATGCGATGTCTGATGACATCGCATCGACGTGCTCTTTCTACCAATGAACTCCTCGCATTAGGGCGGCGAATGCGATCTGTTCGCTGGTCGGCGGGTCGATTTCGCCGCGACCCTTCATGCCCTTGGCTGCCTGCGAATCCGGGAACAGGCGGAACGCGGTGTTCATGACGATTTCGTAGACGCGCGGCGCGAGCGCGTAGAACACCTGCGCGAACGTGCCCAGGCGCGTGGCGATGCGCACGGGGCGTTCGATGATGGCCTCGACGATGATGTCGGCGGCCTCATCGGGCGAAAGCGTCGGCACCGACTCGTACATCTTGGTCGGCGCGATCATCGGCGTCTTCACGAGCGGCATGTTGATCGTCGTGAAGCTCACGCCGTTGTCGGAATACTCGGCCTGCGCGCAGCGCGAGAACGCATCGAGCGCGGCCTTCGAGGCGACGTAGGCCGAGAAGCGCGGCGAATTGGTCAACACGCCGATCGAGGAGATGTTGATGATATGGCCGCGGTGACGCTCGGACATCTTCGGCAGGAAGCCCATGATCAGCCGCAGCGCGCCGAAATAGTTGAGCTGCATCGTGCGTTCGAAATCGTGGAAACGATCGAAACTCGCGCCGATCGCGCGGCGGATCGAGCGGCCCGCGTTGTTGACGAGGATGTCGACGTGGCCATGCTCGGACAGCACGTCGGCGACGAACTTGTCGCAGGATGCAAGATCGGCGAGATCGACCTGATAGGTGTGACAGATGCCGCCGGCGCCTTCGATCTCCTTCTTCGTTTCCGCGAGTTCCTCCGCACCGCGTGCGCAAATGACGAGCTTTGCGCCCGCCGCGGCAACCTTGAGCGCCGCGGCCTTGCCGATGCCGGACGAACCGCCGGTGATGACGACGACCTTGCCGCGCACCTTGCCGCCGAGCGAATGGTCGACGAACAACTCCGGATCAAGGTGACGTTCCCAGTAGTCCCAGAGCTTCCACGCATAGTCGTCGAGCTTGGGCAGCTTGATCTTCGAGCCCTTGAGCGCACGTTCGGTTTCGCGGCAGTCGAAGCGGGTCGGATAGTTGATGAACTTCATTACCGCGGCCGGGATGCCGAGGTCGCGCAGCAGCACGCCGACGACGCGGCGTACCGGCGGCAAGCTGCCGAGAGCCGCGCGTATGCTGCCCGGGATGAAACCGAACATGCGCGCGTCCAGGCGCATCGTCATCTGCGGCGCGTGGCCGGCGCGTGCGAAAAGATTGAGCACCTCGCCGATGCGCCGTGGCGCGGGCTCGGTCAAATGGAACGTGTGCCCATCGAGCGACGGCTTGTGTGCGACGTGGTCGAGCACGGCGGCGACCCAGTCGACCGGCACGATGTTGATGCGGCCACCTTCGAGCCCGATCGTCGGCATCCATGGAGGCAGCGCCTCGCGCATTTTCTTGATGAGGCGGAAGAAGTAGTACGGGCCGTCGACCTTGTCGATCTCGCCGGTGCGCGAATCGCCGACGACGATGCCGGGCCGGTAGATGCGGAACGGTCGCCTGCACTCCTTGCGCACGATGCCCTCGGCGTCGTGCTTGGTGCGGAAATACGGATGGTCGAGTTCCTCGGCTTCTTCGAACATGTCCTCGCGGAACACGCCCGGGTACAAGCCGGCGGCGGCGATGGAGCTGACGTGATGGAAGCAACCCGCGCGCATCGCATCGGCCGCTTCCACGGCGTGCCGCGTGCCTTCGACGTTGGCGACGATCTGGCTTTCCGCATCGGCGGCGAGGTCGTAGATCGCGGCGAGATGAAAGAAGTGCTTCACCTTTCCGCCGAGTTCGCGCAGCGTCGCCGGCGCGATGCCGAGACGTGGCTTGGCGAGGTCGCCCGTGACGGCGACGAGACGCTTGCCTTCGGCACCGAACGAGTCCGCGAGCGCCCTGAACTTCGGCATCGACTCGCGGCGCACGAGGCAATGGATCGTGCCTTTCCTTTTGAGCAGTTTTTCGACGAGCCGCTTGCCGATGAAACCCGTTGCGCCGGTAACGAAGTACGTCATCGCCTCTCCCCTTCGCGAATCGCTGACTGCAGCAAGCATAGCCTCGCCGCAGCGCTGCTGGCTACGCGATTGACCCCGCGTCGACGCACTGTTGTAAGCTGGACGTCTGCCCGATGCACCGCGACGGAATCACGCCATGGCCGATTTGAATGCGCGTTTCGAGAAAGCTTCCGAAGACGTCAAGAAACTCGACGAGCGTCCCGACAACGACACCCTGCTCAAGCTCTACGCGCTCTACAAGCAGGGTTCGGAAGGCGACGTCTCCGGACCGAAGCCGGGTTTCTTCGATTTCGTCGGCACCGCCAAGTACGAGGCCTGGACCAAGCTCAAGGGCACCAAGGCCGAGGATGCGCAACAGAAATACATCGACCTCGTGAAAAAACTCGGCGGCTGACGCCTTGCCCGCTGCAGCCGGGAGCCGCGCACCGAGGCGCACGCGCGAACGCATCCTCGAAACGGCGCTGGCGATGTTCAACGCGCTCGGCGAGCCCAACGTCACGACCAACCACATCGCCGACGAGACCGGCATCAGTCCCGGCAACCTGTACTACCACTTCCGCAGCAAGGACGACATCGTCGAGCACCTGTTCGGCGCCTACGAGGCGCTCATCGACGATGCACTGCTGCTGCCGACAGCGCGTCGCCCGCATGTCGAGGACCTCTGGCTGCAACTGCACCTGCTGTTCGAGGCGATCGGCCGCTACCGGTTCCTGCATCGCGACCTCGTCGACATCCTGTCGCGCAACCGACGCATCCGCAGCCGTTTCGCGCGCCTGCTCGACCGCGCCACGGCGAGCGCGACGACGCTGTTGCGAACCCTGGTCGATGATGGCGCGTTGCACGCGAACGCGGACGAATTGCGCCTTCTCGTCGAAAACGCGATCGCGCTGACGACGTTCTGGATTGGCTACGACTGCGTCCGCGGCGGCCACTACGACGGCGCCACCGGCGATACGCGTACCGGCATGCGCCGCGTCATCGCCCTGCTCTCGCCTTACCTTGCCGAAACCGAACGCGCGCACCTGGCCGCATTGGCCGCGTCCTACGCGGATTGAAAAACGGCAGGACAGCCGTTTTCCACGGCGCCGCCAGCTGGGCGGCGCACGCGGAGGTACGTCGTGAAAACCGCGCGCCGAGAATGCGCGGCGCGGCGGTAGAAAGCGCGCTTCAGGCGCGCATGTGCTGCGAGATCTTGCCGAGCGCGATGGCGAGCGCGGCGCTGCCGAGCGTCTTCACCAGCGTGGGGTGCTGCGCGTAGAAATCGCTGAGGCCGCCGAGGATCGCGGGGCTGTGCTGCTGAGCCTGGGTGACGGCTTCCTCGACCTGCTGCGTGCTCACGCTGGACGCTTGGCTCGCGTCGACATTCGGGGCCACGGCGCCGCCGAGGTTCGAGCCGAGGATGCCGCCGAGCACGCCCTGCGCGGACGGGCCGAGCGCGGCGATGAGCTGGTTGAGCATCGCTGCGCGCTGCTCGGGCGAGGACTGCTCGAACATCTGGCCGATCATCTGGCCGGCAGCGGGCGTTTCGCTGGAATTGAGCGCGGCCTGCAAGCCCTTGCTGATCACGTCGGTCGACGCGTTCTGCGTCACCGCGTGGAAATCATCCGCCAGCGAACCGGGCGATGCATTGCCGCCGAGATAACGATTGAGGATGTCATTGAGGATGGACATGTGCGTTCCTCCGTCACGCCGACGGCGCGCGGTTCTTGATGATGATGTGGTAGATGAAAAGCACGACCAGCGCGCCGACGAAGGCGCCGATGAAGCCGGCGGTTTGGCCCTCCGCATACCAGCCCAGTGCGCGCCCACCGAAGGTGGCGAGGATCGATCCGGCGATGCCGAGCGCAGCGGTCATGAAAAAGCCGCTTGGGCCCGGCCCGTGCGTTACGAACTTGGCCAGCAGGCCGACGATGAAGCCGATCAGGATGGTCCAGATGAGGGACATGCGATGCTCCTTCGATCGAGGGAGCCGCAGTATCCGCAGCCGATGCTGTCAGCCGACTTTCCGAATTGTGAAATATCCGCTCCGGCGACGGCCCTCGCGGCAGGCCGCAACTAGTGCGCGAGCGGCCGCATGATCTGCGCGAAGAAAGTCGGCAGGACATGCCAGTTCACCAGACACGTCGCGACCACGCCGTAAATCGCGCCCCACAGGTGCGCGTTGTGGTTGATGTGGTCCGTACGCTGGCGATCCATGTAGATCGTGTAGCCGATGTACAGCACCGCATACAGGATTGCCGGCATGGGCACGAAGAAGACGAGGATCGTCGACCACGGCCGCATGAGGATGAAGGAAAACAGCACCGCACTGACGGCGCCCGACGCACCGAGACTGCGGTAGCCGCTGTCGTTGCGGTGCTGATACCAGCTTGGCCACGACGATACGGCGAGCCCGCCGACGTAGAACAACAGGTATCCGATCGGGCCGATCATCGCCGAATAGAAATACTCGACGAGCTGCCCGAAGAAATACAGCGTGATCATGTTGAACAGCAGGTGCGGAACGTCGGCATGGATCAGGCCGCAGGTGACGAGTCGCCAGTATTCCCTGCCCCGTGTGATCGCCGGCGGCCACAGGATCAGTTTCGACACGAGTGCGGGATTGGAAAATCCCATGAACGACACGACGCAGGTGACGCCGATGATGAGAAACGTCACGATACCGGAGCCACCGAGCATGACTTGTCCTTGCACTGTGCGAGTGGATCGAACGATATGATGCACGACATGCATTCAACAAGCCCGGCGACGGAGCCATCATGTTGACGCGGCGCGCACCCGGTCACGAGCAAGTCGAAGCAGGCGCGCCGACGGTCTGGTACGACCTCGTCGATCCGACCGACGAGGAAATCCGCGGCATCGAACGGGCCTGCGAAGTGACCCTGCCCACGCGCGCCGCGCTCGGCAGCATTGAATTGTCGAGCCGCATCGGCGTCAGCGACGACGTGCTGCGCCTGGTCGTGCCCTACTTCAGTCATGACGACGACGCGCCGCCGTCGCCGGTCTGCTTCCTGCTCGCGCCGCACGCTCTGGTCACGTTGCGCTACGCGGCGTCGCCGGCATTCGATCTCGCCGCGATGCGCGTCGCGCAGGCGCCGTCGACGACGGCCGCCGGCATCCTGGTCACGATCCTCGAAACCGCGATCGCGACGGACGCGGACCGGCTCCAGCGCGTTTCCAGCGAGACCGGGCAACTGTCGACGCGCATCTTCGGCCTGCCGCACCGGCGCAGCGGCGTCCTGCGCCGCATGCTGACGGAAGTCGGACAGCAGGAAGGCCGCCTGACGCGCATGCGCCTGTCCGCGACCGGGCTGCAGTTCATCGTGCTGTTCCTGCACGACTGCGGCAATCCCGCGTTCGACAAGCCGCTGCACCAGCGCCTCGTCGCGGTGCGCAAGGATCTGGACGTGCTCGCCGGGTTCGACAGCCAGCTCACCGACAAGCTGCAGTTTCTGCTCGACGCCGTGCTCGGTTTCATCAACATCGACCAGAACGACGTGATCAAGCTGCTCACGGTCGCCTCGGTCGTGTCGATTCCTCCGGTGATCCTCGCCGGTATCTGGGGCATGAACTTCAGGAACATGCCCGAATTGAACTGGCCGCACGGCTACGCGTTCGCGCTCGGCGCGATCCTGTTGAGCGTCGCGTTGCCGTTGCTGTGGTTCAAGCGCCGCGGCTGGCTGTGACGCGCCTCAGGAGCGGCGCAGTCGCTCGACCCATGCGGCATAGGCCTGCATGATCTTCGTGGCGAAGCCGCGCGTGCCTTCGTTGACGAGCTTGCCATGCTCGTCGAACAGCTTGTCCGCGCCGCCGATGTAGGCTTCCGGCTGCTGCAAGGCCGGCATGTCGAGGAAGACCAGCGACTGGCGCAGTGCATGGTTCGCGCCGAAACCACCCATCGCGCCCGGTGAAACGCTGACTACCGCCGCAGGCTTGCCCTGCCACACGCTCTTGCCGTACGGCCGCGAGCCGACGTCGATCGCGTTCTTGATGCAACCCGGAATCGAGCGGTTGTATTCGGGCGTGGCGAAAACGACGCCATCGACCGGATGCATGCGATCACGAAACGTGCGCCACGCCGCGGGCGGACCTTCTGCGGCTTCTTCGAGATCCTGGTTGTACAGCGGCAACTCACCAATCTCGACGATCTGCGCACGCAGCGACGCCGGCGCGACCCCGATGAGTGCATTGGCGAACATGCGCGTGAACGAGCCCTTGCGCAGGCTCCCCACGATGACGGCGATGTCGTAGCTCATGATGACCTCGTTGCCGATGAACGATGGCCGAGCATGCCATGCGATGCGCACCGAATGCCAACCGCGCGCGGCTATCATGCGTGGCCCTGAACGGAGCACCTCGTCTTGAAAAGCCGTTACCTGCAGCTCGACGTCTTCGCCGCCCGGCGCGGTGGCGGCAATCCGCTCGGCGTCGTGCTCGATGCGAAGGGCTGGAGCGATGCCGACATGCAGGCGTTCGCGACGTGGACGCAACTTGTCGAAACCACGTTCGTGCTGCCCGCGACGACACCTCAGGCCGACTATCGATTGCGCATCTTCACGCCGCAGCGCGAGATCGCTTTCGCGGGACACCCGACCATCGGCAGCGCGCATGCGCTGCTCGAAGCGGGTATTGCGAGCGCGCGCGACGGGCGACTCGTGCAGGAATGCCAGGCCGGCCTGTTGCCGATCCTCGTCGAGGGCGATGGCGCGCAGCGACGCCTGTTCGTGCGCGCACCGCAAGCACGCGTGCTGCGCGAAGGTGCGGACGCGGCCCTGTCGCAGCTGCTCGAAGGCATCGAGCTCGGTGCTCTGCCGCCGGCTTTCCTCGAAGGCGGCCGTCGCTGGTGGGTTGCCGAATTCGCATCAGAGGCGCAATTGCGCGCATGGCAGCCCGACCACGCCGCCATTGCCGCAATGGCGCGCGAAACCGACAGCCTTGGCCTGTGCGCGTTCGCGCGAGCCGGCAACGATCTCGTCGTGCGCGCATTCCCGGCTGGGGTCGGCATCATCGAGGACCCTGCCTCGGGTGCGGCAAACGGCCTGATTGCGGCATGGATCGCGTTGCGCGAGCCGACCGGCCCGCTTGCTTGTGGTTACCGCGTGAGCCAGGGCCGCGAAATCGGCAAGGACGCGGAGATCCTCGTGCGCATCGATGCGGAAGACATCTGGGTCGGGGGCGCGACGCGGACAGTCTTCGACGGCGCCGTCACGTGGCTGGGCGGGAATTGAAATGCTTCCGGACCGCCCGTGCGAACGGGCGTCCGATCGCGAGGCCGCTCGCGAAACGGTGATATCCGGCGATCGCGGACGCTCGACCCATCAATAAAAAACCCCGGGCGTCTCCGCCCGGGGTTCCGTCGTTCAATACTGACGGAGTGCGATCAGGCGACCTGCACCTGATCCGCCTGCATGCCCTTCTGGCCCTGCACGGCGATGAACGTCACGCGCTGGCCTTCCTGCAACGACTTGAAGCCGGTGCCCTGGATGGCGCGGAAGTGCACGAACAGATCCGGACCGCTCTCGGGCGTGATGAAGCCAAAGCCCTTGGCGTCGTTGAACCACTTGACCGTACCGGTTTGACGATTCGACATCTTTGCAAAACTCCTGAAAACACGTTGGACATCGCGACGACGGAACATTCCGCGTCGAGACTGGGTTGCCGGGAGCTAGCGAGGCGAAACGATGAAGCGGATCGACTAAGGATCAACTGCATCAAGGCCACGATTCACAGTGACCCTAGCAAACACAGTGTGGGCGACTATACCGGCATTTGTTCAGAAAAGCTAATTTTGTGTTAGCGAGCAGGATTCGGCTGAAAAACGGGGCCCTGCGCCCCGCGAAACCCTCAAATCCTGCCCGCGATCACGTTCACGCTCAGGGCGAGAATGACCATGTTGAACACGAATGCGACAACGCCCTGGATCAGCGCCACGCGCCGCAACCGCCGGTTCGTGATTTGCACGTCGGAAACCTGGAACGTCATGCCGACGACAACCGAGAAATAGAGGAAATCCCAGTAGTCGGGCTTCTCGTCGCCGGGGAAATCCAGTCCGCCCAGAGGTTGCTGCCTGGCGCCGTCGCCGTAGTACCTGTGCGCATAGTGCAACGCGAACATCGTGTTCATGAATGCCCAGGCCAATCCGAGTGCGATTCCGGGCAGGACCAGTCCGGCGATGCCGGATTCGTGCCCGGCGCGCAGTTCCTGCACCAAGGCGACGAGGATGACCGTGGAAACGACAATGCTCACCCACAAGCGTCCGGCGCGGCCCTGGTCTTCCTGCCGCGCGCGTGCACGGATTGCCGTCATGTCGCGCGAGTACGCGAACATCACGCCGATGAGGACAAGGAACAGGCTCGAAGCAATGACGAAGGCGACCACGATCGCCATCAACGGCGCAATGCCGGCTGCGCAGGCCACGACGGCGCAAACGAGAAACAGGAGAGCGCACAAATCGAATCGCGGATGCCGCCCGAAGCGGCCCACGCGATTCGGTGATGCTGGCTTGGCCGGCGCCATGCCCATGCCGAGGCACCCTGCCGCGATGACTGGGATGGTGCCGCGCCTCTGGCCCGGCACCCATCAGCGAAAGGGCGTGCGGTCAGGCGCTCTTCTTGGCCGCAGCCTTCTTCGCGGGCGCAGCCGCCTTCTTCGCCGGAGCCGCTTTCTTCACCGCCGGCTTGGCGCCGCCGGCGCTCTTCTTCGCGGCATGCGGACGCGCATTGCCGTAGCTGCGGATGTAGGTTTTGCCTTTGCGGGTCTTGCGATCGCCCTTGCCCATGGATGACTCCTGAAGATGGTTTCGTAATCGGGCGCGCAGGATAGCAGCCTGCCGCGCGCGCGCAACCGCGGCTCAGGCGTGCGGTTGCGCGCAGTGGTCGCTCGCGCAAGAAGCGGCTTCGATCTGCACCGTGGCGTGGACGATGCCGAACTCGCTGCGCAGCAGCCGGTGCAACGCGGGCAACACCGCGTCGGCGGAAAGGCCTTCCCCAATGCGCGCATGCAGCGTCGCCATCGCGTTGCCGCCGGCCAACTCCCAGACGTGGACGTGATGGACGTCGACGACGCCGATCTCGGCGCGTTCGACCGCTTGTGCGATGCGCGTTTCGTCGACGCCCTGCGGCGCGCCCTCGAGCAGGATGTGCGCGCTGCGTGCGAGCAGGCGCCAGGCGCTGCGCAGGATCAGCAGCGACACCAGCAGCGAAATGAGCGGATCGGCCCAGTTCCAGCCGAACGCGCGGATGAGCAGCGCCGCCGCCACTGCCCCGGCGGAGCCGAACAGGTCGCCGAGCACATGCAGGCGCGCCGCGGCGGTGTTGAGGTCGTGTTCGTCGTGGCCGTAGAGCAGGCGCAGCACGAGCACGTTCACCAGCAAGCCGCCGATCGCCACGACCAGCATGACACCGCCGAGTATCGGCGCCGGCGAAAACAATCGCCCGACCGCCTCGAACGCGATCCATGCGACGAGCGCGAACTGCGCGAGCGCATTCGTGTAACCGACCACGACTTCCACGCGCGCATAGCCGTAGCTGCGGCGTTCGTCGGCGGCACGCCGGGCGAAACGCGCGCCGAGCCAGGCGAACAGCAACGCGAGTGCGTCGACGAGCATGTGGCCCGCGTCGGCGAGCAAGGCGAGCGAACCGGACAGCCAACCGCCGAACGCCTCGGCGAACAGCGTCGCCAAGGTCAGCGCGAACGCGAGGAACAGACGCCCTTCGCGGCGCTCCGTATCGTGCGCATGCGGCTCATGTGGATGTTGACTGTGTGAATGCGACATCGCGACAGGAGATAGGCGTGGCCGGCGACGATGCTAGGGATGCCGCACACGGTTACACAATCACGCGCGCCTCAGTGATGGCAGGTCGCATCGTGAACGTGACCATGCGACAGGCGCAGATTGACGATATGCGCGCACGCGACGAGCGTGCCGCCGACCGCGACGAGCATCGCGTGCAGGTTGGTCGCGTCATCGAGCGCAATCGCTGCGCCGGTGAGCAGCAGCACGACGCCGGGCACGAGGAACCAGAACGCGCCGAAGCGCTGGTGGCGGCGCACGCCGAACGCGAGGCTGGTCAGCGCGAGCAATGTCGCGAACACGATGAAGCCGCGCTCGTAACGATGGTCGGCGAGAAAACCCAGGCCGATCGCCGGCAATACCGCGATCACGAGCGGCAGCAACGCGCAGTGGATCGCGCAGAGGAAGGATGCGGTCGCGCCGAAGCGGTCGGCTAAACGGGTCCAGCGGGCTTTGGCGGTCGGATCGTTCATTCGTGCTCGCGGAATGTAATGGAGTCGGCATCCGCGCGGATGCGAAGCGTGACTTCTGGCGCATGGGCGAGCGCCAATGTTACTTTATAACATTGCAAATCCGCAACCGAACGAGACGCCGTCCATGCGCTTGAGTCCGCCGTCCTTGACGGTCCAGCTTAGCTTCGCCCTGTTCGCCACCGTCGCCGCCGCCACCGATGATCCCCTGCCGCCGCCCGGAAACGGCCAGAACATCGAACAGACCGGCGCCGCACCAAAGGTCGACCGCAACAAGACGGAAGAACTGCCGACGATCACCGTGCAAGCCGTGCCCGGCCAGCAGGACGCGGACAAGATCGTCACTCCGGTCAGCGTGCTCTCGGGCGCCGCGCTCGACGACGCGCGCGCCGGCACGATCGGCCAGACCGTCGCCAACGTGCCGGGCGTGCAGACGACTTCGTTCGGCCAGGGTGTCGGCCGCCCCGTGATCCGCGGCTTCGATGGCCCACGCATCTCGGTGCTCAGCGACGGCCTCGGCTCGGAAGACGTCTCCAACGTGAGCCAGGATCATGCAGTCACGGTCGAACCGTTCCTTGCCGACCAGATCGAAATCCTCAAGGGCCCTTCCACCCTGCTCTATGGTTCCGGCGCGATCGGCGGTGTCGTCAACGTCGTCGACGGCCGCATCCCGCAAAGCGCGCCGGCCAATGGCCTGAGCGGACGCGTGCAGATCGGCTACGACAGCGTCTCTTCGGGCAACTCCGAGGCATTCCGCGTCGATGCCGGCGGCAACGGCTTTGCGCTTCACGCCGACGGCCTCAGCCGCGACGACCACGACTACGACATCCCCGGCGAAACGCTGCCCAACAGCTACGTACGCACCAAGGCTGGCGCGGTCGGCGGCTCCTGGCTCGGCGACTGGGGCTACGTGGGCCTGTCGGTATCGCGCTATCTCGACAACTACGGCAATCCGGCCGAGCCGGGCGACGCCGACGAAGGCGAGGAGCCCGTGCACCTGCAGATGCAGCAGACGCGCTACGACCTCAAGGGCGCGCTCAATGCGCCCCTGCCCGGCATCGACAAGGTCGAATTCAATCTCGGCCATACCGCCTACCAGCACATCGAATTCGACGGCGACGTCCCCGGCACGACCTTCACCAACGACGCCAACGAAGGTCGCCTCGTGTTCACGCAGGCACCGATCGGCGGCTGGCTCGGCGCCTTCGGCCTGCAGGCCTTCCATCGCGACTTCGCCGCGGTCGGCGACGAAACCTTCGTGCCGCCGACAGCGACGCGGGGCATTGGCGCGTTCCTCACCGAACGGCGCGATTTCGGCGCCCTCGGCGTCGATCTCGGCGCCCGCATCGACCGTCAGGCCAGCACGCCCGACGACGGCGCGGAACGCAGCTTCCATCCCTACAGCCTTTCCGCCGGCCTCACCTGGCGCATGAGCGATGCCTGGCACCTCACGCTCAATCTCGACCGCGCGCAGCGCGCGCCGGCCGAAGAGGAACTCTTCGCCAACGGCCCGCACGACGCTTCGGCCACCTACGAGGTCGGCAATCCGCTGCTCGGCAAGGAAACGGCGAACCAGGCCGAACTCGGCCTCCACTACCACGGCGATTTCGTCGACGCGAAAGTGTCGGTCTACGCCAACCGCTACGACGACTTCATCTACCTCGCCGACACCGGCGTCATCCGCGACGACCTGCCCGTGCGCGACTGGTCGCAGGGCAATGCGCTGTTCCGCGGCGGCGAAGCCGAGGCGACGTTCCACCTCGCCGCGAACCGCAGCGGCCACTACGACCTGCGCGTTTGGGGCGACAAGGTGCGCGCGACGCTCGACGACGGCGGCGGCAACGTGCCGCGCATCCCGGCCGGACGAGTCGGCACCGAGTTGCAGTGGCACAACGACGATTGGCGCGCGAGCGTCAGCGCGACGCGATATTTCGCGCAGGACGACGCGGCCTCTTTCGAGACGCGCACGCCCGGTTTCACGATGATCGGCGCTCATCTGGCCTGGTCGTTCTTCAACAACGACCGCATGAGCTGGGAAGCCTTTCTCGACGGCAACAACCTCGCCAACCAGGTCGCGCGCCTGTCGACGTCGCTCATCAAGGACGCCGCGCCGCTGCCGGGACGCAGCTTCAGCGTCGGCGTGCGCGGGATGTTCTGATTCCTCGCCGCGCTCGCCGTGCCGCCCCGGCGAATACGGCGAGCGCAACGGCCACCTTCGACGCGCAATCCCTCAGCGCGGCTTGCGCCCGCCCGCGCAGGCGCCGCACAGGCCATGCACCTCGAGCGTCTGCGCGCGCGGCGTGAAGCCGCGTTCCTCGGCCTGCTCGCCGAGCAGGCGGGCGACGCGTTCATCGCACAACTCCGCGGCGCTCGAGCATTCGTCGCAGATCAGGAATGGCACTTGATGCGCCTCGTCGGGATGATGGCAACCGACGAAGGCGTTGATTGATTCGAGCTTGTGGATGAAGCGATGCTCGAGCAGGAAATCGAGCGCGCGGTACACCGTAGGCGGCGCCGCGCTGCCGTGCTCCTCGCGCAGGCGATCGAGCAGGTCGTAGGCCTTGATCGGCTTTTCCTCGGCGGCGATGAGTTCGAGCACGCGCAGGCGCAACGGCGTCAGGCGCAGGCCGCGCGACTCGCACGCGCTCCCGACCGCATCGACGAACGCGCCGGCGTCGTGTCGGTGATCGTGGCTCGCGTGGTGTTTGCGACTCGCAGAAGGCATCATCTTTTCCGTCTCCGCCGTGATGCTAACGCGACGAGGATGAAGGGGAAACTGCGGCCGTGCAGCCCGTTTTTCAACGCAGCGCGTTCACTTCGGCCAGGTGTTCGCCCGCGTGGCGTCGCGCAACCGCGAACGCGACGAGCGCGCGGCCGCAACGGCAAGTTCCACACCGCAATGACGGCAGCGCTTGAGACCCGGCGGATTGGGTTTGGCGCATTCCGGACACAACGGCTGCGATGCCTTCGTCAGCACGACGACGATCCAGCCGATCGGTCCGAGCGCGGCGCCCCAGATGAGCCCCCACAGCCAGCGTCCCTTCATCGCGCCGAGCAACGCGCCGACGAGCCCGCAGGCGATCGTGAGACCGATCGCCCAGTACCACAACGACGGCGTGAGCAATGCCTTCGTGCAGGCGTCGAGCAGGGCCTGCACCGCATCCGGGTCGGTCTGGTCGAGATTTTCGAGTGCGCCGAAGCTGCATTCGAGCGCCATGACCGTTCTCCTTACTGCGCCTTCGCCAGCGCCGCGTCGATGCGCCGCAGCGCTTCGTCACGACCGGCGAGATAGACGGTCTGGTCGATCGACGGCGACACCTGCGTGCCGGTCAGCGCCACGCGCAGCGGCTGCGCGACCTTGCCCATGCCCTCGCCGATCGCTGCCGCCGCGGCTTCGATCGCGGCGTGGATCGCTTCGACCTTCCATTCCGACAGCGCATCGAATTGCGCGCGCGCGGCTTCGAGCGCGGGTTTCGCCGTCGCGGTTTTCAGGTGTTTGGCCACCGCGGCTTCGTCGTAGTTGCGCAGCGGTTCGTACCAGACTTGCGCCTTCTCCGCCATTTCCTTGAGCGTGCGCGCGCGATCGCGCAGCGCGACGACGACCTCGGCCGGATCGGGACCGGTGCGCGGATCGATGCCCTGCGCGCGCAGGTGCCACTCGAAATGCGTGGCGACTTCGCGCGGATCGTCGTTCTTGAGGTATTGCTGGTTGAGCCACGAGAGCTTTTCGAGGTCGAAACGCGAGGCCGCCTTGTTGACGTCGGCCACGTCGAACAACTCGATCATCTGCGCGACCGAGAAGATTTCCTGGTCGCCATGCGACCAGCCCAGCCGCACGAGGTAGTTGAGCAGCGCGTGCGGCAGGAAGCCGTCGTCGCGGTACTGCATGACGCTGACCGCGCCGTGGCGCTTGCTGAGCTTCTGCCCGTCCGGGCCGAGGATCATCGGCAGGTGCGCGAAATCCGGCACCTTCGCGCCGAGCGCGTGGTAGATGTTGACCTGCCGCGGCGTGTTGTTGACGTGGTCGTCGCCGCGGATCACCTCGGTGATCGCCATGTCGATGTCGTCGACGACGACGGCGAAGTTGTAGGTCGGGAAGCCGTCCGAGCGGATCAGCACGAGGTCGTCGAGTTCGCTGTTGCTCCATTCGATGCGACCCTTGACCTTGTCGTCGAAGACGACGCTGCCCGAGGTCGGGTTCCTGAAGCGCAGCACGCGGTTCGGATCGTCGCGGTACGGCAGGTTTTGATCGCGCGCGCGGCCGTCGTAGCGCGGCTTTTCGCCCTTGGCCATCGCCTCGGCGCGCATCGCCTCGATCTCTTCCTTGGATTCGTAGGCGTAATACGCCTTGCCGGCCTTGAGCAGTTCGTCGGCGACCGCCTTGTAGCGGTCCATGCGCAGCGTCTGGTAGTACGGCCCTTCGTCGTGCGAGAGGCCGAGCCATTGCATGCCGTCGAGGATCGCCTGCACGGCGGCGTCGGTGGAGCGCTCGCGGTCGGTGTCCTCGATGCGCAGGATGAATTCGCCGCCGCGATGACGCGCCTCCAGCCAGCAGTACAGCGCGGTGCGCGCGCCGCCGATGTGCAGGTAGCCGGTGGGACTGGGGGCGAAGCGGGTGCGGACGGTCATGCGGGGGGCTTTCTGCGGAGAAAGCGCGCAGTTTAATCGAAGGTCGTCGACGCACGCGCGCGACCGCCCTCCGTGGCGGCGGCGCGGCACCGGCGCGCACTCAGCTGATGCAGATCAGCGTCTGCAGCGGATCGAAACCGTCCTTGAAAATCGTCTCGCCGTCGCCCGGCGCCTGCCACTCGAACGCGCCGATGTCGGGGCCGACACCGACGCTGCGCAGAAAGCGCAATCCACAGGGGCCGCGCTGGTCGTGGCCGAGGTTCTGCCGGTTGCTGCCGGCATCGATCGCGGGGCTGCCCGCGACGACCGCGTGCGTGCGCGTGGCACCGCCGTTGTCGCGCAACGGCTGCAGCTGCGGGTCGAGGCGCACCGTGCCGGCGGGCAGCGGCGCGTTGGCCGAGACGACGAGGTCGTGGTCGCCATACACGTTGGCGCTCGGCGCCGAGCCGAGGTTCGCGTCGTACTTGGCGCCCGACGGCGCGCTGTTGTTGGCGACGATCGTGCTGTACAGGCCGATCGGCTGGCTGGCGCCGACCAGCACGCCGCCGCCGCCGCTCGCAGACTGCGCGCTGTTGAACGCGATCGTGCTGTTGTCGATCTCGATGATCGCGTTGGTCGCCACGCCGCCCCCGCCGTTCGCCGCGGCGTTCCCGGAAATCGTGCTGTTGACGAGATGGCCGACGGTCGCGCTGCCGCCGTTGGCGTGGATCTCGATGCCGGCGCCGAGCCCTGCCCTGTTGTTGTCGACGACCGAGCTCTGGATCGTGACGATCGATGCGGCGTACAGGCCGCCGCCCGCGCTCGCGGTTGCGTTGTGCGTATCGTACTTCGCATTGTTGCCGCTGACCGTCGAATAGTGCGCGTACAGGCGCTGCTTCGAGTACGCGCCGCCGCCTTTCGCGCTGCCGCTGCCGTTGGCCCAGGCAAGGTTGCCGGTCAGTGTTGCGCCGGTCAGGTACAGGCCGCTGCTCGCGTAGATGCCGCCGCCCAGCGCCGTGCCGTCCTTCGTGATCAGCTCGCAGCCCGACACGACCGAATCGACCAGTTCCACGGCGCCTTGCGACCACAAGCAGCCGCCGACCACGGTGCCGCTGTCGAGCGACGCCGCTCCGTTGCTGATCGTCATGTCGCGCAACGACAGCTTGCCGCTGCCGGTGTGGAAGATCACGCGATCGCGATGGCCGGCGTCGAGCACCATCTCGTAGCTGGTCGAGAAATGCAGGTCGATCGTCAGCGTGTTCTGGTTGACGATCAGCGCACTGCTCAGAGTGATCGGCGTGCAGGCGCCACCCATGGTGATCGTCGAGCCGTCGGGCACCGAGGCGATGACGTCGCGCAGGCTGCCGGGATCGTGGTCGGTGCAGTTGGAAACCGTATAGGTGGCCTGCGGCGCGGCGCTGCCGGCGATTGCGGCCGCCGGCGTGACGACGGCTGCGACAGCGCTGGCCAAGGCGCGCGTCGGCCAGCGCCTGAATCCCGGGTTGTTGGCAAGTTCGTCTCGTTTCATGTCGTTCTCCCGTCAATCGAAGCCGTCCGCGAAGATCGTGTCGCTGAACCAGAGCGGGCTCGCGACCTGCCCGCGCGAACCGTCGCCGGCGCCGTCGGCGGTCGTACCTAGCGCGCGCAGGTAGAACGGCGTGCCGTGCACGTCGCCGCTGGCCGTGGCGTGCCAGCCGCCGGCGACGCGCGCCATCGTCGCGACCGTGGTGAAGGTCGTGCCGTCGCTGGAGCGTTGCAGGAGCGGTGCCTGCGCGAGTTCTGGACCGGCGCCGACGCGCGTCCAGGTCATCGTCACGTTGCCGCTGCCGACCTGCGAGGTCAGGCGGTTCGTCGCGTACTGAGCGTCGTCGACGCGCGCCATGTACGTGCGTGGCTGTCCGTTGGCCAGCGTGAAATTGCCGATCGCGACGATGCGGCCGTCGGCTTGCGCGGCGAGGCCGTAGAGGTAGCCGTGCGGATTGTCGGCGTCGAAGCTGAAATGCAGATCGGCGAACGCCGTGTCGAGCGTGCCATTGGCGTTGAGTCGTGCAAGCGCGTGGCGCGGCTGGCCGCCGACCTGCTGGAAGATGCCGCCGATCAGCAGCTTGCCGTCGGGCTGGAGCAGCATGCCGTTCACGCTGCTGTCGGTGCTCGCGGCGCTGAAGGTCGCGTCGAGCGTGCCGTTGGCGTGCAGCTTGACGATCGCGTCGGAGCCGTTGACGTAAACCGAATCGTCCGGCGCAACCTGCATCACCAGCACGCTGGCCGGCACGTTGCCCGGCAGATTCGGGAACGAGGCATCGAAGGCACCCGTACTCGAATAGCGGGCGAGGCTGCCGTGGGTGGCGCCTCCGGCCTGCGAGAAGTAGCCGCCGATCAGCACATGGCCGTCGGATTGCAGCGCGATCGCACGCACCGGCAGGCAGCACAGTTGCGGATCGGCGAACCCGCCGGGTCCGCCGTCGAATACGCCGCTTGCGGAAAAGCGCGCGAAGTAGTTCCGCGCGACTGCGCCGATGAGGTCGAAGTCCCCGCCAGCCAGCACCTTGCCGTCGGGCTGCACCGCGATCGCCCAGACGGCGTGATTGAGATTCGGATCGGCGAACGTCGTATCGAGCGTGCCGTCGGCATCGAGGCGCGCGAGATAGTGTCGCGGCTGGCCGCCGACGCTGGTGAAGCTGCCGCCGATCAGCAGCTTGCCGTCGGGCTGCACGGCGACGGCTTTCACTTCGCTGTCGACGGCGGGATCGGTGAACGTCGGGTCGACCGAGCCATCGACATTCAATCGCGCCAGGCGCGTGTGCGTCGCGCCATCGACCTGGAGAAAGCTGCCGCCGATGACGATCTTGCCGTCGGCCTGCCGCGCCAACGTGGTCGGCGGCCCCTCTGGCAGCGGACCGTAGGGATCGATGGTTTGCGCGCCGGCGGGCGGCACGAAAGCCGTCGCCAGTGCTACGAACAAGGTAATGCGGATGCGCAACATGGAATTGTCCTCTCAGGGGTTGGCGGGCGGCGCGTCGCCGCCGATCACGACGAAGCTGCCGCTCCAGCCTTGCGTCTCGTCGTTCGAACGCAGGTAGTGACGTTCGGAGCCGCCGTAACGGCGTTCGCCGGGACGGATTTCGATGGTCACCTCGCCGCCGTCGCGCGCGTGCAGCGCGCCCGCATGCACGGCGGCGGCGCAGATCGACGAGGCGTCCGTGTACGGTCCGCTGCCGATGACGCGGCTCGGCTGGGGCTTGCCCGGCGGGCAACGGAACGCGTAGCGCTCGCCGTTCATGCCGCGCAGGTCGAGATCGAGTGGACTCGTGTTCCAGTCGATCTCGATCGGCGCGTCCAACTCAGGCGACGCCGCTCGCGCCGGCAACACGACGAGCGCGACGCCGACGGCGAATGCGCCGGCGAGCACAGGTCGCTTCGATCGCGGCAGCGAGGCGTTCATCGACGGCTTCTCCAGAAATCCGGGCAGGGTCGACAGCGGCGCGCGAGTTCGATCGCACGTCGCAGCCGGTCGCTCAATCAAAGCCGTCGGCGAAGAGGCGATCGCTGACGACGACGTTGCCGTCCTTCACGGCGCCGAGGAACCACGCATACAGGTTCGGCACGAGCGACAGCAGGATCGAGCGCTCGCCGGCGAAGACAATGCGGCCATGCAGCGGGTCGAACGCGACCGCGTTGGCCCATTCGCGCTGCGCCTGGACGACGCCGGTCACGCCCGCCGTGTCGAGCGATGCGTACAAGGTGCCGGAGTGATCGGCGGCAAACGAGCCGTCGACGCTGTAGTCCGCGTTGAAGCGGCGCACGACGCCATCGGAGGGTGCGTGCTGCTGGTTTCCGTTGGCGCCGATGCCGGCATAGCCGACCGCAGCGAGCTTGCCGACGTTGTCCCAGGTCAATCCGAAGATCGAGTTGTACGCACCGTTCTCGTTGAGGTCGGCGAAGTAGGCGAAGTCGTCGTGCCGCGTGACCGTGCCGGCCGAATCGACCTCGGCCAGCGCGTAGTAGCTGGCCAGCCCGGAGCCGGACGTCGGCACGAAGTACCGCTCGCCGCCGACGATGACGCCGGTCGGACCGAAGAAGCCGATCACGCTGCTCGGGCGCTTCGTCGCCGTACGGCAGATCGTGTCGGTGTCGGAAATGCCGACCGGGAAATCCACGTTGACCAGGCCGCCGTTGCCGAATCCGCTGTCGATCGAAAAATTGCCGCCATCGGTGCGCGTGAACGCGACGATGCCGCAGGAGTGATGCGCCATCCCGCCGGCGTAACCCGGCTCGTCGACGACGCCGGCGATGTAGACCCCGTCATGCGAATGGAAATTGCCGATCGTCCCCGACGACCACGATTCGAGCACGGCAGCGCTGCCGGTTTCGTTGCCGTCGCTGCCGGCGGCGCCGAAAGTGAGCCATGCCTCGTTCTTGCGCTGGCCCGCGGCATCCAGCGTGGCGAGGTAGAAATCGCTGTCGGAGAAGTTCTGTGGAACCGTCGAACCGGCGACGAGGATGTCGCCATTGCCGGCCAGCAGGACCTGGGCGAAGTCGAGGGCGAAATAGGAGAAGCCCGAGTGCTCGCCGAAGCCGTAGTCGGTGGTGCCATCCGCATTCAGGCGCATGACCCAGCCTTGCGGTTGCGAACCATTGCTCCACGCGAGCTGCCCCGCCACGACGATCTTGCCGTCGGCCTGCACCGCGACCGCCTTGGCGTAGCAATCGATTTTCGGGTTGCCGCCCGGACTGGCGTAGTTGGTCACGGACGCGCCATCGAGGTTGCCGAACGCCGCGTCCACGCTGCCGTCGGCGAAATAGCGCCGCACGATGCAGGCGTTCTGGTCGGTGCCGTTGTAGGTATTCCAGCCGAAGCCGGCGACGAGCTGCTTGCCGTCCGCCTGCACGGCGATCGCGGTCGCGGTCATGTCCCCGGCGAACGGACCCGTGCCGCCAAGCGCCCAGGTGTCCTCGAACAGGCCGGGAATGCCTTTCTGGTCGCTGTCGTGCGGCACCCACGAGGCATCCCAGGTGCCGTCGGTCGCGTGCAGCGCCGGAGCCGCGAGCCATGCCGCGAGCGCCAGCATCCATGTTGTCGTTGTCCTGCGATGGAACATGACGAACTCCCTCCTTTGCGATGCGCCTTCAGGGTCGGCGCGGAAACCGGCGATCCGCGTCGCAGCGCGGATTCGCCGGTCGGCGCATGCTTGCGGCGCGCCGGATCGTTCGTCATGGACGGCTCTCTGGTATTTTTCTGGCAGATTTCCTGCCGTGGCCAAGGCCTTGTCCGAACTGGAAAAGCCCCTGTTCCGATTCGGTTCGTTCGAGCTCGATCCGCACGAGCGCAGGTTGTCCGCGCACGGCCAGCCGGTCACCTTGACGCCGAAGGTGTTCGACACGCTCGTGCTGCTCGTCGAACGCGCCGGCCACGTCGTGGGCAAGGACGAGCTCATGAGCGCGCTGTGGCCGCGCGGCTTCGTCGACGAGTCGAACCTGACCAAGCACGTCTGGCTGATCCGCAAGGCGCTCGACGAAGGCACGGACGGCACCTGCATCGAGACCGTGCCCAAGCACGGCTACCGGTTCAGTGCCGCGGTCGCGCGCGTCGCGCGCGAAAACGCCGCGGCGCCGCCCGCGCAAGAACGCGAGGCGATCATTCCAACGCCCGATGCGGTGTCGACCGTTGCGCCGTCGGATCTCCCTGCGTCGAGGCTGCGGCTTGCTGTCGCTGCGCCGTCGACAGAGCCTGCCCGAGTCGCCAGCCTCCAGCCCGCTCGATCGGTGCCTGCGCGACGCCGCCCTTTCGCCCTGATCGCCGCGTTCGCGCTGCTCGCCATTGTGGCGACGACGTGGCGGCTGCAGCATCCGGCGCCGCAGCGTGACGCGACGCAGGACGGCGGCATCGCCATCGTCGACTTCGGCAACCTGTCGCAGAACGCGCGCGATGCCTGGCTCGCCCCGGCGCTGACGCAGATGCTCGCCACCGAACTGGCCGCCGACGGCGCCACGCATGCGCTGCCCGACGAGCTCGTGCGTCCCGCGCACGCGGATCTGCCCGCGCCCGCGGCCGGCGGCTATGCGGCGCGCAGCCTCGACAAGCTGCGCGAACGCGTCGGCGCGGACTACGTGCTCAGCGGCAGCTATCTCGTTTCCGGCGATGCGGCGCAACCGGACTTGCGCGTCGACGTCACGCTGCAGGACGCCCGCGACGGTCGCACGCTCGCCTCGCTGGCGCGCACGGCGCCGGTCGCCGATTTGTCCGCGCTCGTCGCGCAGGCCGGCAGCGAGTTGCGCGAAAAGCTCGGCGGCGCCGGTGCCAGCCGCGAACAACTCGACCGGATCGCTGCCGCGCAGCCGCCGAGTGCGGACGTCGCGCGACGCATCGGCCTCGCGCTCGACGCGATGCGCCGCAACGATCCCGCGCGCGCGCGCGACGAACTGCTGGATGCGATCTCGCAGGCACCCGGCTACGCACCGAGCTACAGCCATCTCGCCCGGGCATGGTCCGCGCTCGGCTACAAGGCCAAGGCGCTGGCTGCCGCGCAGCAGGCCGCCGCCCATGCGAACGGCCTTCCCGAGGAACAGCGCCTGCAGATCGACGCGCAACTGCAACTGGCCACGCACGACTGGGACAAGGCCGTCGCCACGCTGCACGCGCTGGTCGCGCTGCGGCCGGGCAATCCCGAATATCGCTACCAGCTCGTCTCGACGTTGATTGACGCCGGCAAGCCCGATGCGGCGCAAGCCGAGCTCGCGGGCCTGGCATCGGCGCACGATGCGAAACCCGATCCACGCCTCGAACTCGCGCGGGCGCAGGTCGCCTCCGCGCGCGACGACAACCGGCAAGCCGCCGCGCATGCCGAACGCGCACTCGAACTTGCACGCGCCTCCGAAATGCCCGGCGTCGCCGCCGAAGCGGGAACACGCCTGGGCATCGCGCGCACCGGCCTCGGCGATCCCGCGGGCGCCGAGCAAGCGCTCAGGCAGGCGCGCGCCGACTATGCCGGCATCGGCAATCCGCACGGCGAGGCCTGGGTCGACCAGAACCTCGGCAACGTCTGGATGCAGTCCGACCCGACGCGCGCCCGCGAGTCCTACCAGCGCGCGCTCGCCGGTTACCAGGCGATCGGCGACCGCAACGGCGAAGCGGGCGCCTCCAGCGACCTCGGCATCATGCTGTGGACGGGCGGCGACCGCGACGGCGCGGAAGCCGCCACGCGCAAGGTGCTCGCGCTGCGCCGCGAGACCGGCGACCTCGCCGGCCAGGCCTGGGCGCTCGCTGCGCTCGGCACGATCCTTGGCGACGAATCGGCGAGCGACGAAATCGAGCAGGACTATCGCGACGCGATCGCGCTCGACGAGCAAAGCGGCGCGCGCTCGCATCGCGCCTTCACGCTCGGCCTGTACGCCGACCAGCGCCGCCTGCGCGGCCATCTCGACGAAGCGGCCGAGCTGTGCGCGCAGGCCCGCGACGGTTACCGCGCGATCGACGATGGGGACGGCGCGGCTTCCATCGACTTCCAGTGCGCGCTGATCGCACTCGATCGTGGCGATCTCGCCCAGGCGCGCGCAGGCATCGACGCGGCTGGCGTCGCCGCCGAAAAATTCCAGGACGCCACCCTCGCCTTCAATGCAGCCCTCACGCGCGGCCAGATCGCACTCGGCAACGGCGACGTGCAAGCGGCGACCGAACAATTCAGGCATGCGATCGACGCCGCCGCCAACGCCCAACTGGCCACCGGCGAGGCGGTCGCGCAAGGCCTCTATGCCCTCGCGGCGGAGCAGGCCGGCGATACCGCCGCGCGCGACCATGCGATCGCACGCGCCAGCGAATTGCGCAGCCGCATCAACCAGCGTCAGGAGATTTTCATGGTCGACATCGCGCTGGCGCAGCTGCGCACGACGAGGGGCACGCCGGCGGACGGCATCGCCCGGCTGCGCGCGCTCGCGGCCGATGCGCAGCGGCGCGGCTGGCTGGCCTGGTCGCTGGAGGCGCAACTGGCGCTGGTGCAGGGCCTCGTCGCGTGCGGCGACGTGCGCGACGCGGACGCGTTGCGCGCATCGCTCGACGCGAGCGCGAAGGCCCATGGCTTCCTCTGGATACAGGCGCGGCTCGCGCGCACGCAAGCAGCCACGCGCACGCGCGATGCAACGCACGACCACCACGCCGCGGCAGGCGACGGTTTCCCGCAGCGCGGCGCGACGCCCGCGACGCACGCCGCTACGATCGACGCATGACGCCGCCCCGCAAGGCCCCCACCGTCGCGCGCAAGCGCATTGCCCTGCGCGCGACGCCCCGACGCGCCGAGCTCGATGCGCGCTACACCGCGGCGGTCATTCCCACCACGATCCTCGCCGTCGTCGCCCAGCTCGCCGATGCCGACGGCGTCGCGGTCGAACCCTGGCTGGCCGGGCTCGGCCTGACCCGCGCGCAGATCGACGACGCCGCGGTGCGCGTCTCGTACCGCCAGGCCAGCCTCATCATCAAGCGCGCGTTGCGCGCGTTCGGGCGCAGCGGCTTCGGCCTCGAAGTCGGCGCGCACCAGTCCAGCGGCACGTTCGGCATCATGGGGCTGGCGATGATGACCGCGCGCACGTTCGGCGACGCGGTCGCGATCGGCGTCGAGCACGCCGACATCACCGGCGCGCTGATGGACGTGGAACTGGAACAGGCCGGACCGGACCCGTCGAACGGTCGCGAGGTCGCGCTCGTCGCACGGCCGCGCTTTCCCGATGACGAGATCCTCGCCTTCCTGTGCGAGGAGCTTTTCATGAGCACGCTCAACCTCGCGCGCAACCTTGCCGGCGCCGCGTTTGCGCCGCAGCGGATGGAATTCACCTACCCGCCGCCGCCGCATGCGGCCGCCTACCGCAAGCGGTTCGGCTGCGAGGTGCGTTTCGGCGCGCGCAGCAACCGCATGATCGTCGCCGCGCACTGGCTCGACCTGCGCCTGCCGACGCACCATCCGGTCAGCGCGCAGCAGGCGTTGGCGATCTGTCGCGAGCAATCGGCGCAGATCAAGCGGCAAAGCGAAGTCATCGCTTCCGTCGAGCGCATCCTGCGCCGGCGCCTCACCGAAAACCCGACGCTGGGCGAAGTCGCGCAAACGCTCAACCTTTCCGAGCGCACGCTGCGCCGCCAGCTCGCCAGCGCCGGGCGCGCCTGGCGCGACATCCACGACCAGCTCCGCGCAGAGCGCGCGCTCGAACTGCTGCGCGCCGGCGCATTGAGCATCGCCGAGATCGGCGGCGAGGTCGGGTATTCCGATGCGCGCGAGTTCCGCCGCGCATTCAAACGCTGGACCGGGGCGACGCCGACCGCGATGCGCGCGAGCGCAGCGCCTTCCGACTGACCGGCTCCGTGCGCGACGGCGCGTCCGGACCGACGCGGGGGCGCCGCGGCCATCGACGATTGGCCGGTCTGCCCCCCTTTGCGCGCTTCACGTCCCCTTCCTGTCCGCAGCGCGATGCGCGCACATTGCAGCGTCGTCATCATGGGGAAACCGACATGCGCAAGCTCGCTGGCCTGACGTTGTGCGTACTCATCGCCGGATGCACGCAGGAAGCGCCGCCGCCGACCGATGCCGAAGCGGCGTTCGAGAAATCGCTGCAACAGCAGTTCCTCGACGCCAAGCCCGGCAGCGTCATCGAAATTCCCGCGGGCAAGCACTCGCTGCAACGCGTGCTCACGCTGCGCGCGAACGGCGTCACCGTGCGCGGCGCCGGCGCGGACAAGAGCATCCTCTCGTTCAAGAACCAGATTTCAGGTCCCGAAGGCATCCTCGTCTACGCCAACGACTTCACGATCGAGCACCTCGCCATCGAGGACAGCAAGGGCGACGGCCTCAAGGTCAACGACGGCGAGAACATCACGATCCGCGACGTGCGTGTCGAATGGACGGGCGGCCCGTCGAAGGACAACGGCGCCTACGCGATCTATCCGGTCAAGTGCCGAAACGTGCTCATCGAGGATTCGGTCGCGATCGGCTCGCGCGACGCCGGCATCTACGTGGGCCAGTCACAGGACATCATCGTGCGCCGCAATCGCGCCGAGAGGAATGTTGCCGGCATCGAGATCGAAAATTCCGTGCGCGCCGACGTTTACGAGAACATCGCGACCGGCAACACCGGCGGCATCCTCGTCTTCAACATGCCCGACCTCACCCAGCACGGCTCGCATTCACGCGTGTTCAGGAACCGGATCATCGCCAACAACCTCGGCAACTTCGCAGCCAAGGGGACCGCGGTCGCCAGCGTGCCCGCGGGCTCGGGTTTCATCGTGACCTCGAACCCGAACGTCGAGCTGTTCGACAACGACATCGCCGACAACCGCACCGCGAACGTGATCATCGCGAGTTACTTCATCACCAACTTCGCCGACAAGAAGCCGAGCGAGGGCTACGACCCGTATCCGAAGTCGATCTACGTGCACGACAACCGCTTCTCCGGCGGCGGCGACTCGCCGGACGGCATCGAGTGGAAGGCGCTCAAGCTGTCGATGTTCGGCCTCAACGGCCACCTGCCCGACGTGCTCTGGGACGGCTTCGTCGACACCAAGGCGCTCGTCGATGGCCAATACCCGGCCGCGCAGCGCATCTGCGTGAAGAACGGCAACGCCGAAGTACTCAACGTCGACGGCCCGAACAAGTTCTCGAATCCGAAGGTCGGCAAGGCGGAATACGACTGCGAACTGCCGCCGCTCGCGCCGGTCGAGCTCAAGGGCAAGGCGTGACGGCGGTGCAAGGAATCCGGTTGCGCATTCCATCGAAAGAGCGCCCCCTTCCGCCTTCGGCACCTTCCCCCGCTGCGCAGGGGAAGGAAGAGACGGAAGCAGTGCAATCCCGAATCCTTCCCCTGCGCAGCGGGGGAAGGTGGCGGCAGCCGGAAGGGGGGGCTTTTGTCTTCTGCCTTGCCCTCGTTTCCCTCCTCCTCGCCGCCTGCTCGCACGCCCCGCAGCCCGTGCACTACTTCGCCGAAGGCAAGCCCGAAAAACTCAGCGACTGGCATCTCGTCGAAGCGCGCGGCGGCAAGCTCGCGCCAAACGCGGGCGTTGTGCCTTACGACCTCGCCACGCCGTTGTTCAGCGACTACGCGCACAAGTTCCGCACCGTCTGGATGCCGACGGGCACGACGGCGAAATACGCGCCCGAAGGTCCGCTCGACTTTCCGGTCGGCACGATGTTGACCAAGACATTCTTCTACCCGCGCGTCGCCGGCGGCGACATGAAGGCGGTCGCGCGCACCTACGACACGGCGCGCGACTTCGCCGCGGGCACAGCACATGACGCGCTCGACCTCGCCAACGTTCGCTTGATCGAAACGCGCATCCTCGTGCACCGCGAATCGGGCTGGGAAGCGATCCCGTACGTCTGGAATGCCGCGCAGACCGACGCCGAACTCGCGCGCACGGGCGATGCAATCCCGCTCGAGCTCGTCGGCGACGAAAGCGCGAAAGGCGAACGCGAAGCGTTCACCTATGTCGTGCCGAACGAGGCGCAATGCGCGGGTTGCCACGTCACCAACGTCAAGGCCAAGCAGATCGAACCGCTCGGCCCGCGCGCGCGGCATCTGGATCGCGACTACGCCTACGCGGACGGCGCGCAGAACCAGCTCGCGCATTGGACGAAGATCGGTTTCCTCGCCGGTTTGCCCACGGCAGGCGTGCCGCGCGACGCCGATTGGCACGACGCAACGCAACCGCTTGACGCGCGTGCGCGCGCCTACCTCGACGTCAACTGCTCGCACTGCCACAGCCCGACCGGTCCGGCCAACACGACCGCGCTCGACCTGCGCAGCGCGAATGCCGACCTGCGTCGCCTCGGCGAGTGCAAGCCGCCGGTCGCGGCCGGCCGCGGCACCGGCGATCGACTGTTCGACATCGTGCCCGGCAAGCCGGACGAATCGATCCTGCTCTACCGCATGACCTCCAGCGAGCCGGGCGTGATGATGCCGGAGATGGGACGCAACACGACGCACCGGGAAGGCGTCGAACTGATCCGCGCATGGATCGCGTCGATGCCCGGCACTTGCGGGGCCTGAGCGACCAGACCACCCGTGCGCTTGCGGGGACGAAGCGCGGCGGGCGACACCAACGACGGCGCCGGACACGCATCCGGCATCGATGAAAGGAAGGGGACATCATGAAGCAGATCCGCACCACGCCACTCGCCCTGCACGTCCGCGCCGCGCTCATCGCCGGCGCCACCGGTCTTCTCGCCAGCGCCGGCGCATTCGCCGCCGACGGCGACGCCGACGCGCCGCAGGCGTCCGCGCAGGAGCAGCCGGCCGCGACCGCGCAGGACGCGCCGCCCGATGCGAGCGCCGCGCAGCAACTCGGCAACATCACCGTGACCGCGCAAAGTCGCACGCAGCAGGTGCAGGACGTGCCGATCGCGATCCAGGTCGTCACCTCGACGCAGATCGACAAGCTGGCCGCGACCGACCTGTCGAAGATGGACATGTACATCCCGGGCCTCAGCGTCGACGGCGACCAGGCAACGCAGCCCTACTTCGGCCTGCGCGGCATTTCCACCGGCGACTTCGGCATCGGTACCGACGCGCCGGTCGGCGTCTACGAAAACGGCGTCTACATGGGCAAGACCGGCGCCGCGCTGATGATGTTCAACGACATCGACCACATCGAGGTGCTCAAGGGTCCGCAAGGCACGCTGTTCGGCCGCAACAGCGCCGCCGGCGCGATCTCGGTGGCGACCGTCGCGCCGGGCGATGCGTTCGAAGCGCAGGCACGCACGCGACTGGGCGATCACGGCCAGCGCTACCTCGACGGCGTGCTCAACATCCCGCTGGCGAACGACGTCGCCCTGCGCATGAGCTTCGTCGACAATCAGAGCAACGGCTGGCTCGAGGACGCCGCGACCGGCGCGCCGTACGAGAAAGCCGGCGACTGGGGCCTGCGCACGCAGTTGCAGTGGAACGCGCCGGCCGACACCGTCGTCAACCTGACCTGGGAACACGAGCACCTCGACCAGCCGGCGCGCCCGGCGATCGGCATCACGCGCCTGCCCGACTGGCCGGCACTGCCACCGACCGACCCCGACGAAAGCACCTGGCTCGACCCGCGCCATGCGCCCGTGCTCAACGACGCGGTCGGCGCCCGCGAGACGCGCGCGTTCGACGCCTATACGCTGCGCATCGAGCATCCCTTCGCGTTCGGCGACTTTACCTCGCTCACCTCGCTGCAGCGCTACCACACGGTCAACCTCGAGGACCAGGACGGCACCAACCGTCGTTACCTCTATCTCGACGACGTCAACATCGAGCAGCACAAGACCTGGTCGCAGGAATTCAAGCTCGCCGGCAAGACGGATCTCGCCGACTGGGTCGGCGGCGTCAGCTGGTACAAGGACGAGGGCGAGCAGACCAGCCAGATCAACCTGTTCACCGACAGCATCGACACGTTGTTGAACAATCTCGGCATCGCGCCGGGAGGCTTGTACGGCCCGATCACGCAAGGCCTCAACGCGGCCGGTTTCCAGTATTCGCTGCTCGGCGATCCGTGGCAGGAAAGCATGCACAACCGCAACGTCGCCAAGGCGAGCGCGATCTATGGCGACGTGATCTGGCACCTCACGGACCGCCTCAACCTCACCACCGGCGTGCGCTTCACGCGCGACCAGCGCAGCTTCAGCTGGTACACGCCGCCGCGCATCGCGACGCAGCTCGACCAGACGCTCGCCGACCTGCAGGTGTTCGGCCTGCTCGATGCGCTCGGCATCCCGATCGAGACGTTCCAGCAGAACATCTACTTCACCGAACCATCGTCGCTGAACCATCCCGTGCAGCTCGACCGCAGCTGGAACGACACCAGCCCGCGCGTCGTGCTCGACTACAAGCTCACGCCGGACACGATGGTCTATGCGTCGGCGAGCAAGGGCTACCAGGCCGGCGGCTTCAACTCGCTCGAAGTCGCCTCGGTCTATCGCCCGCAGGAAGTACGCAACTACGAGGCCGGCATCAAGAGCTGGTTGCCCGACTACAAGCTGATGTTCAACGCCTCTATCTACCACTACACCTACTCGAACCTGCCCAACCTCACGCTCGTCTCCAACGGCGGCGGCAACGGCGACCTGCCCCAGTACCAGATCATCCCGAGCGACCAGGAAGCCGACGGCATCGAGTTCGAGGCGCGCTGGCAGGCAACCGAAAGCCTGCGCCTCACGGCAGCGGCGGCCTACATCAACCAGAGCTACAAGAAATACATGACCGCGGATGGCCGCGACCTGTCCGGCCAGGCGACCGGCCTGCCGTTCTGGTCGGGCATGATCGGCGCCGACTACGTCTTCCACGACGTCGCCGGCGGCGACCTCGACTTCACCTTGCAGGGCGGCTACACCGGCAAGTCGCGCTGCAACGCCGATTCGGCGCTGCAGGGCAACTGCATCACGCGGACGATCGTCAAGACCGGCAGCGCGCAGACGCGCGCCGACTTCCGCGTCGGCTGGTCGTCCGCCAACGTGCCGTGGAGCGTCGCGCTGTTCGTCAACAACCTGTTCGACCAGCGCTACGCCACCGGCATCAACAACATCAGCACGTCGGTGCTGGGTACGACCAGCGCCAGCATCAATGCGCCAAGGATGGTCGGCGTCGAGGCGGCGGTGAGGTTCTAGCCGCCGTCGGCTTGCGGCAGAATGCGAGGTCAACCAAGCCGTGGCCTCGCATTTTATGAAACACCTTCCCGCTTCGCGCCTTCTCGCCCTCTTCGTTACCGCCGCCGCGCTCGCCGCCTGCGCGACCGCGCCTTCGTCCAGGCGCGTCGCCGACGGCACGCGCGCGACGCTCGCGGTCATCGAGACGACCGACCTGCACTCCAACATCCGCAGCTTCGACTACTACCAGGACAAGGACGACCCCACGCTCGGCCTCGAACGCGCCGCCACGCTGGTCAAGCAGGCGCGCGCGCAGTACGCGAACAGCCTGCTGTTCGACGCCGGCGACACGATCCAGGGCACCGCGCTCGCCGATTACCAGGCGCTGGTCAAGCCGGTCGGCTGCGACGAGGAACTGGCGATCTACCGCGCGATGGATTCACTGAATTACGACGGCGGAACCGTCGGCAACCACGAGTTCAACTACGGCTTGCCGTTCCTCGCGCAGGTCACCGACGACGCGATGAACGTCGACGGCGTGGCTGCGCGCAAATGCGATGGCCCGCATTACCCGCTCGTGCTGGCCAACGTCTACAGCAAGCGCGACGGCCAGCCGATCTATCCGCCCTACGCGGTGCTCGAACGCACGCTCAAGGTGCAGGTCGACGGCAAGACCGTCGACGCGCCGATCCGCATCGGCATCATCGGCTTCACGCCGCCACCGATCATGATGTGGGACAAGCGCAACCTCGAAGGCAAGGTCTACACCAAGGGCCTCGTCGAAGCCGCGCGCGAATACCTGCCGAAACTGCGCGCTCAGGACGTCGACTTCACGATCGCCATCTCGCACGGCGGCATCGACCGCTCGCAATACACGCCCGAGATGGAGAACGCGAACCTCTACCTCGCGCAGGAACCGGGCATCGACGTGCTTCTGCTCGGTCATTCCCACACCGCGTTCCCGGAAGACGCTCGCGCCGGCAAGAAGCGCTTCGAAGGCATTCCCGGCGTCGACGACGAGCGCGGCTTCATCCACGGCAAGCCCGCGGTCATGGGCAATTTCTGGGGCAAGAGCGTCGGCGTCATCGAACTTGGCCTGGTCCGCGAAGGTGGGCACTGGAAGATCGACCCGGCGGCGACGCATTCGGAGGTGCGCGACATCAAGAACGCGGATGGCAGCTACGTCGAACCCGACAAGGATATCGCCGCGCTCGTCGAACCCGTGCACGAAGCGACGCGCCGCTACGTCGCCACGCCGATCGGCGACTCCGACTACGCGATGACGAGCTACTTCGCCGATGTCGGCGACGTCGCCGCGCTGCAGCCCGTCAACAGCGCGCAGGCCGACTACGCGCGCAGGTACATCGAAAAGAACCTGCCCCAGTACAAGGACCTGCCCGTGATTTCCGCGGCCGCACCGTTCAAGAGCGGCTTCGGCGGCCCGACCGACTACACGGACATCCCGGCCGGCGCACTCGCGATCCGCAATGCCGCCGACCTGTACCTGTATCCGAACACGCTGACCGCGGTGAAGATCGACGGCGCCACGCTCAAGGCCTGGCTGGAGCGCTCGGCCGAACGCTTCAACCGCATCGACCCGAACAAGACCGAGCCGCAGGAACTCGTCAACCACAGGTTCTCCGGCTACAACTTCGACGTGATCCAGAACGGAATCACCTATGCGATCGACGTGACCCAGCCGCGCGGCTCGCGCATCGCCGACCTGCGCTACGAGGGCAAGCCCGTCGAGACGAAGCAGGATTTCATCGTCGTCACCAACAACTATCGCGCCAGCGGCGGCGGCAAGTTCCCCGGCCTCGACGGCAGCAACATCGTGCTGTCCGCGCCGGACGGGAACCGCGAAGTGCTCATCGACTGGGTGCGCGACCACAAGCATCTCGTGCGCGCGCAGGACGGCGCGAACCGCAACTGGCGTTTCGCGCCGGTGAGGACCGCCGGCCCGGTGACGTTCGTTTCCGCGAGCGGCAAACTCGACCTTGCCAGGGCGGACGGACTCTCCAACCTCCGCCTGCTCAAGGACAACGGCGACGGGATGTCGACCTACGTCATCGACCTTGCCGCGCCTTCCCGCTGATCCGCCGCATCCGTAAAGGAGCCACGCCATGACCCGTTTGCCGCTCGCCGCCTCCATCGCCCTGCTCGTCGCTGCCTGCGCCCCGAATGCGACGCATCCACCCGAAAAAGCCGCCGTCGCGGCAACGCAGGCGGCCAACGCCGACGCGCAATTCGCCGATCTCTCCAAACGCTGGCTCGACGGCACTTTCGCGGCGAGCCCGGTGTCGGCGACGCAGACCGGCGACCATCGCCACGATTCCGAACTTGACGACCTGAGCGCCGAGGGCCGCCAGCATTCGCTCGCGTTCGCGCATTCGATACTCGCCGATCTCGACAAGATCGATGTCGCCAGGCTTTCGCGCGAAAACCAGGTCGACGTGGCGATCCTGCGCAACCAGCTGCGTTCGGACATCTGGAGCGGCGAAGTGTCACAGGACTGGGCCTGGAATCCGCTCGTCTACAGCGGCATCGCCGGCAATGCGCTGTTCTCGCTGATGGCACGCGATTTCGCGCCGTTGCCCGATCGCCTGCGCGCCGCGACCGCGCGCATGGAAAAGCTGCCGGCGCTGTATGCGCAAATGCGCGCCAACCTCGATCCGGCGCGCGTGCCGAAGATCCATGCCGAAACCGCGGCCAAGCAGAACAAGGGCGTGCTCAGCATCGTCGACGGGCAGATCGCGCCGCATGCAAGGGAATTGCCTGAGGCCGAGCGCCAGCGTCTCGAAACCGCGATCGCGAACCTGCGCAAGGCCGTCGACGACAACCAGACGTGGCTCGACCACGACCTCGTGCCGAACGCGAAGGGCGACTTCCGCATCGGCGCGCAGCGCTACGACGCCAAGCTCGCGTTCTCGCTCAACTCCACGCTGAGCCGCCAGGAGATCCGCGAACGCGCGACGAAAGCCCTCGCCGACACGCGCGCACAGATGTACGAGATCGCGCGCGGCGTGCTCAAGGGCAAGCGCAAGGCACCGGCGCTGCCGGAGCATCGGAGCGAGAAGCAGCAGCAGGCGGCGATCCAGGCCGCGCTCGGCATCGCCTATGCCGATCATCCGGCGCGCGACAAGGTCGTCGCGACCGCGCAAGCGCAACTCGCCAAGGCGACCGACTTCGTGCGCGCGCACGACCTCGTCGGCATGCCCGATGCGCCGGTACAGGTCATCACGATGCCCGAGTACGCGCGCGGCGTGGCGCTCGCGTACTGCGACTCGCCCGGCCCGCTCGACAAGGGTCTGGACACGTTCTACGCGGTATCGCCGATTCCCGACGACTGGACGAAGAAGCAGGTCGAATCGTTCCTGCACGAATACAACACGCGCTCGATCGCCGAACTCACCGTGCACGAGGCGATGCCCGGCCACTACCTGCAGCTGTGGCACTCGAACAAGTACCCGTCGGTGCTGCGCGCGGTGCTCGGCTCGGGCTCGTTCATCGAGGGCTGGGCGGTGTACGCCGAACAGCTCATGGTCGAACAGGGCTTCCTCGACCACGATCCGCTGTTCGAGCTCGTGCACCTGAAATGGAACCTGCGCGTGATCTCCAACGCGCTGCTCGACCAGGGCGTCCACGTTGACGGCATGACGCGCGAACAGGCCATGCAGTTGATGACGGTGCAGACCTTCCAGGAGGAACGCGAGGCCGCCGCGAAATGGGTGCGAGCGCAGCTCACGTCCGCGCAGTTGCCCACCTATTTCGTCGGCTGGCAAGAACATCTCGACCTGCGCCGAGAGGCCGAGCAGCGCTGGGGCAGCGATTTCTCGATCAAGCGCTATGACGACACCGTGCTCTCGTTCGGCTCGCCGCCGGTGCGTTACGTGCGCGAGCTGATGTTCGACCAGTCGATCGAGTGAACATCGGAAGCTGAAACGTGAAAGCGGGAAACGGGCAGTCAAAAATCGCCCGTTTCCCGCCCGGATTTACGCGATCGTCACTTCACGTGAATCGTGATCTTCTTCGAAAGGATCGGCGGGTCGAACTGCATGTGGCGCGCATCCGCAAAATCCAGCTGCAGCGTATGCATGCCGGGCGTCAGGTGCAGCACGTCTTCGGTCTGCGCATTGCCGTAGTGCTTGTGGTATTCGTCCGCGGGAACCGGACGGTCCAGCGGTGGCAGCTTGTCCACATCGATGAGCAGGTGATGGTGGCCCGAGTTCGCCGAAGTGTCCCCATCGCTCGCAGGCTTGAGCGCAATGCCCTGCACGCCGAATACGACCTTCACGTCGCGGCCGACCTTCGCCCCGTCTTTCGGCGAAATGATGAAAACGCGTGCGTCGGCCGGCGCCTTGAGCGGCGTCAGGGTGGCTGCCACCGCGGCTGACATGTC